>Ga0307517_10005918_pt1 | contig 18249 bp, 8 predicted proteins | sample 23_EM_MG_FD_194515 | JGI IMG/M metagenome (GOLD analysis project Ga0307517, IMG submission 194515) | Populus trichocarpa ectomycorrhiza microbial communities from riparian zone in the Pacific Northwest, United States - 23_EM | ecosystem: Host-associated > Plants > Roots > Unclassified | place... | reverse complement strand
CACTTCTAAATTTAGAATTCTGCACCCACAGCAAAATGGTGAATTTTCAAGTCAGCAAAATACAATCTAAATGCATCATTTTGCTCTTATTTTGCTCTCCTCAAATTAAATAATTTTGATTAAATTTTACCTAATTCAAAATTCTCGTCAAAATCCAAACAATCTGCCATAGATTTTAACCCCCCCTCTAAATAGTCCCACCACAGCAGTGTAACTGATTGTGGGAATTACCTTCCATATATAGTAAATTTCTTAATCTAATCTAATCTAGTGAATTTAAATTCTCCTTTTCCAACCTTTTTCTGACTCCCTAACCATTTCTCCATCATTATTTCTTCACCTACTATAGAATTACTGATTAATATAAGCTAAGGTACATATTTTTATCCTTTATGCACTTGAGCTTTAAATTTGGCCAAACTTTGGCAGCTAAAATGCAGATTTTGAGCATTGTAGGCAAATTGTAGGTTTGTGAATTAAAACCTTAGCTTATATAGATGAGAAATAGCACAAAAATGGCCCATTCATATGATATTTTTAGTAGGTCCAAAAAAAATTTAAGGCCCTCTGGGCTGGACTAACTAACCAACATGATATCTTGGATTTTTTTACTGTCACCCCCTTGACATAGGGCAGGCTAGGTGTGATGACAAAGGTTCAGAAACCTGATTATGACTAAGCAGAACCATGTACGGTGTTCGGGTAAACGGACCGCCAATGACATTATGTCCAAGTCCAGTGGATCATGATACGCTACAAATTAAAGGTAATTTGAAGCTACTGCAAAAGAAGTATCTTGACAGAAAACTAATGCCAGGTAAGTTCAGATAAATTATAATGGTAGCTAATTTCCCCTTTTCCCTGATATTATAGTACAGAACGGGTATATAGATAGGATTTCTGGGGTCCTGGCAATCTTAAAATAATCCATCCGTGCTAACCCGCCTCAGCATTGATGGCTGCATGATGTTTGGCAACTGATTTCGAGGCTTGACAGTCCGGGTTTCCATACTAAACGGGTGCCTTTTTACTTGTCATAGGAGATTGATAACGGCTTCTCTATCCATGGCCCCTCAGGCCTCAGGCCTCAAACGCGCCGCCCCATCACACAGGTAGACATTTGTAGCGCCGCCTCTCCAAACTGGATTTTAAAATTCTCGATATTTTTTTTTTGAAAATAAATTGCAGCAGGACTCAAATGGCAAGTCGAATTGTTTCTCGTAAGTTAGTAACGTGCCCTGTCCGATTAGATTAGATTGATCTGGTACACGTGATCCTGTAGCCATCCGATCTCACAACCTGCGTCCAGCATTCCTTTTCGAAACCACCACGTTCTTCGCCTTTTCTTCTTATCCCCAAGCGCTTGCGCACTCGCAAGCCGCCTCTACGCTAGCTCTTTGAGCAACAGTGTCATCTTTGCAAGCGACGAAACCACTACAGCTCAATTCTTCCGCCACTAGCGACTAGTGCTGGGGCTGGAAGAGGTGGGATCACTTTTCAGCAAACAACAGGAACCGCCCACCGGATACAGGATGGAATTCAACGAGATATTGTTGGAGCTGTTAGACATTCACGGCTGTCGGTGGTTTCTGCACATTGACATCTGGTAAGTTATATTATTATTCATATTCGTAGATTTAAACTCTATTGAAGTCCTATTCGTATCTTCCTGTCTCCTGCCTCGATTTTTCCTCGGTCTCGTTCCCAGGTGCTTTAGATGCAGATGATACGTACACAGGCCTATCTGGCAATATGATATATCATAGGTATGTAATTAGAATACAACTGTTGATACAATAATCAATCTAAGTAGAGACCATTTCTGATATATCACATTAGATATCCTACTGCACAGCTTGTTCTCAAAATGGCATGTAACCGCCCTGCCACATTTGGGCTGCCCGAGGGGCGGGAATGTTGGTTGGGTTAGGGGCGCCAGTAAATAACCATCAACAATGCAGGAAACAGCGATCACAGGGTACGCACTCGCTGTTGGGCGGGCTAGGGGTGGTTTGGGGCGGGGAAAAAATATATTTGGGTAGATAGCATTTAATCAGAATTATTACACCCATTTGCGCACCTCATCGGGGGCGGGATGGGATGGATTGCATTGGGGTGGGTTGGATGACGCGATCTATTAGGCGCCTGCTCGTGCTGGAATGGCGGCTGGGCTTGCTGGGCTCAAAATTTCATGGCAGAAAATGATATTTAAGTAGATACAATGTATTTACATACAATCCAATGTTTTATGTAGGGCGAGAATGGGTGGATCGCGTGTGGATGGCTTTGGATGACGGACCTGAATGTTGTTATCTTATCTTAGATAACTACTTTAAATTCACATCTCATGGGGAGATCACACATGTTACGCAGATTATAATATATTCTGGGTATGTGTCTAGTGTATGAAGACATAATTTTAAAAAACGTGGCCTCTGCCTCGTTTGTTGTTAGGCTCTATTCCCTGCCGTTGGGCTCCGCCTTCCGCGATTAGGTTCCACCCTTCGTCATTGGGTTTCACCCTTCGTCGTTGGGCTCTAGCCTCCGCCGCCCGGTTCTACCCTTCGTCGTTGGACTTCTCGTCGTTCACTGGCATCGTCGTGGGTTGTATTCTTGTCGTTAGATGGCATCGGCGTCCCTCCATCCCCACCGCCCGGATCCCCCGTCGAGCGAGGCCAAGCCGCCCACATCCCTCTGGAAAGGGGAGGGGCAGATGTGGCTGGCCTGACACATTGGTATCGTCATTAGGTGGTGGCAGAAAAAAAAGGTGAGGGAAAAAGAAACAGTAGTTCACTTCCTCACATACCCGGGTTTCCAACACGATGACTTCCCCTCGCGTTATCCTATACCAACCCTTAGCACCTAGAACCCTGCGATGATGCGAAATGGTGGCCTACATCCCTCATTGGAGGGGAGAGGCTGGGGTTTGCCACGACGGTTGCTGCTGGCAAGGAACATGGGCCTGAAAAAAGGAGGAAATTAATTAGACCTCCTATAGAGTGGCTACTGAAAGCACCTACCTTTGAGTACGTCCTGATGCATCCGTTGCAGGCAGAGATACATTGCGAGAAGGCGAGAAGGATTGGAGAAGGACAAGACGGCCAAATGCTGGCTTGTCATTGTTTGTTTTTGGAGTCACAGATCACGAACAGATCACGAACAGGTCACGAACAGAACCAAGATAACGCTCGATATGAGCGCCTATAAGTCTGATAACAAAATAAAAATTGGTATTATTTAAAAACTACTCTAAAAACCTTAGATCCAAATTTTGAAGGTAAGAAATAAAGAATTGAGGCTGTTATTCAAGAAATATGTGAAAATGGTGGTACCTACCGTACTCTTTCCCATTTTTCTATTGTAACTTCTATATTTTATGGAAATAACATTGGAATATGATTATAGTTCACTAATAAACGAGTTTCAGATAGTTTGGACAAACCAACTATTCTTTGTGGAAGCTGGAATGCCCGGAATTCAGTTATGGGCCTTATTGAATCAACCTATGGTCCATAACTGAATTTCAGCCATTCCAGCTTCCACAAAAAATATTTGGCTTGTCCAAATTGACTGAAACTCGTTCATTAGTCGACTCAAATCATACTACAACACTATTTCTGTAAAATACGCAAGTTACAATACCGAATTGACAAAGGGTATGGCAGTTATTACCATTTTGACATGTTTCTTAAATAGCATGCTCAGTTCTGCGTATTCTAGCCTGAAATTTTGGATCTCATTTTTTTAAAGTGCTTTTTATATAGTTCAAATTTTTATTCTATTATCAGACTAATAGGAAGCTGTATCGAACGTTATCTTGGAGGGTAGCGGAGTTTAAATCTCACATCAGTCCCATCACGTTTGGTTTTGGTTCGCGCTCCCTCATTCCTCCACCACCACTTTCGCCCTTCGCCACCACAGTTCGCGCCCAACCGCTCTCAAAATTTCGGCTACGAGCCCCTCCCCTATTCTGAGGGATGTGGGCTCAATCAACAACGCCCCGCAATGCACACAACTGACCGCAGCCCTACGCCCCTCCCCTCTCCAGAGGGATGTGGGCGGGCTCGTACTCTCCCAACGGAAGAGTAGGGGATGGGGAACAAGGGAAGGGGGGATCCAGGAGTGGGAGGTTCATTAGGTGCGTCATAAAAACACGAGCCACGACATTTGTCGTGGTTCATCGCCATTCCCCGCTCATGCCATCCTACAGACCACCGGCGTAATGAACCACGACAAAGACTCCGCCACCCAGCCCGAAAACCAGCAACGACCTGCGAACGAAACGAAGATCCAACGACCATGCGGGTGTGGCGCAGCGACTACGAGTGGGACCAACGGCGAACGAAGACCAAACGACGAACGACGACCCGAGGACAATGAGTAGGGCCCAGTGACGAAAAACGAGGGCCCTCTCCTATGACACGACGACGATGACACCCAGGCCAACAAGTCGAACTGCCGCCTTCGCACCGACCAACACGAAACCGCCTTCGTGTTGAACACACGAGGGTGTTCAAACCCGCCGCCTTCGTGTCGAACCACACGAAGGTGATCGCACCCGCTGACCTCAGGGGGTAAAACCCAACAGCGAAGGGTAAAACCAAACGGCGAAGGGGTAAACCCAACGGCGAAGGGCGTAAAACACAACGACGAAGGGTAGGGTCCAACGACGAATGGTAGGGCCCAACGACGAATGGTAAGACCCAACGACGAATGGTAGGGCCCAATGACGAATGGTAGGGCCCAACGACGAATGGTAGGGCAACGACGAATGGTAGGGCCCAACGACGAATGGTAGGGCAACGACGAATGGTAGGGCCCAACGACGAAGGGTAAGATTCAACGACGAAGGGTAGGACCCAACGGCGAGGGTAGAACCCAACCATGAACGAACGGGTAGGACCCAACGGCGAAGGGTGGTATGGCGAGGCGAGCAGAGCGGGCCTGCGGCTCTGCTCGCCTCTCTTTTTTTTAAATTGCATTTCATGTACCTATGCACAACCCCAAGGGAGGGCCTAGCCCTCCCTTGGAATATATCTTGCTCAAAATCTTCACGTGAAGAAACATTTATCTAAGATAAACAACCGCCATCCACCGCCTCTGGGGCCACATAAAGGGGTTTAATATATATAAGTGTATTGTGTCTACTATAATAGATAATATTTCTATGGAAAACCGAGCCCCAAGCCAAGCTGAGAACGCTTAATTGGGAACCGAGCGCGAGCTGCCTAATTGATGACGTGATCTATTAATAGATCGCGTCATCCAACCCACCCCGATGCAATCCATCCCATCCCGCCCCCGATGAGGTGCGCAAATGGGTGTAATGATTCTAATTAAATGCTATCTACCCAAATATATTTTTTCCCGGCCCCAAACCACCCCTAGCCCGCCCAACAGTGAGTGCATACCCCGTGATCACTGTTTCCTGCATTGTTGATGGTTGCTTACTGGCGCCCCCAACCCAACCAACATTCCCGCCCCTCGGGCAGCCCAAATGTGGCAGGGCGGTTACATGCCATTTTGAGAACAAGCTGTGCAGCAGATATCTAATGTGATATATCAGAAATGGTCTCTACTTAGATTGATTATTGTATCAACAGTTGTACTCTAATTACATAGGTGTGATATATCAGCCTGCCAGTTAGTGGTGACGTACATATGTGGTACTCATCAGGAAAAACCCCACTTGCTGATCTGCAGTCATAAGCTAGAATGTGTCAGAGTATACAAAAAATCTGTTGATATAAGTTGCGAGTAAGTTGCATAAGGTAAATCAGCCCAATCAGGAAGGTGTCCAAAAATTCGGCACTAATTCTTCACTAATCATGACTGATTCATGCTAATCAATTGTTCATCTGCTCAGCAAAAGTTCATGATTTGCAAAAATAAAACTTCAATTTCACTCAAAATTATATCAGATGTGCCAAAAGAACTCCATATATTGGTACATAATAAAATGATATGATAGATTACTAGTGTACAGTGTAATGATGAACGAAAACAAGAACGAGAACAAGATTTCGGCAGTCGGTGACATAGCAGCAATGACCTTCTGAAAACGAATCAGACCCGCAGATGCTACCCAAGAAAACGCATAACCCACCTGGCCAAAAGAACCATAGTACGCCGGGAACGTCAGAACCAACATGATGAAGCCCACCCTCGAATTCTCGAAGCCGAAGGTTCAGTACCAGTAGATGAAGAGTATGAATGATCCAAAGATATTCCATAGCAGCCTGATTCGAAAGCGGTACACTGTTAAAATAAAACGACAAGCTAATAAACTGCCGGGGTAACAGGAGATGGAATAAATACCGCAAGAACAAAGACGAGAATGAGAACAAGAGCCACAAGTTCGGCAGTCGGTGGCATAGCAGCGACGGCCTTGTGAAAATGAATCAGACGAGTCAATAAACTGCGGAGGTAACAGGATATGGGAGAAATACCTCACAAAAGTAGCCATGAAGATCGCTTAATAAAATTGGCGTTGGGCGGTAGAGTGGCGTGCACTGCATCTAACGGGCTTGAAGACATAGGGTTGGGTATCAGTGACTGCATCTGCGGCGGTCGAGGACAGTCACCAGGTTCATTTGATGATGGGCTACGATTGACGATGTTCGCGCAGGGCAAAGGTCATCGTTTCAGACTGCGTGGTAGGGCCTCGTTGTCAGAGAATTGCATATGCCGAGAATCGACATGCACCGTAATGTTTTCATAGTGGTAGAGGCGACATGCCTTACAATCCAGGAGACCAGCAGCACCAGTGGTGGTCGAAAGTGACAGACGAGGAGATGGTGGAACGAGATCAAGTTGAGTTCTGTTGATTTCTCACAGTTCAACAATCAACAACGTCACGTGTGTCGGAGCTTAAACTGACTTGAACATTTCTGAAAGATAAACGCATTCACCATCTCCACCCCCGTCGTCATGCCCTAACAAACGAGGACGATGAGGACGACGACTACCGCCCTCGATGGCGATGATGACGAGTGAGTACAGCCAACCCCATCAGCCATGCGTCCTGACGAACACCACCACGAATAGGACGTCACCAAGTCTCGAATTCAACGAGCACCACCAGGTTCGCGAGCGCCGCGGAAATAACATCAAGGCAACGTCTGGGGTACGGGAGGTAGGGACACCAGGAGACCCGACAACCACCACCATGCTCCTCAACAACAACGACCGGTCTCGACGATTATGCGACAACCACCACCACCGCGAAGATGCGATGACCATGACGACGCGACAACTACCCCGCATCCACCCGACGCAGTTCTAACGAACTTGGTCATAAATCATCGCGACTTCTAACCGTCTTATCGGTCCCCTCAATGCCTCGAGAAATGTATGTAAGTACATTTCATTGTTCTCCTTTATTCTATTTTACTAATATTATATGTGTTTACAGGGCCAGGACTTCACGATGCGAACGAACAGCGCCACGTCGTGCGCCCCCCTTCCAACTTGAAAGTTGTGGGCCGGCGTTTGGATTCTCGAATGGTCTGCGGGTAGACCGAGCATGAGGGAAAATCCAGGGTGTAGGAAACCTGCAAGGTGCGTCGTGAAATGAGTCCACGTGACTCGTTTCACTTCTTTTTCACTGTTCAGACGTTCAACCTGCAACTCACCTGCTGAGGCCAGGTCCACCTGCGGCGACATCGTCGACGGCGCTCCATCACGCCCCCGCCTCTCGGTGCCAACACCCAATGGCCCCGATTTCGACGAAGATACGGTGCCACCTCAAGTGGTCGCTGCGAGCCCACTACCCCCACGAGTCCTTCACACCCTCGGCGTTCTTGTCACAGCCCTACATGTTCCACCACCACCTTCACCGCATTACCGCAGTTGTAATAATTTGTCACCTCCGTCTCTGCTGCCTTTGCAACCACCATGACCCGCCGCTTCCTTTGCCGTTGAGTCTTGACATGGCTCCATCCACAGCCGTCAATGCTGTTGACCCCGCCATCCTTGAAAATGCCGCATTTTATATATAAACTGTTTCTCGGATAGTTGTTTGTACTCGATACCTCTTAAATAGTCTTTTTGGACCAATTCCCATGTGCAGTTGAATTTACGATGCATCGGTTAAGATTGAGTATCTAATAAGTGACTGGTCTGCTGATAGTCAATAATGAACAAGAAATAAGTATCTAATAAGCGACTGGCCTACTGACCATTGGCTGATGCATCACTGACTCAAGCTGATTTCAGTAAGTCAGTCGAAGTCAGCTCACCCCCTACTTACTGATGCTGATTCAAACTAATTTCGACAAATCAGCAAATGGGGTTTTTCCTGATGGCCTGAGACCGAACGAATCTTTCAACCCGAGGTATCCACAAGGTATCCACTACGTGGGTACAGCACCCTCTTGCTTCAGACGATGAGACTGAGTTCGTCGACCTGTCGGATACCACTGTGCCCCCTGCATCGACATTTGTATTTCCCCTTCACTTCGATTTCTTCCTCCTCATCTGCAGGAGAACCGCCGAACTCACAACTTAGTTCACCTACTACACCTTGCCATTGATGGAGAACTCCCCGTGGGTATCAATGGACATTCTGTCGCGATCAACTTATCCCACACCGCCCCTCCTCGAAACATTTCTCAGGCTAAAGTACACGGCCACGCCACCACGAGCACCGGTCGCACGCCACGCTGAACCTCCGCGCTCGGAGGCAGCTGGGTTCCCACATATGAGTAGGAAGTTCATGTGTAAATTCCCGGAGTCACGGATCTTTACCGTTGCATCTCTCGTCACCTCTCGTTGACGCCCAGTCCATGTTCTAGGTTTTCGACGCCTCCGTGATACCGCGTTTCATTCCGATTTTCCACCTTTCTTTTCCTCTGTCACGAACAGGATAGTCTACCTCCCACCGATACCCCACATTACTTCTCAGCCCATATCGATATTGTCAACCCAGATCACCCAGCCCAGTCAGCCCATGAATTCAGGACAGGCGCTAAATGGTATATAACTCGCCTATTCGCGCCCTTTGTCGATTTTTTCCGTTTCTTTCTCCCACAAAAACGTACACTACCGCCACAGTACCAAGATATTTATACACCGACTCTGCCCACAATATTTCAACATGAAGACTTCTATTCTTATTTTTATCATCGTCACATGCATGGGTTTACGATCTCTGGCAAACGTTATCCCTCCTTCCATCAGGGAATTCTCATGTGGGGCTATGTTTTGTCGCTACAATATGGGTATGCACCCATTTTCTCTTATCTCCCAATGTCCTCGAATTATCCTCAACCAGCTCGCGCGATTCTGGGTCGGGTTAGTAGCGATGAGAGTAAGTGGACATCCTTATTTTATACATTGTCCATTGCTGAATCTTATATCTAGGTGGCATCGGCCAGGCTGAAATCGGTCCGGCTTTTGCAAAGCGCGAGTCTATCGGTACGTTTTGCTGGTTTTTCCTTCTATTGAAGCTAAAGTGTCTTTCAAGCTCAACATCTTTATTGGCCCCTTTCAAACAAGACCTGGAGAAGAACGACGATGACAAAGATCACTGCGGTATAGTAGACTTTTGTTCTCCCGTCAATGTGCTCACAACTTTCGTTCGCCTTCAGATATTCGCCACCTCAACCACGCGCTCTTCTTAGGCGATTCCTATGCTCCTTTTTTGAATGTTCGACATCGCCAAGGTCCATATGGATTTTTTGGAGAGTTCTATCACTTCCGCTGGTAGCGAATGGGTTAGGCCATGTAACATTGAATTGTGCGTATATATATTTACTCCGCATTTTTGCCAGCGTCTCATGGTATATAATGGCGACATACAGCAGCGACAATGATGTCCGCGCCTTCATCGACCAGAGTGCAGCTCTGGTGACTATCTCTGCTAGTGCCTTCACGGGGTCAATGCATCATTTCAACAACAGGGTACGGAATTCGTTCATTAAATATCTTCAGTATCCTCATCTGAACTAAGTTTCTACCACAGCGAGCGCCTCCATCTTGCTATCGAAGGTCGCCACGCCGCCTGGATCAACTCGGCCATTCGCGAGGAAAACCAATGAAATTATGCATTGGAGGTACGTTCTTATTTGGTCTCGCCGCAACCTCTATTTCTAAGCTTTGTTTTGATCCAGACACCTTGGAACCCGAACCACCTCGTCACCCTTCTCTCGAAATTCATCGACTTCGATTCCTGCCCGGCCGAAAATAGGGATCTTTTTCCCGAAGGCTACCACCCCCACCCCCGACTCTATTTCTCACCACGCCTTGTCCCAGGAGAGGAAGCCGAGATCTCCTTCCCTTATCCCGAGCTTGGGCAGGGCGAACGCCTTTACGCACCCTTCATGGCTGGTGCCGAAACCATCTTTGCCCGTATCATCGAGCGGGAGAGGGGAAAGGACGATGGCTCTGCTTTGCGCCCCCAAGATAACCAACGCAATAGCAACGGCCAGTTCCCGGGCAGATGGCCCAGCAACGACAACCGCGATGGCAATCGTAATGAAAACGCGGGTGGCGACCGCAGGGATGAGAACGACCACCACGACGAGAACCACAACCGGGTTGATGGTCGCAGGAATCAAAACGACCATCACTTCGACAGCAATACGGCGATAAGGAGAAGGACGATAGGGATTGCAAGGACGAGAACGATCGGAAGGACGACAATCGGAATGATGGCCACGACAACGAGAGAGAAAAAGACCACAATCACAAAGACGGGAACGACCGCAATCGTAAGGACGGGAATGATCACAATCGCATGGATGACGACAACCACACTCGTACGGATGGTGACAACCACAACCGTAAAGACAGGAACGGCCACAATCGCATGGACGAGAACAGCCGCGATCGCATGAATGAGAACAATCGAAATCGCAAGGACGAGAACGACCACAATGGGATGCACCACGGCAACAACTTCAACACCAACAGGAATGTCGCATCCTCCGGATTCAGCACCCACTTTGATGGCAACAACAACCATCGGTTCTTCGCCGAGATCCCCCGCGACCTCGCCACCAAAGGCAGCATCTTCATCGCCCTCGTCAAGGGACGCGACAACATCGGCGAGGTTCGCCTTAATGAAGAGAGCACCGTCGCCGGCCCTGTGTTTGCCAATCTCCCGTTCGACCCTTGGAGTAACCCTATTAGTCATTAAGCGCGTTTGGGGTGGTATACTGGAGCGGGTGGGGTTGGAGTGTACATCCTACGGGGTTGGAACATGTCGATGGATGTTGCTCAGAGTTCCTCGGCCTCTCGAGTGTTTACTCTCTTTACTTCTCCCTAACTTCATTAATTGTCGATCAAGGGCATTCTTTGATAATTAATACAGTTAGGGTGCACACAAGGATCACAACAGCGCGCATCTTTTGTACCATTGTGAGATGCAGTATTATGGAGGCGATATCTAGATACTAACAAGAAAATTCAATTGATACCGTAGTTTTAGATGTGCTCGAACTTCAGTAAGTATCAATCATCACCGGGTGACCTGCATACTTCATCGCGAAGTTCGTAACTTCAGTTCTCGCCATCTGTACCACAATACTACGGCTAGAGAAATACATTTAAACCAACCTTAATGCTGGTCTCCATCCGTATTCCCATTATTTTGACGCAGAAATGGGAAACGGGGTAAGGCCACGGTTCGAGTGCTAATCACTTCGGGACTATCAATACACAAGGTGATACCCTATCCAGGCCAGCGCGCTTTGGATAGAAACAGACTCTTTAACTGGTGATCACCGGCTGCCAACACTGTATTCTATTCAACTTCTGGGCACTGATGTATTTCCTTCACCTGCACCGCTGCCTGCGATAACCAAAGCTCTCTCGAAATTTCCAGCCTTCTCCCAGGCTTCTGCCACCCGGGATGAAAAGTTTATACTTATAATCGCATTCACGGCCCCATTCATGATGCTGGTTCCATGCATGTGATTGGGCCTGAAAGCGATCGTGGTCCCTCTTGCTTGACGAACAACCACCTTGAGACTCGCATCAACAAAGCTGCCACCGCCCTTCAGCGGTGCATTGGCTGTCGGTGGCTGCTGTTTTCTGACTGACGCCCGGGTACTGACCTTTGGAGCTGCCTTCAGAAAGTTAGCTGTAACAGTGCGACCGACACAAAATGAGAAAGCCCAATCGCAATAGGCTTCATCACAGTGAATCCACCTTGAATAATATTAGGACTTTAGTAGCCATGCTAAGCATTCTTGCGACTCACGCCTCGTAACCCTGCGATAAATATGCCCCTGGTGGGGCACGTTCAGCTGTTGGGAAGAGATATTATGTCCCTTCCAGCTGAATATGGAAGCCATTGTCTAATTAGTTCGCAGAAAAAAGGAGTCAGAATATTTAGAGCACGTGTGAACTAGAATGGAAACCGACCTGCATCCACATGCCGAGTTGCTAGGCGGGGCAAATCATATTCTTGGAGGCGATCATCCACTTGTTCAAGAATTTCGAGGGGCATTGTCGAGCGAATGAGACTCCACGTAAGCGACACTGCCCCAACAGTGTCGGATCGAATGGGCTGTTACATAGGCATGTAAACAAACACTCTCATATGAACGATAGGTAGCAACGGAGTTACCTAGATGAGTTCGCAGGAATGGCGTATACGCTGGGCTATGTCGAGTGCTGGTAACGAGAAATGTGAAAAATAGTGTCGACAGCGGGGTCTACGAGAGATAAGGTGAGTCCCGAACACCTCCCAATTGAGAGGAAATGCTTACTATTACCAATATCCCCAGCCCATTGTACCGAGATCCAAATCGATGATGAATGGGGACCTATCCTTCAATGAGTCGAAAAGGGCGGCACGAAAATCAAGTGTCGGTTACTTGCCCTTGTCCTTGTAGAACATATCTGCGAGCTCGAACGTCTGGAACGACGACGATAAATGAGTTTGGGCATAGTGAAATAGAAATCCCAGAAGGTGTCGTCAATTCGACACCCTCCGCGACACACCTTGTGGGTCTCCCACAGCAAGGGTTTCCCTTACTGTTCTCGCACCCCTCCACATCCGCCCTGCTCCTTCGAAACATAGCCCACGTCCCTCGATGAGGGGAGGGGCTCGAAAACCAGCATCGTTTGCGTAAATCACCAAAAAATCAACTATATTGGTGAAAAATACGTCAGAAATGCTTAAAATTCAATAATTAAACACTTACGAACCCCTCTTTGTAGTCCCAGACCGCGGGATAGCCAAACAAAAGGTGGGGAAATCTGAATTTGTAACAAAAATACTTTTGCAAAGATATACTCGAAATGGCCATACTGTCCTCCTCCGAGTAGGAAACATATGTACTGATTCCCTTGTGTAAAATCCAATTCTTGACGGATTCGCCCAGTCTAAATTTATTTTAAATGCACATGCATTTCCCAGTGTTGTCCCTTCAAACGAATGATATCTGTCCGGTGGAGTAGAAATAGGAAAATGAGGTGAAGTAAATGGATTAAAAATAGATGGGAAATTGGCCGAGTATATTCCTTATGAACTGCTGCCAGAAAAGGTCATTACCGTCTCCTATCAACTCCTGGGACTTCGCCCTGCCACTACGATTGATGATACTGATATGCAGCACGGCTGGAGGTCGTACGCTATTCCGGAACGTTCATTCACAGTTCCTGGGCGCCTTGTCCAAACAATTAACCCCACCATCCCGACACAAATCTTGAGCCAGCCATATTATTCTCTCGAGAGCTCTTTTTTGGTCGCTTTACTCGATGGGCTACCTATCCGTCTCAGATCTGAAAGGAATCCCGAAACTACCACCCACCAATTCTTTCCCATACCGCGAAGTCTCAGGAGTCAGGTGATATCTAGTTCTATGTATTGGCTATTTCAAAATACTAATTCTGATCTCGGATTCATGTATCTAGGGAAGGCATGTTTCATTGGCGAAAACGGCCAAGAATCCGTGGACGTGGCAATATTTAACTCAACAAATTGCCCCGCATGTGGTCCCGACAGCACCCTGGACCTTTCCAAAGGACAGCGACTCCTAGAACACATTGCGGCTCACATTCTACATGGCTCGAAGATCGAGCGTTGTGGCTTGTGTCTTCGATCTTCTTCATAATGTCAATTCTACCTCAAAAAGGGACGAGGTGCGCAGGCGAACTTGAGGATTGACTGGGACCGGTCTACTTGCCCAACAAAGCTATAATTTTCTTACAGGGTTGCGGCCCAGCCCACGACATCCTCTCCATGCTCAAATATTCCAGTTCGCTGTCCGTTGTATTCAGACAAGAAGGACCCGGCGATTTGGAAATATTACGCAAAGACTCACTCCCACAGCAACCATCCAACTTCCGATTTCGCTCGTTATGAATATCTCTGGAAGCTTTCGAACTTTGAGCCTTGAGGTTGGGGAAATCAAGAAATTTTGGATGAAGAGACTCGATACTCCAGTCAGGCGCCCGAGAAAGTCGAAAATTCCCCCGTTAGTAATCCCTGACGCATACCGAGGCCGAATTCCATCTTAGTATCTTCAAAAATCTTGGTATACTATGTCCGAAAAATGAATCTCCCAGTGTCAATTCTCTAGTACCAAATGAAATGGACTCATCTAGCTGAGCCTAAATATTATGGAAACCGGGACTGTCAAGCTTCGAAAGGCTTTGACAAACATGTCCCGACCACTCGTAAGGTTGTTGGTACTCACAAGTTACACGCTACGAGTAGTGATTCGCAGATCCCCGCAAGTCTCAACTTGGGCGCTAATACTCGCAAGTGGCTCGCAAGTCCAAGTTGGGTCTGCGAGTCCACATGCACGCAAGTGTATGGCAGGTCCCATGCTAATCTCTTGCACATCGGGTAAGTGCTCTCAATTGGTTTATTTTGTCTGAATGTTTAATTCGATTCATTTTGATCGTGATCGGGCACTGGGCAGGTCTTCAATATAATGTATCAGTGTCAATTTTTATTATCTGATTCCCTTCTATCTTAGTGGCCCTAATTTCCTTCGTGAGTATTGTTCAAGATACTTTCCCATCACTTACAATCTCTCGGGTTTTTTCAAACATATATACTAATATTTTGTTCCCCCTGAGGAGCCGGATGCCAGAAAGTCAGGTCCTCACACTTCCAGCTCGTTCGGTCAGGGAGTTTATCCCTTTGTATAATGAATGAAGAAGGTAATATTGGATGAGGGAGATCACAGATGAGTCCCGGCCCAATAAAATGAATGCGAATAAGGAACGCTCACTCAAAAGCGACGATAAATGCATGCATTACCAAACCTCTCGCACCTCCCAATACTTCCACAACTGTAGTCTGTTCCATTTGAGAAGCATAGAAAACCTGCCGACAAATGGTTTTGGGATGGTTGGCCGGATGGATACTTTGAGCATGATTTCACTTTTCATAACGTCGGCAACAACCTCCAAGTGCACTGGATAAAACAAATAGTATATTTTACTGTGTCCGGAGGGAAGCCCTCTACGACATGAATTAGCGGGCGCTACTAGTATACAGCTTTAGACTATAGTACTCACAGCGTCCAGACAAACGGGCCGCCTCTGACATCATACACCTTGCCAGTGCCCTTGCTGACCTCGTCTATATTAGTTGCACTGCTCGTATGGCATGCTTACCGAGGACTCACTTTCCCAGTCTGCATTTGTTTAGTACAGGATGTTGCAGGTTTGGGGAGTCTTCAAAAATCTACCGCTCATTAACCATCTAATACTCAGGCTGGTGGTTGATTTCATGACACTCAGGGAGACATATTCTCTTTCCAGACCCTAAATAGCCTGAACGAGTACCAATTAATCCGAGCCACAGCGGAGGCCTTTGCGTCGCCGATGCGCATCAAGGTGTGTCCGAGGTCCCAACAATCTAAATATATTTCGACACGTCAACAAAGCCGGCATCAGCATCCGGGACATGTTTGTCAAAACCTTTCGAAGCTTGACAGTCCCGGTTTCCATAGAATATATTGGTTCTTCACTTGACTGCTGAATAAGTATTTAATAATGGTAGGCAGCGGAACTTCCGAATTTGTCCCTTGCGCTGTTCCATCCATATTGCACGGCGTTGGCTACGCAATCAATGTTGAGTACCAGGGAGAGTATAGAAAAAATATAAAATGCGAACTGCTTGAACACCCTGTACTTAACATCCCATCAATTGTCGCTCCTGGGGCGGGGTCGATCTATATAAACGGCTATTAGATGTAGAAGATTCATTGGACGCTGGCGAGGAAGGAACGTACGGGGAAGAACAGCTTAATACTTAATGCAGGATGGACGATATTTACAAAATCGTATGAGAAAATGCGAAAATGTGTACCTTTCTTGTCCAGCATATCATTGATGTCTACCCACCGCGCAGCGGGCTGGCAAACCAAGTCCGAATCTGCTTCTAAATATCAAAAGTTAATCTAATTTTCGCATACAAACCCAAGTACGAATGGGTGATAGGTACCACGCACCGTGTATCTCCAATATCGTCCATGCGATTCACACCAACGCAAATCCCGCCGGCGGTGTGCTATGTTATTTATTCAATGAAAAGCCTCAACGCTGAAAAATGAAGGGCTTACCCCGCGAAAATCTCCTAACAATATAAAGTCGCAATTAGGGCTCCTAGTCGGCATGGAATATTATTAGTAATGTCGATAAAAGTAGCGAGGAGGATCATCAGATCCAAAGGAAAGTCGTCACAAAGGTTGTCAAGCCCACTACCCTTCGCTTTTGGGAAGGGGGGTGGAGGCTTGTTCTGAAGCGAGCCAAACTAAAGTTCGAATACTTCATTGCCACCGTTAAATTATTTCCAAGCAGAGAGACGAATCTTTGGGATGTCGCTCTCATTATCGACAGACAGGTGGACCTTACTGTTTCCGAGGGAGTTACTTTGGATCAGCGTAACTTTGTTATATGTTTAAATTCATCACATTACTGATTATTTATTTCTAGAATATGTACACACACGTGAGATGGACCACCTTGTAATGTTGACGTTTTACTTTTTCAATCATAAACTGATCTGTTATATCTAGGTCTGGCAACATGGAGCAAACTTTCGTTCAAAGTTAATCTCCACTGAAAGACCAATCGTTCATGCAGAGTACAAAGGCGTAATCTATCCTGAGGGCGATTTCGAAGGAAACCAAGCCGCTGCACACAATGCGACCATTGACTCAGTCGAAAATGCACTCAGCCGTGGTATTTTTCTGCGTGGATTAGGGAATGATTCTAACGTGAGTCGTTGATAGCTTTATAGTTTGCTCAACTTACTTCTTCCGCAGGGACGCCCACAAAACCTTTGCCACCCTTGCATCCCAAAAATCATTCATGAATTTTATTACAACGCCAAAAGCTCTCTGGCTAGAGGACCGCATCGGTCCGATTTTGAAGAAATCGTTCCTGAAAATGCAGTGGCCGCAGTTATGGTGGCGGTACTTGACTCCTTTATTTCAGTTTCAAACATGGACTCATTCTATTTAGATATGGCATAGCCTTGGAGAATATCGAGTGACAGGCCGAGCTCTTCAATCAGAATTCTCATCAGTAAACGTCGGCTCCACTGTTGCTAGTATCCAGAAATCAATCGACAAAGTTAAAACGGATGCCTACCATGCTGCCAGATGGGAGGAGAATTGTCGCCGTTGGGCCTCCGAGGGAATGTAAGATGCAATGTCATGATTAATCCCAATTACTAAATGTCTGTTTCTCAGGCGTTTGATAAATACCACTCAAGAAGACCTATGGGGTGACGATATTGCCGATGGTGTTGACCTTGGTTAAACATGGGTTTCCAAAACTTCGTTTTGCATTTCTTCTCCTTTAATATTTGCTTTATAGTCTCTATTCCTCCTATACCTTACCCCCACTCACTCTCTTCTATATTTTACCCCCAAACCCATTAATAACGGTCCAAGTATCGATAGAAATGCAATGCATGCTTTTGGAATGCGATCATTATAAAAAGCCATATTTGGCAATTATTTCAGGTCTCGACAAGTGTGTCGACTTTATTACTTGCCAAAAGTGGAAATTTTAAACACCCGAAACCGATCTATGTATGTCGGGACATGGGCTATGGATGTCTTATTAGAACTATAAAATGCACCTGACAGACCTACAGAGTGCTATATATCTCTAGGAGGAGGGCTAAGTATCGCTATTTAGCACTTTATTGCTGTTTGCAATAAAGATGGCGACGCTGCCTTTTTGGGCCGAAATCAAAAATTTGAGAACCCGTCACTGTAAGCCTCATAAGATTGCGAATCCTGGTCGTATAAACACAATTGTAAGTGA
>Ga0307517_10005916_pt1 | contig 18253 bp, 12 predicted proteins | sample 23_EM_MG_FD_194515 | JGI IMG/M metagenome (GOLD analysis project Ga0307517, IMG submission 194515) | Populus trichocarpa ectomycorrhiza microbial communities from riparian zone in the Pacific Northwest, United States - 23_EM | ecosystem: Host-associated > Plants > Roots > Unclassified | place... | reverse complement strand
CCGAGCAGACCATGAGTTTTCCACGTCACCCAACAAGTAGATTCGTGCTTAATAACTATGCTTAATATGGCCTTTGTTTTTGTTATAGTAGATTTTTTTCTCCCTGCATCTCTTTTTTTTTTTTTTTGTTATTTTCTTGTATTTTATTTTGGTTTTATGAACTTTTCAATATACTCTTGATCTCGATGATTATTTTAAAAAAAAAATAACCATGCTTAATACTACTAATTATTATTAGGGATTAATCCTTGATGCAAAACAAATTAAATCAAGAGTAACCGCAAGGTTAAGTAATGAGGTAGTAAAATGTAGCAGCCGCCATGCATGCAAAGTAACGGTTTATAGAGAACAAATGGGAAACCCTAGCTAGCTTGCAGCTAAAGAAAAAAACCACCCCTATGACGAGCTATAGTTTAGTGCTCCCCAATAATTAGGAGTTGGTTACTCCATCTTCCACCCATAATCCCCCCCTTAATCTCCTACAAATACTCTAACTTCCCACTCCCCCACTCCTCTCCCTCTCCTCCTCTCTCTCACTCACATAGTTAACAATATTCAGCAAGTCGTCTACTTTTCAAGCTGTTTGCCTCTGTGTCCTGTTAAGTGTTAGTTTGATAAGGTTTGTTAGTGAGTGACTTTAGGTCTACCTGAATTCAAAAAGACAATATTATATCTACAAGTATCTTAATCTCAGGTACCATATCTTTCTGTTTCTTTATCTCTTAATGTCTTGTGGATTTCCTTTTATATATAGTATATGTCTTTCTTAAGTATCTTACATTTGTCTTTTGTCCCATGATTTTGTCTGTATAATATTCTCTTTCTTGGATCTTTTCTAAGTTGTTAGCTTCTTGGCTAACTTCTTCAGCTTCTATCAATTCTTCTGTGTGTGTTTTTTTTCCTATGCTCAAATGGGTTATGCTTCTCCACACTATTTCTTCTTGTCATTTCATGTGTCTTCTTGTTGTTCGAACTCGAGATCTCTGAAGATGAGGAGGGCATGGATCTATGTTCTAGTTGAGCTATAGGCTTGTTCGCCGGCCTATTTGTCTTCCTTTCACTCAAGAATTTGTTGGGTTTTTTTTATTATTGATTGCAATAACTAGCAGCACTCAAGCTTAGTAATTAGTACTAATTGTTGAAGTTAATGACAACTGATACATATATAATGAATGATAGCCGTAATTCAGATAAGTAACTGCTTTTTGTTGGCTTTTGTACTCTAATTAGTATAGAGTTTCTCTTTAGCTTATGATTTCCCAAATTCTGATGGAGTTTGTGATCTTTTTTCTTTTCTAGATTCTATCTTCCATGGCTCTAAGCTTTTGTTCAAACCTGGGCTCATCGCTTCAGCATCACAACCTTCAAGAGTTGACAGAATATCCACAAGGCGACATAGAGATAGGAAATGATCAGCTCTTTGCTTGCAATGACAACATGATGTTTTCAGATGCTTTCATCAACCCTTTGTATGAGGTTGAGGAGCAGCTAGTTTACTCGGATAGCTACACCGATCTCCTCCCATACTTCTCTTCTCCTTCAGATAACATAATCTCTCTCTCCCCCGAAATCTTTCCTCTCCAAGATTTTGAGTCCTACCACTACCCGAAACGCCCAAAAACCTACACAGATCATTTCAACTCAACTTTTGAACCGAATTTCTTCGAAGGATATGCTCCGAATCCCAATCCAGGACTCCCAGAATTATTTCCAGAAATCCCAACCCCGGAACCTAAGTTTCAGGTTCCAATAACGTTCAATGTTGGGAGGACTGATCAGAGTGTGATGAATTCAAAGAAACCAAGTACTGGAGTGAGCTTGTCTACACAGAGCATCGCTGCGCGTGAGAGGAGAAGGAAGATAACCGAGAAGACACGGGAGCTTGGAAAGTTTATTCCTGGTGGGCATAAGATGAACACTGCTGAGATGTTCCAAGCTGCTTCCAAGTATGTCAAGTTCTTGCAGGCTCAAATTGGAATTCTTGAACTCATGGGGTCAACTCAGGTAAAATCTCATTCTCTTTCAAATTTCTTGGCAGGTACTGAAAATGTTCTTCAGATTTAGAACCTATGTGTTAAATAAATGTTACAGGAAAACAAAGGGCCAATGCACACACAGGAACTTCAAACTCTCCTTGTAACATCTCCAGCAATTCAAGAGAAGTTGTACTCAGAAGAGAAATGCTTGGTTCCAAGAGATTTTGTCCAAACCATTGCTAACGATTGCCAAATCCAATCAAAACCCTTGGTCATTGAGGAGATTGATCAGTTGTTGGGGGGTCAATTGCTTGGATAGTTGATAGCAGTTGGATCAGTCAAGAGGGTGCATTTTTTGTGTGCTTTTTGCTCATGTCTAAGTAGAATCTGTTGATAATTTTTTTTCCTGCCCTAATTATATATCTTCAGTTTAGTTGCTAATTGTTAACTTTCCTTGTTGTAATGTTAGCAATAGGTGCTGACTGTCAATCTTCCTTTTAGTTTTAGGTCCTAATTTTATCAATTTCTTGTAAATTTCTTGTTTTCATGAAATGTATTGATTAATTTCCTTTATTTTAAGATTTTTCCTTTGATTGATGTAAAATATTAATAATGTTGATGTTGATGATTGATCACAATTATAAATACATATGTTGTGTATATGATAAAAAAAAAATACTAATTATTGAAAAAATATGTCAACTATATTAATAATAACAATGTATTTAATACAACATATCATAACAAGTATTAATAAACTACTTTCCATCATAATTATCATTATCAAATCTTGTTTGGAAATGGATTAAGTTATTGAGTTCAGATCAATTATTTTTATTAAAATTATATTGTTTTTTTAACTTATCATTGTTAGGTTAACCGAGTCTTACCATGTAAATATTTTTTATTAAATTTGAAACCCAAGTTAATCTTCAAATCATGAGTTTTTTATTATTGAATCTGATCAAGTTTAATAATTATACTTTTAACAAGCTAAAGTTTCAATGATTTATGTATAATTAAGTATCATATTCTAAGAATTTTTGTTAATGATCAAAGACAAGTTGAGTTTGTCAGGTTAATAAAAACATGATCAGTTCAATCGAATTTCAATCTTTTCCAATTAAACTTAAAACTCGACACAAATTAATTTATGTATTATAGATTTTCTAAGTTAACTTACTAGATTAGATGAGGTTTAATAACTATGTTTTTTTATAAACCAAAGTCTCAATGATGTATAAACAAGAATTATATTGTAAGAATTTTTGTTCATAAGAATGCTCAAAACTTCAGTTTTTTTTTTATTGGAAACACATTACTTGACAGTTTTATAAAATTATTGGGTCATGTATCAAAAACTAAATTGATTTTTTTTTTTGTTATAATATCATTGAATATTTTTTAATCCACTAAAACTATGTCCAACTCTCCAATTTACTTGTATCAAGACTATAGAAGAATATTTTACTTCACCTAAATCATTGAAGGTTTGAATTTTTGTTTAAATATTTGACCCAAAACAATTTGATGAGATACATTTGTCCTCTCCCTGGCATGGTAACCACCAAATTTGGCACTACAAATTCAAATAATAAACCTTCCAAAACTTCCACATTGCAAATGCATGCAAACCGCTTGAAAATTTGGATATCTATCTGACTTTCAGAGACTTCTCTCAACTTCTTTCATGGCTTCTCCACGTTTTCTCCTTCTTCTGTTCACAACATTATCACTCACAGTTTCTTCAGCAATCTCAGGATCAGTAGTAGAGGACCTTGCAAACTTGCAACCCCCGTCAGATTTCAACACCACAATCATGAAAAACTGTCAACACAATCCTTCTCTCAGATACTGTAACTCCTCTTCTATGGACCTGAAAGAAATCTTCAAGTTCACCATTGTTGCAAGCCATCTTTGCAATGAGTCAAAGAATCCAAATTGTGTCCATTCTTTCGACAACATAGACCTGCGAAACAGGCCGAAGATGGCACCACTCTACTTGTCATACAGTTTCTTTTGGAAATACTGCCCTTTAACCATTCTTTCCATTGATTTGTCAAACATTTCTTTAAAGGGTAGTTTTCCTAAAGAAGTTATATGTTGTGACCAAATCCAGGCTCTTGATTTGAGCCTTAATGGCCTTACCGGAGAATTCCCAATCGAGAGCTTTGCTCCTCTTACCAACCTTACATTTCTCAACCTGTCATATAATTATTTTTCAGAGAGTAAAATCTCAGATTCTCAGTTTTTCAAAAGGTTTAATTCTTCAAGTTTTATTCATTCTGGTATCCTTCCAAGTGACAGGAACTATACAATCAAGGCCATATTTTTACTAGTTGGATTTCCAATCTGTGTGATTCTAATGGCGGTTTGCTTTGGATGGCTGTGTTTTCAAAGGCCGGATTACTTACCAAGAATGTTTCAAAGAAAGCACAAGTTTACACCGTCAATGCTAAGGGCAGCAACAAATGGGTTTTCAAGAAAAAACCAGATGGTCAGAAGTGAAGGAGTAGAAATTTATAAGGGAACTTTGCGAGACAGTACTCAAGTCAGGATTGAAATTTACAGGGGTTGCATTTCAAGGGAGAAACGCAAGGAATTTGTTGAGGAGTGCAAGGTTCTTGTTGAACTATGCCACAAGAACTTAGTTCAAGTATTAGGTTGGTGCAGTAACAGAAATCAGAGAGCCATTGTTACTGAATGGACAGATGGAGAGACTATTGAGATGTGGCTATCAGGTTCAGCTCCTCCATGGAAGCAAAGGTTGAAGATGCTAATTGGGGTGGTGGACGGCATGCGTTATTTGCAGGAACATTGGCCTGAAGTTGTGTATGATCTCAGGATAAACAGTGTGTTGCTCTCGGACAATCATGAGCCACTCCTTTCAAGGTTTCAGGTTGGAGATCAATACAGCAACAACAAAAGTATGTGCTCTCCTATTCATAGCTATCCCTTATTTCTCTTGTTTTTGTATGGTTTGCTTGACTGAAATCTAATTTTCTTGGTACTTCAGAAATTCACAAGTTTGGAATATTTCTGCTAGAGATCATAACAAATAGGAGGTCACAGGAATTTGAGAGAGGTGAGGCTGGATTGATTGAGTATGTCAGAGATAATTATCCTAAAAACTTGCACAAAGTGATTGATGCAAGAATGAAATTGCCAGAAAATATGTTTGATCAAGCTAAACATGGAATAGAACTGGGATTGATGTGCACTGACCAATCAATCAGCAAACATCCAAGCCTGAATCAGATATCCCATATGATAAACAAAGTCTATGAGTCTTGCCTGGAATTAGCGCCCCAGAACCATAAAAGATCTCATGGAGATGGAGGTAAAGGACACAAACATGTTCAATGAAGATGATCTGATAACATCTTGGATCTTACTAGTTTCAATTATATTACAGATTCTATAAGCAGCAAAATTTGCAAGTGACTGTGTTAGAACTTAAGTGTATCGTATATATTCTTTGTAAGCAGATGCATTTGCTATTGTTTTTTAATGATTATATTGCAATAAAACATGGAAGATGCAACCTCAGCTCTCGAACCATTACAAGACTAGGCATCTTTTCGTTTGTTTGATGAAAATTTTCCACAGGAAAAAACAAGATGATCAAAGTAAGCAGCAGAAACAGCAGAAAACCAGATCTAAAAGATCTGAAACTGGTGATACAGTCATAGAACATCACATGTAGCAGTCAATGGATCGAATACACACCTGTGCTCATGAAGATGACTTCCTCGTGACTGCAGTTGTAGGAAAGGATTCTAGCAATGGTGAGTCCAGACTCTAGGCATGAGAGGCAGAATGCCCAAACCAGCTGCAAAGTAGCATAACCACCAAGGCTTTTGTCTTTTGCTTGTCAATTCACCAAACCACATAAGCATCCCAAAGTACAAGTTATCATGCCACACAACCTTTTGATAGCACCCCTAGGCAGACTGAGAAACAATTAGGCAGTAAATAAATGGCTACTAGCTGTTCAATCTCAAGATTTCTATTCGATCATCAGTAGTTTTCATTTTATCTTTAGCCAAGACCTAGGAGGCTACTAGCCGGAGGTGAAAAATCTACTAGCGAGGTTAACATGGGCTGCTATTCTGCTGTTATTGCAGGCATACTTTATTAGCTCGGCCTAGCTAAGCAGGTTAACATGGAAAACCAATTATTTGAAGCTTAACCTGATATGAGTTTTAAATTAAACTAAAAAAATATTAATTTGGTGAAATATAGTTGATCCAACCAAATTTGAGTTGGGATAACTTCAATGATTTAAAAAAAAAGAAACTGATCGGATCAACTTCAATCATTTTTTTTAAAAAAATAAAACAATATTATTTTGACTAAAATAATTAACCAGATTAACTTAATTATCCATGGATTAACAGTGACCTATTGCTTCCCTAAACTAGATCTATTGCAAGTATGCACTGGGCAATTCTAGTCCTCCTGTTTCCTATTGTCAAGTATAAGCTCTCTACAAATAAACAACACAGATAAAGTAGAAGTTCTTTCATTACTCAGAACCCCCAGCTGGTCAGGAATGCCTGATATTTCTAAAATCTTAGTAGTTATTTGAAAGTTTGTCATAATTTTCTTAGCAAAAATGCTTCTACAACGTAGTGGAATTTATATTGAACCTTCAAATGCAGAGAAATCTAGTCCCTCAATACATATAAACATTGATTATTTCGACGAAACAGCAAGAAAATTGAACGAAATATCATAATCATTCCTTGTGGGGGAACAAATGAATATTATAACTATTTTGGGCACTGAAAATATTAAATTTTAAGGGTAAAATCAACTGGAAGGGATAAACTCCACTCAACAGACCTCTAGATAAGGAGATAAGAACTTGAAGTTCAAACTCCATGGCGGCCAGGTCAGTTTCTTAGTATAATAAGAGTCACTGTTGGCTTCTGTAGAGCAACTCTAAGTGAGTTCTAGTATGTCTTAGTTACCAAAATTATGGCTGCTTCCTGATGTATTTATAATTGTTTTTTAAAATATTTTTTATTTAGAAATATATTAAAATAATATTTTTTTTATTTTTTAAAAATTATTTTTTATATTAACGTATGAAAATAATCTAAAAATATTTAAAAAAAAATATTAATTTAAAATAAAAAAATAAAAATAAAATAACTTTTTTTAAAACCACTTTTAAAACACAAAAACATTCAGACGTCTTTAACTTGTTATTCTTTAATTCAACATTCAATTTCCCGCAGCAAGTTCATTCCATTTTCCAGCAGCAAGTTCATTATCATTTTCCAGCAGTAGGCTTGTTACACCCACCCAAAAAAGCTAAGCTGGTGATACATCATTCTATCTACAGTCAAAGGAACACAAAAATCTTGAAATATCCAGTGTTCTGTATTAAAAACATGTAGCAGACTCTAAATTAACCAGCCCATCTCGGATCAGCTATTATACTCTTGAAGGTGACTTCCTCACTCAACAATGGCAGGAATGAATTTGGTTAGTTCACCGAGCCAGAATCAAAGATAGCTATCAATTCACCTGTCTCCAGCCCGTCAATTCATCAAGCCAGATTAGAATCCCAAATTACAGGCTTTCACGCTGCAGTAGCACCCCCTTGACCAACTGAGAAACAAGCAGTGAATAAAAGTTTGTCGGTTTCTTTCACGGAGGTCACAATATACCAATTGATTTTGCGAGTTGAAAACAAAGCAGAACTTTAAAGCATGTCATGACAATGATAACATCTTCGATATTGTAATTAAACTGATGAGAAGAAGTTGCAGACATCTTTTTAAGAGGATTTCAAACTCGTTAAAAATGTAGAAAAAATAAGTTCACCATCTAATCTCAAATGGTTTCAGTTACAGACATTTGTTTCTATAGGAGTAGTTACTCACCATTTGCAACAATTTAAAGCTCGAGAAATTATTTTCATTTGATTATCCCAGGTCGATTGGCTTGAACTTTGGATCTGGCCTTAATGACTCTCTTTGGAATATCAGTTGTTAAAGCATACATCTTCACAGCAAATAGCTCCTTGGGAAGTCCCTTTTGTTCCTGATTAAGCCAATGAAAGTAATCAAATGAACAACATCAATGCAAAGTCTCTTTGGTGTGCAGTACAAGCAGCAATTCACTATCGACATAGGTTGGACCATCAGGATTTTTTATTTTATATTTAGCTAGGACCTCGGATACTGCTAACTGGAGGTGAAAATTTTGCTAGTCAGGTTACATGGCTTCAGGGAGAGAGGAGAGCTCTACTAATCTGAATTTTTTTTTTTTTTTTTTCCAACTCAAATTGGTAAATTACTCAATTAAAAATAATAAAAATAAATCTCAAATTTTAGTAAATACAAGTACAGCAATAAAGTTCTGTATTACACAGATTAAAAATCAGTTACAATAATGATTGATGCGGCTGTTAGAGGACAGCTAACCAGAAATGTGTGCTGACCCATACTGTCATGTCCAAAAATGGGCTGCCAAATTGCAGTTCTGCACTGGGCATTTCTAGTGCAATTTCTGATCTTCAATCCACTAATATCAGTTGGGGTGCAACTTAAAGCATTGCATCATTACTGGTTTGTGCCCCAATTTAAAGCTCACGAGCTATTTCCCCACCTAAACTAACAACAAGAAACTTCATCTGTGGTGCAGGGATGCAAATAGACTGCTTTATCAAACTAACTGCAGATGCAAATGCAAATACAGCTCTAAGAGTCCCTTTGGGAACACATTCTCACATTGCTACACTTTTTGCAATGAAGCTTAATTGAGTAGGATGAGTAGAGAATATTGATAGAAAGCCATATAAGGTGAACTAGTACAAGCACCTTTAGTTGTCTATTTCAAGTTAAAATGCATAGAAGCTAACCCTTGATTTGTAGAGATGCAATCCACACCGACTAAAGAGCCCCTTGAAGTATGAATCAGACCTGGTTATGCTTCGATCTTCTTTGTCCAACACAAATCCTGAAAACATGCAGTTTGAGTTCAGAAGTCAATAACATTAGATCCTTGCAGCAACTGCAACTACACTTTTCTGTATGGACATCAAGCACTTCGAAGGTGATTTCAGAATCATCTTCAATGGAAAGTGGGCCAATACATTTTTTCACTATGAAATAGAAGGAAGCAAAGTACCACTTCTTGCAAGATTCTCCTTCAAGACAAAAAATCCACCAGGTTTGAGGCCAATCTGCAATCAGCATGAAAATTAAAGAAATGACAGTACATACTATGGAAATGTAAGCTCTCACCCCCAAAATGCAACCCCAGCCACCTAGATGGTGGAAGTCAAGAACATCATGTATTTGATAAAGTAACTCGTAAGCAATTAGACTTTTAACTTCAAGATTTTCTTTCTAATTAATGATAGATGTAAATCTTACTAGTTTTTTATAGTACATGTTAATTTTCTTGGAAAAAATGGCAACTACAAAATTGGTAAAATACAAAATGAACACTTGAAATGAAGAGAAATGTAGTCCTTAATTAACACACAAGGACGTCATGTTATTTCAACAAAACAACCAAAAATTCAAGAAAATATCATAATCATTCCTTGTAGATGAATAAATGTACACTATAACTGTTTGGGTATTTAAAATATTAAACTCAAGGCCAACGTTGATTTACCTTAGCCCTATTGAAAAATGACACAAAGTCATCATCTGTGAGATGCCCAATACACCACTGAACCCAGATAACATCATATCTTCCTGCATCTGGTGTAAATTCCTAAAGGCAAAGGCAAGCAAACCTCATTTACTGAAGAAAAAAACAAAAGCAAAGAAAAAAATAGTGAAAGGTAAGCTGGGCTATAGCTATTAATTTACAATGCACATTATATTCAACCTTTTAAATGTACTTTTCGAATGTAGTGTGACTAGAAAAATCCTTTCAATGTATAATATACTGTAGGAAAGAAATAAATTTGGAAAATTATATATTGAAAAAAAAATAACTGATTCATTGTGACTCTGCAAACTAAATTATATTGATTCCAATTTCATCCTAGAGCAAATCAAGCTTTCAAATCAATCTAAGAGTGTGTTACCTGAAGGGGGACACAATAAAAATTAGTGGCCTTGTGCTTATCCAATGCCATATGATTTTCTTGGACCAAGCTTTCACGGGCAGCATCAAGGAAATGCGACACTGGCTCAAGAAGATCAACCTGGAAAGAGAATGAAAAGATTAATGAGCTGCGTCAGGATTTTAGAGTTGTAGAAAGGCACAAACAACTCATAGTTCATACATCTAGTAATATACAGGGACATAAGGATCAATGGCCTTACCTCATTGAAAAACCTTATGAGAAGATTCTTGGTGATTCTCCCAATACCAGAACCACAATCTGCAGAGTTTCAACTTTAGAGTACTGACAAGCGATATGCATGGCCAATAATTAAGCTGATTAAGATTCAAGATCTTGAAATAGTAGTTAAAATTTTTTTAAGAATTAAATGATATCTGACACAATAGAATCCTATGACCAAGATGCAGCTTCAAAACGTGTTATACGGGCACTACATGCAGAGACTTTTGTTTTCCTAGCGAGCCAACACATAGTAGCATCAATATTCAGTGACAATTGCTATCATAATGATACCATTATAAATGTCAAAAGTGATACATGAGCTTCATTAGCATCTAGAAACAATTCTTACTCGAAAACTAGTCATAATTCTGTAGCACACCAACTAATCTAAAACGCTCTATTCACTTCCTTCTCGTATATGAAACTTTCCCAAATGCTAAATGTAAATAGACAGCCTTGTAAGCAAAATTCAGCTTCACCCACCTAAATAAATACTAGAATCATTAAAAATATGTGTTTCGCATATAAAACATGTTCCCATCACCAAATGACAGTGAAAAAAACTCAAAAGTTTGCTACTTTAAATTCAATACTCATTAACACAGTGAAAAAGAATACCAAGAGCAACAAGATGCCTGTCAATTCCTCCGTCAACAAACAGTTCAGCTAAAAGGGTCTGTAGAAACCCTTCACTTCCCTTCACATCAGCATCATTCACATGCCCATATCCACCTAACACTCCATTCACTGATGCCTCCACACCCTTCAAACCAAACCACAAAAAGTCCAAAACTTTATTAAAAACAACAAAAACCCACTTTAATTTCTGCATCAAACTTCCATTTTTTTTTCAATTGGGTCCTCAAAAACACACCCGTACACTTCAAAAAAACAAAACTTTTAACAGAAAACAGCAAAAACCCATTATATTACTCTCATCAATCTTTCATCTTTCTCAATTGGGAGCTCAAAAAACACAAATAAAGAAACAAACAAACAAACTTACTTCCCAATAAGCAACACCATCATGGTACCATTGAGTCTTCTTGTTAGTGTCTCCAGTGTGTTCTAACCACATTTCATCTGGATTTTTGAATTCACGGCCATCGGAATCTGTGCCCGCAGCTTCCATTGGAGACTGTATGGCAGCTGCTGTGTAGTGCTTGTGGAATCTCGTGGGATGGCAGTAAATTGTGGTTTGGAGGGAAAGATGGGATTTTTTATAGGGTTTTTGGGTATAGCATAAAGGTCCAAATCTATACGGATGAGTGTTAATTAGGTGCATTATTCAATTCAATTCATGACTTTTTCTTTTTTTCTTTTTTTTTGAAATTCATCCATGACTTAAACTGTAGAACAAGGGAGTCATAAACAATAATTTTTTGGTATGCCGTTTTTTAGTCCTTATAGTTTTCGTAACTTCTTACTTTAGCTCTCAAAGGTTTGAGAGTCCTTGGATTTATCTCTAGTGAATAGGTATCTTCTAGGAGAATTAACAAATTTTGCTTTGTACACCAAAACATTAATTCCTTTACATCTTTTCCATCAATGTTTGATGCTGTTTTCAATATTTTATGCAATAAATTGAAGTATCTTGAAGAAGATTTGATGTGTCTACTAATGTATTCTGTCATCTTTAAGATTGTGGTCTGAGTCTGACTTATGGTAAGCAAACATGAAAAAGGGATGTTTAAACATATAAAGTTTAGGGATTTAGATGGGCTTGATGGTTCTGGACAGTTTATTGTGAATACACTATAACTGGATGATGTGAAAAGCCTAGCAAGCTCATTTATGAATTAGTATAATAGAGCTAAGCTCAAGAAAAGACCGAATCATACTAATGATTAGTCGGCTAGAAAAACTCGTAGCTTTTGAAATGCCTTGTTGAATTAGATTCAAATTTGGTCATGAGATTATAGGGGCTTAGTTCCATAGAGAATTGGCTGTCCATAACTAGCCACTGTTGGAAAGTCCTTCAAACTACTCTTAAAGGATGAAACTAGTCGCAAGGATGATGTTCTTTGATTCGGTTTTGTTATTTTCTTTTTATTTTCTGGATTTCCATTTTAATTTTGAATTTTATGTTGTTTCTTCTATTTGATTCTTGTAAGGTTCGGCCATTGACATATTTAAGTATGAATGAGGGCTTTAGTTGTTTGAGATTCTTTTGTGCTTGTTTTCTTCGGCTGCGTCAAGTTATTTACTGGAATTTACAAACGAAGAGTTTACGATGAACATCTTGGGATTTAGATAACACAAGTGACTAACCTAGTCTAGAGTATATTCTTGTTTGTTTTGATGAAAAATATGTGATTATGACTACTTAGGTGCTTGCATGTGTGAAACCAATATGAAGATATGCAGCTCTGTCATGAAAGTCCTGCCAGGTTCATCAACTCCATTGAACTTTATCCTGCAACATAATCAGAACGTATTGGACCAGTTCTTGAGCAAGATTCCTGGAGCTTGCAACATCAAAGTTGGATTCCCTGTCTCTAAAAGTGTCAACTGTGATGCATGCGTAAGTATATTATTGTTACCTCATAGGTTCCATTGATTCTCCTCACAGCTTGTGCACCCACTGACAACTAGCAAATGATCAATTGGGCCCTAGTGATTTGCTTATGCTTTGATTTTGGCTTTGCAGGATTCACTTAGATTTCTTACAGTGGATCGAAGTCGAGCAGTGACCGAGGAGTGTCTAGGAGAGTAGAATTTTACTACTAGTTGAATAAACACTTTAAGGCAATGCATGTGGTCTGTAGACCCTACTTTGTACCTCAATAATCATGCGATTTGATACCATAACAAGTTGGCTTTTTAGATTCAGATTTCATGCTTTTCATTTCTTCTTCTGCCTCCTCTTATGATCTTGTTATGTGCTGAACTTCAAATTTTGACATATTGCAAGGCATGCATTGCAGTGTTGTGCTATAATATAACTAGATCAAACCAAAAATATACTGACATTCTTGTAGTTCCATTTGCTCTTCAGATCCAGCTATCTGCCATAGCCCTAAAGACCAAGCCCAATGACAGCCACAATTGTCCATTTATTACTGACATCAAAAGAAATGCTGGCATTTGCAGACCAGCCCACAATTCAATAGCTTCGAAACCCACAATGATGTTTGGAAAAATTAAGTTACAAATAAGAAACCAATAAATTATTCTCATACTTTGCTGCTTGGGGTAGCATGTTGTTCGTGATGAGGATTTGCATGCTTTGCATCAGGTGAACAGAGGGAAAAGGATGGATCACTCAGTCAAATCAATTTATGATCAACGAAGAAAGGACATATACGAGTTGCGTGGTAACAAAAATAGTGACTTCAATTCAGTACAATAACCAATTACCAAGGAATTTCCTGGCCATCCCAGGCAAAAAACTTCCCATTATCATGGCTCTTTGCATTATTAATGATGCTTAAGAGCTGCTGCACTGAAAACTCTTTGGTGAAAAGCTTGCCATCGGGGACATTTCTCTGAAATGGCTTAGAAAGATCTGTGTCTACCGTGCCTGGGTGCAAAAGGATGCATATAATTGGATCCCTTTTTCGCGCAAACTCCACCGACACAGTTTTTGTCACTGCTACCATCAGCCAACAGAAGTATTACCACAAGAGAGATTCAAATAATGATGCCTTTAATGTGTATGTTTTAGCATGGGACGAAACAATAACAAAAGCTAAAAGAGACTAATTACCACCCAAAACAGATTTATGCATGCATGCATGCACACCAAGATACCATGCTTCCACGCCCTAGTAGTATTCATTCACTTCATGTGAATATGCATATTCTTAAAGGACTGCTGATCAAAGTCATTCTAAGACATTAATTAACCGAATTATATTAGTCAGAGGAAAGTGAAGAATGGAAAGTGTACTGCTTTTTTTTTCTTTTTATGATTTTTAAGGTGGAATGGACAAGATGAAGGAGGTGACATCCAGCAAGGTTTCACAATATTTGAAAGTGAAGAATGGAAAGTGTACTGCTTTTTTTTTCTTTTTATAGAAATATTTGAAAGAAGAGCATAGAAATCATAAACCAGGTGACATCCAGCAAAGTTTAACAAAAGTAAATGCCATGCAGGGAATCTTTTAGAATATTTTTCGAAGACCATGGAAATTTTCTTCACAGAGTAATTATTTCTTCACTAGTATTTCCTGCCTCAAAAAGACTTGGCTGGAAAACTTCTGGATATGCCTGTGTTTCAGGACACCAAGCATGTCCTTTGCATATGCCATCTGTAGCCTGTGCATTGGATGGTCCAAACATAGAAAAAAGGCATACCTCACATGCATGAATAGTCTCAAATCTTAGGCAACGGTGCCCTTGACAGATTCCTTGCCAAGTTGCACTCAAAAAAGTGTTGAAAGTTGACGTATAAAATATTCCTTGCAGAGGTGAAAATAAACATAAGCCAACATAGATGTCTTCACTAAAGTAACCATGATTCTTCTTGTCATATCTAATTGCAGTACTAGAAAATAAGACAGGTAGGAGCTGAAGCCAAGTTACCACATTCACATAAAATATGCTCAGGATCTGAAAGGACTAACCATACAGTAATGCAACATTTCATTGCTTGTGGAAATGATTAAGGAACAGTTAAAGAGGATAAATTGAAGCCATAAATCAAGAAATGCATGCCAAGGGAACTTTGTGGAAGAAATCATACACTGATTTAGAGCAGCCTTTGAAGATCGATATGAATGCCAACCACCTAGATGATTATCTCCAATTGATCCAACTCTGGCACTTAAATTGGCCACCACTGCAACATCCCTTTCAGTTCCAAAGCCTCCTCCAGCCTTCAGAAGAGGCCACATGTGCTGCAAATGGCAAACAACAATATTTAGCTCCATGTGAATCATTACCCCCTTGGAAGAAACAAAAAGGCAATAGAGAAACCCCTAGTGCAACAACTTTATCATTGCCTGATAATACTAATATCAAATTCGAATGCATCTCTTCAAGGTTAACACTGTTAAGGAGTTTCTGTGCCTGCAATAATTATTCTTTCAATACTAATAACAATTACTAGTAGTTATAAACAGCACTAGAAAATCAGATGCTTGTGTTTGTTTTCTTTTTCTGTGCTCTATTCATGCATTCATCCAAGGACCAATTTAAAATGAAGACTTCTTTTCTCTCATGAAAGAAAGGTTAAAAGTGATTCTTCCTGCATTTGGCTTTATGTATTGAAAGAAAAAAACTATTGAAAGCATGACTGGCTTTAGTACTTCAATACATTTGATAATTCAGCATTCATGAATATAGCTGATCTTAACCGAAAAACAGCTACGCCAAAATGAATGCAGAACTAGGTTCTTCCGAAGACATTTCACACAATATGAATTATCAGTCATTAACTAAAAACAGCATTCCCCGTACCTTGATCGCTAGAATAGGACCCACAGCATTGACCTCATAAGCCAGCATTAAGGATGACCTCTCTACTTTGCTCAATGTTGTTTCTGCACTGGAAACAAAAGAAATCAATTCTTTTGCCTACCTAAGTACAGTGGCTAAAGAAACTAGCTTCCTGTTTGCTACAATATAATACAATGCTGATGTGAAAGTCTACTGCTCAACTTCTATTCCTACCTGGTTGCAACACATTTGGTATTGAGAGGATTCCTGATGCATTAATCAGAAGGTTCAGAGAGCCATATTTCTCCCTTATGAACTTTGCAGATGCCTGAAATATGACATCATATCAGGAAATTCGAAGAAAAAAAAATAGAACAGCACTTTCCTTCAGCATGTTGGCAGTTGGCAGTTAATCAGGGTACACAAGTGTTAATGCACCAGATCATTGCTGTGAAAATGCTAAAGGAAATTCAGAAAAATTTCTGATCTCACAAGAGTCATTCCAACATCAAGCATTTTTGTAAGTTTAAAATAATGATATGGTCATCCCAAAGAATTTCACAAGGCAGGAAGCAGAAAAAACTGAGACAACTGAGTTCAAACGATGACTCGAAAGAAAAGGCAGAGGTAAACTTTTCTTCTGGCCTGGACTAAGGCAGGAGATATCAACCAAAAAATGAGCACCAACCTCTATAGTACTTTCAATGGTCAGGTCTATTGGCATAATGTTAAGGCGCTCAGCAAACTTATTTTTCAAATCAACAAGTCCTGTTGCCCCATTAGGATTTCGGCAAGTAGCAATAACATGCCCTTTGTCATTTTTTTCCAGAAGCTGTTTAACCTGCAGCAGGCAGTAAACAATTCAAGTTTTGCGCACAGAATTAATAGATAGTGATGAAAATTACAACATGAGTTTTTGTCATTTAATTGCCCCAAAAATCAGTTGGCATCAAGAATAGTACTAAATCAACTTGTTACATAGTAACTTCTACCTCGGAAGAAAAATGAGAATAATTATATTCTTAAATAAAGTCTACTACTCATATCCAACGGGATTCTAATAAGAAAACTGGCATAACAACCACACGATAAGCTAATCGGATTGGTCCAACGGGTTTTCAACAAAACAATGACACTAACTAAAGCTGAAAAGGCAATGAAAACTGACATGGAAAATGATTTGGCATTGTTATATTACTCCAAGGATGAATTAATCCACAAAATTTCTCTACCATAAACAAAAACCAAAAACAGGAAAGCCCTTTTATTGATTATCAAGGAAATGGTCCGCATTTCCAATGCCAGATGGAAAATTGAAAAAAAAAAAAAAAAACAAACTAGCAGCTCTCTAGCAATTCATCAAGACTATGACAAAACAACAGAGAGAAACATTAGCAACCAATGTGATAGATATCAATCAATAGACTTAATTATGCATGCAGTTAATTTGATTACGCTAATCAAGAAATCTAAGCTCAATTATCAAGAACCAAATGCCAATCATTTAACTTAAATATTATTCTCCAGATCTTTCTTTACAAAAAAACACCAACCCATTTTTAGCAGATGCAAGAAACAATTGATGCAATCAAAAGACAAGAACTTTGCATAAAACAACTAAAGTAAAAGCTTACAAATTCAAGGCCAATTCCTCTAGAGGCTCCTTGAACCATAGAGACCCCACCTTCCCATTTGAGACCAGAAGATGCAAAACAAGCCCTTCTTATTGATCTGAAAGCCAATGGTGTGGCCATGAATGCATGGGACTTTGGAAGCCAAAGCTTCATTCTTTTCTCTTTTTTTAACTGTTTAGAACTGGAAACAGACATCTAAATAGTTCATGCTAGATACTTAGACAATTTAGTCCCTAACTTATATTTTATCCTTAATTGAGCACTAAAATCAAAATATATTATCAATTGAGTCCTTATATCAATATTTTGTTAATATCCTCTTGCACATTTTATGCTATAAAACATTTAGGTATTTTTAAAAAATTCTGGTGAAATTATTATTAGAAATTGATGAAAGGACCCAATTGAGAAATCCTAAGAAATCTGTTACCTAATTGATGAAATATTTTGTATTGGGACCCAATTTAGAGTTGTATGATACATTAGGAACTGATTTGAAGTTTGTGAATATTAATTATTAGTTAGTTAATAGCCTCCTTTCCCGGTGGAAAATATCTTAAATGCACAAGATGAAAAGATTGCAGCAGATTCATAGCCCAGTACAAATACGGCCCAATATTATTTCACCTAGTATGGGCTTTTATAGACCCAAGTAATTTTCAAAACCTGGATTGATCTAAGAAGAACTTCATCAAAACCTAACTCTCGATTTGTTTATTTAAAAAAAACATTTAAAATAACATTGCAGTGATACTATTTTAAAAATAAAATTTGAATTCAATCAACGACGACCCTTCGTGATTTAAACTTTACCCTGTAATAACTCAGTTGGGTTTTATAAATACAATGGAGTAAAAGGAAAATACAAAGAAAACTTAAAGATGAGGAGCAGCAATAAATAAACATCATCTTGGTCGGTCCATTTGGATTATTAC
>Ga0307517_10005915_pt1 | contig 18258 bp, 8 predicted proteins | sample 23_EM_MG_FD_194515 | JGI IMG/M metagenome (GOLD analysis project Ga0307517, IMG submission 194515) | Populus trichocarpa ectomycorrhiza microbial communities from riparian zone in the Pacific Northwest, United States - 23_EM | ecosystem: Host-associated > Plants > Roots > Unclassified | place... | reverse complement strand
CAGTCTCTCTCTCTCTCTCTCTCTCTCTCTCTCTACTTGAAATCAAAGGATAAAACCTTAGCATCTGGCTCGTGTTTTATAATTTTACTACCTAAAGCATCTGTATGCTCGGGACCCTCACTTGCCTCTTCATGTCCAGCTGCCTTTGCTAACACACTGCGGTCTTAGGGGTCTGGTTTTGAAATTTAAAATATATATATATTTTAAATTAATTTTTTATATATATTTTTAGAAATTCTAAAAATTTCTTTTCTAATTAGATTCAATACTTATCCAGAATACTAACATTTTAAAAGGTGCTTTTTGCCCTTTCTTTTTATTTTTTATTGCTCTATTTTATCTTTGCTTCTTTATTTATGAAAATTATTTTGACTCTTTTTTATTTAAAAAAAAACAATTATATTGCTATTGCCTTCATGATTTGTGAATTTAAATTAAATTCTTTTTTCCATTTCTTTTTATTTTTTATTGCTCTATTTTGTCTTTGCTTCTTTATTTATGAAAATTATTTTGACTCTTTTTTATTAAAAAAAACAATTATATTGCTATTTCCTTCATGATTTGTGAATTTAAATTAAATTCATATGTTTCGAGAGAGAAAAATGATGATATTGTTGAACAAGTACGTAAATGTAATGGTTTGACTTAAATGGTTTTTTAGTTTTGTTTTTTTTTTTTTACATGTAAGATATGTTTCTAAAATATAAGTTAAAAATACAAATTACTATTGACTTTTGATGTGAGGATTTGAGGATTTTTGAAGTAATTATAATTTTTACTAATTTTATTAATTTCATAAATGAACATGTTTGTAAAATTATAGTATGTAATATTGCAACTATTAATATGATTATTGATGGAGATGTTTGAGAAATTCTCGAGATTAAGCTATCTTTAATGAATAAAAATAGATTTTTTTTCTCTTTATATAATGGTATCATTGAGCTAGTTTTCTGATTCCATGTCCAAATCCTTATTATTCACATATATAAAAGAAAATAGTTAATATGTTTAATTTGCATCAACTTTAATGCATTTTCATGACATCCGATATATAAATTATATAATAAATATTTTTTCAATATAAAAGGTTTCAAATTCATTAGAACTTTATTAATTTGATTGGTGGATATGTCCGCAAACTGTTAAATTAAATTTGTTGATGGGTAATATTATTAATATCTTATTTGTTTGGCGGAAAGTGATTTTTTAGAAATTACTTTTTAAATTTTTCTGTATTTATTTGTTATTAGAAAAATTGGTCAATAAAAAACACTTTTCAATCAAAGAAAAATTTGGCTTGATTTCTGAGAAAGTATTTTCCTTTTATTTTGGACGGAAAATATTTTCCAGAAATTGTGAAACAATTTAAAAATATCATATTATTTGCTGATTATAAAAAATTTGATCCTCAAACTTTTTATTGATATATATTTTGTTTTGAATTTTTTTCAATTTCACCCTTAGAATTTGATTTAATTTATTTTTATATTAACTTTGGTCATTATTTTTATGATTGTTATTTACTTTTCTCTTATTATTTTTTTAATTGAATTTTTTTTATTTATCAAATTTGGTCCTCATTCTTTTTATTGTTGCTTATTTTATTTGAAATAATTTATGAAATTGTAATTATTATTATTTTAATTTCATCATCTTTTAATTTTTTTTTATCTGTTAGATTTGATCTCCATTATTTTGATTGTTATTTATTTTATTTGAGATAATTTATGAAATTAGATTTTTTTTTCAATATCATTCTCATTCAATTTTTTAATTTGTGAGATTTATTCCTCATTATTTTAATAAACTTGAAAAAAAATATTAATAAGTTATTTTCTAGTTTATTTTCCATGACATAACCATACACTGAAAAGTATTTTCCAACTTATTTTCCATGGCACTACCAAACATTGAAAAATAATTCACTTTCTAGGAAACCACTTTCCAAAAAAAAACTACTTTCCATCAAATAAACGAGACCTAAATAATCATAAGTTTTTCCGAGTGTTATTGAATTACTTTTTACATCTCAAGACTAAATTATTTTTCCATTGGGACTCGAGCAAGCCACTCACACTCGAACCGATGCATTAACAAGATTTCTTTTGTATGGCCCCCTTTGAGGTTCTAACCTTAAATGAGAACATGGGAAGCAATCTGTAATCAACTAAGTTAAGCCTCCAATGGTTATAATGTTAGTAAGATTTTGGGTATGAAAATAAATAAAGAGTAAAATTAAACAGTTTAGAAACGTAAAAACATTGTCTTTAAGATGTTTATTTATTCCATGTAGATATAACATTTTCATGATATAATTAAGTTATCTAAAAGAATAAGAAGAAAAGACAAAAAAAAATATTTTTTTTGTATATATTCTCCTTGTGTAATAGCATGTTTATATAGATTTGAAACATTTTAATAAAATTTTATGATTGTTAAAAAGATAATTATATTTTGAATTAAATTGAATAGCTATTATTTAGTTTTATTTTAGAAGTCATAAATATCAAAATTAATTACAAAAATTAAAACAAATTAACTAAATAAAAAATTATTCGTACTAACAAATTAAATTTCAAGTGTTAAGTATTATTTTTCAATAAGAAAACTCATTAACCATAATTTTCATTTAATTTACTACAAATAAAAACTCATACTTGTAAATACTTAAAAGGAAGTGTTTTTTTTCAATGCAGAGTAAAACTTTTTTCTTCTCTATTCACTTACAAACTAACCAACATATACATTAACATTTAACATTATTAAACTTTACTAGTACTCACATAATAATTTGTTTAAGATGATTTTACATGGATTGCTTTTTCTGGATAAAAATGTGTCAACATATACAATAATAATTTGTTTAAGAACTTTCAGATAATCTTAATCAAAACATATAGTCATATAATTGGATAAAATTGCATGAAATTTTACGCTATCTTTTATTTTGAAATAATCATACTAATATTGTTTTTACAAGTCATGGATTTGAATCATTTTTCTATGAATTTTTGTTCTTACGATGATGTTGAGTATGTATGTGTGTATAACTATTAAAATTGACATAAATTTAACATAGACATTTACCAATATGATTGATACAGATTATAAAGAATTTTTCAAGACTAAATTATATAGAATTACTCTTATACCAAATATGATAATAGCTAACATGATTAGATAATAGCTAACATTGTTAAACTCTAACGGCTAATACTATCAAACTTCATGTTTAAATGAATTATATATACACATGACTCAATTACAAGGCATTCGTAAAATATGACTTCATTATTAATTATTTTCTTTTGAAATCGATATTTCTTTGGATTTCATCTCTAACTTTTCGTAGTGCATTAAAGAGCTCTAGTATAGCATTCTTATATTGCAAGAGCAAATTATATAATGTGATTATTACTTTAAGTGTTTTTTTACACAAGACAAACTCTATTATAAAATTATCGTCTTTAACTTGGTTGTCACTAATGTCTCAATAGTTTGGTTTTCACTTTTCTTGTTGTTGAAAATTATGCCTCCAATATTAGTTATGGTGGTATCCTCAAGCAAAAGGTTCAAGGTCATGAACAGGTTGTCCGATATTATTCTAACATTTAGTTGGGTCTTCAAGAAAAGTATTCAACTATAAAAAAAGAAAATTTTATCAATTTTTTTATGCACTTCATCTTTTCAAGAGGTTATTTCTAAAAAAAATTCTTTTAATAATTAATTATCAATATGTAGAGTATGATATTGAAAACAAATACTTAAAATATTGTTTCAAAATAGATTTTTGTCAAATGACAAGCAATACTTTCAAACTTTGATTTTGGAATTGATTTTATAAAAGTAGAAACTAATTATCTTCCAGATTTTCTTTCTAAAAAATATTTACATGGTTCAAGATGAGCACACTTGTCAAGAAAACAAAAGGGGTTATATGTCATAACCCCTTCAAGACCAGTTCATTCAACTATCAGTCTTCTTAATTCAACTTTAGTCAAGCCTCTTTATACGAGACCAACTTTAACCTCAATCATCAGTTTTCAATCCTCTCCTCAAACTCTCTTATTTCTACCACTTGACCTTCAAACAACACTGAAATCATACAAACCTCATTACAAAAATCTATTTTAAACAACTCATCAAGGTGTTTTTAAAAGAAACTTGTCAACCTATATAAATCAAGAAACTATCATATGTATATTTGCCCAATTAAAAACAAGTTCTATGATGAAAATTCTAATAAGATCATCCCTGATATCTTTCCTCTTCAATTCCAATTTGCCTCGAAAAATTTGCAAATGACCAGATAATTTTTATGAATTCATCTTGATTAACACTAAATCGATTGAGGTATCTCATAATCAAGATGCAAGTAGTCCTTCCAAAATTACATATTCAAAAATAAATATTTTAAAGGTCTTAACATATCAAGACTGGAATAAAAGTTCTTATATTTATAAAAGATTTTCTTAAGACTTTTAACCTCCTGGATTTTATCTTGATTATTAACAAGTATGGTTCAATACACTTTACCTAAAAATTATGATCATTTTTAGTTTGGTCATTTTAAGAAAACTTATCTAGAGAATTTTCTAATATGGTTTTCAAACCGATGGTGACAATAGTTCTCTCTCACCATTGATATTCTTCCTCGAAAGATTTCATGGGCTTTAGAACTATTTGCATAAAAAAACTTTTAAATATGTCCCTGCCTCTTTATACTTTATTTGCACCTTGGGATCCCTTAAATCTTATGTTGAGATTTCATGATAATGCATGATATAGATGAAGAAATTGGTTACTACCCATATCTCATGAGAGATATTAAGGAAAAATGGTGGCCTCAATTTAATGAAAACCAAGCATGCTCTCAAGATGTTTAGTCTTGGTTACAGTTTTATTAATCTCAACAAATACAATCAACATTATCGTCGTCAGGTCAATATAACTTTTTAACCTCCAAAAAGCAAATTTCAGGCACATATTGCTTCATCCATCTTAAAATCAAAATATAAGAAAAGGCTTAAAGAAGTACTTTCTCAAATCTCAAGTTTAGATGATAAAGATGTTACTCTTGCTGATGAGGATCCAAACTATGGTTTTGATATGATATGATGAATATATGATCTCTAAGTTCATCAGCTAGCATTGACATTAGAAATGACAACAAACAAACTCAATAGTTTAAAATTTGTGCTAAATAACAATATCATTCACATCAACATCCATAATTGACAATACCTCAATCAATATTTCAATTAGCTAGACATGACCCTGTTAAAATTACAAATCTATTAAGCCCTAAAAAATCAATAAGTAGCATTCCTTTTAGCTCAAGATGTTCAAATCTTTAAGGTATAGATTTCAATAGAATTATCTCTAAGTCACATTATCAATAATGAATACTATAATACCTTTATCTTCTCTTATGTAGAAATAATAATTTTAATTTCTTAAATATTTTTAAAATAAATGAATTTTTAATTAATTCTATGAAATAATTATTTTATTAATTTCTTTTATTATAAATAAAACTAACTATTTATGTTAAAAAAGTCCTTTTATATTATTTTATTTAAATTTTCAAAAGAAATAATTATTCTCCTATGGTTATTCAATTATTTATTTTATGTTATGATTCATTATCAAATATAATTCGTTATTATTTCCATGTAAAAAATAAACAAACCAATCTATTCATTTTTAAATTATTTGTTTTCCTTATAACATATTTGATTAGTCTAAAAAATAAAAGTATTAGTTTTATTATATTTGATGTCTTAAGTAAAATAACTTATTTATTTTATTTATTTATTACAAAAATTGATTTAATATTTTTATTATTTTTGTAAATGATGAATTTATTTTTGTTTCAAAATTAAATATGTTTTTTATTTATTAATTTGATTTAATAATTGAAATATGTTAAAACAAAATTCTTAAAAGTCAGACTAGGTATGAAAATATCGTAGCTTATGAGTGAAAATACTATTCACTAGAACAATGTTTTCTTAGTTTTACCCCTCACACCAAAAAATCTAACATTGGCAATTGAAGGTGTTAAAATAATTTCACAAGATCCATTAGTCATTACCAAATTGATTAGGTACGATAAGTCTTTTTGCATTTCAAATGCATAGTAAAATTATCAAAACACTATTTGAATTAAAAAAATTTTAAAACTAGAGTCAAATGACACTTTTGTATTTTCATAATGATTTTTACTTAATTGTCATATCAAACGAGGGGCAATTTGGTATTTGACTAGGCATAAAAAATAATAAAAAATTAAAATGTGCAATGAAACAACCAAAATACCATTGCAAGACAAAAAAAAATAGCCTTATGGAGATTTTTTTGTCATTTTCCAAAGATTTTTTCATTTTATGAGATTAAATGGGGGGAGGGGGGGATCGCTTCATAAAGAAATAAAATAGATAAAATAAAAAAATTAGCCAGCACATGCCAATATGTGAGAGGAGCCTACGTCCTTTGGAGGACACGTATAACACCTCCTAACGACCAAAAGTGTCATTTTACCGTTTCGTTGGAAGGACAACCGCTTCTTTTTTTTAGGCAATGTGTGTTAGCATCAGATTGCTGGTTTTTTATCAGATTATTTTAATCTCATAATCTGGTCCGTGAATTTGATGGTAAAACTCGGGTTGGCTCGATCCTGATTACTAGGGTTATAAGTTTGTTATGCTAACTCAGGTTGACTAGGGCTGAGTTTTATAAGTCATTTTTTTAACTCATTTCATCTTTTTATATTTAATGTATTGTGAATTAAGCTATATCATTTATCGTGATTATTTTATTTTTTTAAATAATTCATCTAATTTTGTTGTTTTTTTATGATTTAATTAAAATAAAATAAACTTATGCAATCAAGTCGAATTTATAATCTAAATCACATATATTTTATTTAAAATATACTTGCGGTAACTTAAATATTATTTATTACTATTTTTTTTTTTAATATTACCTCGTGACGTAGCATGGGTCCAGACCTTTAGTTTTAAGAGGTAAAATATTGGCATTAAACTTCTTGAGCACCCGCACCAATCAAACAGCAGAGTCCAACTACAAATTCACGGATGATTCGAAACCCAAATCGAGGCCCAAACAAAAAAAGTTCCTTAAGTCTGCCTTCACTGAAGAACAGAACCCGTAAATAGCTGCAAAACCACTCAGCCATAAGCCCGTCCGTGTCACGTATTAAAGCACCAGCTCCTGCGTACCCAATTTCGTTGAATTTGGTTTTGTTCTGCAAAACAATCCTATATCCCTTTTTTTTTCTTTGTACAAAACTGGTCTTTTGTGTGTGGGTTTCTTTAAGAAGTCAGCGTGAGAGGAAGATTTTGGTGCCCACTTGTGTAGAGAGAATCAGGTTTTCTTGCATTGAGTTCTTGAACTTGAACTGAGTTTCAAGGAAAAGGGCATTCTTTTTCAGGGGTTTTAGGCTTTAATCGGGGGTGTCAAAGTCCTCCAGTTCAGTATCTTCTTCTGCAATAAAATAAAGATTGGATTGCCATTTTTTGAGCTGGCTGCTATATCAAACCTTGTATCAAAAACAGTCTCAAAGTATTCGCTTTGAATTCTCTTTGCTATACAACTGTCTGTAGCTTTCCATATAGTTTGATTTTTTTTTCCTCTAGCTTACTCTTGATCATTCAATTAGTAAAGGTCTATGAACTCACCCCTGCCTGCCCAAACTAAAACCCAGAAGGAAAACGGAAAACCTACTACTTTCTGTTTCTTTCTTTTTAAGCGAAGGTGATTTAGAGAGATCATTATTCCTCAATCCAATGGCAGAGACTCCTCTTTTCACTTTTTCTCCACTACGCAAATCGCATCTCAAAAGTCAAACTTATCGCACTCTTGTTCGAATTTTATCGCACCCTCAGCTTTGTCAATTTGTTCCTCCGCCACCAGGTATTTTAATTTTAAATTTCAGTCTCAATTATATGTATTTATGTTTATTTGTTCTAGTGTTAGTAACTTATATATGTTGTTTTTCTTTAAGGTAATGGTGGTGATGGAGGGCCGCATGTGTTGGGAAACCAAGTATGCAGTAGGCATGTGGAGTTGTGCCATGAAAGTTTGCTGGATAAAAATGGCCAAGAAAGAGGGTTTAGTGACACGCAAGCGGTGATCAATGAGGTAGAGAACATAATGGGAATAGAAGAAGATGAGAACTTGGTGATTGATCAAACTGCTTGTGGAACTGGTTTACAAGATAGAGATTTAATTCAGGCGCAACATTTGCTAATTGATGAGTTAGAGCATCTCATGAAAGGAAACGTGGAGCTTGTTTGTCACAACAATTCTGGCCCTGTGACTAACCGGAATCGGAATGCTGCTGGTGATGTTGTTGCGGTTTCAAACAACCAAGATGAACATTTTGAGCGCCATCCAGTTGTTATCAAAGAATGCAGGGGTGTCGGCCAGCTACAACTTGATGAAGAAACCCTATGTCAAAATAACAAAATAAGCAGTGAAGTTTCAAAACCAGTTGATAATTGTGAAGAAAGTTCATTGTCGAGGACTAATGGATTGGAAGTAAATAATGAAATGCAACAGAAAGAGATACAATCGGACAAATCAGTTTGTGCCGATGCCACAATGGGTTATCCTCCTGAAGATGGTGAGATAGAAGAGCGAGAAGTTTCTGGTGAGTTTGAGGTGGATGATGGATCAGTCGATATGTTTTCTGAGGATGCTGTAGCGCCACAGGAGAAGAAAGTTGATGAGAAGCAAGCTTCTGAAGCTATTATTGATAAAAATAGGCTTCCTATTAATGAAAAAAATGAAGCAAACAAGAAGCACTCCTGGTTTTCTTCTTCTATGGCGTACACAGTTGAGAATGCTAAAGATAGAAGAGAAGTGGAAGCCCAACAACGTTTCTCAAGTGAAATGGCATGTAAACGGAAAGTTGTAACTTATGAAGATCCTATATTAGCTGAAGAGGGTGTCTGGTGTAAGAAACAAAAGAAATGCCATGGAGTCAGGGAGCAAAATGATGGGAGTGCAGCAAAAGACCAAAAAAGAGACAGCAGAGTTAAGGAACAAAAGAAAGGGAATGTTGCCAATGATGGTGTTGGCTGCCCAGTGGTTTGTCCTAACAATCTGGCGTCGTTCACAGAAAATTCAGATCAAACTGCATCTGCAAACCAAGGAATTGTATCGAAAGAAAAGGTATAATTATTCTCCTGATTTTCTTTTGCTTTCTCCTGCTATAGTTGTTTATTTCATTAGCAGAGTCAATTTTAGTGCAGCATGGAGTCTTCGAGTATTGGTTTTAAAAAAAGAACATCCTCATTTTTTTTTCTCCTCTCTGTATGTGGCGGGGATTATCATTTAAAGATTATATGCACGGTTTTCTTCATATTCTTTGCTGGGGGTTGGATCCAGGGCTTTTTGCCTCCTCGATATCTTTGGCATTGTTAATATGACGCTGGAATAGCTATGTCTAGATTAACTGATTTAAAAATTTCTTGAATTTGAGGGTTAATTTATTAATAGTGCACCAAAACCAGAAAGTTGATTCTGGCACTTTTCTGCTCTCCTTCCCTCCTCTTGTCCTCTTTGTGTACCCTCTCATAAATACATACCCCTAGTGCTTTCTTAATGAATCCAGATTTAACCCATTATGTTTTTTGGTTGTTCTACAGGATGCTGGTCTATGCAATAAGAAAAAGCGTGGTCCTCCTTCTAAGGAAAAGAAAGCAAAGAAGAAGGTTTTGATTTGTCCTTTCTGTTTTCTCGTGTTTGGTCGGGTTCTTTTTTCTGTTAGCAAACTATTATTGTTTTTTATTTTTCCAGTTAATTTTGTATTCCTCCATCTGAAAACTTAATCTTTACTAAAGTGTAACTCTGTTGTCCCTAAAATAAACAACTTTCACTCATCATTTAATGTTATTTTGCAGGAAAAAGAACGAAAAAAACGGGCTGAAAAGAACAGACAACTTGGTGTTAAAAGGATGAAGTTACTTCCTGTGCTGAATCAGAAACCTGTATCACCCTGCCGTCATTTTCTCAAGGGGAGATGCCGGGAGGTATGTGTTCTCTCTACACTCAATTCTATAACCTAGTATATCTTTATATTGATTTCTGAACTGCTTCAAAGACTCAACAACTTTGTCGTGTTGAGAAGTTGCTTTAGTCATTTACTGAAAAAATCAACTAAGAAATTGGTCTTTATGGTCTAATATTCTGCTTTTTTGATGAATTTTAAAGTAGACAGCTTTGATGAAGGTGATTATCTTGATCTCTTGTTGGTCTTTGTCAAGTATAACTGTTTAGCATATTTGAGTCTATAGTTTATTTTTTTTCCTGCAGAAACAATTATGTGTTCTTCCAAATTCCTCTTTTTGTTTAACGTTTTCCCTTGTATTTTTTTTTTCTGCCCAGTGCCAGAGCATCTTTCATGGTTGTAAAATGAAAGGGAATGCTTTTATTTTCATTTTCTACTTTCTTTACTTTCTACTGAACACGAAATACATCCCTGTTTCTTCAACTTCTCTTTAATTTAATAGATTTTAAGACGAATTATTCAAATGGCTATCACTATCTAACCGAGTCTCCAATTTTAGGTTGCACTTGGAAGTGGTGTATTTTTTGTCAATAGTGGTATATTGTTTTGGTGCTCTGTATTCTATTTTTATCTGGTTTTAGTTTTATATCCTGCTACTTGTCATTAGCATTTTTTTTTTATTTGACAGGGTCAAAAATGCAAATTTTCCCATGATGCAATACCTTTGACAAAATCTGAGGTACAATCATTTAAATTAGTACTTTATTTTGTACGGCCAGTTATCCAATCTCTTTTGCCTAGTGGTTTAGAAAATCACATTAATATGAACATTAACATGTGAGACACTCTTCCCATGGAAGTGGTTCTCCTCCACCCAACCAGAAACTGGACTGAAGCTTGGCTACAAATTTCTGCTTCTGACTGGCCTTGAACACATCTCATGTCAAAGCCAGAACTCATATACTGATATTTGTCTCTTCATCTTGGATTTAAGAAATGAATATACTGCTGTGACTATCCAACCTGTATAAATGTGTGCTTCGCTTTCGGGGTGAAGTTGGCATTTGGGGCTGAAAGCCCCAAAACCCAACAACACCTCGGTTACATCTCATGTCAAAGCCAGAACTTATATACTGTTTTTTCTCTTCATCTTGGATTTAAGAAATGAATATACTGCTTAGACTGTCCAACCTGTATAAGTGTGTGTTTGGCTTTCAAGCTGAAGTTGGCATTTGGGACTGAAAGCCCCAAAAACCCAACACCACCTTGGCCAAGAGAAGTTTGGGTGTGGGATGCTCGTGCAGCCTACACAGGTCTCACACGTGATCGTCAGATTTTGCCACAGTTAAGAACAAGACACATTTTATCTTGACTGCCATAGAAAAGAGAGAAAAAGTAGCAAGTAATTGAGGTTCATTCTGGAAAAGCATGCTTCAAAGGAAGCACTCACACAAATTATCTGGCCAGCAATTCATTTTCTCCTATCTAGCCACCTGTTGCGAAATCATAGACTTAATTTAATTAGCTATATTTTTTATTAATTGATTTGGTAAGGTGATTGTTGTTGTTGCCAATTTCTATTAGCTAAGCATGTCTTGTCTTGTGTTCTGGTTTTGCAGCCATGCCATCATTTTGCACGTCACAAATGCATGAAAGGTGACAATTGTCCATATGATCATCAGCTCTCCAAGTATCCTTGTACAAACTATGTGTCAAAAGGTTATTGTATCAGGGGGGACAGTTGTATGTTTTCACACAAGGTACCTTCTTGCCCTTGCTAAATACTATTCCTTTTCAGCCACTTTTTCTGTTGTAGCACACGCAGAACCTCAGTTGTTACTCTTGTTGTGTTTAGCTTCTAATGACTATCGTTGATTCAATTTCCACTTCAGGAAGATCTTGCATCTACATCAAACGTTTCAAATGTTTGCACTCCTAAGGTGAAGCCTCCATCTTTGCCGAGCACTTCAAATTCTAAGAGGCAACTGGATATTAGTGGAACTTCCAACCAGACTGCCAAAGCCTTGCCTGATTCCACAGGAGTTATTTCTGATGATAGACGTGCTGCACTAAATGTGGCAAAGACTGTACAGAATTTGCCTGCACTGGTGCCCAAAGGTCTTAGCTTTCTTTCTGGTGGGAAGAAGTCAATGGTTGAATCTAGTCCTAAAACAAGCAGCCCATCTCTGAAGAGTAACGTGTTTGTCAAAGTTGGAAACCAGATAGATCAATGTGCATCCGTCACAGTTCAAAGCTGCAATGAGATTCCTAGGAAAATTCCTTCCGTTGTTGCACCAAAGGGGATAAATTTCCTTTCATTTGGCAAAGCTCCATTGGATAAATGTTCAAGTACTATGAAATTAAAAAGCTTGGCCTTTAATCAGGGAAATGGTGTCAACTTATTTTCATCCAAAAATTTCGCTGTGCACGAAGAAGCTTGCTCATCTTCAAATAAGGATAATAGTGTCCTAGTTGGCAAAGAGACACACCAAAGTGTGTCAAATATGGCGGCGCATGGGTTGAATAAGATGCTGCAGAAAACTGAACCTACAGCATTTCAAGATGCTTCAGCAGATAGTTTTAGGAGAAACCAGCAGGCTAGCTTGCCTTTAAGTTCTGGTAGCGGTGTTCATGCATCTGTTCAAGAAAGTAAAATTGCATCCAATAAACATGTAGAGTTGAGTGCACTCCAAGGGAGGTTGCCAGCTTCACCGCTTGGTTCAGGTCAATCTTCTGATCAGTTGGCACATGCATGTTTGAAAAACAAACCAATATCTGCTCAGAAGGCACTTATGTCAACACTAGCATTTGCTACAAAGGTTGAATCTCTAATGAAGATGAATCAGTCCACTGGTGGTGCTTTTGCTGTCAGTAGCATGGTCAGCAAGGAAAGCAGGGATAGTACTACACCTAGAGGTTTACAGATTGACTCAGAAAAGGCATCAAAAGTTTTGGATTTTTTATCTGGTATTGGTGGTGAAACAAAGCAGTAACCTGTTATCGCCAACTAGGTATCACTGGGAACATAACATGTCTTTAGACTGGGAACTGGAGCTAATTCAAAAGCATTTGGCTGTCGAACAAGAAGCGAAGGCCATACTCTGATCATTTATTGGCAATTTAACTGTTATTCTTCATCCAAATTTTTTCAGTACTAGTTAGGAGGTGCAGTTTGCACGTCCCCTAGCTGTCACTGCTCTTCCCTATTCAGCAGCTATTCTGTTGACTGGAAAGAGGCCGACTGCTGGTAAGTTTGTGACGGAGGTGAATATTGATGGCTGCATTTTTAAAGTCTATGAGGCAAACGATTTCAGTTTGTTCCTTTCTTTTGTTACGTATTTCTTGGAAGCACACATTCCAATTACTTGGCAGGCAATATGGATTCTCCGGCTGGCATCGCTCTGTTTTGCAGCACCCTGGGTTATGAATGGAGGACAGGAGCTTGTGAAATTGTGAGTTAATTGATGTCATTGAAAGGTAATAGGTCTGGAACCCAACCCAGGAAATATAACATATAACAACATCTATGTTGTTAACGGTCTCTGAACTCTTTCCGAATTCTGTGATAAAAATCTGAAAAAAAGAAGAAGAAAAAGAATGAGAACTTCAGTGATGAACAACTTCTTTCCTCCTTCACTCATTTCAAATCTCCAGCAAGTTCTCACCGCTCAAATGAAGTTGGAACTCCATCTTTATGTTCGACTAGCTTTGAAAGGAATGCAGAGAGTGGTAATGATAATAATTGGTAGGAAGATATGCACCGATAAGTTATTTGACCTTGCATGCATGCATGAAGACCTAGATTAAAAGGCCATGAATTCAAGAAGTATTTCACTCTACTCACTCATTTTCAATAATAACATGTACGCCAACAATATTATTGATAATAATATTGTCATAAAGGAGCAAAGCCATTGCTTGGCTTCAGATAGGTTTAGTTAATGCTAATTGAAACTTGTTATAACTTAGTCTTAAGCATATTAACTTGCTTATGTTGGTCCTTGTGGAGCCAGTCCAAAAATTAAAAATTTGAGATTTTCATTGCACGTTTAAATCCTATAAACAAAAAATTGAGATAAATTTGGAGATAAGAAAGAGATATTCCTATTATATAGTTAGTCGAAGATACATTGAACTTTATTATCAAACCAAAAGAAAAATGCAAACATGGTTATGTGTAAAATTAATTAATTTATTATCAATTTAACAATTAATTGATTTATATTTGAAAATTAAGTGTAATGTTTAACAACTTAGCATGATCTTTAAAATATTAGAAAAGTCATAAGTGATTTGACTTAACCTTTCAATGACTAGTTTCACAGTGTAATTATTATCATTTCATTAATAATGTTTTAATTTAGATATTATAACATGAAGTATGTCAAGTCATGTTTGTTCTCAACATCATAGCTATTAATTCTTTGAATATGATTTGAAATTCTTTTCAAATCTCATTCCACCTTGTGCAAAGATTTACAATCAATACTATTTGAGAAAAGATGAAATATGTTTTCTAATTCACCCAGGGTGATGAATCTTCTCTTGATTACTTAAATACGTTCATAGAAGTCATGTTACACCCAATATTTGGCTATTTGTTACCCTTAATTAGGACAACGTATAACAAAATCAAAACATAACACTCCCTATATGAGATAATTTAGTGATTTCAAGTATAAGAATCACTTATAGTTATCACATGAGACTTTTATATACACATGTGATCTCTTCATATAGAATTCTCATGCAGGTCAATTTAATATACATGTTATCTGATAAACACTTACATATTAGTTCTATATGAACAATAACTTCATTTCATAAAGGAAAGAACATAACATGCAAGGTTGTCAAAAGCACATTTTTGACACGGCACGGAAAATGTAAAATAAACTCGGATCGTAAAAATGGATCGTAAAATCGTAAGGAAATTTTTTTATATATAAAATTCAAGCACCTTAAAATGCACGGTTCAAATAAAAATTCATGCATAGTTCAAATACCTTAAAATACATTGTTCAAATATAAATTCTTATATAATTTAAGCAACTTTTCATTAACTAATAATTGATTAGAATAACCACCAATAGGGGGTCAAAATTATTCATGAGGCAAAGATCTTAAGACAGCTTACCACTCAACCACAATCTTAAGTTTACTTTCAGAAAACTAAAGACAACAATATTTGCAATGATAATACACAACCAGGTATGCATAATCACATTAGTAACCCTAGAATGCTTGCAACCCAAAGGGAGGAGAGTAGCAAAGTAACAATCATACATTTATAAAACACACAAAAAAAGGGCATTAAAATAACATATAACTAGGTTCACCTAATTTATGAAGTCAATGTAATGAAGAGCGCCATGCTTAAATTGGGTTCCATCACTAGGGAAAGTGAGGAATTCACCAGTAACTTTCACCCAGTCTTGATGCCCCTTAATTTGTGCAAGCTTGGTGTGGGGAACATTATGGTACCATATCTGCAACACCACAGAGTATTCATCCAACATTGCAAGAAAATGATAGGCAGTCAATGAACTTGCATAAACTTATAGAACGTACCTTTTCCCTGCTTGCAGGCCACTCAATTGGGCGTTTATATCCTCCAGGAAGAGGAACAAGACAGGTTGGGGGTTCCAAACACTAGCATCCTTCATTGTCAATTCTAAAAACTCAATTCAATTCTCTCGTATAAAAAATCATAAAACTAAGTTTCATTTTCAGCTGAGTATTGACATCAACAACAAGCAAGTCACCTTTCTTTATTCTAGAGGATGTGATAGTCTGCAAAATAATGAGAAAAAAAGTCAAAAAATTAAAATAGGGTGAAGATACCAAAATTTAAAGATAAAATACTAATCCATGACAACCCACATTCGAAATCCACCCATAGCAAATGAATTACTACGAATTTTCTTCTATAAACTGAGACATCCCAGTAACACAATCAAGATTTACAAGTGTAAGAACAAGACCTCCAATCCAATCTGACTAAAGATACCTGGCTTGGTTTAGCAGAGCGTTCAAAAACTAATGACCAAGATTTACAATGTCTATTGTCTAGCATTTAGTTTCCTGGTGCATAAATAATACAGAATAAAAACCCAACATTGAGGAAATTAAAGAAAACCCACTTCTCCCCCATAATTATATCTTCTACCCTAACAATTGAAACATTAACACAATGTGGGCATTATAAACAAAAGGGTTATGAAAAATTAAAAAAAAAACAATGAGAAGCAGAAGAATGAGACAAAAAAAACTGGGTAAAATGAACGAGAGGAAGGAATAGAGATAAAAAAAAAAGGAAAAAGGAAACAACTTACAGCACTAGTAGGAGAGGAGGTGTTTAGAGTGAACTTGTGGTCAGTCTGGTAGTTCTTGTACAAGAGATCTATTAAAACCCATCAACAAAAATGGAAAAACCCTCCAAATAAATATACATGCGACTTTGTATATAACAAAAACAAGAAGAAAAGAAAGAAATGGGGTTTGCACCTCTGGCCTTCTTGCCAATCTCACTGTAAAGACTTGGACCAGAAACAAGAAGATTGGGGATGATAAATATAAGATGCGACTCTGTATATAACAAAAACAAGAAGACTGGGGACTTATGGGGAAAAGGGGAGTGCTAACTCAACACTCGGCACCTTATTTGATTTTCACGGTGAAATCGTGAAATCGGTCCGATTTTACGAATCAGACCAATTTTGAGCGAGTTTGACCGAGTTTGATCGATTTTACTGGTTTTTGAGTTTTTAACCCGATTTAACACGTTTTATATGTTTTGACTAGTAAAATCGTACGATTTTACGAGTCAAAATGAGATTTTGATAACATTGATAATATGTATTATTCTTAACAACTCTAATTAATATCCAATTTTAATAAAGTATTAATCATGAATATTTTAGGAACAATGCTTTGATGCAATAGAGATTCAATGATTAAAACAACTTTATAATTTCTTTTGCAAAATATTTTTTTGTCCCAATAACTTATCTTTATTCTAGATTTATTAATCAAATATCCAATGAATGTTAAGGATAAATAAGCATTTTTTGCCAAAGAGTTAGCCACATAATTTCCTCATTTGTTAACTATTTAATTTATTCTAAAAAATAACCTACAAAATTAAATAAATTAAATATATTTACATGAACAAAGTTAAATGCCACATGTAACCAACCGATTAGTTATATGGCATGTACATTAACAAGAACAAGAATGAAAGTGTCTTATGCTATCTCTAGTTGTGTTTGGTTATATATATATATATATATATAAACGTGTTTATTTGGAGAAACAAAAGAAAAGATATAAAATAAATATGTTTTTATAATAGTTTTGAAGAGAATGTTTGTGCTTTTAGAGTAAGAGGTGCATAGAAACATGTCTCTTCTATTTCTATCATCGTTGTCTTTTTTGTTTAGAGATAGTAATTAAACATTCTCTTTTTAGTGTAATGAATAAAACATTTATCATTATATTGTCTCTGAGAAGACACCATATTAGTTGTAATCTTGGAAACCCAAGTTTCAATATCTCTCTTTAAATCAATGTATTTTGCCACACACACATAAAAAATGTCAAGATTGTGGGATTTTTTTAATGTTATTAAACTAGGAAAACTCGATGACCGATAATAACATGGTTTAGATTTTTTTAAAAAAATCAAGATGATAACAGAAAAACCATAATAGAAACCTAATCGAAACCAATTAATCCTACAGAAGCCAAAACAAAACATATCATGAAGACCAATTTAAAATACACCAACACTTAAAAAAAAATCAGTGTCGCATCTTTTGTTTTTTTATGAGACGACAATATATTTGATCAACCTGGATTTCATGACCTACCCGCCAAGCCTATGATTAGGGTCATGGAATCTAGGGGTGATCATTTTCGGTTCGGTTCGGTTTTTATCAAAAAAAGTAACCAAACCGAATTTTTTTTTTTGAAAAAAAAAACCGAAACCGGGTCAAACCGACCGGTTTCGGTTCGGTTCGGGTTTTTTAGGGAAAAAACCGGTTCAAACTGGTTTGGCTCGGTTTTTCCGGTTTTGGCTCGGTTTTCTCGGTTTTGGCTCGGTTTGGCTCGGTTCGGTTTTTTCGGTTTTTTGTTTATAAAACCGAAACCGAACCGAACCGGCCGGTTTTTTCAAAAATTTAATCGGTTTAATCGGTTTTTTTTTTTAGGGTAGG
>Ga0307517_10005913_pt1 | contig 18260 bp, 18 predicted proteins | sample 23_EM_MG_FD_194515 | JGI IMG/M metagenome (GOLD analysis project Ga0307517, IMG submission 194515) | Populus trichocarpa ectomycorrhiza microbial communities from riparian zone in the Pacific Northwest, United States - 23_EM | ecosystem: Host-associated > Plants > Roots > Unclassified | place... | reverse complement strand
GCTTCGCGAAACCGGGATGACACGCGGTGGGGGGCCAGGCGTGCGGCTAACCCCGCGCCTTGACCGCCAGCCCCGGGAAGTCGCTGAAGAGGCCGTCGATGCCGCTGGCGAACAGGGCCTTGTAGACCGCGTCCACGTCGCCGTGGTCGGCCGGCGCGGTCCCGCGGCGCAGCTTTGGCGGCAGGAAGGCGTTCTCGGCGCGCACGGTCCAAGGATGCACGGCCAGTTCGGCGGCGTGGGCGTCGGCGACCAGCGCGGTCGTGGGGCCAAGGCCGCCGTCGACGATAGGGACCACCAGCGGCCACTCCGGACCCAGGCCCTCGGCGAAGGCGGCGATGGCCTTGACGCCCGCCGCTGACTTCACGTCCACCGGCGCGGCGCCCTGGCCCACCAGCATGACGCGGCGCGCCCTGGTCATCGCGCCGATGGTCTTCAGCGGCGCGACCTCGAAGCACTGCACGAAGACGGGTGCGGACTTCGAATCCAGCCCAAACGCCTTCAGCGTATCCGCCAGCCGCTGCTCCATCGGCAGCCCGAGACCCGCGAAATAGCTGGGGTGCTTCATCTCCGGATAGGTGCCGATGGTGCGGCCCAGGCGCTTGCTCTCGGCCTTCGCCAGATCGACGACCTCCTTGTAGGTCGGGATTTCCGCCTGGCCGTCGAAGGCCGCGCTGATCGGCCGGAGCGCCGGCAGCCGCTCGCGGGCGCGCAGCGTCTTGATCTCGGCGAGCGTGAAGTCCTCGGTGAACCAGCCGGTGATCGTCTGGCCGTCGATCACCTTGGTCGCCTTGCGCGCGGCGAACTCGGGGTGGCTCGCGACATTGGTGGTGCCGGAGATGTCGTTCTCGTGCCGCACGACGAAGTGGCCGTCCTTGGTCAGCACCAGGTCCGGCTCGATGAAGTCGGCGCCCTCGGCGATGGCGAGCTTGAAGGCCAGCAGGGTGCTTTCCGGCCGCTCGCCGCTCGCGCCGCGGTGGGCGATGACCAGGGGCCTGGCTTTCGACGCGGCCATGGCGGGAAGGGCTCCCAGCGCAGCGGTGGCGGCGGCAAACGTCCGGCGGGTGATCTTCATGACCTCGCCCTACCTCGATTATGAGACAGTTCGACGTAGGTCTTGTTCAGGTCAACCTACTTCGCGGCCTGGCGCAGCCGCTCCAGGAGCTGCGGCTGGATCTCCAGGTTTCCGGCGCAGACCGAGCCCGAGGCCAGCACGTCGTCCGCGCCGTCGCAGGTGGTCACCCGCCCGCCGGCCTCGGTGACCAGGAGGATGCCCGCGCCGATGTCCCAGGCGTTGAGGTCGCGCTCCCAGTAGCCGTCGTAGCGGCCGGCCGCGACCCAGGCGAGGTCCAGCGCCGCCGAGCCGAAGCGCCGCACGCCCGCCACCCGCTGGCTGATCTGGTGCAGTTCCTTCAGGAAGGTGGCGTGCTGGCCGTGGCCCAGGAACGGGATGCCGGTGGCGAACACCGCTTCGTCCATCCGGGTGCGGGCGGCGACGCGCAGGCGCTTGTCGTTGAGGAAGCAGCCCTTGCCCTTCTCGGCCCAGAACAGCTCGTTGGTCACGGGGTTGTAGGTCACCGCGGCGACCACCGCGCCCTCGCGCTGCAGGGCGATGTTGATCGCGAAGTGCGGGATAGCGTGCAGGAAGTTGGTGGTGCCGTCGAGCGGGTCGACGATCCAGGTGTGGGTCTTGTCGGTGCCCTCAATCATGCCGCGCTCTTCGCCCAGGAAGCTGTAGCCAGGGCGGGCCTTGGTCAGCATCTCGAAGATGGTCTGCTCGGCCTTGAGGTCGGCGGCGGACACGAAGTCGGCCGGCGCCTTCTTGGCCACCTGTAGCTCGGCCAGCTCCCCGAAGTCGCGGTTCAGTTGCCGCGCCGCCTTGCGGGCAGCGTCGGACATGACCTTCAGGAGGGCGGTTTGCGTGCTCACGGTATGAAAGATCTCGGACGGGTTTGAGGGCGCGGAACCTAGTCTCCGCCCCCTACTAAGGCAAGGCGCGGGCCGCGACGCCTCTCGCGATTTCCGCGACGAGCCCCTTCACCGCGGCCGCGGGTCCGTCGCCGTAGGACCAGACGCCGGCCGAGACCGCGAGGAAATCGGCGCCGGCGGCAGCCAGGCTCGCCGCCGTCTCCACGGTGATCCCGCCGATGGCGACGCAGGGGATGATCATGTCCGCCTGCCAGCCGGTCAGCAGCTCCGGTTCGGCATGGGTCGACGCATCCTTGGTGGTGGTCGGGAAGAAGGCGCCGAAGGCCACATAGTCCGCGCCGCCCTCGGCGGCTTCCATGGCCAGGTGCAGGCTGTCGTGGCAGGTGACGCCGATCATCGCGTCCGGCCCCATCGCCTTGCGGGCCTGGGCCAGCGGCATGTCCTCCTGGCCGACGTGGACGCCGTCGCAGCCGAGGCGCGCAGCCAGGACCGGATTGTCGTTCAGGATCACGGCCACGCCGCGCGCCTGGGCGATCGGCATGAGGGCGTCGACCGCGGCGGCGATCACCTCGTCAGGCATGTCCTTCAGGCGCACCTGCAGCGCGGCGACATCGCCGGCGTCGAGCGCGTGGGCCAGCGTGCGGCCAAAGCCCGCCAGGTTGTCGAGGCGTGGCGGGGTGATCAGGTAGAGGCGGCAGAGGGGCAGGGCCATGGCGCGGTGTTAGGTCACCGGAGCAGCGCCCTCAAGGCGTAAGCCACGATGGCGGTCGCCAGCATCGCCGCCAGCGCCAGGCCGAAGAACCAGCCGAGGCGCTTCCAGAGGGGCGCGAGCGGGGCGTCAGGGGCCGGCGGCGGCTCAATGATATCCCGCACCGGCCCCCACCTTGCCGCGGAAGATCCAGTAGACCCACAGGCTGTAGCCGAGGATGGCCGGCAGCAGGAACGCCACGCCCCAGAGCATTAGCGTCAGGGTGTTGTCCGGGTTGGCGGCCTGCCGGAAGGTCATCGAATAGGGCACGATGTTAGGGAAGAAGCTGACCGCCAGGCCCAGGTAGCCGGACAGGAAGACGATGCCGGTCCCCAGGAACGGCGGGAAGTGCGCCTTGCGGACGAGGCCGATCGCCACGATCGCGAGGCCGACGGCGCCCAGCGCCGGGATGGCCAGCAGGGGCGCCAGCCTGGCGAGGTCGAAGGCGCCGTTCTCGAAACCCCAGCGCGCGGCGATCCGGCCATGCACGAAGAGGGTGGCCAGGCTGACCGCGGCCAGCAGGCCGGCGGTGAGCCCGCCCGCGATCCAGGCCCAGCGCCGCGCGCGGCCGTGCAGCTCATTCTCGGTGCGCCAGATCAGCCAGGTCGCGCCCAGCAGGGCGTAGCCGGCGACCAGGCCGGCGGCCACCAGCACGGTGTAGGGCGTCAGCCAGTCGAACGGCCCCCCGGCGAAGGCGCCGTCCTTCAGCGTGATCCCCTGGATGAAGCCGCCCAGCACCAGGCCCTGGGCGATGGTGGCGGTGAGCGAGCCCGTGGTGAAGGCCGCGGTCCAGAACGCCTTGCCGCGCTTGCGGCCGCTCAGGCGAAACTCGAACGCCACGCCGCGCAGGATCAGCGCCAGCAGCATGAGGATGATCGGGATATAGAGCGCCGGCATCACCGCGGCGTAGGCGCCCGGGAAGGCCGCGAACAGCCCGCCGCCGCCCAGCACCAGCCAGGTTTCGTTGCCGTCCCAGACCGGGGCGACGGTGTCCATCATCACATCGCGCTCGGCGGGCGAGGCGGCCAAGGGGAAGAGGATGCCGATGCCGAGGTCGAAGCCGTCCAGCAGCACGTACATCAGGACGGCCACGGCCAGGATGCCGGACCAGATCAGTGGCAGGTCGAGCGCCATGGCTAGTCCCCCCGATCGCGGGGCGCAGCGGCCAGCGCATAGCCGGGCGGCCGGGGCGCGCCTTCCTCGCTCGCGGCGGCGTTGGGGCCGGCGGCGATCAGTCTGAGGATGTAGAGCGCGCCCACGCTGAAGACGACGGCGTAGATCGCCATGAACGCCAGCAGCGACACCGAGACCTGGCCCGCGCTCACCGGCGAGACGGCCGCGGCGGTCCTGAGCACGCCATAGATCACATAGGGCTGGCGGCCGACCTCGGCGACGATCCAGCCGGCGATCACCGCCACGAACCCGGCCGGGCCCATGGCGACGCAGGCCCGGAGATAAAGCTTCGAGTGCTGCGGCCCGCCCTGCCGCCAATAGAGCCAGGCGCCCCAGAGCCCGAGGCCGATCATGGCCACGCCCAGCGCGACCATCACCCGGAACGCCCAGAAGACGATGAACACCGGCGGCCGGTCCTCGGGCGCGAACGCCTTCAGGCCCTGGATCTCGGCGTCGGCGCTTCCGGCCGTGATCCAGCTGCCGAGCTTGGGCATGGAGAGCTCCCACCGATTGCCCTCGGTCTTGCGGTCGGGCCAGGCGGCGATGTGGAACGGCTGCTCGGTGCGGGTCTCCCAGAAGGCCTCGATGGCTGCGAGCTTGGCGGGCTGGACGTGCAGCACCTGCTTGCCCGACATGTCGCCGACCAGGAGCTGCAGGGGCGCGACGATGACCAGCATGCCGATGGCCATTTTCAGCGCGATGCAGGACTCGTCCTCCGCGATCTTCAGGATGCGCCAGGCCGAGGCGGCGCCGACCACCAGCGAGGTGGTGAGATAGGCCGCCAGGGTCATGTGCGCGAGCCTGGCCGGGAAGGTCGGCGAGAAGATCACCTGCATCCAGTTCGTCGCCCGAAGCGTGCCGTCGGCCAACTGGGCGAAGCCGGTCGGATGCTGCATCCAGCTGTTGGCCGAGATGATCCAGAAGGCCGAAACGAGCGTGCCGAAGGCCACCAGCGCCGTGGCCGTGAAGTGCAGCTTCGGGCCCACCTTCTTCCAGCCGAACAGCATGACCCCCAGGAAGCTCGCCTCCAGGAAGAAGGCCGCCAGCACCTCGAAGGCCAGCAACGGACCGATCACCGGCGAGGAGATCTTCGAATAGACGCTCCAGTTGGCGCCGAGCTCGTAGGACAGCACCACGCCGGAGACGACGCCCATGCCGAAGGAGATCGCGAAGATCCTGATCCAGAAGAGATAGAGGGTCTTGAAGGCCTCGGCCTTGGTGACCAGCCATAGCCCTTCCAGCACCGCCAGGAAGCTCGCCAGCCCGATCGTGAAGCTCGGGAAGATGATGTGGAACGCGATCGTGAAGCCGAACTGCAGGCGCGACAGCAGCAATGCGTCGAAGTGCATGATGAGCCCCAGGCGTGCGTCGCATTCAGAGAACACGTTTCCCTTGTATCAAGTTCGCCTCGGCGAAGCATGCGACCATACGGTCGCGGGCTTGTGAGCTGGCCTCTCAATTGCGAATGACTTGCAAACGCGTTCGCAACTAGCTATCTATCTGGCGTCGATCTGGAGCGTCTAAGTCAGCCATGTACGTCTGCAATTGCAACGGCATCCGCGAGCGTCAGGTGCGTGCGGCCATCGCGGCCGGCGCCGGCCGGCCCGCCCAGATCTTCAAGGCCTGCGATTCCCAGGCCCAATGCGCCCGCTGCGTCTGCGACATGCGCAAGATCCTGGACGAGGAACGCCAAGCGCTCCGCTACGCCGCCGAGTAGTTCTGGCGCTCCTTCCGCGAGCGAAAATCACTTGCAAACATAGGCTTTGACTTCGCACCCGACGGGCGTGAGGTATGCCGAATTGCGACGGAACGGGGAGAGCTGGCATGCAGGGCGACAAGGCGATCATCCGGCTTCTGAACCAGGTGCTCACCAACGAATTGACGGCGGTCAACCAGTACTTCCTGCACGCGCGGATGTACCAGAACTGGGGCCTCGCCCGGCTCGGCAAGGTCACCTACGACGAGTCCATCGGCGAGATGAAACACGCCGACAAGCTCATCAAACGCATCCTGTTCCTCGACGGCCTGCCCAACCTGCAGGACCTGCACAAGCTTCGGATCGGCGAGACCATCGCCGAGACGCTGGACTCCGACCTCGCCGTCGAGACCGGCGGGCGCGTGACCCTGGTGGATGGGGTCAAGCAGTGCGAAATCGCCCAGGACTATGTCTCCCGCGAGATCCTCACCGATATCCTGGTGGACACCGAGGAGCACATCGACTTCCTCGAGACCCAGATCGGCCTCCTGAAGAGCCTGGGCGAGCAGAACTACCTGCAAAGCGCCATGGGTGAGCTCGGCGAAAGCTGAGCGGAACCAGGGCGCAGGCTCGGGAATTCCCGAGCAGGAACCCGCGGGAGCCCAAGCCGATGCCAGCCAATCCGGTCCGAGGGGCTGTCGACAGCCTCGCCAACAGCCGTGGCCGCTCGATGCAGCATGTCCTGGTCGGCCTGGGCCTCACCGCCGGCGCCGTGGCGCTATCCGCCCTGGCGGCGCGGCTGAACGCGCCGACGTCCGACAGCTACGAGGTCTATTCGGATTACGAGGAACCGACGCCGCCGGACCTCAAGCCGCCGCCCCGGATGCTCGCCATGGTCTGGCCGCCATTGTTCATGGCGCTGACGCTGTCCGGCCTGCGCATCTGGAACGCGCCGAAGAGCGCCGCGCGCACCCAGGCGCTGACGTTGTGGGGCGCGGTCCAGGCGCTGAACGCGGTCTGGATGGCGCTGGGGCCCAAGCGCCTTGGCGGCCAGCTCGCCGCCGCCACAGCCTCGCTGGGCACGGCGGCCGCCTACGTCTGGCGGGCCCGCAGGGTCGACCCGCCGGCCGCCAACATGGTCGCCCCCTACGTCGGCTGGATCGGCTTCGCCAACGTCCTGACCGAGGAACTCTGGCGGAAGACCCCGCAGGACCGGACACTGCACTAGGCGGGCGCTGAGCTTCGCCCTAGGCTCCAATAGGGGGGAAGCGGCGCATGGCGACGGCGGCGACGATTCAGCCGAGAGGCTCCAATCTGCGGGTGATCGCGGGCGCATCCGCCGGCACGGTCTTCGAGTGGTATGACTTCTACCTCTACGGCTCGCTGGCGACCTTCATCACCGAGCACTTCTTCTCGGGCGTCAACGCCACCACCGGCTACATCTTCGCGCTCCTGGCCTTCGCCGCGGGCTTCGCGGTCCGGCCGTTCGGGGCCCTGGTGTTCGGCAGGCTCGGCGACCTCTGGGGCCGCAAGAACACCTTCCTCGTGACCATGATCCTGATGGGGCTCTCGACCTTCGTGGTGGGCCTGCTGCCCGGCTACGACCAGATCGGGGTGGCGGCGCCGGTCCTGCTGATCGTCATGCGCCTCGTCCAGGGCCTGGCGCTGGGCGGGGAGTACGGCGGGGCGGCCACCTACGTCGCCGAGCATGCGCCGGAGGGCAAGCGGGGGCTCTACACCAGCTGGATCCAGACCACGGCCACCTTCGGCCTCTTCCTCAGCCTGATCGTAATCATCGTCGTGCGCACCCAGGTGGGCGAGCCGGCCTTCAAGGCTTGGGCCTGGCGCGTGCCGTTCCTGGTCTCGCTCGTGCTCCTGGGCGTCTCGCTGTGGATCCGCCTGCGGCTCAACGAGAGCCCGGTGTTCCAGAAGATGGTCGACGAGGGGACCACCTCGAAGAACCCGCTGACGGAGAGCTTCGCCCGGTGGCCGAACCTGAAGCTCGTCCTGCTGGCGCTGGCCGGCCTCACCGCCGGCCAGGCGGTGGTCTGGTACACCGGGCAGTTCTACGCCCTCTTCTTCCTGGAAAAAATGCTGAAGGTCGACGGCGTGCTCACCAACGAGCTGGTCGCCGTGGCCCTGCTGCTCGGCACCCCGTTCTTCGTGGTGTTCGGCTGGCTCTCCGACAAGATCGGCCGCAAGCCGATCATCCTGGCCGGCTGCCTGCTGGCGGTGCTGACCTATTTCCCGATCTTCAAGGCGTTGACGGTGGCCGCCAATCCGCAGCTTGCCGCCGCCACGGCCAGCTCGCCGGTGACGGTGGTGGCCGACCCCGCCGACTGCGCCTTCCAGTTCGATCCGGTGGGCAAGCAGGTTTTTGCTTCTTCGTGCGACCTGGCGAAGTCGGCGCTCGCCAACGCCGGGGTCAGCTACCTCAACCAGGCCGCGCCTGCGGGCGTCGTCGCGGTGGTGAAGATCGGCCAGGGCGAACTTGCCAGCTTCCACGGCGACGCGCTTGCGGCCGCCGAGCTGAAGACCCGGAAGGCGGCATGGACCAAGACCTTGGGCGAGCACCTGAAAGCCGCCGGCTACCCAGCCAAGTCCGACCCGGCTGCGATGAACAAGCCGCTGGTGGTCGGCCTGCTCTGGCTGCTCGTGCTCTATGTGACCATGGTCTACGGGCCGGTCGCCGCGGCGCTGGTGGAGATGTTCCCGGCCCGCATCCGCTACACCTCGATGAGCCTGCCCTACCACATCGGCAACGGCTGGTTCGGCGGCTTCCTGCCCACCACCGCCTTCGCCATGGTCGCGGCCACCGGCAATATCTACTACGGCCTCTGGTACCCGGTGACGGTGGCGGCCGTGACCTTCGTGGTCGGCCTGCTGTTCGTGAAGGAGATGCGCGGCGCGCGGATCGAGGACTAGCAGACCAGCTCCTGCTCAATGTTGTTCATGTTTTGTTCTGGACTTCGTGAGGCAGCCGTGGGATGCTTCGAGTGAAGCAACCCCGGGTGGCGGGCGGCTTTCAATCGGAGGGGCGAATTGGGCAGCGACTCTTTTGAGCGTGAGGGACAACCGCGTTCTGTTCCGTATCCACGGAAACTCACGAAAGTTCGGGCTCCCGCGCTTCAACGCAGCGCAACGCTATTGGCACGCAACGCCAACCTGGTGGAAAGCCGCGAATGCATCAGCCGCGGGGCATTCGGTTCAGGCAGTGGTGGATAGCTTGCTGGGCCGTCCGCAAGCCGCGCCGTCTGATCCCCAGTCACAGACGAAATGATCGACGAGCTACTTTCAGCCTGGCTCGGTGTCCCGTTGGATGATCTCGTGGGTTATGGCCTTGTCGGCTTGGCCGTTCTCATCGTAGTCGCCTTCCCGAAGCAGTTCCGGCGATCACTGCTGCGATGGGGTGGCGACGAGCGGCCATCGGCGCCGATCGTGCAGATGCCGGTTGACCCCGTACTGGCTCGGATAAAGCGGCTGGTCCGACCGACATTGCTCCTTGTCCCGGCGGCCGAGCCCGGCTTCTCAAAGTTGGGCGGTGAGCCTGAGCTGCCGGAAGGTACTGTGTGGCCGGCCGACGCACATCGTCCGCGCACGTTTCTCGGTCAAATCGATCTCGCGGCCGTGGCGGCGCACTCCAGCATTGAATGGCTGCCTGATGCGGGGCGCCTGTACGCTTTCTACGATCCTGACCGCAATGGCCTCGCAGATGTTGTTTCCGTGCTGCATGGCCTCGACCCGCCGGGTCCGCCGGCGCCGACCCCCAAGGGCGGCAAGAGGCCGTTTCCGGAGCGGCGGGTCGCCTTCACTCCGCTGAGATCGGCGCCGAGCTTCGACTGGTTGGGGCTCGGCGCTTCTGAAGTGGACGTTGAACCGGAGAATCTGGAAGCCATCGGAACGGCGCCGTCGGCGGACGCGGTGCAGCATAGAATTGGTGGCTATCCGAACGAGATCCAACCCGAGCGCATGTGGCTTTCCTGCGAGCATCTCGCGCGAGGGCTATCCGACCCGGTCTGGGACGAGGCGATACCACCTGCGATTCAGCGCGCGGCGAAGGCGTGGCGGCTGTTGCTGCAGATCGATTCCGATCCGGCGCTAAAGATGAACTTCGGCGACGGCGGCCGCCTGTATGTGTTCATTCGAGAACGGCATGCCCGTCGCGGCGACTTCAGCAAGACCGTGACGCTCTGGCAGACCTACTGAGGCGCGCCGCTAAGAGACGATCTTCAGCTAGCGATCTGCGCCCTCATCGAAGCGACGCCGGGCCGTGTAGACGGCCAGCCAGCACAGCAGGGCTCCGAGGGCGATCACGTCTGAACACCAGGAGGGCAGGGAAAGCGCTATTCCGCGGCGACCTGGGTCAGGCCGATCTTGGGGTTCAGTTCGCCCGAGGCGTAGCGCTTGGCCATGGCCGAGAGCGGGATCGTCTTGATCCTGGAGGCGTGGCCGGCGGTCCCGAACTCCTCGAAGCGTTGGACGCAGACCTTGCGCATGGCTTCCTTGGCGGGCTTCAGATAGCTGCGCGGATCGAACTCGCCGGGCTTCTCGGCGAACACCTTCCGGATGGCGGCCGTGATGGCCATGCGGTTGTCGGTGTCGATGTTGATCTTGCGCACGCCGTGCTTGATGCCGCGCTGGATCTCTTCCACCGGCACGCCCCAGGTCTGGGGCATCTCGCCGCCGTACTTGTTGATCTCGTCCTGCAGGTCCTGCGGCACCGACGAGGAGCCGTGCATCACCAGGTGGGTGTTGGGCAGGCGGCGATGGATCTCCTCGATGACGTTCATGGCCAGGACGTCGCCATCCGGCTTGCGGGTGAACTTGTAGGCGCCGTGGCTGGTGCCCATGGCGATGGCCAAGGCGTCGACCTGGGTGGCCTTCACGAAGTCCACGGCCTGGTCGGGATCGGTCAGCAGCTGGTCGTGGCTGAGCTTGCCCTCGAAACCGTGACCGTCTTCCTTCTCGCCCATGCCGGTTTCGAGGCTGCCCAGCACGCCGAGTTCGCCTTCCACCGAGGCGCCGACCCAGTGGGCCATGTTCACGACGTTGCGGGTGACCTCGACATTGTAGTCGTAGTCGGCCGGCGTCTTGCCGTCTCCCTTCAGCGAGCCGTCCATCATCACGCTTGTGAAGCCGTACTGGATCGCCGTGGCGCAGGTGGCTTCGTTGTTGCCGTGGTCCTGGTGCATGCAGATCGGGATGTGCGGATACATCTCCGCCATGGCGTCGATCAGGTGCTTCAGCACGATGTCGTTGGCGTAGGAGCGCGCGCCGCGCGAGGCCTGCATGATCACCGGCGAGTCGGTGGCCTCCGCGGCCTCCATGATCGCCAGCGCCTGTTCCATGTTGTTGATGTTGAACGCCGGCACGCCGTAGCTGTGCTCAGCGGCGTGATCCAAAAGTTGTCTCAGAGTGATCCGGGCCATCGTTCTTACCGCTCGTTCGTTCGCTATCGGGACAAAGCCGCCACGCCGGGCAGGGTTTTGCCCTCCATCCATTCAAGAAACGCGCCGCCCGCGGTGGAGACGAAGGTGAAATCGTCCACCACGCCCGCTGCGTTGAGGGCCGCCACCGTATCACCGCCGCCGGCCACCGCCACCAGCTTCCCCGTCTTGGCGAGCCCCGCGGCATATCGGGCGGCTTCCATGGTGCCCTTGTCGAAGGGCGGAATCTCGAAAACGCCGAGCGGGCCGTTCCAGATCAGGGTCTTGGAATTGGCCATGGCGCGGCACAGCCGCTCCACGGTCTCGGGGCCGGCGTCGAGGATGCGTTCGTCCTCGTCGACGTGGCCGATGTCGCGCACCCGGGCGGCCGCGCCGGGGGCCATCTTCTCGGCGACGACGATGTCGATGGGCAGGAAGAGCTTGCAGTTGTTCTGGCCGGCCAGGCGGATGATGTCGCGGGCGGTGTCGGCCAGCTCCTTCTCGCAATAGGAGGCGCCGACGTCGTGGCCCTGGGCGTAGAGGAAGGTGTTGGCCATGCCGCCGCCGATGGCCAGCTTGTCCAGCTTGGTGACCAGGTGGCCCAGGAGGTCGAGCTTGGTGGAGACCTTCGAGCCGCCGACGATGCCGAGAACGGGGCGCTCGGGATGGCCGAGCGCGGCGTCCAGCGCATTCAGCTCCAGCCGCATCTGTTCGCCCGCATAGGCCGGCAGCAGGTGCGCCAGCCGTTCGGTGGAGGCGTGCGCGCGGTGGGCGGCGGAGAAGGCGTCGTTGACGTAGAGGTCGCCGTTGGCCGCCAGTTCGTTGGCGAAGGCCTGGTCGTTGGCCTCCTCGCCGGCGTGGAAGCGGACGTTTTCCAGCAGCAGCACGTCGCCGGGCTGCAGGGCGTTGATGGCCGCGCGGGCCTTTGGCCCTACGCAGTCCTCGGCGAAACCCACCGGGACGCCCAGCACCTTGGCCAGGGGCTCGACGATCGGCCTGAGGCTCATCGACGGCACGACCTTGCCCTTGGGCCGGTCGAAATGGGCCAGCAGGATCACCTTGGCCCCGCGCGCGCGCAGCTTGTCGATGGTCGGCCCGGCCGCCCGCAGACGGGTGTCGTCGGTGACCTTGCCGTCGTCCATCGGGACGTTGAAGTCGACCCGCACCAGGGCCCGTTTGCCCTTGAGGTCCGCGTCGTCGAGGGTCCTGAAGGGCATGGGCGGCTAGAGGAACTTCGCCATGGCGAGCGCGGTGTCGCTCATCCGCGTCGAGAAGCCCCACTCGTTGTCATACCAGGAGAGCACCCGGGCCAGGCCGCCGTCGACCATCTGGGTCTGCGGCAGGGCGACGGTGGAGGACGCCGGCGCGTGGTTGAAGTCGATGGAGACCAGCGGGTCCTTGGTCACGGCGAGGACGCCTTTCAGCTGGCCGGAGGCGGCGGCCGCTTCAAACGCGGCGTTCATGGCCTCGACCGTGGTCGGCTTTCCGGGCACGAAGGTCAGGTCGACCACCGAGACGTTCGGGGTCGGCACGCGGATCGAGGAGCCGTCCAGCTTGCCCTTCAGGGCCGGGATCACCAGGCCCAGGGCCTTGGCGGCGCCGGTCGACGTCGGGATCATCGACATGGCCGCGGCGCGGGCGCGGTAGAGGTCCTTGTGCATGGTGTCCAGCGTCGGCTGGTCGCCGGTGTAGGAGTGGATCGTGGTCATGTACCCGCGCTCGATCCCGCACAGCCCCTGCAGCACATGGGCCACCGGCGCCAGGCAGTTGGTGGTGCACGACGCGTTGGAGATGATCACGTCGTCCTTGGTCAGGGTGTCGTGGTTCACGCCGTAGACGATGGTCTTGTCGACGCCGTCGCCGGGCGCCGAGATGATCACCCGCTTGGCGCCCGCTTCGAGGTGCAGCGCCGCCTTGTCGCGGGCGGTGAAGAGGCCGGTGCACTCCAGCGCGATGTCGACGTTCAGCGCCTTGTGCGGCAGGTCCTTGGGGTCGCGGATCGCCGTGACCTTGATCTTGCCCTGGCCGGCGTCGATCCAGTCCTCGCCGGTCGTGACTGTGCCGGGGAAGCGGCCGTGCACGCTGTCGTAGCGCAACAGGTGGGCGTTGGTCTCGACGGGGCCCAGGTCGTTGATCGCCACCACTTCGATGTCGGTGCGCCCATGTTCGACGATCGAGCGCAGGACCAGCCTGCCGATGCGGCCGAATCCATTGATGGCGACGCGGACGGTCATGTGGGGAAGCTCCTAGGCGGTCAGTTGCGGGCGGTTTTTGAGGTCGAGGGGGCCCAAGTCAACCCCGTTCCCTCCCTTAATGGGGAGGGACAGCTCGCCGAAGGCGAGCAGGGTGGGGCAGTCAGGAGCAAACTCTGACTCAAAGTTCCGGCCCACACTTCCCCACCCGACCTCGCCTTTGGCTCGGCCACCCTCCCCATTAAGGGAGGGACGGCCGCACCTTGCCGGCCGCCTCGGCGGCGCGCTTGCGGGCCTCGTCGGTGTCCTTGGCGCGGGCCAAGGCGACGCCCATGCGCCGGCGTTCGTAGCTCTCCGGCTTACCAAAGAGGCGCAGATCGGCGCCCGGAACGGCCAGCGCCTCGGCGACGCCTTCGAAGGCGATGCCCCTGGCGTCCAGGCCGCCGTAGATCACCGCGCTGGCGCCGGGTTCGCGCAGGGACACATCCACTGGCAGGCCCAGGATGGCGCGGGCGTGGATGGCGAACTCGCTCTGGTACTGGGTGACGAGGGTGACGAGGCCGGTGTCGTGCGGGCGCGGGCTGACCTCGGAGAACAGCACCTCGTCGCCACGCACGAAGAGCTCGACGCCGAAGAGGCCGAGGCCGCCCAACTCGGCGGTGACCTGGCCCGCGATCTTCCGGGCGGCGGCCAACGCGGCCGGCGTCATGGCCTGCGGCTGCCAGCTCTCCACATAGTCGCCCTTCACCTGGCGGTGGCCGATGGGTTCGCAGAAGCTGGTGACGATCTTGCCGTCGGCGGCGAGTGAGCGGACGGTGAGCTGGGTGATCTCGAAGTCGAACGTCACCAGGCCCTCGACGATGACCCGGGCCTGTTCGACGCGGCCGGACTCCAGGGCGTAGCGCCAGGCCGCGGCGATCTGATCCGGCGTCTCGACGTAGGACTGGCCCTTGCCCGACGAACTCATCACCGGCTTCACGAAGCAGGGGAAGCCGACCGCCTCCGCGTCCGCCGACAGTTCGGCTTGCGTCGAAGCGAAGGCGTAGGCGCTGGTTGGCAGCCCGAGTTGCTCGGCCGCCAGCCGGCGGATGCCCTCGCGGTTCATGGTCAGCTGGGCCGCGCGGGCGGTCGGGATCACGGTGGCCAGGCCGGCGGCCTCGATGGCGGCCAGCTCGTCGGTGGCGATGGCCTCGATCTCCGGCACGATCAGGTGCGGCCGCTCGGCCTCGACCAGAGCCCGCAACGCTGCGGCGTCGGTCATGGCGATGACGTGGGACCGGTGGGCAACCTGCATCGCCGGCGCATCGGCGTAGCGGTCGACGGCGATCACTTCGCAGCCCAGCCGTTGCAGCTCGATGGCCACTTCCTTGCCGAGCTCGCCTGAGCCCAGCAGCATCACCTTGACGGCGGTGGGCGAGAGCGGCGTGCCGAGCCTCATCGTCAGAGTTTCGCCTTCGCGGCGGCGGCGACCGCCTCGGCGGTGATGGCGAAGTGCTTGTAGAGCACCTCGGCCGGCGCGCTGGCGCCGAAGCCGGTCATGCCGACGAAGGCGCCGTTCTCGCCGATGAACCGCTCCCAGCCCATCTTCACGCCGGCCTCCACGGCGACGCGGACGTCGGTCTCGCCGATGACCTGGGCCTGGTAGTCGACCGGCTGGGCGTCGAACAGCTCCCAGCACGGCGTCGAGACAACGCGGGCGCCGATGCCGTCGCCTTCCAGCAGGTCGCGGGCGGCCATGGCGACGGAGACTTCCGTGCCGGAGGCGAAGATCGTCACCTGGGCCGGGTGGCCGGCGCCGGCGAGCTGATAGGCGCCGCGAGCCGACAGGTTCTCGCCAGCCACCGCGGTGCGCACCGCCGGGACCTTCTGGCGCGACAGCGTCATCACCGAGGGGGCGGTGCGGGACTCCAGCGCCAGCTTCCAGCATTCGGCTGCTTCCACGCCGTCCGCCGGGCGGAAGACCTTGAGGTTCGGGATCGCCCGCAGGGAGGCCACATGCTCCACCGGCTGGTGGGTGGGACCGTCCTCGCCGACGCCGATGGAGTCGTGGGTCATCACGTGGATCACCCGGGCGCCCATCAGCGCCCCCAGCCGGATCGCCGGGCGGCTGTAGTCGGAAAACACCAGGAAGGTCCCGGAATAGGGGATCACCCCGCCGTGCAGGGCCATCCCGTTCATGGCCGCCGCCATGCCGAACTCGCGCACGCCATAGTGGACGTAGCGGCCGGCGTAGTCCGGCAGGTCGAAGGGCGCCATGCCCTTGACGATGGTGTTGTTGGAACCGGTGAGGTCGGCCGAGCCGCCGACCATCTCCGGGATCGCCGGGACCAGTTCGGCCAGCGCCGCGCCGGAGTGCTGGCGGGTGGCGAGCGCAGGCTTGTCGGCCTCCATCCTGGCGATGTGGGCGTCGATGGCCTCGTAGGCGCCGGGTGGCAGGTCGCCGGCCATGGCGCGTTCGAACTCGGACTTCAGGTCGGAGGCGGCCAGCGCGGCCTCCCAGGCCTTGCGGACCTTGGCGCCCTTGCGGCCGGCGGCGCGCCAGGGCTTCAGCACCTCGTCCGGCACCGTGAAGGGCCCGTCGGTCCAGCCCATGGCCACGCGGCTGTCGGCGATCTCGTCGTCGAACAGGGTGTAACCGTGGCTGTGGGGGTCGCCTTCCTTGCGCCCGGCGCCCTTGGAGATCTTGGTCTTGCAGGCGATCAGGGTCGGCCTGTCTTGCCGCGTGGCCCAGCGCATCGCCGCGGCGATCTTGCCGTGATCGTGGCCGTCGACCGCCTTCACCGCCCAGCCGGCGGCCTTGAAGCGGGCGAGCTGGTCGCCGGTCTCGGAGATGGTCGCCTCGCCATCGATGGTGGTGTTGTTGTCGTCGAAGAGGACGGTGAGTCGGGAAAGCCTCAGGCGGCCGGCGAGGCTGATCGCCTCGTGGCTGACGCCCTCCATCAGGCAGCCGTCGCCGGCGACGACCCAGGTGCGGTGATCGACAAGCGCATCGCCGAAGCGGGCGTTCACGTGCCGCTCGGCCATGGCCATGCCGACGGCGGTGGCCAGGCCCTGGCCCAGCGGCCCGGTGGTGGTCTCGACGCCCGGCGTGTGGCCGTACTCCGGGTGGCCCGGCGTGTTGGAGCCGAGCTGTCGGAAATTCCTGATCTGCTCCATGGTCACGGCCTTCACCCCGGTCAGGTGCAGCAGCGCATAGAGCAGCATCGAGCCGTGGCCGGCGGAGAGCACGAACCGGTCGCGGTCGGCCCAGTCGGTCCGGGCGGCGTCGTACTTCAGGAATTTCGTGAACAGCACCGTGGCCACATCGGCCATACCCATCGGCATGCCCTGGTGGCCGGATTTGGCTCTGTGGACCGCGTCCATGGAAAGCACGCGGATGGCGTCGGCCATTTTCGTCAGGTTGGCGGGCATCGGGGCCTTGAGTCTGTCCGGCGTTAAGGAATGGCAGGCGGGGTCGCACGCGAGCGGGTGGGGGTCAAGAAAGGGGCGGTCAAGAAAAGGGCGTGCTTCCGGTCCAGGGCGACGCAGGTCTATAGTTTTTAAGGCCTCAACCTTGCGGAGGATGGCGATGAGCGGCAGCGAGAGCGCCCTGGACCTGGCGGCCAAACGGCTGGAGCGCGCCGTGCACATCCTTGAGCAGCGACTGGGCGAGCGGCTGAAGGAAGCCGGCGCCGAGGCGGGCGGCCTGTTCGACCAGGATCGCGCCAACCTGGCGGCCCAGCTGGACGAGGCCCGCGCGCGTGAGCGCGAACTGGAAGCGGCGGGCGCAGAGGCCTCTGCCGCGCTCGGCCGCGCCATCCTCGAAATCCGCGCCGCGCTGAACGGCGCCGCGCCGCCGCAGGAGCACTGAGCCATGGCCCAGATCAGCGTCGAGGTGAACGGCCGCCCCTATGCGGTGGGCTGCGAGGATGGCCAGGAACAGCACCTGCTGGAGCTGGCCAGGCTGTTCGACCACCAGGTGCGCCAGGTCAGCCAGGACATGGGCCAGTTGGGCGACACCCGCCTGTTCCTGATGGGCGCCCTCCTGCTCGCCGACGAGCTGGCCGACGCCCGCAACCGCCTCGCCGCCCTGCAGGCCGAGATCGCCCGCGCCCAGGCCGACCGCGGTCGCGTCGAGACCCGCGCCGTCTCGGCCCTCGAAGCCGCCGCCAAGCGCATCGAGAAGCTGGCCAGCGAAGACGCCTAGTCAGGCCGCGGCGCGCATTCGCCTCAGGAGATCGGCGAGCGCCGGGCCCAACTCTGTGCGCGAGGCCTGGCCGTAGGGGCTGTCCGGCGGCAATCCCGCCATCAGCCGGCGGTGGGCGCGGCCGAGGTTGTGATAGGGCACCCGCGGCATCAGGTGGTGCAGGGCGTGGTAGCGCAGGCCCACCGGGGCCCAGAGCATCGGCAGGGTGGCCGGCGGCGGAACGTTGACCGTGTCCAGGAACTGGTCGAGCACCTTCATCGGCTGGCCGTCGTTGGCCCAGACGTGGGCGACGGCGGTGCGCAGCTGGTTGAGGAAGGCCATGGCCGCGTAGATCGCGATGGCGATCGCCAAGGCCCGCACAGGGATCAGGCTGGCGACCGCCAGACCGATCACCGTCCAGCTCCACAGCCAGCAGGCGATCTCCTGGGCGAGCCAGGCGGGGCTGTTGGCCCGGTCGAAGTCCTCGCGGGCGAAACCGGGGTTGATGGTCATGGCCGAAAGCTTGGCGGTGGCCAGCCGCCGCAGCGGCGGAACCAGCAGCGAGAGCGGCGTGATGATGGCGAAGCGCAGGACCACGCCCAGCGGCGCCAGCAGCGCGATCCCCAGGAACAGCGCCAGTTCCCGCGGCGGCAGGCCGCCCAGCGGGTGGTACTCGGGGTCGCGCGCAGTGCCATAGCGGTCGCGGGCGTGGTGCAGGATGTGCACGCCCTCGTACATCAGCGAAGGGGTGAGGAAGGGGCCGCCGATCAGGGCGTTCCAGGCCAGGTGGAAGCCCGGCGCCTGCTCGGGCCGCAGGTGGGTCAGTTCGTGGATGAAGCTGATCCCGCGATAGAGGGCGAGGACGCAGACCACCGCCGAGACCAGGGCGAGCGCCGGGTTGCGCGCGGTGACCGCGAACCAGAGGCTGGCGTAG
>Ga0307517_10005912_pt1 | contig 18261 bp, 23 predicted proteins | sample 23_EM_MG_FD_194515 | JGI IMG/M metagenome (GOLD analysis project Ga0307517, IMG submission 194515) | Populus trichocarpa ectomycorrhiza microbial communities from riparian zone in the Pacific Northwest, United States - 23_EM | ecosystem: Host-associated > Plants > Roots > Unclassified | place... | reverse complement strand
TGAAGTTAAAAGAGAGGGAAGATGGATCATACGTGAATGGAAGGAGTAAGATGAAGTTTTGGCGTTCGAATTGGGATTCGATTTTGATGACGATGTCGGTAGGAACAGCGACACATCGGATGTTATATAAACGCTGGTGTCCATTTCGATGTCTGAGTGGTGCTCGACGGTCGAAGGCGTTGCTTTTTTCTTGTCTTTTTTGTGGGTTGTTTTGGAAGGGGTCGTTTGCGATGTATTGGAGGAACCGGCCGCAAACAGAGAAAGTACACCAGAGTGAAGACCAAGATTTGGATGTGTAATGCACTCAAGACGAAAAGACAAAACGACGAGCGAATCAAAGAAACAAAGTTCCAATCGACACACAAGATTAGATGACGAAAAGAAGCAGACAAGAGCCACAAGGCGAGGGCGCAAGCAAGGACTCGCAGCAAGCAGAAAAAGTGCACAAGCCTGAAAGACTAAGATTCGGATGTGTAATGCACACAAGACGAAAAGACAAAAGCTCGAGGAACAAAGGATACGAAACGCTACAGCACAAGAAATCAATGAAATATAAGCACCAACAAACTTCGTTACTCACCAAAGTTTCCAATCGACGGGGAAGATTCGACGACGAAAAGAAACAGACGATATTCCGTCAGCAACCGACACGAAACACCACCACCAGAAATCAATAAAAATGGAGGCACCAACAAACTTCGTTACTCACCAAAGTTACCACGAACGAATCAATCAAATAGATACGGCGAGTAAGGCAAGCACTATGGTTGTAACGAAGCAATCAAATAGATAGCACAAGCAAGACGAGCAGATGGCACGAACGCACCAAGTTGTTATGATGTTTATGTGTGGCTGCGAGAAACTAGACAGAATTACTAATAAACACACACCATCACGAGAAAAGCGGATTATGTAAAGTGAAATCCGCGCATGGACCACTCGACGAAGAGGAAGCGTTCCGGGAAAAACGGCCTTTTTTAACACACAGAACGGTAGAAAAGGACATGGCAAACACTTGTAAAAAATTTTAAAACATTTCATCGAAAACTCAAGACGCTGCTGCTCGTCTTTTCCAGAAATTTTTGTATAGATGGGAAAATTTTTGCGAGGCACAACACCCCTCTCTTCTCCGTTACTTACGTAACTCCGAGAGTCGGGGATCGTTCAGGTACATACGGCGTACGCTGAACCCTCCAGTCTATGTGAATACAAATGGAGGCCAATCGTCATCGACACTGGGGTCGAGATTGCCATGGACTACACAGACGAGCTCACTGGATCCTTTCCAATTGATGTGATGAAAGAGACTGAGTGTGAATTGTCTGGATTGCTCTTGGGATTGCTCTGGATGGAGTTGCAGGCGGCAGAAGCTTTCCTCGCCATGGGGTTACAAGTCCTTCTTCTTACTCTTGCATCCGTTCCCATCGATGGTCATCTGTCAGTGTCTGGATGCTGTGCTGCCTGTCATCCCTTCTGATACCAGGTTGGATCATCAAATACCTTTAACGCCGTTCCTTGTAATGAAGGCGGTGTTCAGCGTTCTGCGGCCTATATCTATCGCTCTCATTGCTGTCTGCTTTTTCTCATTCTTTCTCTCGCCCCTTCCTGCTTGGGACGCAACCTAGAAGCGTGGATACTGTAAACGCCGTCCTGACGATACTAATTTCGTACCTTGATGGATAGCAACGACGGCGTTCCCCCCGGCATAGTTTGTACCCCCACAGAATATGCTTTGTCTCGAACAGATCCTAAATCATTACACTGCTTAACGCGTAACGAAACCATTGGGTTGACCGTAAGTACTTCGACTCCTCTTACCGACATTATCTGACAAAAACCACTGGCAGATTGTGACCGAAGCAGGTCTCCTCTCCTTGGTTGCCGTGTCCTATGTCTTCTCCATCATTCTGGTGTGTTTACATTCTGCGGCCAATTACCTTTGATTGACAGTATATATGAATAGCGGAACCTAACGTGGAGAATTCGACACCTAGTAACGAACAGACTGCATGTATTCCACGAACCCATGGACTTGCTCATGGTGAGGATCTAGCTTGTCGCCTACTGTGTGTCTAGGCTGACAGACACAACTTAGTTTTCGCTATTCACTGCCGACGTCCTGCAAGCTATTGGCTCTGTGATGTCCATCAAATGGATCCATCAGGGAAAAGTGGAAGTCGGAGAATTCTGTAATGCACAAGGTCAGCTTTGACCGACGTGTTATCAATTTCTCTTGCATTAACTCAAATCACAGGGATTATACAGCAGCTCGGGGAGACGGGTGTGGCGATGTCGACGCTTGTGAGTGCTCCGACCTTATACTCAATCAATCTCTCAAAGAAGGCTTGACCTCTCATAAGTTGATTGCTATATATACCTTCCTAGGTATTTGGCTACGGAAGGATATCAGATCGATCCGGGTTACTCGGGGCCTTCTGATGACTGTATGGTTTTTCGTCGCTCTTATGACCATCCTTGGGAATGTCATCAATCGGGGCAAGGGCAAATCACATTACCAGTCACCAACGCCAGTATGTTCTTGTAGTGCATGAGGGTACAAAGATATCTCACTCAAACCTCTTAGTATTGGTGCTGGATAAGCGAAGATTATCTCCAATGGCGCATCTGGGGCGAATACTTTTGGTTCTGGATCACACTGGCGTTCTCTTTCGCCACATATATCCCGCTTTACCTGTGGAGTCGTGGTAACATCCTAATCGATGAACGTACCTGGTGGAAATTTACCTTTCGAAATGCGGATTTGAATGCCGATCCTGAGCTTAAGGTGGTTAGACGTCGGTCGTTGGTGATGCTTGCGTAAGTGGTGCATTTCATTTGCATCATCCTCTAGCTGCAATGGTGCTGACAACTGCCCAGATATCCTATTGCGTACTGCATCTCAATTTTACCCTTAAGCATAGTCCGCTGGATAGGTTTCGTTGAAGAACAACGAGGATCTGGCAACCGTGTTTCCTCAACTGCCACCTTTGCCGTTGGGGCAATATACGGGCTCAGTGGAGCCTGCAACGTAGCGTTGCTCCTCACCACAAGGCCGGTCTCGGTCCTCTTCGGTAAACCCACACAATATAGTTCAGGACGTGCTCCGTCTCCTCTGAACGGGGAGGAGCTTAATCTTCATCGCATGGAAGTAAGTATAGATGGCGAGGATATTGGAAGGTTGCCTTCCCGGTCTTCAGCATGACAATCATTCGATGTTTTGTTTATTTTCCGTCGACGTTAATATGTAATATGTATACCCAACCGCATTGTGAATTGATTATCTCTAGTATAATGAACGCATTCCAGCCATGGGACTCACTGACTTACTCCCCAAATTCGTGATGTGAATGTTAAAGGCTACAGCCTAGGTATTTCTTCATCAAATATTTCGGGGACATCTCAGTTTTTTTGGTAAGAAACAACTCACCATATATTTCCTCGACCCGAAGGATGTTTCGTTCTCGAAGAACCTGTAGCTCTTGTTGCAGCAAATCTGAAACCGCAGGCAAATATCTCCGTGCTTCAGAGTAAATGGGGTGAATAAGGAGGGCAACCTCGCGCAGACACCCCAGCTCCTCGCGTGTCAGAAATTTGTCCATCTGTTTCCACAATGTGTTGTCAAATTCGCCGAAAGGATTTCCTTGGACAATTTCGCACTTCAGAGTGATGTTTTCGATGACATTGGTTGACGGAATGTTGTAGAAAAAGTGTGAGAGCCAAGCAAAGGAAGTGTTGCTCTCCATTTCTTCCAGATCGGAAACCTGGAGGCTTAGCTTCAACGTACGTAAATTGCGGGTAAAATCCAACTGAAGAGGGTTATGAGATATGTTGAAATTATCAGTGACTAGAATCGAGTGTGTATGTATTCATAAATTTACTGCAAAAAAAAGAAGGCAGAGCGCTCACAAGTCAACGAAGGATTGAGTTCCAACTCACTTAATGAGTCAGAAGACAATTCCAAGAGTTTGTTTATCACAGCGACGTCCTCTTGATAGCGATTGAATTCTCCGTATGTCGTTATGGATAGCTGTAGAAGGCCAGAAAAATCCAGTCCAGCAATTTCTGGGTTCAGAAGCAGGACCGCAACAAGGGAGAGGGACCGCCCAGAGTCAACGATGGTCAACCCTCGCAATCTCGAAGGGATGAATCCATTGCGCACTATGTTATCCTCGGAGATTTTGAGTAAAACACAGTGCATTTGGAGGTACTGAAGGCTGCATAAGTTGCGAATCGCGGAGATAGGGAAGTTGTCGACCATCATCAAAGCTAAATGGGTGAGTGTCTTCAAATTAAAAAGTTGGTGGAACGCCTTCTGTGTGGCGGTAGGAAGGTGTGTCCAGTTTATAGGATGGAAGGTTGATTCAATGGAAAGCTTTTTGAGGCGGGAAAGTTCGTTGAGCATGGCTGGGAGGGATTGCTCTCTAGATATCCAACCAGCCTTTCGCGAATACAAAGAGGTTTGGAAATCCCCATCGACGAGTCGCACAGAGGTAATGTATGGAGTGATATGAGGGCATGTTGTGAAAAAATTGAGGGCTCTTCGAATTGCATCACTGTTGGATGTCGGTGATCCAAGAACCAGGCTGCCGAAGATGTGTTTGCGGCAGGCGGGCAGGAATTGCCAGGAAGCGAGAGCACAAGCTCGAAGGGTTGAAAAATCTTTAGAAAGATGGTCAATGACAATTTCTACCAGCTCTTGAGGGAGACGAGGTTCGGAGGTTAGAGACATTGTCTGCGTAGTTGGAGGAATTCAGTGGGGTGGGCTCCCCTCTGCGGTTGACGATAACGGGGAGCGCCCTTATATGTTTTTTTACGGAGGCCCTGAGGACCGTTAACTGGCAGGGTCTCTCCAATGAAAACTACGGACCATTCTGGGTCCTACGCGGTGCAAGGGCATTTCGGACACCTCGGAGAGGCTCGCTGCGAGAGCGTATCTAAATTATGATTAGGGGTTTCCGGGGAATGGGACATAAGTCTCCAGGTTTCCAGGTTTCCTAGTTTTCACTCATTTGGGGGTGTTTCTGGGTTGAGAATCCCTGGAAGCTGAATGTTATGGGTATAAAATACTGATAGCTACTCACCATCACTTGCTGAAATGCATATTCTTAAGTCAACATGATTGCCCTATGTTTTGGAATCTGCCGGACTTGGGGACGGGCGATTAAAACAATCCCCTCTTCGAGTTTTATTAGTGAGGGTTCCACTGTTATCCAGCTCGTGTACACTGTAGGCCTGCCTGTGGCCCAGGACAATTAACGAAATTGAACGATTCGAGTCTATTAGGCCGGGAATTACCCAAATTAAAATTAAAATCCAGTTATTCGGGGAAGAACTGTGCCATCCAGCAAGAAAAGTTGCTGTCGAGTTCTATTCCAAAGTGTCCATTTCTGTCCCCGAGCCGTGGATCCATGTGGTAAGGATAATGGCAAATAAAGACAAACACTTGCTCATCATTGTCGTTGCCGCCGTCATCGTCTGTTCCAGCGTCGAGGCCAAAGCTTGCACGCATTCTGTCCTCGAATAACTTACCTCTGGAACTGGGTTCTTTCTACGACTTATCCAGCATTACTGCTGAAGACGGTTTCAAGGTCGTCGGTCGTCGGTGGCGTCGACGAGGTTTTCGGATTTCCTTCCCAGCCCTATCCCCACAGTCCTCGACGTAGTCGTGGTGCGACGGAGAGTACGAAGAGCGCCCCGACGGCGATAATTTGCGCGTTGCATAATGACCGTGACGCAGCGGAAACCGCAACATTCGGTACCCGATGAGATACAAAGTGAGTGCTTGATCGACTTTGGCCATATATGTCCCTTTTAAACAGTTTCCGTAACCCTCAGCTTTAAACGAACCTGGTGTACAATATCAGTGCGACTCATGCGCGTGTGACCTGACGCATAACATACGAATCAAATGCGCCGATCCACTCTGCTCACTTGGCGAAGGAGTGGACATTTGTCCAGCGTGTTTTTGTGCTGGGAAGGAATTTGGAAACCATCTCAGAGGCCATGCCTATCGCGTGATAGTATGTGATTTTTATTTGAACGTGTTCAAAATTAATCGCTGGCCATTTTTACAGGAGATGAACTCCTACCCTATCTTTACGGAGGACTGGGGTGCTGATGAGTGAGCTTTAATCCTCTCTCGACCAGTACATTTTAACCAGATTCCCCTTTAGGGAACTCCTACTTCTCACCGGGATCTCTATGCACGGAATTGGTAACTGGAAGAAGATTGCAGAGCACGTTGGTACACGGTCGAAAGAAGAGGTAGAAGAGCATTATAGGAAGGTATACGTTGAGTCAAAAGACTGGCCGATGCCTGTACGTATCCTTTTATTCAGAATGCGTGTTTCTCTAAAGTGACTGGACATCCAGCGGATGGATCTGGAGTTCGACATTGAGCCTGAAGTTTTTCACGAGCGGAAGCGTCGAAGGATAACCGAGATGAACAATCAAGAACCTCCACCTCCAAAAGCCGCTCCGACTTCACAGCCCGGTGTACACGAAATTGCTACTTTCTTACCCGGTCGTCTCGAGTTCGAACACGAAATTGATAATGAAGCAGAGGATCTGGTTAAGGATTTGGAGTTTGGTACCGTCTTGGAATATGGAGGGGACCAAATTATCGAGGATGAGAATGACCCAGATGTGCGTGCACGCGCAAAGTGGCAAGAAGAAAAACGTTCTGGAATTTGCGCCCCTCGCGACACTCAGATACCCGCCGGGAAAGGACCCCCTCCGGTCAATGGAAAAACCAATGGATATCATATTAATGGAGAGATCAAGAGGCTAAAATCTGAGGACGTAACAATGAGCAACGGCTCTGTGGACGACGAAGCCATTGATGAACCTACCCAACCACAACCCTTCGAGACCAAAGACTCCCTGTTTTTCAAGCTGACGCTCATGGAAATGTACTTCCAGCGCGTCGAGAAGCGGTTGGAAACGAAAGCTGTAATATTTGAACGTGGCCTCCTTGATTATAAGAAGGTATGTTCGTGTTGCTCTTAATCTATCTTCCGCTAGATAATCTCTATAGATGCAAGCGGCTGAAAAAAAACGACCGAAAGAAGAACGCGAATTTCTTCATCGTTTGCGTCCTTTCGCAAGGTTACAAACAGCAGAAGATTATGAAGCTTTTGCCACTGATATTCTGTGTACGTTCACGAAGGAATTTTTCACTTTTTCCTGTTTCCTTATCCTCCTTTCAGACGAAGCGCTGCTTCGGAAGAGAATACAAGAATTGCAAACATACCGACGTCTCGGCCTGTCAACATCGTCCGACATTGAAAAATACGAGGCTGATCATGCGAAACGGGTTTGTTCTCATCCGCTCTGCAGTATTTCTTCTCATGTCCCATCTTATTCTAGACTCAGGTCAAAGTTGCACCGCTGCGAGACTATGCCTCTGATAGGCTTCAGTATCGTGCTACTGGCCGTCAATCATCAGGACCTGATCCTCGACGATCAAGCCTTGTTTCATTCGGAGATTCCGAGGAGAGGCGATCGCGGGAATCTACCCCTCGGCTGGGTCTTCCTGCTGGTTCGACATCAGCCCCAGTCGTTCGCAAACCCCGTAAGTTTGCGTTTTTGAACGAGATCAATTTATGTTCTTACGCCTTATCATTTAGCTGCACCTTTGAATCTCGCCAACAGCCCATCCCTCCACCTCCTCACACCTGCTGAGCAGACTCTCTGCTCTCAGCTACGGATTCTTCCCAAGCCTTATCTTGTTATTAAGGAAACTCTTGTTCGCGAGTACGCCAGAAGAGGAGGCAAACTTCGTCGACGTGAAGCTCGTGACCTCGTCAAGATTGACGTCAACAAAACAAGTCGCGTTTGGGACTTTCTCGTTCAATCAGGGTATCTCAAAATTACGACCGAACCGGCGGCTTCGGCTGCTGCCTCCATCACTCCCTCTGTCTCCCAATCACAAGATGGAAGGTTCGTGAATCTTCGTATAAGTTTCTCACAGGTTTTTTAACCTTCATTCATAGTTCCCTCATCACACCATCAGTTAACGGTTCACCGCAAAAAGATGCACAGGCTCGAATATCTCCACGGCCCCCGTTTGCTCCCGCTATGTCCTCCGCTTCAAGTAGTCAAAATGGATCGTTGTACAGCGCATCATTGCAGTCGATACCACAGTCATGGACATCAAGCACTTGACCTCGTTTTGTTTTCGTTACTCATACTTTATATCTTATATCCTGTACTTACTTACACACTGCTGCATTTGTATATTAGGCATACATCATCATCATTTATATCATCATCAGTATCGTTTTTATTTACATAATTTGGAGGAAAACAGCCTCGAAGATAAACAACAGAGCTTAGTCTTCTTGGAAATGTGCTTGATGATTGTTTTACAAATGAAATTACAGAGCTAAAGCGATTATACAAAGCAGAAGTATTCAAGGTAGCACCAAGCAAGATGTCATGACATTTCATCATCCGTATCGGACAGCATTTCCTTGCTTTTACTGGAGATTTGGTATTATTAGCTGAGGGAGTTTCGAGAGAACAAGTAAGAAACCCACAATTGCTTTTTGCGAGGACCCGCCGCCTCTTCTTCGTCATCATCGCGTACAACCCGCTTCTTCGTTGGACGCTGAAGGAAAAGGTAAGTCAGAGATAATACTTGTGAAGTGTAAATTATCATTACCTTCTTAGCAGGTTTCTCGACCTCCTCCTCTTCGCTGAACATGGCTTGATCCTCGTCGCCTTGTTCACTCGCAACCTTCTTTATCTTGCCCCTTCGTTTCTTTTTAGGCTCTGCTTCGTCTCCACTGGCGACATCTGCCTTGGGCTTCTTGACCTTCTTCGCCTTGCGTTCACGTTCCTCATCACTCTCCATACGAACTTCGCGTGTCCATTCCATGGCTTGCTCCCGGGCGAGTCGTCGCTCCTCAGCCAATTTCTCAGCTTCGATTCTCAGCTCTTCTACACGCACTCGCTAAGAGGAAATGAGGGCCAATTGAGAAGTTTAATCTAGCAGCAACTTTACCTCCAATGCCTCTCGACGTTCTTGGTCTTCCTGCCGTCTTTGTCTAGCAGCCTCGAGCCTTGACTGGGTCTCATGCTCGAACTGCCTCTGGTTCGCAAGATGTTCCTCTGCTTTTCGAAGCATGCCATCACCATACTTCCGCCTGTTATCAGCAATGTCTCGGTCATATGGTACAACAGAAGATTTATCCGCAGCCAAGGATGCAAAGAGTCTGTTTGAATCAAGTGAGACTGCGTTTTTTTTTACAAGAATATAATTCAGGCGAAACTCACTTCTGTGCATGAGTAGCGGAATCGATGACTTTTTGCAAATCCTTCAAGGTACGTTTTGCAACATTGATGGAGAAAAGCAGTTCTGCTGACTTTTGTTGAATCATCGCAATGTTGTAGAGGACAGCTTTGTCGTTGGGGTATATATGGAAAGCCTACGGGGGTTGTGACTAGAGTTAGAATCAAGGAATGAAAATAAATTCGAAGCTTACCGCCTGAGCATATTTAAGTGCGTTCTTCATGGCTGGGAATGATTGATCTTTCATGGCTTTTGCATACCATGACCGACACAGACATAAAAGGACAGAGACGTTCTGCCCATTATAGAAACGAGTTGATGCAGTCTCATACTAGGACAAAGAAAAAAAGTTAACCCCGGGTAACCCCAGGTAATAAATTCAAAGAACGTACGCTTTCAATGGCACGGTCAAATTCATCCCGTGCATAATGGCAGTGGCCGATATTGAAGTAGACACTTCCATCGTTGATGGATTCTCTGACTTTGGCAAAAATATCCAAAGCTTCGCGTGAGTTCTGCAGACGCTTCATCGACTCGTCAGGTCCGGGTGTTCGTGTAAATGCTCCTCCCATGGTCCCAAGAGCGTCTTCGGCCGTGATGATTGCAAGTCCTTGGGCTGCAAATGCACACGTGGGGTCCAACTGCAAGGCTTTCTCATAAAATTCTGCGGCTCGCTGGAAGCCTCTCTTCCGTTCCTCGACACCTTTTGAGCTCGTTTCTCGACTCTCTCGGGATTGTTGGTAAATGATCCACGCCGATGCGCATAACGAATAAACGTCGTGTTTATCGTGGTCTTTCAAGGTGGCGAATACGAATTCCTTTGCATTCTTTGCGGAATTACTGTGAACTAGGAAGTAGGTGTAGAAAGCGCGGAGATTCAGGTTGCCGTTTTGAGATGCAAGGGCTTGTTTGAGTAGTTCGTGTGCTTCATTGGGGCGGTTAAGATTTGTGAGAATATGGGCTTGCCGGATTTTGGCTAGAAAAACAGTTGGAATTTTGCTCGAAAATGGGCAAGAAAAATGACTTACCATCAATATATTCCGGATGACGAGAAAGGAGCTTCTCATACGCGTCTTTCGCCAAATTATCTTCGCCTTCGTCCTCGTACACCCGTGCAAGATTGTAGAGCATCGTCGTCGAAAGGCCTTCAGCAACATCGGAGCTGAGAGTGGTAGCACTAATGAGTGCACTTTCATACATAGACTGCGCCTCGACCAAGTTGCCTTCGAGATGATGCAAAACCCCAACGTTGTTGATAAGTCGAGGGTCAGCCTCCTCAGATGCCTGGCTAATCCGCAGAGCTTCTCTCAAAGCCTTGCCCATTCGATCAAGGTTTTCATCCTGCCAAAGATGCGAGATTTCGGCATGCATTTCGATGTCCTCCGCGATGCCGCGTGATACTTTGTTCAAGGCAAGACCATTCGTACGAGAATTCTCGAGTTCCAAAAGCTTGCTAACGCGATCAAATAACTCGCGTGCGCGAGCTTTTTCTTGCGCAACGTCTGAACTTGATACTCCAGGGCGAGGGTAGGCTCTCAATGAAGCGAGCATAACTGTTGCTTCAAGTGAACGCTGAGGATTGGGTGGTTGAATGAGTGTATCGAGTGTATGAATGGCGGCTGCCATTTCGTCTACAAATTCAAATGACCGTCAGATAGGACAAATTTCCGGCAAGACCGTTCGAATACAAACCATTCAGCATTTGCATCTGTGCCATTCCAATGGCTCCAACAATGTGCTTAGGCTGCCCTTCCACAGCAGCATTGTAGAAATTCGTTGCTTGAGCAATATTTCCACTGGCATGTGAAACCCGAGCAGCTCGCAAGTAGCCTTCGGTGAGGATGGTAAGTGTGTCCGCAAATTGAATGGTTCGTTCGGCGAGTTTCAAAGCCTAGAAACGTGTTAGAAAGTTGAAAATGATTCTTTGTAAGTATTCCCCACCCGTGAGTGATTACCCTTCCTTAAGAACAATTCACACAATGCATTTGCAGCGGCGGCGCTGCGGTTGTTGGCATGGAAGGCCTTTTCAATCAACTTCGTGCCTGCTAAGAACGAGCGTGCTTTTTCAGCCTCTGTAAGCTGATCGTTCTTGCTGGAGTTGATTGATTCGAGACCAAGGAGGAGTTGTGAAGACCATTCCGATGGATTCTAAGATGCTGCCTTGAGCTCAGCCAACAGGGTTCACCTGGGGACATACCACTTCCAGACTTCTTTGCCACGCTGCCTTTGCCTTTGCTTTGTGATCCAAGGCCCATAGACAAAGTCCGATACCAATTCGGGGATCAGGTATACAACTAGGGTTGTACCTGAGAACATCTTGGAAGAGCCGGAGAGACTCTCGATAATTACGACGAGCATAAAGAATTCGAGCCTAGAAGATGTTAACTCATCGAAAATATTGAGAGTAACACGACAAACTTTTCCGAGAAGCGCAACCAAGTTTGTAGGCTTTTCGGCCAAAACACCCTCAAAAGAGCGCATGGCATCATCCATGGAACGCGTTGCAAGTTGTTGGATTCCTGAGGTACAACATAGTCAATGAGATTAGCGTTTTGCGTACACAAGCATTACCTACCTCGCGTGAGGAAAGCCAGAGTTCCACCGACACCTTCCCCAGATTCCAACCCCACCCGTTCGCTGTGATTTAGATACTGGGCTGCATCCTTGTAATACTCTTCCTTTGATTTCTCCGAAGTCATCACGTCTTGTTCTATGTGCGAATTTTGTTAGTTATGCCGTGTCTGCTTCTGAAAACGTTGCACCCCCAAGCGAAGAACTCCTATACCAGCATTCTCAACCGGGAATTACTCGGAATAATGAAAGAGAATTTGTGCCGCAGGACACCCCCTGAAACGTGAAAGCAACTTACGGGCGTCAGACAGAATCAGTTTAGGCGCCTTCCGAGCATATGCAATCTGGATGTTGGCAAGGAGAGAGTAAATTGGCGGTAAAGAAGCACTGGATTCATTAGCTTGAAAGGCTTGAGATTGACGTCAGTAGGGGCAGCTCGCAGGGTATTGAACATACATTCAATAGCAGTAAGAGCAATCCGTTCTGCAGCCTCCAGATAACCGCGCCTCCAGTACTCGCCGGCAAGTTTTGTCCATACAAATATGGTACACTGGCCCTCTTTCAAAAGGTCAAGTACATCATCTGGGTTCGGATCGAGATTGTCAAGGTCGATGGTGATAACCTCTTGGCCTCCGAGTTCAATATCAACTGAGCGCCCAGGTAACGAGGTATCGTCCATACTGCACGTTAGTGTGGAGGATCTCTGCCCAAATAATTGGATACACCGTCGGTGGCTCCAAGCACCAAGTGGCCGGTGAGGTTGTGTGGGCTGGTCGACGGACGAATCAACGTCGAGACTTGAGCCTGTTCTGAATTCACAAATTTGGTTCGTGGCACGTGGGCGTAAAAGTGATGCTTGTCCTTGTTTATTACGAAGGACAATGCCCACTCATGACTCCATCACTCAAGAGTCAATAGCCGACGAATTTAAATTATCGTAAAGCCAAACCGTCACTGCGGCCCAAACGTAAAGCTTGCGTAAAGCAGTCAAACTCTGCCTAGGTGCCGCCGAAGTTGTAGATGATTCTTATCTTTCTGACATCAAGCCACATGGCACCCTCTCTACACGATTCATGTTGACAAGGACTTACCGCTATTTGCCACCTACTTAATCCTCGCATCCGCCGCCGGAAGGCTACTGCATGGGGTTTTTGAGTTGGCTACGTTTATTCTATTCACTTACTTCCTAATCTACTAATTGCAAGGGATCATTTCTTCGGGAATCTCCCACGAGTATACGTAAAGGTGTTTTCCGGCAGAGCACTCAGCCCTGCTGGGACCCATTCCATACTCCGCAGTGCGATCACTGTTCTAAGGAAATTATTTTACCTTGGGATACTTACTCCGTCCGGCGCGTCCTGGTTAAGATCGTTCACGGTGCTATTTACCAAACCCACAGATGCCCCAAACTACACTCCGTGTTACGGGGGGAAAACACGGAAAAACACGAGCTCTGACCGAGGTGCTACAAGTTCCATCATGTTGGATATATGGAGATACCCAGGAAATATAACCGCTCTGTCAGGCTCCCATCTCGTTCGCACACTTTGTAAATTGCGACTGAATGCAACATGGCAACAATTTGACTGTATAATCGCCATTGGGACCTCATGGGAAATTTCAGTTACTCTTCGTTGTGGTTGTCCATCACTGGTGTTACCCCCCACTCTTTTGCACTCCTGGAGTCGCCAGCGTGATCTCATAACATCTCTTCCTTTATACTATATGCAACTCTGGAAAACCTCTTGATTATTAAACAACTATTGCTGGTAGTCGAAGGATGCAGCATACCTCGCTTCCCGTGCCAAGTGGGCAAAGTTCGTACACAGCTAGAGGTCACAAACTTTTCCCTCAATCTCATCATTAGTTGCTTCTTTGGCTTTCCTCTTCTACGAGATATGTATCACTTTTGACGACGAAGTCAACATCATTTGGTCGTAAGTTTATTTCAGTCAATCGTTGCACGGATGTCTGATGTACATCGTTACAGGAAACCCAATACCTCATGGATTAAATGGCAATTTCTATTCACTCGATATTTTGCGTTGGCGGCACAAATGTAAGTTGGAAAATTTAGGCGCTATCTCTGACGGAGTCCACCAACAGAGCAAACCGGACCATCGAATTTGCAATCGCGGAACACTTGAGGCTGATGACCACTTCGTTGAAGGGTTGGTACATGTGCCAGGTTGTCTTCGGCGGTATCTTGATGGCGGGAGTGGAGGTTGTGCTTATGGCTCGAGGTTAGCTCATCCGTCGTGGTTAATCATACATGTACTCATTATCTTATTCCAGTCTACGCACTGTATCAAAAGAGCACATGGGTTGGCCTCGCCTTTCTTGCGCTAATTCTTGGAGAAGTCTCTGCTGTCATTATTGGTGTCGTCAAGCATATTCCCGGAAATGACTTTAAGGCGTCGAGTCTTTTGCTTACCAGTCTCAGCTCATATACTTATTTTGGGTGAGAGGCCATATTTACACCTCTTCAACAGGGGATTATCAACAGTCTTTTATAGCATCGGTGCCATTATTTCACAAATCACAATCCTTGCGCTCACACTTGTAAAGTACAAGGTGGCAATAAAAGGCGGATGGGCAAAAGCACCCATTATGACGCTTATGGTTCGGGATGGAACTGTGATTTTCTTTATTTTTTTGAGTATGAGGACTATTTATCTTAATATTCAACCGCAAGCTGACGAAAAGTTAGTCATAACCATACTCACGGTGGTTTATACAAGCGAGCAGACGGACCATTACGGGCTAATTGGCACTTCGTATGTTCTTCCTCTAAATGTTCTACGAAAACAAACTCTGTACTGAAACTTGACGCTGAAGGTGGTATCTTTCTATCATCGCATGCACAGTGAGTGTGTCCATTTGCATTGGCCTATTATCTGTCCAGACTCCAATACACGAACCACACTCAGGGATGCCGAGTAATAATAAATATGCAAAATCTTCCGAAAGAATCCCAGCAGAGGACGGATGGGCTAGCTACGACATTGCAACTAACCACCCTACATAACGGTCTGGGAATGGAAACAACGGATAATTATCGATTTTGACCTACAAGATCGACTATCCGATAATGAGGTGTAGCTAATACGACAATGTATCAATAAACTTTCTGCTAGTACAAGGACCACCCATTGACCGACAACAAAAATGTGTGACTTTAGAAATGTCCGCTTGATAAGTCAAGCCCATTCAAATGGAAAAGCCTCTCTGGATGACTGGAAAATAACAAGGAAAATAAATAAATACATAAGCGTGGGAAAGCCAAGTAACGAATGTGGCAAAGTTTGTGGACGCCGGCCGCAACTACCAGATCACCCAAAATCGACCGTGGACGTCGTTCTTGCCGACTCCTAACCTCCAGAAACTTCACGGTACGTCTATTCAGAGTTTTATCCGCCCTTGGTAGCAACAACGAGTGAATTTGGACTCGTAATGGGATGGATGCCGTCGGATCGTTTTGGATGTTGACCAGACTTTGTGCAGGTTCTTCAATATGGCCTCGAAACTACCATCCGTTCTGAGTGCGACAGAGGAGGAGATCCAGTACCTGTTGGCTGCCCAATGCCACATTGGCACAAAAAATTGCGACAAACAAATGGAGTCCTACGTCTGGAAGCGCCGCGCTGATGGTGTGTCTCGTTAATTCTTCCACGCCGACTCTTTGCCTTGAGCTATTTTTCTAGGAATCCACATCCTGAACATCGGCAAGACCTGGGAAAAGCTTGTCCTCGCTGCTCGTATCATTGCCGCTGTCGAGAACCCCAACGATGTCTGTGTTATCTCAGCCCGTCCATACGGTCACCGTGCCGTCCTCAAATTCGCCGCCAACACCGGTGCACAAGCCATTGCCGGACGATTCACCCCTGGTTCCTTCACCAACTACATCACCCGTTCATTCAAGGAGCCCCGTCTGATCATTGTCACCGACCCCCGTGTCGATCACCAAGCCATTCGTGAGGCTTCATATGTCAACATCCCCGTTATTGCTCTCTGTGATACCGATGCTCCCCTCCAATTCGTTGATGTCGCTATCCCCACCAACAACAAGACAAGACACTCAATCGGTCTCATTTGGTGGCTCCTTGCCCGTGAAGTGCTGCGACTCCGCGGTACTATCCCAAGGACAAGCGACGGCTGGAATGTCATGGTCGACATGTTCTTCTACAGGGATCCTGAAGAGGTTGAGAAACAGCAACAGGAGGAGGCTCAGGCCAAGCTCGCTGCCCAACAAGGTGCCGAGGTCGAGGCCCCCGCTGCTCTATCGGAGTGGGATGTTACAAGTGCACCCGCTGGTGGAATCAACCCTGCTTTGGCTGGCGAGGGTGGTTAGTCATTTCCAGAAAGATCGTTGTGATTTCTCTCATGAACCATTTTCCACAGGTGCCCTTGACTGGGCTGCAGACCCTCAACCTGGCAACACCGATTGGGCTGCTGAGCCCTCTGCTGGAGGATGGGGTGCCGAGGCCCCCGCCGCCACTGGCAACAGCGGTTGGGATTAAGTACATGCATCTGACGCTGGCATCTAGGTGCCTTTCCGACATTTGGCTGGGCTCGCGTTTAGTTATGCTCTTATATGTCCCATGACCAAAAAAAATATGATATTCATGCCCTTTTCTCTCATCCCAAGAATCAAATATCACAAATGACAAGCTGAGAAGATGCTAAGCCTTTGTAGAGAGAACATTCAGGAAAATGAAATAGAACATAAATACGAAATCGCCCACCATGCATGAACAGCTTCTTTCTATTGGAATCGTACACCACAGAAGTCAGACCCGACATAATGCTACCGTCATCTTCGAAAACCTGCGCGTAATTCGGTCAGCGTTTAAGTATTCCTCGACCCACATAAAAGTGTAGCAACCTTTTGAACTCGGTATTTCTCTCCATAAAAAGAATTTGGACCTGTGTTTATTGATAATCTGAATGCCGTTGAAGGCGAAAGATATGAAGGGTTCTCCACGTGCTTCACGGAAGCCAGCGGGAGTGGGAGACCTTTAGGCTCGTATTCAGCATGAGAAATGTTAGCTTATTTGAAAATACCTTACTTGCAACCCAGAGCTGACCAGCTGCATCGATCGCGAGATTGTCGGGTATCATGTCTGAGACGAAAAATAAGCCGGCTATATCATATATGACAGGCCCCGAAAGACTCGCCTATTTTAACGCTATCCATGACGACGAGGGTGTGGTCCGATTGTTGTTCAAGGATGTCGATTACGCCAAGAATTGAGTCTGCGAGATATACTGTGCCATTGGGAGCGGTCGTTATGCCATTGCTCACATGCGTCTTTGTGTGAGCGTATTTACAACCCTCGTCAATGTGGCAATAGCCTACTGAAGAGTTTCGGTGTCCAAACAACGGCAAGTATCTGATCTGAGATCGGTATTAGGCACTTCGAGGGTCGAGGAGAAAAGCCGTTACATACAAGCCCAACGCGAGCCCCACGGTCGTTTGTGAAATAGAAACTCTCTCCATCAGCAGAGCCAGACACAGAGTTCGGGGTAACGATGATCGGGTCTTCTATAGTTCTCTTGTGCTTGAGCGTTGTGCCTCCAACGGTGGTCGTGAAGATCTCAATGACGGAGTCGGCGCCGACTTCCACTGGGTTGGCGTCACCAAGAGGAATACGGTGATTGACCAGGTACACGAACAGTTCGCTAGGGTTCGACGTGGATGGAACGACGTCCATCCCGTGCAGTGACAACCCGCGACCATCGTTGAAGTTGGGTGTGGTTAGACGAGTAATACGGGATGTCGCTGGATCATAGGTGGCCACGTAGTCTTTGGTCGTTGCTCCAGTTGCATTAAGCTCGGTTAAACCTGGGGTCCAGTGTCGTCGACTAAGTAGCGTTGAGCAAGCGAGGTATAGGATGCCAGTCGGTTGATGCAGGATGATTTCTACAAATACAAGTGAGCCCAAACTTGTCTTGGAAGCGATAACAGCAGAGACGCACCCTCGCAAGCTTGCAAATCCGGTATTCCCTTGCATTTCTGATTCCCTAACGGCTGAATCACGCGAGCTGGCCTGATCCCAAACTGCGCGAGCAATGGTTTGAAGTATATTTGGTAAATGCCTGCAGAAACAGCGAGGACGACGATGATGATATTTAGAGCTATGCGCGTTAGAGTGCCCATTGGTAGTGTGGTGTAGAGCGAGTCAAGTCAAATCTCATATATTAAGAGAAGATGCGTGGGATGCTTACGCCGAGTTTGATAGCTACATGCAAAACCCTAGGTACCTTCCTACAGTCGTGGACAAGCAAAGCCCGCTAATTTGGTATCTCGGCAAGGGAGGTACCTAGAGCCAAGATTTTTTCAGATTCTTGTTCGGATTTGCTAAATACGTCGAAAAACACACCTCCGAAGTTTT
>Ga0307517_10005911_pt1 | contig 18265 bp, 8 predicted proteins | sample 23_EM_MG_FD_194515 | JGI IMG/M metagenome (GOLD analysis project Ga0307517, IMG submission 194515) | Populus trichocarpa ectomycorrhiza microbial communities from riparian zone in the Pacific Northwest, United States - 23_EM | ecosystem: Host-associated > Plants > Roots > Unclassified | place... | reverse complement strand
ATAAAAGGTCTCAGCTCATCACAGTTAAATAGAACATAATTGTGTGCTTGTTTGAACTCTATTTCTGACAAATATCTTCCTCTTACGGCATTTTTATGTATAGGTTGTCTAGGATTGAAGAATATTGACAAGTTCTCACTGGAAGACACTTCACCGCCATCATCATGTCGTGGAACGCGATTGATTCTCGTTCTCAAATGAGGTTCGAAATAGTACGAGATAAATGTTGAGATCTCCTCAATAATATAGGCCTCACATATCGAAGCCTCAACATGCGCCTTGTTCTTAACTTTTTTCTTGAGATTGAACAAGTATCTGCATTGAATTAATCAAATATTTTCAATTAGAAAAAAAAATAAAATACTGGACCAGTCCTCCAACTTTTGCCTCGAACGGTAGATGTATGAGGAGATGCTCTATTGAGTCAAAAAATGATGGAGGGAATATCATCTCAAATTTGCATAGTGTCTCGATGATATTCGTTTCAAGCCTTTCAATGTGATCAACATTCAACTTGATGGAACATATATCTCTAAAGAAATGATTGGTCTCCATGAGTGAATCTCATATCCCCTTTGACAACAAATCACGAAAAGCTAATGGGATGAGTGTTTGCATAAACACGTGGCAGTCATGACTCTTCATTCCATATAATCTGCATTCTTCCATATTAACTAGCCTTGATATGTTCGAGGCATGTCCATCCGGAAAACATAGACTCTTAAGCCATTTGTAGACTATTAGTTGTGTGTTTTTTTCTAACACGAAGCTTGCTCTTGAATTTGCGACCCGTGACTTATCACAAACCAACTCTATATTTTGACGGTTACAAAACAAAGCTACATCCAATCTAGCCTTGATGTTGTCTTTTGTCTTCCCCTTCACATCCATGATGGTGTTGAAAATGTTCTCAGACACGTTCTTTTCAATGTGCATGACATCAAGGTTATGGCGGAGAAGATTGGTCTTCCAATAAGGAAGCTCTCAAAAGATACTTTTCTTTACCCAATTATGGGTCAAACCAAAACCAGGGAACTTTTGCTTACCTGATTGGAGACCAAAGACAATGTCACCGTACTCTAATACAACATCATGCAATTCTTCACCAGAAAGACACGGGGGTGCAACATCCTTTTCAACTCTGCCAACATTGAAATATTTTCTGTTCTTTCTGTACCTATGATTATGTGGCAAGAAACGACGGTGAAAGTAAAAAAAAAAGTTTTACCTCCATTTGTTATCATGAATGCCTTGTTGTTTTCCATGCGTGCTCCAACTAGAAAGCATTCCGTAAGCTGGAAAATCATTGATAGTTCACATCAAAGTCGCCCTAATAAGGAAATTTTGTTTCCTTGATATATCATAAGTCAAAGCTCCGGAGGACCACAACTGCGCCAACTCATCAATCAACGGTCGAAGACAAACATCTATATTCCGGACCGGGCTGCTCGGACCTGGTATGACCATAGATAAAAACATGAACTCCAACCTCATACACATCCCTGGTGGCAAGTTATAAACCGTTAGTATGACTGGTCAACAAGATGACCCGAATGGGTTGAATCCGTCTGTACAAAACCCAGACGCACATTTCTTGATTCAGCTGAAAAGTGAGGATGCACACTATTAAAGTGTTTCCACGCTTTGCCGTTAGAAGATGCACCATCACTCCATCAACCGCATCATGTGATTGGTGCCATATCATGTGCTCAGCAGTCCTTGGTGACATGAATAACCTCTACAATCTAGATGTGATTGAGAAGTATCTAAGTTTTTTATATGCCATTAGAGTGTTTCCCCTACCAGTTCTGGGTTTGTAACGGGAATGCCTGCATGTCATGCACTCGATCATCTCAGCATTTTCAAGGTAGTATAACATGTATAAGTTAGGGCACATGTCAATTTTCTAGTATCCTAAACCGAGGGGTTTCATCATGGACTTCGCAGCATATAAGTTCTCTTTCAGCCTGTTCCCTTAAGGTAAAATGCTTCTCGCCCATTCAAAAATCTTGTCATACCCGACCTCACTCAACCCGTGATCTGACTTGATGGTGAACATCTGTGTTACGGCCGATAATTTACTATGGTTCGTGCAGCCATCCCATAATGGCCATAAAAGTATTTCATATTTTTATTTTCATGGAGCTCACGCCGCCATTGATGATGTGAGAAAGAAAGAGAAGAGAAGAATTCAATTCAAGATTTATGCATTTTCAAAGCGTGTGAGAGACTAGAGGACATGAGAAGGGTCAGAGAGACAGAAGCTTCTGACATGATACAGTTTCAGGTTAGGAGAGCAGGTGGTTAACTTGACTGCCTCCATTTGAGAAAAACAAATCCTTCAACAAATCAAAAAACCTAGCTGCATCTGCATTAGGTTCTTCTTTTACAATTGGACATTGACTGACATTACCTCAATTCATTCTCATTGCATCCATAACCATATTCCTGTAAGGATTAGTGTTGTCATTTGCCACTTCATGCACGTTGCTAGCACTAGAAGTTGACCCAACCACCCTTTCTTCCATTCTCCTCTCACTAACAAATACTTCTCCGTGTGCATACCAACACTGATAATTCTCCATAAACCCTTTGTGTAGAAGATGCATCGTTACAACATTTGGATGCAGATACTTTTTATTTTGACACTTCCTGCATGGACACCTAATATCGCCTCTAGTAAAATTTCTGGAAATAGATGTTGCGAAATTAATAAAACCCTGAACCCCGTTACAATAATCCATCTTCCGCAATCCTTGGGGTGAATCTCGATACATGCATGAACAATTATTCATGACTTCTATCGAATCTCTATAAAATTATGATGACAGCATGTTAGGTAAATAAATTTGCAAAAAAATTGGTTTACCTCGAGATTATCCAACAAACCAATTACAACTTCTCATAAATATTAAATATTCATTATCAATTATCAACGTCCATACAAATTAAAACATATATATCAATTTACAGAAATTACAACTCCGCAATACCATTGATGATAAAAATTAAAACGGACCCATTAAACAAGCTATTAATTATTTCAAAACAACACGTGTAATTCAGTAATTCAATAAAGTTTCAACAATTTACAAACAAATACAATCTTACAAAATCTAAAACAAACCATAACAAGTATAAAATTATACATTCATATACTACAAGTTTGTTTGAAAAATAATAATAAAACATGTACATCTACTAACAAAATACATATACTAAAAAAACAATAAAAACCATGATATTTAAATGTTAAAATTTAAAAAGATAGAATTACTTACAAAAACTGATAAAAATCCATCGGTAAATCAAAACACAGATGCTGTGACAAGAAGACTTCAAGATATATGACTTGTTGTGCAGAGAAGAGGGAGATTTGTTTTTTGGGGGGCGCTGGTTGTTTGTAGTTGGGGAGAGTTAAGATGAGGAAGAAGAAGGAGAAATAGGGGAAGATAGGGTCGAGTGAGAGGGGATATATTAACTTTTGCCGACGGCTTCACCGACGGACTATTCCGTCTGTGATTCCATCGGCTACTCTGTCGGCAAACAGGGCACGCCATCGTACGGTGCTGTCGTTTTGAATCCCTCGGTGATTCCATCGGCATTTTCATCAGTGAATCGGTCACGTCACCGTACAGAGTTGACGTTTTGAATCCTTCGGTGATTCCGTCGGCATTTTCATCGGTGAATCGGTCACGTCACCGTACAGGGATGACTTTTTGAATCCCTCGGTGATTTTGTCAGTAAAAAATACCCGCAATAACCTCCACGTCAGCGAACCGCCCTCTTTTTTAAAATTCTCAACATTCTGTCAGTAATTTCATCGGTATATACCGACGGATTTTGGCCGTCGGTATCTACCGATGAAATTACCGACGGAGTAAATTCTGTCGGTAATGGCAATCTCAAATTACCGACAGAATTATTCCGTCAGCAATTCTGTTAGTATTAAGCGAATTTCTGGTCGTGACTGTCTTCCGTGCATTCAATAATTTGTTGCCAGGACTTGCTTGTCTGCGAGCCTGATGAGAGTTCAGGCCTCCTAGAAACGTCAGCCGGGAGAATTGGATTGAATTGGGCCCTCAAAAATCTAATGGGACTCTCTAGCCCTGCTTCTCAAAGCTATTGAGCATCTACACAATATATGGAACAGTTTATCTTAGGTAAATAACCAAAAGCACGATTTTGTTTTGTTCGATCAAAACTCAAGCCACAAAATTATTATCAACTGAAATTTCCTTCTTTTTTTTTTGCTCTCTTTCGCCCTCCAGTTTTTCCATTCATGCTAAACCTTTTGCTTCATGTCAACTTGTACGCAGACTGCAGAAAAAATATCCATCACCGTGGTTGCATGATGCCTTTTGGTTGGTACTCAAGAAATGCACGTCTATCTGCTTATCCTTATATACTATATTATTGCCGAAAGAACACTTTTCTCCTTTCCACGACCTCTCAAGTCTCATTCTATCTTTGAATCACCGATTCCCCTCTCTATGCAAGATCTCAGCTTGGGCAGCAGCATTGCACATGGACCAGCATTCGTGGGTGGTGGACTAGTGGTAGACTTTACAGGCTCGTGAAAAGTCACATTTCTTTTGCTTTCGTGACATCCAAGAGATTAGAGGGGCCTTGAAAGAATTAAGACCCATCAAGAGTTCCGGGGCCTGATTCTAGAGAAAAGGACGCAATGCTCATATGGAACCCTTGGTTTTTACAAATCATAATAATCAAAGCTAAGCACTTTGCATGGACCCTCCAACTTGCGAGGAAGGACCACCAAACGTAGAAGTTTGGCCTCAAGGGAAGTCAAGCCCTTCTAGATAGCGAAGGACCACTTTCCTCTAACCATTAGTGCTAGCATAATTAGTTGAGCCCTTGTTCAAAGCCCTTCACCAGTATTTTTTTACTTGAAAAAATTGATATATTATCTCACTATCCATCCCGTAAAACATCATATCCCTGAAAACAAATGCTGCTTTTGCCCCGTTTGTTTATTTATTGGAAAGTTTTTTTTTTATTAAATGAATTACAAAAAAATAAATTATTTTTCGATGTTTGGTAGTATAATGAAAAATAAATTAGATAATATTTTCCAGTGTTTGGTTATGTCATGAAAAATGAGCTGGAAAATAACTTATTAATGTTTTATTTTTTTAAAATTTATTAAAATAATAAGAAACAAATCTTACAAATTAAAAAGTTGAATGAGAATGAAATTGAAAAAAATATATAATTTTATAAATTATCTCAAATAAAATAAACAATAATCAAAATAATAGAGATCAAATCTAAAAAATAAAAAAATTGAAAGATGAAGAAATTAAAATCATAATAATTAACATTTTATAAATTATTTCAAATAAAATAAGTAACAATCAAAAGAATGAGGATTACATTTGATAGATAAAAAATTTCAATTATAAAATGATAAGGGAAAAGCAAATAACAATTATAAAAATGAGGACCAAAATTAATATAAAAATTAAATTCTAAGGGATGAAATTGAAAAAAATATATTCAAAAAAAAAAATATATATATATAGCAATCAAAAGTTTGAGGACCAAATTTGATATAATCAGCAAATAATATGACATTTCTAAATTTTTCATAACTTCCGAAAAGTGTTTTCCGCTCAAAATAAAAGGAAAACACTTTCCTGAAAACCAAGCCAAATTTTTCTTCGACTGGAAAGTGTTTTTCGTTGACCGTAAAGTGTTTTTCGTTTACCAACTTTTCTAATAATAAACAAATATATAAAAATTTAAAAAATAATTTCCATAAAAAAACACATTCTTAATCTTTATTATCTTTGAGAGGACTCTAGAATATGCATGGTCCAGGTTAAATTAAATATCTTGAAAATTAATGGGAAAAAAAGAAGAACGTAAAACACTAGCAAAAATTTTAACAAGACAGGGCATGAGGAGATGAATTGCCAACTGGGCAAATCCACCAGAAAACCAGCAGCACCTGAAGAACAGATCCAGCAACCAAACAACAATAGTGATCAAATACAGATATATCATGGTACGGTCTCAAGTAGCCAGCTAGACCCTTTTGGAATGTTGTTCGCGAGCAAAAGCCCGAAACTCTATTTCCAAAGGTCTGAAACGTACCAAAACTGCACGAAAATAAATCCAGCGCGCGGTGCACCTCTAGCTTGCTCCTCTCTTCATATATTGGCAGTATGTTCTCAGGGATCCAAAAGATTATGTCAGGCTACTGCCATCTGATCCCATGATTTTGAGTCTGACACACAATAAAAGATATCCATTTTCATGTTAGATATCAGTTCTCATGGTTGTTATTTTTCACAGTTTTTGTTATGTCATCATCATCGTCACTGTTAATAAAATCTGAACAGTGATTCTTTACCCTCAATTCCCTTACTCCTTTCTGCTTTTCAGTATTTTGGCTTCCCTTTTGTGGTTATCCACGCTCCAGCATTAGTGAAGTACATTTTCACCTGAGCAATCATGAAAAATGCCACTTAACATCAAGGAAGGAGATGGGTTTTACTTGCTGTTATATGCATTTATCACTAGCTGGTAGTAGTTGCATAGTTGTTTACAACGAAACTAGCTTGTTCATTATCAAAGCTTTTGGAGATATTATACATGAAAGAAAAAAAAAACTTTTAGAAAAGTTTAAATTGAAATTAAAAATCAAAAACCCTTTCCTTGAAACTGATTCCTCTCTCCCCCTGTCTGTACCTTGTCCTGCTTCATCTTGTGGTTCCAAAGAAGCCTTGTCACACCTTATGCTACCGTTTGGTAACATAGATTCTCCAACTGGATCCAACCCACCATCACCACAGCCTCTTTCTCCACCATTTATAAGCACTGCACCCTAGCCACTCAGTATCTCAAAACACCTCTTCAATTAAAACCTGCTCTCTTATGTTCACTTATTCAGTGATCAGCCCAACTAATATTCTTCTATTTGCAAAAGAGTCCCGTGTCTCTGCTTTTCCATCAAAATTTTAGACTTGGCATTGAGAATATGTCTTCCAGCCATCAAACTCCAAGGAATTCTAGCTCCTCTTGGACACCAAGGGAAAACAAACTGTTTGAAAAGGCTCTAGCCTTGTTTGATAAGGACACACCGGACCGGTGGCAAAATATAGCCAAAGCTGTTGGTGGCGTGAAATCAGCTGAGGAAATGAAGAGACACTACGAAATCCTCATTGAAGATCTTAAACATATCGAGTCCGGCCGTGTTCCTATTCCTAATTACAAGTCCAGTAGAAGCTACAGCAATACAAACGAAGAAGAAAGGTAATGCTTTGTCGCTCAAGATTGATGAGTCCCAGGCTCGACATTTTCTTATGCACATGCGCTGTTATATTAAGAACATGGCATTTTGATATAGTTGACCCCTCTACTCATATCATTTTTTTTTTATCCCTACACAACAAAATTTTTATTAAATAACAACCTGCATCTGATAGGATTTTCAATAATTTTTTTCACGTATCATGATTTAATTCATTAAGTTATGATGTTCGTGAGAAAACAAAGACAAATGGAGGGATAATACTAAATGAAACCTCTTTCGTACAAGGACAGAATACTATATTGTGTTGATAGAGGGATGTAATAAAACAATTTACACCAGTAGAGGGGTACATTTATCGAAAGCCCTCGAGAACACACGCAATATGACTTCTGGAAATTGTAAAGTCACCGTAGGCAGTGGATCCAGCGTGTTGATTACCAGGATCACACTAAATTCAAGTACCAATCTTCAAAACATAACGTTGAAATCTTTACGCCCATGCAATAAGGTTAATAAGAACAAATTGCATGTGGCATTCTCCATATTGAGAATCTTTCAGGATTTCATGGCAGGGTAGCTAGCTAGGTCCATGAACTAAAACTAAAAGGGGCAACATTCAGCCTTAGTTCCAAGAATCTACCTCTCACAAGCTCCTTAATTCCTTCAATAACTTCTTATCGTGTTCCTTAAAGCACCAATCGGGTCCTCTATGCCACTTGATTCGGATCACATCTACTTATCCACTGCTCTAGTCAACTCTTCATGCTGTTTAGGTAACTTTTTCTCTTCAATTATACCGCCCTTCTAGCAACTTTCTGCTCTAGTCCCATCGAGTGCATTGAGTCATTTATTTGTTCTATACAACAATTCAGTGCCTTCTTCTGTGCCTTAGAAAAACTCATCAGCATTGTCAAGGTTTGAACTCAAATATCCGACCATAGCTCAAGTCCATGAAACATCCAATTTAACTGGAATTATGTCCTTTCCATTTCTTTAAAAATAGTGAAGAATACAACATAGCAATTAAATAAATTTCTAATTTTATTTTATTTTTTATTACATGAGTCTCACTCAAAAGGTTTTAATGAAAATAGATCAGTCTTGCTTTATAGGCTTCTGAAGTATGTCAAGCTGCAGTGAAGTCCAGGGCTCGGGCAGGCTACCTTTTTATCACCCGACATGCAAATCTTTGTGAAATGTTGATGCGCGTATCAGTTGTCCTCTGCACTGTGATTTATTTCAGATCGTATTCTATTTTCCGCCTTGTAATGAAATTATCTATGTTATTATAATGTTATTCATTTATCCACAGTTCTCTCGTAATCTAACTTTTAGTTCATAAAAAAAATTATAATAATTAATTATATTTGATGGTGCCCAAAATTAAGACACACTTTCAAGACTTTTTGTGCTTAAAAAATTTTAAATTTTTTTTTCTTTACTTTAAATTAATATTTTATTAGTATTTTATTATTTTAACGTGCTGAAGTCAAAAATAATTTTTTTAAAAAAATATTATTTTAATATATTTATAAGCAAAAAACACTTTAAAAAGTAACTGCTACCACACTACCAAATCACCCCTTAGCCACAAGTCGTGCTAGAGATAAAGTTTATACATGTTTAAAATTATAAGCATGCAAAAACATAACTTGTGTCAAACATGATTTCAATATAAATTATAAAAAAAAATTATAACATGTATATTAAGCATCCAATCAAACTGCAATTGATGTTAATTCAAAGATCTAGCATGCATACTAATAATTAAAAAATATCTATGGTTAAATTAAAAAAAAAATACTTACTTGTTGAAACATTTTAAAGTAATGTAACTTTCATTGTTGTCAATGATGAATTTATTATCCTTAAAACTTTATTGCTCTTCACTTATGTAACTAAAATGTTTGTAATATATCTCTTAAGGTTTTATCAACACTACATTACTTTAGATACACTTCAAAACAAAGTATTTGAAAAAAAAATATGAAACTTAAATATTTTTCAACAAAATAAACTTAATTCGATATTTGAATGGAAAACCAAAACTTAAAATTAAAAGAAAACCCTAAAATATAATATGAGAAAGAGTAACTAAAAAATAAATCAAGTTGAAAACTTTTCATTCACTTAAATTCTGAAAGTTAAAAAATTAAAGAATTAATAATTATCATTATCAATTTTTGATTAGTCATTATAAATCAATAACTAAATATATATAAAAAAACCAAGTATTTTTTAAGTATAAAAACCAATAATTCATTAATATTAATTTTTTATTTACATATAATTTATTTAAATCATGTTAAATTTCCAACAGTAAATTCCTGGAAACAGAGTTCAAAGTTTCATCATACAATTAATCTTGTAAACAACATATATAAATGCCCCAGATCGGGCCTCCCACTGGGAAAAAAAAAAAAGTTATTGTGATTAAAGAAACATTCTCGGTGTTGACATAAACTTTTCGTTTTCCATCTTAGGTTTGAATCTAAAAAAAATTGTAACGAATGAAACAACCAAGTCAGGGAACATCTCAGCCATCTTGAACCCAACAATCCTTCCATAGCTCAATCCAACCAAGGTACAGTTCTCTACTCCAAGCTTCCTTAGATCCCCCTGGCCATGCATTCTGCTTGAAAAGCTGGTGAGTTCAGTTTTACCAGTGAGAGAGACCCCAAGGAAGCAGAGAACAGGCACGTCAACTGAGTATTTTTAAGCCAAAGCTGGCGACTGAAATTGCCGAGTCGGGATGCCATTAAATCTAAAACCATGAAGAAACACAACAGCAGGGTTGCTCGCTTTGTTCTTGGTTTGTTTGGGATTGTTGGTCTTCTTTGTGAGGTGACTTCGAGCCACAAACTTCTCTTGGAATGGGGTGGACAATTCATGGGGAGGATGAGTAGTTAGTTTTTTAGTTCATTTTATTTTGGGCTTCCTAGGCACTAAAGCAATCAGGGATTTCAGCCCATTAACAGTACACTTCCTTTTATCCTTTCCATATATATTTTCCAAGTGATAGTTAAAATTATATTTTTTAAATTATTAAATTTTTTTAATGTTTTAATATTAAAAATAAATTCAAAAAAATAAAAAAAATATTTAATATATTTTAAACCAGCAACACTTTGACTATACTTTCAAACACCCTAAATATGAAAGCTCATGTGAATGGAATACTCTCCATAAGAAAGACGTCCAAATTACTCTACATCATTGCGAAAAATCACAATACTTTTATTTTTCACAAATCTTTTTTAGATTTTTGCAATATTTCTGGACCTGCGACAACCTGGTTTCAACTAGCATTTTGTGCGAACAAACAAAGCCCAAAACGGGGTGAAACAAACATACTCTTTCTCTTCAAGTTGACTGAACGAACGGTCACTGCCTGATCAAGGCAGACAGAACCCAGGCCATTCAATGCTTCCTAATTTATTGGCGATTCTGTAATGAATTCACCTGTCGCCACCTGTAATGGGCGTGGCCTCTTTCCAATCGTGTGGTGCTTGTTTCGCTTTACTCGCAAATTGCAATCTACAATAAATTGTCAAAAATGTGTTTCGCTTTACTGAATTCAATGCACAAGATCAGTTGGAGGCGTGGGTGACGATGAGCACAAGCAAAATTAAATTAGCTTAGAAACTAAGCAATCACAAATTTCTCGTAAAAGTTTAATTAAACCCACTAGATTACAAAAAAAATTAGATGTTATGATTTTATTTTATATTTCTTAGCATACTCTCATTAACTTAAAATTATCTAGACTTGAAATTTAAATAAATTCACATTATTATTATTATTATTATTATTATTATTTCTAAATTATAAATAAAAATAATAAAATTCAAATTTATAAACACTTAGTACTCAAATAATAATTTAATATAAAAACCTAAATTATCAAAATAAGTACGAACACATGTTTTTATTATATTTTCTATCATGGATGGATCAAGTAAGAGTTTGTTTTATATTATGGTAATGTTTTTTAAAGTGTTTTTGACTTGTAAATGTATTAAAATAATTTTTTTTTTTAAAAAATTATTTTTAACATTAACACATCAAAATAATCTAAAATTTTTTAAAAAATTAAAGAAAAAATTTTACACCACAAATATAAAATAAACTAAACTAAATGGTGTCTAACTAGTAGCTAATAATAAATATTTTTTCCATAATAAATGGAAAAGTGTCCAAACCTCACCTCTGTAAATGATGGGTGAAGATCAGGTTCTCGTTCGTTATGAATGATAATAAATATTTATATATTAAGTTTTTATTATATTTATCCTCTACTTATTGCCTTTAGAGATACTACACGTGTAATGCAAATGCATGTTGTTCGTATGACTTCTGTCATGTCCAAGTGATAGGCAGGAAATTCAGCACAATAGTTATAGAACCTAAGTTCAACTTATGTCCCTGTTCAAAATCAATATCACTGATAGATTTAAAAAATAATGTTATTTTAATTTTTTAAAAAATTAAAATAATATTTTTAAAAACAATAATAAAAAAATAAATTGAATATTATTCAAATTTTAATTGAATCATCTAATATATACACTCACTCTCAATTAGTTTAATATAAAATTCATATTAAACTAAGTGTCAACAATCAGTTTTGGACTTTATAATTTTAGTATTTTTTATTTTTTTTAATTTATTTTTAATATCAGTACAACAAAATAATCTAAAAATATTAAAAAATTAATTTAAAATAAAAAAAAATAAAAAAAATAATTAAATGTTTAAATAATACACTGAATATATATGTGAAGCTTCACTTATATTTCCACATCAACAAACCCGATTCATACTGATTTAGTAATCAAAACAGTACTTTCATCAACTCTTACTTTTTCTTTCCATCTTCGTGCAAAGAGGCAAGGATTTTCTTGAGGTGCTTATTGTAGGCAGAAGGTCGCTCCGATTGAACCAGGTGGCCGGCATTCTCTATGAACTGCAACGTTGCTTTGCCTTCTAGTTGCCTGTAGGTCACCGCAGTTAATTCCAGGCCCCATCTCATTACCCAAACCCAAATGGTTTTATCAATAAATAGCAGGGAACAGGATGTTCTAGTTGAAACACTAAAAAACAGCGTTTTTAATGGTTGAATTTATTTATAGCTAATTTGTATTCAATCGTGATAGTTTTTGCTTTTTAAAATATTTTTTTAAAAAAATATATATATTATAATAATATTTTTAAATTTATTTTTTTAAATTTATTTTTCACATTAATACGTCAAAATGTTATGAAAATAAAAATAAAAATAATTTAAAGCCAGTAAAAACATAAAATAAAAATTAATTTTTAAAATATAAAAACAAACAGTAAATCAATGCCGCTAATACTGATAGTGAAAAGGACATACTCTTTTAAGTTGCGAGCTTCTTCCATGTTGAAAATTATGTCATCCCCTCCCCACAGTAGGTGTATTTTCTGCAATGATAGAAAAACAAAAACTCTCAATGATTTTGAGCCGAAGAAAAAGCAGATAAATAAATAATGAAACCTGCTATCATTTATGTAATTAAGTGATTTTTACTTATAAATAAATTAAAATAATATTTTTTTATTTTTTAAAATTTATTTTGACATATCACATCAAAACGATTTAAAAATATAAAAAAATTAATTTTATGCAAAAAATTAAAATTTAGCTAACCCTCGTTTGGACCGCACTCCCAAACAGGGACTTAATGAGTTGTTTACGAGGGTTTTTGAGAGTGTGGTAGCGGTTGTTTTTCAAAGTGTTTTTCACTCGGAAATGCATCAAAACAATATTTTTTTTTAATTTTTAAAAAGTTATTTTTAACATTAGTATATCAAAATGATCCAATAATATAAAAAATAATAAGTTTTAAGCAAAAAAAAAATCAAAATTTTCAAAAACATGACTTCAAATGGGATAAAGCATTTCTGAATATTTTTATTTAGTATTTTTCTTAAAAAATATTATTTTATTGAGGACAAACAAATTTGGAAGTTCTCAAGATTTAGGTAAACAAACAAAATAAATTGCTTGAGTTGTATACGTGTTTTGATAATGTGATGTATGCTATTTTGTAAAAGTGTTTTTTTGTTTGAAAGTGTATTAAAAAAAAAATTTGAATTTTTTGAATTTTTAATATTAATATATTAAAGAAATATCAATTTATTATTTTTTCATGGTAAATATATTTTTAAAAAATATCCAAAAAAATACCGCAATTCTAAACTTTTGTAATAAAACAATAGAACATTATTTATATATATATATAAAAAAAGAATCAGTGATGATAGTTTTGATTAATCCTATTCTGACCTGTGAAAAACGAGGGACAATGAAATCCTTATCACTAACAACTAATTCCTGAAGAAGTTCAAGTCTCTCCTTCCTGTTGTCAAACATGACCTGCGATTGCACCAATATTGTCAGCAAAAAAAACACAGGGCGAAAATCAATTACGAAACTCTTGTGTCCATTTTTGATTAACAAGTTCAATTGGGACTCAAGCTTTAGTGCAAACAAGGAGGAAATTATGATAAAGCTTGGATAAATTACTAGCTGTACCCACCAATCAAATTGGAAATGATCATAAAGATCGATCGACCACTGTATAATTAACCTGATATTACTTGATTGAATACATTAACTTGCCATTAATCAAGACTAAATTCTCCCATTATGAGATTTCAGGCTTACAATTCTTACATCAATCTCATGCATACAGATGAATTCAACAATTTCTTAAATATTAACTATTGATTTTTTTTTCTTTTAAAAAAAAATACTTCGAAAAACTCAAGTACCTCCAAGATGGATTTGAAAACAAAATCTGGCATCCATGGCAACTTATAGGTCGCAACAAGCAATAAATCTTTCACCCCTTTGACCGTGTCAGGCATCAAGTATTCTGACCAAGATGAGAAGCCAATTCTCTCCAGGCCAGCACGACTGATGGATTCAGTCATGGCCATAACTGTGCAGCCGACCACCATTGACTCAACCAAGTCAGGGTACATCTCAGCCATCTTGAAGCAAACAAACCCTCCGTAGCTCATCCCAACCAGAGTACACTTCTCCACTCCAAGCTTCCTTAGACCCTTAGCAGTGCACTCAGCTTGGAAAGCCACTTTTCTCTCTTTTTTATCCGTAATTGACTCTCCGAAGAAGAGTAAATCGGGCACGTAAACTGCGTACTCTCTGGCCAAAGCTAGCACTTGAAATTGCCATGATAGAATTCCGTCTAGTTCAAAACCATGAACAAACACCACGGCGGGTTTATCTGGTTTGTTCTTGGTGTTGCTCGTGGTCTGATCACTTGGGACCCAAAAGCGCATCACTGTCCCTGGCTCAATCTCTACTGCTTGAGGTTTCACGCCGACTAGCTTCATTAGGGCACGCAACAATGACATGTACATTGTTAAAACGTTCACCATCTTCCTTGATTTTTCTTTTCTCAGCTAATTTTCTGCTTGTGTTTGTGTAATGAGCTAGCTTTGCTCTTTGACTGCTAGTGAGAAATGATTGGAACTAGCTATAGCATTTGTGGCGACCTAGGGGTGTTTTTTTATAGCAATCGCCTAGACATTTTTTCAATAACATGAGCAAAAAAAAAACTAAAACAAAACAGGAAATTGACTTTTCTCTTCATGATAGAGCATTTATTTGTCACGCAGCTATTAGATCTGCAATTGAATTCTTCATCTGCCCCTGCTAACAGGTAATTATTCGGCATTTCTTGTTCCATTTCAGTTGACGTCATATGTGCTGTTTATGATGTATGATGACCAAGTGGATGGTATCTAATCAATTTATTTCTTTTTAACATAAAAAAATAATTGGATGGATGTGTTTAACAGGTATAGATCCTCCAACTTAATTTCCTTGGAGCGAACGTGTGAAGTGTAATTCTTTGTGAATTAATTCTTAATATCTGTTCGATAATGTATTGCAGATGTTTTAATATATTTAAATTATGAAATCATCAAGTTTGATTCATTTTCAGCCCAAATGTATTTTAAAAATCATTTTTAAACACAGTGCAAATACACTATTAAAGGTAGTTTTAGTTTATTTACATGGATAATTTTTAAGGTAAACTTAATTAATTTTGGTTCCGTAGGAGTCGTTATAGATTGATTTTTGAAAATCATAATGTCCAAAATATACACAAATTTAAAGAAAAAAAACCTCAATTGTTATTTTTTCCGAGTAATTTTATAATACAGTAATTAGTTGTATCATATTATTTATTTTTGAAACGCACTTTAAAAATAAAATAAAATGATACAACTAGATAAAAAAAATCTATATAAAGATATTTTTATTATTTTTTTATGAATTAATTATGGATTTTATATTATTTTTTTGTCGTCTCTTTCTCTAAAAGAAAATTTTAAAAGTAACTAATAGAATTTTAATAGTTAATATAAAATTCTCAATTTTTTTTAAAAGGAAAATATCATCAAAGGAATTTAGGCAAAATCCTTGGAATTGTATTCCTAATCCAATTTAACAATGTTTCATTTGAAAGGTTTGCGTAGTGATTAGGGTTTTACTTTTGTGGATATACAGGGCACTTTATTTCACTGCACCGCTATGAATCAATATGCACATTATGCCCCCATTTGTTTACAGAAAAGTGAATTTTTGTTTTAAGTGGTTTTTTAAAAAGTAAATTTCAGAAAAAAAAATTATTTTTTGATATTTGATAGTGTCATAGAAATTAAGTTGGAAAATACTTTTCAATGTTTAGTTATGTTATGGAAAATAAGTTAGAAAATAACTTATTTATGTTTTATTTTTTTTCAAGTTTATTAAAATAATAAGGAACAAATCTTACAAATTAAAAAGTTGAATGAGAATGGAATTGAAAAAAATCAAATTTCATAAATTATCTCAAATAAAATAAATAATAATTAAAATAATAGAGATCAAATCTAACAGATAAAAAAATTAAAAGATGATGAAATTAAAATAATAATAATTACAATTTCATAAATTATTTTAAATAAAATAAGTAACAATCAAAAGAATGAGGATCAAATTTGATAGATAAAAAATTTCAATTTAAAAAATGATAAAAGAAAAGTAAATAACAATAATAAAAATAAGGACCAAAGTTAATATAAAAATCAAATTAAATCAAATTTTAAGGGATGAATTTGAAAAAAAAAAGATTCAAACAAAATATATAGCAATCAAAAGTTTGAGGATCAAATTTGACATAATCAGCAAATAATATGATATTTTTAAATTTTCACAACTTCTGGAAAGTGTTTTCCGTCCAAAATAAAAGGGAAACACTTTCTTGAAAATAAAGCCAAATTTTTCTTTGACTGGAAAATATTTTCCGTTGACCAACTTTTCTAATAACAAACAAATATAAAAAAATTTAAAAAATCATTTTTCAAAAATCATTTTCTAAAAAACAAACACACCATATATTTCCTCTTTTTAGGGAATGTAATGGGTGGAAACCAAATCCACAACTTAAAGCTTATAAAGCACACGTTTCCCATTTAAATCTCTCATATTTGACCAAACCGCCCAACTACCTCTCTCTTCAGTATATTATTGTAATAATTATTATTTTTTTAAAAAAATTATTTAAAAATATATTAAAATAATAATTTTTTATTTTTTAAAATTTATTTTTTATATTAGCATATTAAAATAATTTTAAAACACTAAAAAAATATAATTTAAAATAAAAAATAAATAAAATTTAATTTTTTTTCAAAAATATTTTTGAAATATAAAAATAAACAAACTTTTATTTTCAATATTTTTATATAATATGCATTTAAAAGATCACCGAGTTTAATGGGTTGCGTACCCCAAAAGATAGGGATGGAGGACATGTGATCAGGAAAGTTGGCTACAAAATATTATTTTACAAGGAATAAGAGTAGAAGTATTCAAGTCCTTGTTGGTGTAGTAAATCAAGTTTATAATATCATGGTAATGAATTATTTTACATAAAAATTTAAAAAACTTATTAGATCATATGTGTTAAATTCCAAAAAATTTGTCGGCACCTTCGTGTTCTCGTCAGAGATCCATGGTATTTGTTTTTATTTAAATATCATATAAAATATATACATAAGTTGGATCTAATATTAATGATGCGTGTGAAGATTTTTTTTCAATAAAGCAATGTTAGAATCCTAATAGTTGCGCATTTCAGATTATTATAAAATTGATAAAACTTAATAAATAATATAATATTGAATATGCCTCGTAGTCAATCAGTGAGTTATACATAGCATATATTTTATTTATGTAAAATATATTTATTATTGATAAATATTTTTTTTATCTTTAATATTAATTTATATTTGATTAATAAATTTAATGTTTAATTAATGAATATAGAGTACAGATAAAGTTTATAAGATAACATTCTTTTGCAAAGAAAATTATAAAGTTATATAATTATGATAATCTTATTGAATCAAAGTAATTTTTTTTAAATGTTTCTGGTCAATATTCTATTAATATTGGATATTAATTCTAGTTGTTGAGACCACTTCATATTATGTTTCTTCCTTTATAAAAGGAAGCGGTCGCTCTCATAAATTGAGGTATAAGGGATACTTGAAACTAATATGCATATGCTTGTCAGATGATATGTACACTGAACTAACTCGCAAAAGAATTTCATATAGAGATATCACATATGTCCAAGGAAAGACTCTCATGATAGCTATGTAAATGATCCTTAGACTTGAGATCATTACGTTATCTTATATAAGGAATGTTATGCTTTGATCATAAACACACGTTGTTCCAATCAAGGGTAACAAACAGACATATATTGTGTATAACATAAACTATATGAAGGTATTTGAGTAATTAAGATAGGATTTATCACCTTGAGTGAATTAGAAAAAATATTTCATATGTTCTCAAATAATATTAATTGTGAAATCCTTAGTCAAGATGGAATGAATTTTGAAAAGAATTTCAAAATCTTATTCAAAGAATAA
>Ga0307517_10005910_pt1 | contig 18265 bp, 9 predicted proteins | sample 23_EM_MG_FD_194515 | JGI IMG/M metagenome (GOLD analysis project Ga0307517, IMG submission 194515) | Populus trichocarpa ectomycorrhiza microbial communities from riparian zone in the Pacific Northwest, United States - 23_EM | ecosystem: Host-associated > Plants > Roots > Unclassified | place... | reverse complement strand
ATTAAAAATAAGGAAGATATAATATTTTAAGAAATCACATAGAAATTGTAATTAATAATTTTATTAATAAATAATTCTCTTTTAATAATCTGCCCTCAAAACAAGGATAACAACATTTCAAATAGGTCTTCAACTAAACTTTTCAAGATAGGAATAATCAAAACTCTTATTCAAATAAAAAAAGAAAGAAAAGAAAACCTAAAAAATAAGTTAAAAATTCAAAATTAACTAGGAAAATAATAAATTGATAAAAATAGAATAGTTTTAGCCTAATTTGAAGGCCTTCTCGATCTCAGATGACCATAGAAATTCTACCCTATAAGGAACATGGTTTCTAGAATATTTTAGAGAAAAAAATTAACTCGATTCAAAAATCAGATTAAAGTTTATGTTTGTTATCATAAGGCTACGTGTTTGACCAAAATCTCTTGCATCAGTCTCCCCATGTTGAAAAAAACTTATCCTCGAGTTCAAATTATTTTTGTATCGATCTTATAAATGTCCAATCAATGCTCTCTCTAGCCCCTTTTAATTTTTTAAACTTTATTTATCAATATGTGTTATATTCATATAATCTTTAAACAAATCTACCTATGCGATAATATTAATCTTATAATCAAAAGGGTCAACATAACCTTAATCAATATTTTTTTTTAACTAAGCACTTCCATATTGTCATTGCACTCAACCTCTAGCTCTTTACAAAATATCTTCTCATTCTCTAATGTATATGCCAGACTGAAATCTCTTAAAGAAGCATTGAAAGGAAATAAAGCAAAAGAATTTCAATGGATTAAAAAGAAACAAACTATCTTTGATGATACAAAGACTTATTTGGCTAAACATCTAGTGTTGGCCTCACCAAAACTTGTTTAGCCTTTAAAGCTACACATTTCTACTATTTAAGGATCAATTGGTAGCATGTTACCATAGAAAAATAAAGTTGGACATGAGTAGGTTGTTTATTATTTGTCATGTTTATACTGATATTAGAGATTGTTATAGTTTAATATAAAAACTTTATTTATCCTTATATTTTACATATGTAAATCTTCATTGGTACATATTGTTAGTTGATAAATTACAAGAAAATTTTCATAAAGTACATGTTATCTAAACCTTTTTTATGAGGTCATATTAATAAATATACTTTAACATTGCTTGAGTTCAATTTACATTACACATCATAAAGAGCAATTACAGACCAAGTCTTGGTTGATTTTTTAGTTGATCATCTTTTTTTTATCATATCAACTATGAATTGGAACGAGATACTGACATTGTTATGGAAGAACTTGTTTCATGACATTTATGATTTGTTGGAATGGAAATTTAGAATAAGACAGGTGTAGTGGTGATTTCCCTAATAGGTAATAATGTGATTTTATCATTTTGACTTGATTTTCTCTACACTAATAATAAAGCTAAATGTGAGGTTTTAATCATAAGTCTAAAAATACTATTGAAGTTAGAGGCATAATCAATCAAAGTAATAGGAGATTTTGTGCTTATTATAACCAATTAGTTATCGAATATACATGTGAACATCTTACACTAACTCTATACCATGTAGTGACCAAAAACCTTATTAAAAGGTTTACTAATTTAATTTTTATTTTTCAGTGAGATGAAATAATACAAAAGCCAATGATGAGGCTCAACATGGATGATGGTATAAAATGATCTTTGATCATTATAATGTCATATTTGTGAGGATTACTAGATATTACTAATATGTGACAAGGGTATAATGAAAAGGAAAGCAGTAAAATTCTCGTGGTTGAAAATGCACAAGATATTGATATCAAAATTATTGCTAAATTTTTTATCGAAATCTATATGTTTTGAAATAAATATTAGGGATTTTATGTTAAGCGAAGAATTGGGTATCATTGAGAATTAATAAAAGAACTACAACATAGTTTGTTAAAACATAAACATCGTGCCTAGAATAGCTAGATCATACTTGTTTAAAATGATTTTATTAACAATAATGTCATATAGAGGAGAATAAATGATATTTTTTGGTGACATTGCTTTTTTTCCACATCATTTATGATCAATTGGTTTGATCAGTTTTAGCATTTAAATGACAAGAGATATTTTTTCATTTGTTCTAAAATAAAGGAGCATGAATGGACATTATTTACATAAAAAAATAAACATTCACGTGTCGACTAAGTAAGAACAATAGTTGTTCACTACCAAACAAAAAAAGAAAGGCTAAAATCAATAATCAATAGTAAAATCAATTAGGTATAGGAAGAATTCAAATCGATCAAGAAAGTTAGAAAACGATCGATAAATGAAATTAGAAGTTATGATCGTCTAAGAGAGAGCTAGAAGTCATGATTAATCAAGAAAAGACATATAATCACAAATATAATAATTCACATGATTGGCCAAAAAATCAAGTCTTATTCAGAACAAGAGTCCTCAACAAATTAAACTAATAAGAAATACAATCTAGTTATGGTTCTTATGATTGTTAGGAAGGAGATGTACTTGGACATGAATTCAAATTGTATTAGAATTCATTATATAAATCTTTACCCATCACGAACAATTTGTATAGGTTTAGAAATTATAGTTCATGTAGGATTTAAACTTTGAAACATTATAAAAATGGTATCCATTTACTAGAAATGATGGTTACTCCAATATACACGATTTTGTTTCTAGAATTTACCTTTATTTTGCAAATTATTTTTCCTTTTTATTTAGAACTTTTATCTTTCTTTTATCGCTTTCTTATGTTTTTTCCTAGATTAGTTTATCCATATTTTTTTAATCTATTAAAATCAAGTAGAGAATCGTACACTTCGTTTGAATTATAAAGCTGTTATTTATCTTAATTCAAGATTCATTTTCTAATTATAGTTTCTCCTTAATGAAAGGAAGAAACAAAGAACAAATTGTATAGTTGTTCGATAATTATTTGAATGATAAACAATTAAGAATAAAATATCTCTCCATCTTTTTCTTTACTTTTACATTCGTCTTCCAAATAGGATAAAACAATGAAGTGAAATAGATAAAGGTAAACAAATTTATATGTATTTTTTTTAATATGGAAAGAAATTTACATTTATTATTACTCTATAAAACAATAAAGTGAAATAGATAATGGTAAACAATTGCAAGATTGTTTTAGGAGCACCATCCTTACCTTTATCTCAGAGTATGGATTCACCAATTTCAACTAGTTTTCTTTGCTCGCTGTAATTACCCTGAAAACTTACATGCCATTTGCTTATTCTTAGTTTGAAGAGGTCTTCATTTATTGTGATCATCTCTATTAGTTAATATGCTAATCCTTGGCTTTACTGAAATCTTTTCCTAACGTAAACAAAAATGTTCAAGTGCTAAAGTATGTTTTAAAGAAGTAAGAGAAATTCACGATTTGTATCATAAACCCAGCTGGTTCAATAACTTGATTTCATTTAATTACATGATAAACAAAGACAAAAAAGTAAATGGATCGAATTAAAAAGAAAATAACCATGATGGCTTGAAAAAAAAAAGCTTGCCAAAATAAAGAAAACTATGAAGCTCAATTCCTATCCAAACTAATTCTGAATAATAAAATTGAAAAAAAATAAAAACAAAAAAATTACCGATTGAACATGAGTTAGTATGTCGAACCTATGTCCCGGATTGTGAGGCCAATATAACCTTATAAAAATTAAATAAAAAAATCACGATGCTTAATTCCCAACAAACCCAATGTGAAGGGCTGGAAAAAAGCCTCAATTACACAAATGTACTAAAAAAAAGAAACACCATCAAAGCTTGGTAAGTCCACTGAACCCTATAACCTGGATTATGTGAACGAGATAACCTAATAGAAAGAGAAACATGAAAAATTACAAAGCCCGATTCTTGACTCAACCCAATATTAAAGGATGAAATAATTTTTTTTTAATTTTTAAATAAAAGACTCGAGTTAGTCTAAGCAACCCATGACCTAGTTTGTGAGATCAAGATAATCATATAGAAAAAATGATGCAGACGAAAGCACAAAGAATAATAAATAAGCATATAAAGAGATAATTGATGGGTGAAAAAGATTGTTAACTCGAACCTTAAATTCATAGTTTTATTTTCTAAAATATAGCCAAAATAAAGTTTGCCTCTTAAAGAGATTTACAATCCCTTTAAATAGACTAGAAAACTGACTTGTAATAGATAATACAATCAAAATCCTAAAACATAAAGAAAAATAACATAAAATCCAAAAGAAAATAAGAAATCCATGAAAAAGAAGAAAAATTGACCCAAACATGAAATCTATCTAGAAAATAGATCAACAAAGTGTGTTCCACTTGAAAATGAACCTTAAGAATTTTTTAATAATTTTTTTAACTTAATCTAACGATCATATCAAAAAGTTATGGTAATCAAGATAACATTTTAAAAAAATCAAATAAATATTTATTTGTTTCATATTATTTAAAATTCTATTTTATATAGATGAGTTGAAAATGGTTAAAATAAACGGGGTGTATATCAATTGTTCCACTCCAATAATTAAAGAAATAGTTTTTTTATTTTTTATTAAAACTATTCTTTACTTCACTCATAACATTAATTACATTAAACTTAATTTAATTATATATATATATATATATATATATTAAATCTCATTGTTTGATATTTATGAAAATTCAATCTATTGGTTAAATAATAACAATTATTTTTATTTTTATTTTTAAGTTATCTTGAATGTTTTTAAAGTATTATGATAAATATTTGTTTGATCAAGTAGTTAAGTGTTATAAACAACTTGGAACAATAGATATATTAGAAATAAATATTTTTAAATTGATAAAAAAATATTTTGTATATTTTAATAATAATTTTAAAATGAAACGTGGAAATAAGCCGGTGCTGAGAATTTTCATATCTGTTGAAAACTCAAAACGAATATCGAAACAGAACAATATTGATAACTTTATATTAAAGGGTAAAAAATAGAAAAATAAAAAAAAAATAAAATAGAAAGAGAATGAGAGGAGGGGAGAGGAACACTTTATTGCCTTTTTTATGATGCACGCATCAATGGCAGGACACAGAATGATGGTACATTAGTACTGTTGAGACAGAAGGGCTAGAAGAAGTGAAGAAACAAAGAGCAATTAACCACAACCACAGCCACACAACAAGTACACAGAGAGAAAAAAAAAGAGAAATTCGTATGGAGTTGAAGAAAGGAGAAAATTAGATAAAAATCATGGAGCTCACCAAGAGAAAGAGAGGATTGGTGGGTGGTCAAGAACTAGCGAAAAAAGATGTTTTGTTGTAATGGGTGAGTTAAAGAAGAGAGATTCATGGCATGCAATGAGATATGATATTGGGTTAAAGAAATCTGAGTTTAAAAACAACAACAAATCTTTCAAATCTGAGTGTTAGCCCTCTTGAGAGCCAACGCCATTGATAATCCTTTACTTCACCCCAACAAATCTTGGGCCTTTTCTTGATCTCTCTTCAAATTCTTTTGGCTTAGGTATTTTATTAAAGGGATGCCCTTTCATTTGCAGGCCAAAGGGGGTGTAGATATTGCTGGTTTTGCTTCAATTTGTTCTCAACAAGAAACTTGGACGCACAGGCAGCAGCAGCAGCAGCAGCAACAACAACAACAACAACCTCTTCAAGTTAATAGCTTTGCAAGCAAAGAATCTACCTCAGTTCTTCATATGAGAAGAAGTCAAAGCCCACCCACATCTGTTTCGACTCTCTCTTCCTCCTCAAACGGCGGCGCCGGTGGAAACACCACCAACATCACGGCAACAGATAAAGCAGTGAACCCAGTGAGCAATGAAAGGAAAGATGAATGGGCTACAGAGTTGCAGCCAATCCCAAGTGGACTAGAGTTTGTTTCATCAGGAGCAAGATGTGGACTTGGACTAGAAGATTGGGAGAATATGCTGTCAGAGCCGAGCCAAGAACAATCCTTTTTGAGGTGGATAGCTGGGGATGTGGATGACACGCAGTTTGGGCTAAAGCAGCTGTTGCAAAGTGGAAACAATCAGCTGGAATTTGATGGCAATGCTGATGCTGGTGCCGGTGGTGGTGGATTGGGGATTGTTGATCAAGGACATGGATTTGAGTCCTTAAGTGGAATTCCATGTGGGGTGTCAAGCATTGGTACTAATTTGGCTCCTTTTCCTGGTCCTGGGGTTTCAAATGTTGGGTCTGGTTTAGTTGCTCCTGGTTCTTTTTCTGGGTTGGTCAATTACAAAAATGTTGGATTCGGAAACAACAACTCTAGCGTGCAAAGCCCAGTTTTTAGTTCTTCATCTAACAGTGTATCACTTCCACTTTCTTTGCCTCCGGGTATGGTTTATCATCATAATCAGCAGCAACAAATCGAGGCCTCGGAGGAGAAGCCGCATATACTAGATCCACAGGTATTGATGAACCAGCAACAGTCTCATAATCCGCACGCTCAAAATCCCAACCTTTTCTTGCCACTACCATTTTCCCAGCAAGAAAATCGGCCCCTCCATTCCCAACTCAAGCGCCACAATTCTGGTGGTATAGACCCAATCTCTCATGTAATCCCTAAAGCACCATTCTCTGTTCCTGGGCAAGAGTTTTTGCTAAGAAAACACCAACAACAGCAACTGGGGTTTCCACAGGGAGTTCAATTTCTTCACCAACAACTTCAACAGAAGCCATTGATGGTGAAGAAGGAAGATTTAGGAGTCCAGCAACAGCAACAGCAACAGCAACAGCAACAGCAACAGCATGCTTTGTTGGACCAGCTCTGCAAGGCAGCAGAGTTGGTAGGGACTGGGAACTTCTTACACGCGCAAGGGATATTGGCGCGGCTCAATCAACAGCTCTCCCCCACTGGAAAGCCTTTCCACAGGGCAGCTTTCTACTTCAAGGAGGCTCTTCAATTGCTCCTTCTCATGAATAATAACTCAGTCACTGCCCCACCGCCTAGGAGCCCCACCCCATTTGATGTCATCTTCAAAATGAGTGCTTACAAAGTCTTATCTGAGGTTTCTCCACTTATCCAATTTGTCAACTTCACTTGCAATCAGGCTCTCCTTGAAGCAGTTGATGATGCAGATAGTATTCACATAGTGGACTTTGATATTGGATTTGGCGCTCAATGGGCCTCTTTCATGCAGGAACTTCCGCGAAATAGAGGTGTCCGGTCGCTGAAAACCACTGCTTTTGCCTCTCCTTCGACTCACCATCCTGTTGAACTTGGTCTTATGCGTGATAACTTAACTCAATTTGCTAATGAGATTGGTCTGAGTTTTGAACTTGATGTGATTAACTTTGATTCCTTGGAGCAAAACTGTTATTCTCTTCCCTTTTTCCGAACAAATGAAAATGAGGCTGTTGTGGTGAATTTCCCTATTTGGTGCTCTTCAAATCAACCATCTGCATTACCGTCACTGCTGCGCTTTATAAAGCAACTTTCACCGAAGATCGTGGTGTCTTTGGACCGAGGGTGTGACAGAAGTGATCTTCCGTTCCCACAACATATTCTCCATGCCCTCCAATCTTATGTACACCTATTGGAATCATTGGATGCTGTTAATGCAACTACGGATGCAGTGAACAAGATTGAGAGGTTTTTGCTCCAGCCTAGGATTGAAAGTACTGTGTTGGGGCGTCTTCGTGCACCAGAAAAGATGCCAAATTGGAAGACAATCTTTGCGTCTGTTGGCTTTTCTCCTGTAACTTTCAGTAACTTCACCGAAACTCAGGCAGAATGTGTGGTGAAGAGGACTCCAGTGAGGGGATTTCATGTGGAGAAGCGGCAGGCATTGCTTGTGCTTTGTTGGCAGCGTAGAGAGCTTATGTCAGCTTCAGCATGGAGATGCTGAGCAGTAACATTATGACAAGCAAGGAGGTTGGTTTTTTTATCAGCTCACAGTTTGTTAGAGGTTCCAACTCGATTTACAAATGTGGTTTTGTGTCAATAAATTTTGTACTATTGTTGGTCCCTCTGTTAATGACTTGATATGAATTGTCTAGCTTGTGAGTCTCCTCTGCTTGTGTTTATCTCGTCCCAGTAGAACAAAACATCTAACTAGACAATCTAGGGTATGATTTGTTTCGGAAATGGATATCTGCTGCATAGTAATTTGATGTTATTATGGCAAAATGGTTCTTTTGTGTCTGTTAAGATGGTTGTATTTTGTTGTGTACTTGACAACAGATGAGAATTCGAAATGGAAAGTGAACTTACCAGAATTCTAACGTTTTTAAGTGAACAATATGGCATTATGTTTCCTAATGTGTACCGATTTGGTACTCTTGTGTTTTCCCCGTTGTCACTACTGTTACTGACATTGCATTTAAGGAAGTAATAGAGATGATGTAGAGGTTTCATTAGAGCATGATAAGAGAGATAAGGTGATAAACCAAGCCAGAAACCAAGGAAATACACATCCAGTGCTGTTATCATTTGAGTCTCAAGATATCCACTTTTGTGTCTTGGGTTGCTTCACCATTAATAAGTAAATTGAGCATTTACGGGCAGAGAAATATACTATAATTTAAAGTTCTTGTGATCATTGTTATCAATTAAGGTGCGCTCGTGTGCTGTCGATTGTTCAGTCGTCCTTCACTAAAGGTGGATGGCATAAGAGTTTATTTTCGCTGGAGGGGTGAGTGAAATGTTGTAAACTCAAATTGCTGTAATTTTGTCTAATTAGGCTACAGTAAATTCACTCTCGAGAGCTTTCATCGTTTACTGTTTAGAAGCACTCTCTAATTTCTGCCCGCCTCAACTCTTGCAGATTTCCCATGTATCTAGGTTGAGCCCATTTCCTTCTTGTTGCGATGCCCTGAATTTTATTCTGTTCCTGTCAAATTTGATAATGGTGTAGCGAAGGTCTGAAGCAGCGAAGGACCTTGCACAGCAGGATCTACACCACTTATCTGTCCTTCCAGTGAATCAATATATATACTCTGGTGTTGTTTAGTTCATAATGCAACTTAATGAAATACATTTTATGGCTGCCTTGGATGCTTTTGAAATCATGATCGATATAAGGACCTTGCACAGCAGGATCTACACCACTTATCTATCCTTCCAGTGAATCAATATATATACTCTGGTGTTGTTTAGTTCATGATGCAACTTAATGAAATACATTTTATGGCTGCCTTGGATGCTTTTGAAATCATGATCGATATCTCATAGCTAGCTGCAAATTACAACTTTAGAAACCTGAAACTAGTTTCTGCACCTTCATACATAACTTCTGGCCTCACTGGATTCCTTGCATTGCAAAGAAGATCGTGGTTAAAAACCATGCTTGCTTGTTTCTGGGTTTTCTACTCAGGTGTGATCTGTGTTTATTGGTAGTTTTAGATATTAGAATCTCATGTGATTGCAATCTCTTGGCTCTGCTTTTTGAATTTTTTCTATGGTAGCAGCACGATCCAAAAACCACAACGTTTATGCCTTATCTGAATCACAAGTTATAGGAAATGAATCCTTTCCTAGATAAGTTACTCTTTATAATTGTTGAATCCCTTGGTTGGCTGCATTGCTGTCTGATTAGTATATGATGGCCGAGGATAGATCTGGAAATCCCTACTGGAATGACATCTTTACATTGTAATTTCTGCTCTCTCTCTGTCACTGGAACTGGCTAGGGTTCCTTCATTGCCTTCATGCTTTAGAGAAGTAAAGCTAGAAAAGCATGCTATTCGATTAGCTGACTTCTGTGTTTTCAATGATAATAAATAAATTAACAGAGGCGATTGTATGCCATAACCTTGAGCGGCAAAAAAAAATAAAAATAAAAAAACAAAGACACCTAAGATTAGCATAGCATTCTGAAGCAATCATGACCATTTAAAATAACAACACATGGCTTTGTAGAATCTGGTCGTGTCTGAAACCTTTGCATGTATTGCACCCAACAACACGTAACGCGTCTTTCTCATTTCTTTCTTAATCAAAATGCTACATTATTATTATTATTATTATTATTGAGTTCCCAAGTGTTACAAATTCATTGTCAATGAATTTGCTATTTTTAAAAGATTACATCTAATAATTGAAGCTCTGCTTGCTTACTTTACTCATATCCTTGTTCTGTATTTCAGCTTGTAGGCGCTTTGTTTAATCCCATATTTTCTATACGTTTTGCCTTGTCCAGTCGCATATGCTTTGTGGTGGTTAGACATGGACAGCAGGCTGGGTGTCTGGTGAATGCCCTCTTGCCATCCATGTAGTCCTCGTCTTTTTATCATTCAAAAGCATAGCTCAAAGGAGTTTTCTTTTCTTTTTTTACCACAATGAGAAGAGTCAGGTCTCTGCAGGCGAGTTCTCTGCGGATAAATTAATTTGGGTGTGGATTCTTGGTTTTCGTCAGAAGATATTAGCACGAAGATACCCCAATTAACCATTGATAACAATAATAATAATAGTAAAAAAAATGAAAAAGGTTGTTTCTGCTCTCTAAAGCAACCTTATGGTAAAACAGCAACATGACCCACTTAATTCTGGATTCTAAATCATATGGACATTAATAATTGAATAGGAGGGGAGTAAAGCAAACCATAGCAATAAGAGAAGATGCCTTCTCTGTTCCTTCACCAATTTTACAAAGTAAATAAATTTTGATTGTTTACTGAATCGTCGGCTTCTTCGAAACGAGCTCGCTCCTAAAGAAATCCTCGATACGGGTTAGAGATTTATTTAATTTGATAAAGCAAACTTTATCTAATCAAACAGATACAATCTTGAGTTTCTCAATATAATAATAAGGGGCTGTGGGGGTCTTGTAGCTCCACTAAGTCTCTTGTTGGTGTAATAGGTCGATGCCTTCGTCATCACTTCCATCAATCCACAGGGGCTCAAGATCCGCTGAAGAGAAGATTGAAAACTTCCATTAATTTAACATAAATAAAGGCGAGAATTCTTCGTGCCCTTTCCTAAGCTCCAGTCGCTTTCTTGAAATGATTTTTCGTCCACCTGCCTGTAATAATTGTCTCTTGGCTCCATGGTCAAGGATGAGCCAATCAACCAAATGGAGGCTCACAGTTTTGTAAATAACATCATAAAATATGTTAGGGTTCAGGCTCGATTGTGTGTGTGTGTTTGTGTGTCTATAATCTGTTAATCATTCGTTAGAGTGCTAAATAGAAGTAAGAATCAGCTGAACTGAAACCCTAAAGAATACAGTAAAAAAGAAAATCCAAGAAACCTTGTTCGTCTTAGAGAACGTGAATTAAATGAAGGGATACAAGCGAATCAAAAGTTTGTCTTCTTTAAACATTTGACCTAGGCTGGCTGAAAGAGACATTAATTTTAGGATTGAAGGGAAAAGAGTTCACAGAGAATCCAAGGCCCGGACCTTTAGCCCAGCCAAAGCGTCCAGCAACCTTTACGGGTTTGTACGCGTCTGCCTCGATTGACAGAGACGTGTCGACTCGTCGATGCGAGCCATTCAAAATATTATTTTAATAGATTGGTGTCTCGTGATATTTGCTAATATAGTCTTTTTACTGTGTTATTGAAAGAGAAAATTCGAAACAATGTCAGCATGCATGACAGTTCATGTTTTTTTTTTAAAAAAAATAAATAAATAATATTTTAGTCATTTTATTGTGAAAAAACAATTAAAATACCTTATTATTGTTATTTATTCTGAGAATTCTTGTTGGAGTTTTGCCTGAAGGAAACGATTACTTGTACTCCATGGAAGCATAATTCAATTATCATATTTTTTTATCAAATTAATTACGTAACAATATGGTGTTGGATTCTCTCCGTCAAGCAGAGTTTTCTTTTTTAAATATTTCAATTGATCACAAGAATTATTTAATCTCGCGGTGGTTCAGGTGGGCCCTAACACGATTATTCTGTTCTGGTCTATAGACTATAATTACATGAATTCTGAAGATGGTTGGTGGTGGGCCTATTCATCGAGGCTCAGTTGAATTTTTATTTACTTGCAATAATAAATAACAAAAAATAGAGAGCCAACCAATGTCGTCCTGTGGCTAAAACTGTTTATTTTTAGGGTATGTTCGTAATTGTTATAAATATTGATTTTTAAAGTTTACTTTAGAAGTATATTAAAAATAATATATATATTTTTTATTTTTTAAAATTTATTTTTAACACCAACACATCAAAACAATTTAAAAATATTAAGAATATAATTAAAATTTAATAAAAAAATAGTTTTAAACATAAATGGACACAGGAGACAACAAAGGTATCAAGTCTCGGAACTAGGAGAGCAAGGTATCCCCATGCCATGGAACAAAAGGAAGCTTTCTATGCATGCATCCTTCGTAACTTGAATGGAAAGAGAATTTAAGTGCTTGTTATAGCTCCATGCCTGCCGCATGCAAACCCCATCAATGGCATGCATGGTATGCTTTAAGTCTATGTATGATGTGTAGCGTATAATGTTAGATAAAAATTAGGATTCTCAATCCTTAATACTGCATAATAATAAAAAAGATCCCTGATGTTTTATAATTTTTTTTTGATCAAATTTAAGTTGAGTCAATATTTAATTTTTTATTATCAATATTTTTATTAGGCTTTATACTTGATATATTCAGGCTTCATTCACGGATTTCTTTTCATATTTAATCTTATTTATCTGATCCATGTAATATTTTCCACGTAAATGTACCTGTTAGATGGAGTTTGAAGATTGTTCCAAGTTAAAAGAAGGAACTTCATTAAAACTACAGAACTTAGATAAAAAAATTAACCAATGATGTCAGATCTATATCAATCACGCTGTCATTCTGGTTAAAATATCTCGTAAGCCTTTAAACAGAGTTCCCTACAATATATAATGTGTCAATGTGGCTCCCTCTTGCTTCAAATCGAAGAATATGTTCCGGCTAAATTTAAAGTGCATTTGCATATCCTAAAGTGGAAAAATATTATATATTTTTTTAATTATGTGAATACCCGGTTCAATTTGGATGTACCTCGATTAATCTTACGAGTTTTAGAGTTAACGACCATATAAACTTCGACCGATGCTGAAAAAACTCGAATTCATCACCATTAAGAAGAAAATACATTTTGGGGAAGCAACGCCGGAGAGAAAGGGGAGGAAAAAAAACACCCCACTCTGTGAGGGGCTCTTGAAAACTTACCCCATCAGCTTTCATGGCAAATCATCATCAGCTCATATCTAATAAACAATACAGATTCCACATGTTATGCACTAGGAAGAGATTGAGAGACAAAATTCTAGACACCCAACTCGCCAGCTAGCAATTCCAGCTTTATTTTTGAAGCTCTAATACACATTTTCTCGTGTAAAGTGTAATCATCCATCACTTTTCATTTTCATGTGCCAAAATGCTTTTGTGATCAGGAAGCCTCCTAGGAGTGAGGGTTTGGTTTGGACAAGATGGACGGGCTCATGAACTGGAAATTGGCTCTCCTCCTATGATCATGTTGAGCAAGGAAATGGAGAGTGGGTCACCCTCAATCAACGCTCTGCTTGGCCAACCATGTCTGCAGTTTTCTTCCACCAACCTAGCAATCAAAAACTTTAGTACTAAGCTGCAAACCTGTCATCTTTCCTTCTTTTTCTTTACCAAATAAAAACCTTATTCATTTTCTAAACCCAATATTGGTGTTCCTGGTTAAACAGAGCAACCGTGCCCACAATTTAACAAACCATTCCAACAATCGCAGTAAACATGCATTAAATAAGCAAATGGAAATAATCAACATTCCTCCTTTTCTTGCCAGGATGCAAGCAGGTTTCAGAGTCAATGAACTCTGAGCAGCCCGCTGCAGATATTGGCTCTCAAATTCCGTTCTAACCTGAGACGATAACTTTTGGTTAGATAAATAAGTGGCTGAGGCTTTTGTGAAAGTCACGTCTCATTGCCTCTGCATTGCACAGCTTGCAAACCATAAGACTAAATTAAACAGATAATCATGACAATGAAGCCAAAATAGAACAATAAGTGGCAGAATGGCTAAAGTACAAGAAGGAGAAAAAAGACATGGCTTGATTGCTATGCGTATGCAAGAAAAGCTCAGGTTGTTGTCACACATGACACATCCTTTTGCTTGTCTTTTGTAGATGCTTTGCCACCATATCTTCTCCCATCCAATCTCTCCAAGTTTCCTCCATTGTTTTTCTCTCTTTAGGCATGTCTTTGTCTGCGTTATAAAAACGCGGTCCTTGATTTCCCTTTCTTTTATGCTAAAACACAAAAGTTAGCACTCATGCATGACAAAAAGTAATTGAAATGTAGGCCTCAAATCTCTCTCCCATCTCCCATTTTATCTCATTTTCACAGCCATATTGGTCCATTTTCCTTTTTCTTTGGACCATACAACTTATTAGTGGAGCTTTGGTTCCACAAAACTCTTACTTGGACGGCTTCCAAATCTGAGATTTCCCCTCCATCTTTCTATCCCCACTTCCCTCCTTTGTTTTCCAACCTTGTCTTTGAAACTTTATGTGATCTCAACAATGGTCAACAAGCATTCGTAGAAAGGTCACTTTCATGGCCTCCTGTGTTCTTTTCTACAAACGACATCCAACCAATTAGTATGTTTATATCACAGATTTTATTATGTTGAAATTAGGTGAAGTAAATACATCAAACTCAAACTTATTATTGTAGATCACAAACAAGGCAGGATACAAAAAGCAAGTTGATGAGGACTAACATTATATTAATTTAAGATTTTTATGCATTTTTTTCTTACTAATTACAGGATCATCTTTTATAGAACATAGAGATTCAAATAAAATCACACCAAAAGTTTCAATAAAGATATTTAAAGAATCATCAATTATATATTTCATTGGAGTTAAGAAGGAAAAAATAGATCTTGCACATTTCATTAATAGAGAAAAGTTGACAATTGACCACAATATTCTTAAGATTTAAGTTTCTTAACGGAGAAGGAAAGAATCAAAGAGACCTATAGACGGGGAAATTCAAGGAATCCTAGACCTATCCTTGACCTAGAGCCTTTGTCTCGGGTTGTCGAATCTCACCCTTACTAGAGGAAGGAAAGTCACGAGGCTAAGAGCGCATCTTATGCCTAGTGGTTTTGGAGTGGGTGATTGGAATTCTTATATCGCACCCAGGTTAGGGATGCACCTCCCTTCCCTCCCATATTGGCACCTGTAAGACTTTTTCATCTCTGCTTTTTGACTTTCCAGCGAGACTCCACTTTAGATCCGCCGAGCTTAGTTTATAACCTACAGCAAGGTAGGGTTGACAATAGTGGCGGGGACGGGGGGGCTGGTGGGAGCTCCGCCCCTCCCCTGCAAAGAAATAGATTTATCATACGCCCCTCATAAAACTAGAAATATTTTCCTAGTTTGCCACCCTAAAATAGTTCTCGGATCCGCCCCCTGGTTGACAGTACATTGAGTGATTTTATACAATATACTGAAAGGATTTACTTTCTCGTTACTGTTTACCTAATCTTAAAATACTGTAGATTAGATTAGTATATTGATAGCTTAGCCCTTATTATAAAGAGAGTTGCAAAAGCACTAAAGAGGTGAGGTTGTCCTTTTACTGGGATGCATTTGACATTGAATGGATGGATGAGAAGAAAATGACCGGCTTAAGTTTTGGTGCGGCTGCCCTAGGCGTCAGACAGCCCGCGCCTCCATGTAAGGACACCAAGCGCTTGGGCTGCCCTGCCCTTGCGCTGGGTCAGACCCAAGCGCCACTTGGCGTTGGGGCTGCTTGTCTTTGCCCTAAGCGAGAGGCAGACCCACGCCCCCACGTTGGGACACCTGACACTTGGCTGCATGCCCTTGCGCTGGGTCAGGCCTGAGCGTCAGGTGGCGCTGGGGATGACTTCCCTTGCCCTAGCGGGAGCCATGCCCGCACCCCTACGTGGGGACACCTGACGCTTGGCTGCCTACCTGTGCGCGCTGGGTCAGGCCCGAGCGCCAAGTGGCGCTGGCTTCCCTTGCCCTGGGTGGGAGCCATGCCCACGCCCCCACGTGTGGACACCTGGCGCTTGGGCTGCCTGTCCTTTTGCGGGGTCAGACCCGCCTCCATGTGGCGTTGGGCAGCTTGCCTTGTTCCTAGGGCTAAGGGTCAGACCCGATGTGGCGCCGGGGCAAAAATAATAATGTTTTTTAGTATTAATACTTTCAACGATAATAAACATAATAATCTTTGTACCCCAAATAATAATATTTTTGATATTAATAGTTTGAACTACAAAAAAATGAATATTATTACATTTAATTATAATAAAAATAAAAATATTTATACCGCAAATAATAATATTTTTGATATTAATGATTTGAATTATAATAGAAATAGTAATATTTATAACACAAATAATAGTACTAATATTAATAACTTCAATTATAATAAAAATAATAATATTTATGGCATAAATAATAATAATAATAATAATTTTTAATTTTATCTTTCAAATCAACTATATGGTTTTTCTTTGGTGGTAATAACATATTGGACCTGGACGCATCCATGCCCAACCCCACGGTGGGTCTGGACGCGTCCCCGTCCAAAGCCATGATGGTCTGGACGCGTCCACGCCCAACCTCACGCTTGGTCTGGACGCGACCACAGCCAACCTCATGGTGGTCTGAACGCATCAACGCCCAACCCCATGTTAGGGAGCTGGACACGGTCGTGGCCAACGAATGTTGGACTTGGACTCGTCCACACCCAACCCCACGTTGGGTTGGACGAGACCGCGGCCAACCCCATGTTGGCCTGGACGCGTCCACGCCCGCTCCCACGTTGGGCTAGATACGGTCGCGGTCAACCCATGTTGGACCTGGACGCGTCCACGCCCAACCCCACGATGTGTCAGGATGCGTCCCCATCCAAAGCCAGGATGGCCTGGACGTGTCCACGCCTAACCCCGTGATGGGTCTGGACCCAACTACGCCCAACCCCATGGTGGGTCTGGACGCGTCCCCGGCCAACCCCATGGTGGGTCTGGACGTGTCCATGCCCAACCCCATGGTGGGCTGGACGCGATCGGTGCCAACCCCAGGGTGGACTTGGACGCGTCCAGGCCAAACCCCACACTGGGTTTGGATACGTCCGTGCCCACCCTCACGTTGGGTCTTGCCGCGTCCTCGGCCATCCCCATATTGGTCTGGACGAGTCCACGCCAAACCCCACGTCGGTTGTCTTAATATAATAATATGTGTTATAAATATTATTGTTTCTCTTATAATTCAAAATGTCCATATAAAAAATATTATTATTTGTGTTATAATCATCCTTGGAATTCTTAATATAATTATTTATATGATAAATATAATTATTTTTATTATAATTCTAAATATTCATATCAAAAATAGTATTATTTGTGTTATACATATTATTATTATTATTATAATTGATAGTACGAATATTAAAAATATTATCATTTGTGTTATAAATATTATTATTTTTATTATAATTAATATTATTAACAAAATAATTAATAAAATTTTTAAAAATATTATTATTAATATTAAAAAAATATTATTTTTTGTATTATAGATTTTTACAATATTTTTTATAAAAATAAAAGGTGAGTCCACCGCGTAGCGCGGGCATCCAACTAGTTATTTTGTATTTTATAAGGTTTCTCAACACTTGAGACCATAGTTTTCAGACCCGGCCCGGTCTAAGGCCCGGGTTTTGACCGGGTCACCGGGTTGCCTGAGTCAATTTTTTTTTTTAAAAATCAAAACGACGTCGTTTTAGTAAAAAAAAAAGTCAATGGGTTGCAACCGGATTTTTGACCGGCTCAACCGGGTCACACCGGGTTTTTCCTTCCTCTATTTTTTCTTCAACCTGACCCGGTTCCAGTCCCGGGTCGACTCGCCAGGCCGAGTTTCAAAACTATGCTTGAGACCTATAGTAGAGAAAGATGAAGTAAATTTTATAGAGTAGAATTCATTGTTTGTGTTTCTACAAGTGAACAGTATATATATTTTTTCATTAACGTGGGTGTTCGGACTAGTTTGTGTGTACTTTGACTAATCTTACGGGCCTTAAAGTTAACAATTATATAAATTTCCAGTATCTTTAAGTTTTGTGAGACTCGAACTAGTAATTTCTAGAAAAAAAATTTAAAAACTGACTACTTAACCTACATCTATCATAATGTCAGGGTTAACTTAACAGTATTTTCACTCATAGTTAATAGGTTATGTTAATTACACAATTGAAAAAAAAATAAAAAATTCACACCAGCAGTTGTCGTCATTGTATTCATCACTGTTAACTTCCTCTGTTTTCATAAAGAGTATAGAGAAGTCTAAACCCC
>Ga0307517_10005909_pt1 | contig 18267 bp, 15 predicted proteins | sample 23_EM_MG_FD_194515 | JGI IMG/M metagenome (GOLD analysis project Ga0307517, IMG submission 194515) | Populus trichocarpa ectomycorrhiza microbial communities from riparian zone in the Pacific Northwest, United States - 23_EM | ecosystem: Host-associated > Plants > Roots > Unclassified | place... | reverse complement strand
GCCACTTTAGACGTTCTGAGCGAGGGGAAGGGGTATGAAGCACGAAGATATCGTGGTCAAAGAGCCCAGTGTGTTCCTCTTTCATGCGACGATCCAAGGCTGCAGAGTCTAAAGGGATCACTACAACTTCCTTCTCCGTAAACAAGAGTGTTCGGGGTTTACTGATTTAATACAGGCGTAAGATGAGCAAAATCTGGGGCCAGGCGAATTTACCTTGTATTTATCAGCTAGATACACCAATTCCGGAATGCCCCATAAGAATGAACCCAGCTTTGGAACGCTTGTGTGGGGGATTTGCTTTAGAAGGATTGTAAAATATGCCAGGTACCGCCCAGAACTCTCAAACGGCCAGTTTAATACCATAGTCACAGTGTAGTCGTCGCGGACAAGCACAGATGAGGGATTATCGATTAAGCCCCAATCAGGAAATGACATCTGGAGGGGAAAACACCCAATAATGTTCCGCTACTGGGATCGCGTAGAACTTTGAGTAAGAGTAAACCATGGAATGGCTTCGTCCCACGGCACACGGAAGGGCAGTTCCGCTTGATTCCACTCGTTAGCAAATAGAAAGTCAGGAAGTGTAAATCCTACCTTCTACTTCGTCAAGTTTCCTTCGCTTTGGCGGTCCTTGTTCGACAGCCAGAAATGAGCGGCGAAATGAGCGACTTGCGAACGGTTTGAGTTAGCAAGATGATCTGTATGGTGTTTTCAGCAGAGGCCGAGAAGTGCTGATCAATCCTGTCGAGGGGATTTGACACTTCAAGTCCACCAAGTGAGAATTTCTCCATGCATTCAACATGTTCCAGCTTAGTGACGTCTGAAGAAGGAATTGGTGGGGGCAGCTTCCTGAATATTAGATCTTCTAATCGACTCACCAGGAATGCACTCACTTTCCACACGCCAAATATGGATTTTCGTCTTCGGTCTCGTATTTTAGCCGAGAAAATCCTCGACGTGTTGACAGCGCAGCAGGTCTGCCTGAGCATGTTATCTGGGTGATATTAGTGATCTAAGCTTGACGACTCAGCTATCATTCTGTGATTCAACTCTATCTCACGACCCAGTGAGCTCGGATTGGATCCATTCTCAACCTCCTTGACACTGGACCCTGGTCGTCTCGAACATGACCTGTTTTATGTGCAGCTTCGAAACCTCGACACCTACATGCAAGAACAGCTCTTGTCAACCCTGCATAGCGGTCGCAAAAGTCGACGAAGAGATCAACCAGGTAGTCACCACCCTTCGACGCTTACTTACCACACGCCGCGATTTTCGGTCAAAGCAGAACCGCGTTCATGATCCCATGCGTCGACTCCCAATCGAACTCAGAAATTTTATCTTTGAACTGCTTCTACCCACACGGGACGAATGGGGTGTCGTTCAAGGAAGGGGAAAAAGGTTTCTAATGCCGTCGCATTTAGCTTCAATCTGCAGAAGCTGGCATAAAACTGCGTCGTCAAACCCATTGTTCTGGTCTATGATTTACTTGGTGATTGGAGGACGACCTGGACGACCAATCTCAACATCCAGTCAGATCCATTTTGTGCGTGACTGGATCCTGCGCTCTCAGTCCCTGCCTCTCACTCTTCACATTGTGGCCTACGACGAGGAAGGTCTAGAACAGGAATTGAATGGCATACTCGACGCTATAAGCCAATCCTCCACCAGATGGCTTTCTCTATCCCTTTTCATGCCGCATAAAGTATTACGCACCTTTCATCACAGTAATTTCCCGTATCGCCATCTCAAGAAACTGCGAATCCGATCATCTTACTTGCTAGATGAATCCGACGTGCCATTATTAAACCCGGAAGTGAGCTCAGAAGAGATCGACATCCATGGCGTACATTTCCGGTGTTTACAGATCTCGTGGAACCATCTTACCACTGCAACAGTCCACAGTAGTCATGCAGAAGTCATGCCACTTTTCCAACATGCATTGCGGATGACTTCTTGCTGGATATTTTGGATTCCCGACTTCAGTCGCAGAAACTTCTCAACGCCTATTACTCATCAAAGCCTGAAAGTATTTGGCTTGTTCGATGCATCAGAGCTGGCAGCTACGTCAATTCTTGGTTATCTTACGCTTCCAAATCTTCAAGAATTTCATACCAACGAATTGGTTCCTCTACTCCCGCCAAATCTCCCTGCACTTGTGTATCGTTCATCGTGTCCTTTAACTAGGATCACTTTCAGAGATGCGGGCATGGGCGGATCGTGGAGCGGATCCAGAGCCGCTCTCGATTTACGGCCATTGCCCGGGGTGACTGACATAGTTGTGGAAACTATGCCATATGTTATGTTCAAGAAACTTTTGTTCGAAGAATATTACCCGGACCTACTCCGTCTCACACTTCGACTACGACTTTTCCTGCATCTGTGGGACAGGGACATTATCCCAGCATTGCTTGATCGCAATAGAACGCGACCCGACTCACAAAGACGCCGAAAACTTCTTGTCGTAGACAAACATCAAGCTTTTAGGGATAATCCAATGTGGAATTCGAACTTCAAGGGGCAATTGAAGACGTTTGGCATTAGGTGGAGGGAGGATGGTTTTGAATTTCCCGTTACCTAGGTAAGGGGGTCTTAGTCGTTCAAGAAATTTGGCAGCTTAATCTAATTTCCTTTTTCGTTACATTAATAGGCTACGAGGTATCAGTTCCTCAGCAGCCCACATATTTTTCTTAATTCTGATTTGTGGTGCAGTTCAACCCGACAAGTTTGCCGCCCACTAGGATCGGTTTTTTTAAAAAGGTACAATTCAGCGGATTTTACCGCGTACCGGCCATAAACTTATTTTGTACTTAATGCAGGCCGCAACGAGTATTGGCATGTATTTCAGTGGTTCCGAACATGGTCGAAGCTCCAGCAGAATACGGATCACGGTGATTTGACAATTAATCCTCGCATACTTGTACATTCCCTTGTTGTCGTATAAGCCCAACAATTCCTCACTTAGTAAAATTCTGCGATTGCACAATCACTCTCGGAGAAAATGACCCATCAAGGAACCAGTTGATCCACAGTTGGTCTCATCGCAACGACGGTCGCCTCGATATTTAGAGTCATTCATTGCATTGGATGGAAATTTCAGTTTGCAACGGCCACTGAACAGTTGTTATGGCGCATATCTTCCTGTGCCATAGCGGGCCTCCCATGGCCCTTGTGTGTATTAACGACAACTGGTCATATGGTTGTCAGGGTTGTTACGTGCCGTTGGTTACACAGGTACTTTTCTCTATGTTCTTGCTCGAATCGTGTTGCTTGTTCTGGCAGCTTTATCTCTGAGGTCTCTCCCTCCCGAAGAATATGAAATGATTGAATGGATCACCTGTTTACCACATATTTAGCGTATCGCCTAACTTTATTCAAGTTAGTTGTAGGGACTTGAATTAAATGTCTGCAAGGTTGTATAGTATAAATTTGTAATCCCTTACTGTTGTTCATCTCGTCCTCTTCTTATTTTCCCCGCCACCTATATTATATTCAATCTACTACGAGAACAGGACTGTCACAACGAAAACTATATATTACATGTATGTATATAGTCTGAGTGAGGAGCCTACAAGAGGAGATCCCACCTGACCACCACCCAACTCCAATACTATCTGGACGATTGGGCTAGACTTTTCCTGCACGACAGGGCCTGGGTGCGGTAGAGGCGACATTGTGATATTTCACAAATTCACTGACCGGAGAAGACCCAAATGCTACCGTCATCATCAACATGATCACGTTGGACGACTCTCGAGCCAACGATAAACCGGTTGCCAATGTATTTTTTCGTTCGTATATCCCATTTCTTTACAACAGCCTCGAAGTATGAATACGGCCACTTTCCCCTAATCATGATAACGCATGTCTGTCGATCATGGAGGGATGTGTTGGTCTATACCCCGAGGCTTTGGACACCATGCCTCAACAGGAAGCGTTCCTACGCCGATCGGGGAAGCAACTGCTCGACATCTACCACTACCTCGACTACGAGGATAATATAGAACCCTTTCTTTCTACCACGTTCCACAATCTGCTTCGCGGAATTATATATTTCCTTGTGCCTCCGTGACCTCGAATACTTCCCAGCAGCACCAGAGTTAAAGTACCTCACGATCGTGAACGATTCCGATATCTCGAAAATGGAAATCAAACTCCCAAGGATTTTCAGAAGAAGACGAATATCCACATCTTTCGGTGTGGCCCGGTCATTAGATAATGTGTACAACTTACAAGCCGACTTGTTTGCTTTGTCCTCTTTTCATAACTGACTGGTGGCAGTGACCTTCATTATGGGCACCTAGAGTCCTGTCTCTGCGCAATGGGCCCTTGATGCCACCGTAGGATCTACTTTCTCCGTAACGATGGGATTGATCAAGTCCGCCAGTAGCGACAACATTCAAGCACTGGCCCTGCTCGCTTGCGAAGCCTTCGGTTCGACATTGGCAATCTGTCCAGAGACGTGCATCAAAGTCGAGCGGATCGCAGGCATTCCATGCCGATCACATAAACTTTCTTATTCTTCGTGGGTGTTAAGTATCACTGATGATAGGTATACAGCAGCTGAGCACGCCGACCCATAAATTTCGTCCTGCCCTTCGTCACTTTCTGTTATTATTGTATTTCCCGGCTCAAGACCGTCACTCACCGCCTGTGTATATAGTATCCCCGATCCATCGAATTTGGCCTTCAGATTCTTCCGCGATCCTGATCAGGCGGTGTTCGTGACGAAGACAACCCAATTCCCTGTTCTCTTCAATACAAAGTGAGGAACATCAGTTTTAAAAATGATCACCTTGTCGGCGCAATATTCCCATTGCCTGGTTTTACCACGAACCAGCCACATACTTATTTTATGGCATGGGTCGAAGCTCCAGCAGAATACGGACCACGGTGATTTGACAATTATGTAATCCTCGCATACTTGTACCTTCCCTTGTTGTCGTATAAGCCCAACAACTCCTCACTGAGGGGAATTCTGCGATTGCACCATCACTCTTGGAGAAAATGACCCATCAAGGAACCAGTTGATCCCGACTCGGACTTTTATTTCGAGTATAACTGTATAAGTTCGGGTTTAAATCAGGAAACTGCAGGAAGACCCACCATATTCAAATAAGCATTTATTAAAGCATTGCTCGTCCTAGAACTGACGGGCGCTCGACTCATGGATGAGGTGTGATACTGTTACAGGCTGTGACCATTTGAATCTTATCATTTCAGGTTAGACGCCAACGTTACTTACCAACACAGACAATGCTGAATCGTCAATACGGCATTGCAGCCTCATCACCTATTGTCAATTTCGCTCTTCCAGAAGACAGTCAACCAAACGAAAGGATCCAAGGCAGAAACAGACATTTGCCACCCAAACTGAACACAGTCCGACCACCTCGTTTCAGCCGTATCGCAACGAATTCCTCCAGGCCCGTTACTCAACTGGCCAGACGGGGCACATGGAAGCCGAGACTTCCAACTAGGTCTCGTCAGGAAAGTTCATTCTCGTCCAACGCAGGTGGTTCGGGGTCTTATAACCCCACACTTGTCGCTCAGGAAGCGCCCAATTCAAGACCCTCAACTGCACATCCTACCACTCATCCTTCTCAGCAATGCACCCCTTCTACCTGGGTGGCTCGTTATAAGTCAATATCGCCCAAATTGCCTCCTGAACCGATTAGACGCCGTATGCCTCTCGACGCATCAAGATCTAGAGACCAACTAGCTGAAAGACCTCCTCCTCCACGTGCCCGTTCTCCCATACCCTTGCCAGGGAGAAAACGCAAACCGAAGGAAGCTCCACCTTCCGAGCCGTCCCCTCCCCAGAAACCCAAAGTCGAGCAACCCAAACCATTGCAGCCAGATATCAAAGAAGAGCCTTCATCTCCAGCATCAATTACGACTTCTCGGAAGCTGGTCAAAGAGGCTTGTAGCTTCTGGCCTACACCAGACAATTGTCGAAAGTCTCATTCGGGGTATTTTGAAAATCGAAGGGAATTCGGGAAGGCGAAGAGTAAGGAGCTTGTCGAATTGGGTTTGAAGAGAACAAGAGCATTCTTCAGGGACGATGGACTAGTAATCGAGTGGTATGTTTATTATTATTATTTGTTCACAGTTTCTGAGTAACTGTTCGTTAGGAGAAGCGAAGTCCCAGTGTGGAATGATACACTACTACCGGAAAAATCTCATACGCAATCTGCAACATCATCTGAGACATATCCAAGCAACCTTTCACCCGACGATTCCAATTCTGAAATTCTGAAGCGAAAGAGGGATGTCATTGACGTGGATGCCCTGCCGACAGAAACGTCACCCTCTAAGAGATCCAGAGGTTCGGAACAGGACCCACCCCTCAGGAAGGGAAAAGCACCAGTAAAACATTGGTCGGTAGGTTTGTCGATGGAAGGTATCCGGAAGCTGGGCAGAGGGGTCGAAGCCGCATCTTTGATGCTACCGCAACCACCATCAACGGTGGTGCCTCCCAATTCGTGCGACACAAGGGCGTCAGTGATAGCTCCCGTTACACCCGTCTCATCTCCCTCGAAGCGTCCTCCATTGCCAACAAGATTGACTCCATCCGAGAGGAAGGTCTATTCAAATACTGCTCGTCTTTCGACCACCGCTTCCTCTTCACTTGGAAGAGGCAAGGAAGCGAAGTCTATTACGCTCGACACTACTCCCACCAGTGGACTAACGGCGACTTCAAATTCGAACTCTAGTGAGGGAACCGTCTCGAAACCGCCATCCAATGATGAGGTCGATGCATTCCTTCCTCTTGTATTAGGGGAAATGGTCGCCCCTCCTGGAGCCGAGGAGGTGTTAAATGCACAGTTTTACACCTCCGCATCAAATGTTGGTGAGGCACAACACTTGGATAGCATTTCCGGCGATGGAGCCCAAATCTCGCCATCTATGGACTCCCAAGTTGATGGAAAATCTGAAAACCTGAAACACGGCGATGCGGCCCAGTTTGAAGCGGAATCGCAAGAAATCGAGAAGTTATGCACAGAAGATAATCCCGTGGATCTACCGGAGTATGAAATGGCAGAGGATTTTCTGCGACGGTAAGTGGCTCGTGCTGGTTGGATACTCTCAGGTTAATCATTCTATTCCGCTTTAGATTCATAGGCTTTTTCGACGCAGACCGCAATGAACTCACGATGGCGTACTCCAATGACGCCCTTCTCTCATGCAGGGGGCCTAGTAACGAACTAGGTATCTCTTCCTCATCAAAATCAACACGTAAGTAAACCATAGCGCCCACTTAGAGATACGCCACTTACGAATTAATGTCTCCCCCACAGTTCATGTTGGCAGGACCGAGATTATTGACAAACTGAATAGCCTTGTCGGTTATCACTTCTCCCCTGTCGGTGTACCGAGCAACGCGATAAGCTATGATATTGCCGTTCTCTCTCAGGAAGTGATCAACTTTGGTATCCGGGACGGTAATTCTATAGATAAAGAAGCTGTGGGAGGTGTTTTAGCTACTCTTCACTCTCGAATCAACCGTTCCGATTCAGGGTTGGATCGTACTATGACGCTAAATCAAAGTTTTGTTCTTCGAAGACGAACGGAGCTGGATGATAGTGGAATGGATGGGTATGATTCATTTCGTTACGCCTTTTCTTTTTTTGTTGAAGTGCAAATTTCCTAGATCGACAAGCAAGCTTTCGTGGCCCCTTATTGTTATTTCACATCATATGGTTCTCCGTGAAGAGCTAATATTGCCTCCCGATCAACCTCCTACTTCACAGCACGGATCAACTCAGACTTGAGGCTCGCGATGGAAATTTACTCGGAGTCGTTTATGGGCAGTCCCCAGAGCATATAATAATTTATCTATTTTCTATATTTGATGCACTCGGTGTCGAACGTCAGATTACAGCAGCTCCAATTACAATTGACAATACTACGTACACAAAGCAGAGATCATAAATAACTAAGATATACAACAAGCCTGGGACAGCTAGTCAAAATTGAGTTACTATGGTGGTCTCTTTGAATTCTGGTGTTCGTAGCTCGTATCCTGATGATTGGCCATACGCCATCGCCCGGACTTCAGATTGTGATTGGGGACCGACATAGTCGTACGCGAACTCTCCCATGTCAGACTCGTCGATCCCGATTCGTTCGACATGATCTGGCACACGTAGTCTCAGGGGTGGAATATAATGCATAACCCAGAGTATTGCAGTCTGTTTTTTTGTCAGATAAGAAAACCGTGCGCTTTTGAAAAATGAGTGTGTATTTTTCTTACCGTCATGGCGAATGAGTATGCCAGGCCAGCCGTTGAATCGGCTAGGTGGTAAGCCAGTTGGATAAAGTGGCGATCTAGCCAACCGCCGTTGATTCGTGACCCGTCGTATGCAGCTATTCTTTTCTGAGCAAAAATGGCGGTTAGGATATTTCCGATAAGACCGCCAATGCCGTGAGAGGCAAAAATCTATACGAATAAAGTGTCAGTAGGTTAATTTGACAATGATAATGGAAGCGGTGCATACATCGAGGGCGTCATCGCAATCCAGGTAGAATTTGAGTTGTGTTGCAAAATTACATATTGTACCGGCCATGAAGCCGTACAAGACTGCAGCAGCTATTATGGATTCAAATTCAGGTTCGTCCATGTTAAAAAAAAAAAAGGCACATACGAGAACCAACGTAACCGGAACCGGGGGTGATAGCCACCAAAGCAGCAATGGCACCAGAGCAGAACCCGACGGCAGACCACTTTCTTTCGATACGGTAATCCTAACTGCTTGTGAATAACTGGCGAGGACTTTTATGTTTGAGACTGGGACATACCCAAGCCATCCAAGTAAGTCCGCCAACACTTGCGGCGAGGTTGGTGACAATGCATGCCTGTGCTGCGCGCATGTTTGCGCCAAGCGCTGAACCGCCATTGAAACCTGTTGAAGGATTAGAATGTGCCGACACACCACCCTTTCAGCACATACCGAACCACCCAAACCAGAGGAAAATTGTGCCAAGAACGACATAGGTGGTATTATGGGGTACATAGGCAAGGGCAGCGGTGCCGTACCCACGACGCTTTTTCAAGTAAAAGGAGATGGCGAGTGCTGCTGTTCCGGACGAAATATGGACAGGAGTGCCACCGGCGAAGTCGAGGTTTCCAAGTCTGGCACCCCAACCATTAGTATTCCATGTCCAATATGCAATGGGATCATAGACGAGAGTCGACCAAATGAAAACAAAGAAAAGGAGTGGACCCAGATGCCCACGCTCTGCAAATCCTCCAAGTGCCAACATGGGACTGGATGAAGCTTGAGTCAGGAATTTTCGAGGTGTGAGAGTGTGAGGGGTAATACCCACGTAATTGCGGCGAACATGAGCTGGTATACACAAAACACAATCGAAGGGATTTTTGCATTTCCCATGGAAGGATCTTCAAGAACGCCCCGCAGTGCAAAGTGCTCTGCCAAGCTATGAGCCACGGACGAAAGGAGGGATAATTGACGACGCACTCAAGTTCCCAATGAAGGGTGATCCTGAGTCGCTGAAAGTGAGGGAAAAGCCCCAGAGCCACCACTACATCCGAAGATGAATAATCCGTCAATAATCGGGCCAATAATGCTCACCTGGAAGGAAACAACCGCCATCGTCATCATACTCAGGTAGATCATCGAAAGCGCATTCTTCCGTCTATTATTGAAGGTTCAGAACACACACCTGAGGGATAATGATAACGACTTCACCTCAGCAGACCTGAATAGAAAAACCCAACCCCGGGAACCATGACCCATACGAAAGCGGTTGATGCTAGCACCCAAGCAATATCACCGGGGTTGTACACGACGGTCTTCGGGGGGGATTCATCTGAGGAAACGACGAGGGAGCCAGCTGCGGGACATATCATCAAGACGGATCGTGGACAGACGGGGGCAGAACTCACAGTTATCGAGTGTGATGTTGACCATACGAGCGGACGAGGGAGGAAAATGGTTATCTCTCCCGTGCATGAAACATAGACTTTATAAGAAGCTGACAGTTGCAAAATCTGACATGGATACGTGACAAGTGACGCCCGGCGCCAAGTTGGCACGATAAGCAAATGTCGACTTTCCTCCGCAGCCGATAGAAACGGCATGTTCGGGAACAAATGAGCTCACTCGGATAATTCTGAAATTCCGAATTCGGGAGCTGCACGAGGCGATAGGCAATGCAAACAAGCACCGTCCAGCACAGTCTGGTAGGAGGTGAGAATTAGTTCTGGCCGGTCGTCACATCATGATTCAAGATTCCATCAATCGTCCAAACGGTCGCATGGCCGCCGTGTCGAGAAGATAAGAATACCGTCATCTCAGTGTGCAGTGAGGGGTGTGCATCTTGATCGACGTCTCTTCCCGCGCAATTAGTTCTGGCACTACAACTAAAAATATCCTGCAGCTAAAGTGCCTTGAACGAATGCTTGCTTGGATTTGCGGGGTTCAGGCACATCATGGTTGGTGAACGGTTTAAAATAAGTCTGATACTGATATTAGTGATAGATACCACGATCATGGGTGACCATGGGTAATTCCTCTTAACATACGTAGCGAGCACGAGCTTGAATTTTTGAAAGGTGAAATGGTGAATGTTTCCCAAACTTGGAAAAGGGGAATCAAGTAGATTAGATAGCTGAGCAAATCATATGTTTTCTTGGAATTAAATTGACACGGACCACGGTGTTCTTTTTTTTTTCTGCATCCTCAGGCATCCACAGGGGTTGCTAGGGGATTCCTTCACGTAAAAACCAGGCCCTGAGTGGCTGTGAGCTTCATCCATAAACACGAAGATCACCAATTATGGTAGTTCATCATTGATCAATCACGGTTGGTAGGAGTCGGTCTGATCCCTCTGCGTCGTTGCCAGAGACGGCGACTACGCGAAGGACTTCACTGCTCTGGCATCCTCAGATAAACGCCTATGATTGTGCGGAATACGAAATCTTTATGTCCGGGGATACTCTTAAGCTTTGTCTGCAACGAATCAGGTGTTCCCTCCCGATAAGCGAAAAAAATAATGGTTGACAACATGATTAATATGTTTTGGCTTATCAGCGATCTGCGCTATCAACGTTTCGGTGATTTGCGAACAATTACGGATGAACCCTGTCTGCAATAGGGCCATATATAGTACGAGTTCTTATCGCTCGAATCCGTAATTGTTTTCTCTCAGAGCCAATCGTATCTTCCCCGACTACCGTTCAAACGTTCAGACTCTCGGGCTTTCGCTTTAGCTCAGGTTCATTTCCAGTTTGCATCGCTATCACAAATTCAAGATAATATCATAATATTTGACCCGTAGCACTTCAGCCCAGCTTTCCAACATCGTCATTCGAGTCCAATTCGAGCCTTTTCCTAGTCCGTTAAGCTTTGCCAAGATGACCTTTGGGAACCACTAGACATCTCAAGTTATCCACAACTCGAAGACCACCGGCAGGCGTAGAGTTGTAGAAAATCGACTTCTATGCCGTGGTTTTTTTTTTTCCCTCTTTGGCACCGAGCGGTCCGGGGCTCTCCAGACTGGTTTTGGTATGTTTGTACTCTTTCGGGAACTCATATCCAAAATGGTAAGACCGGTAAAATCGCACATAGATAAAGATCGTGCCGTTCCTCCCCCAATTCGCACCATTTTAAGCTTTGAGTCTAGTTGACAATCGAATGGTAGTCGACCTGTTTAGTAAAGAAGCGGGAACCTAGGTCTGTTTCCTTCATTAATTTATGCTCACAACTCTCTTGCATGGTGTGGATCCAGCATTAGGCGGCTAACAACAGGATATCGCGTATCTTTCTGGCACCTGAGAAAACTCTCATCCAACTCTCGCCTGCTTGTGAGTTGTCTGTAGCTCTGCATGTCTGAAATTTTCGACGGGGCTTTTCGCACATTCGCAGTCGTCAACCTCAATGCGCTTTGGCGCACATGCCAGTGCAATGGCCTCACCGGGCTGCTCACTGTCAATTTTTACAGTAGACAATGCCTGCCAAATGATCTCGCTTGTTCAGCGTTCCTCCAGAACCAAACATGAGGATTATGTGGCAAAGGAAGAAAAAATAGTCTGACGTATAAGGAGAGGCTAACTTCAAGGCTTTACTTTGCCTCTCTTTTACGCTGGGTTACAAACTTCGGAAATGGTCTCTGTTTTCGTCGTTGATGATGATGATGCCATGTCCGTAAACGCATTGACCAGTTATTCATGGCGGAATGACGGAGATGGGACCTGAACATTCTGATCTGGGGCTGAAAGGCACTTGACGTGACGGTCGTTGTTGCCCCCAACGACCAGAATAAATCATGCCAGAGAGAACATATCCCAATACGGTCGGGACGTTGCGTGTACGCGATCTCATCACGCACTGGGTATAATATGATGTGTGCCGCCTTCCAGGAGAATTTTGAGAAGCCGCTCATGGGTTACAAGTTTCCACCTCGCGCTGAATGTATGTCTCTTCTCCTTTAGCGGCCAATCTTGGGACTTATTACCACGTCCAGCCATGCATGACAACTAATCATGGACGAGTGGACGATAGACTTGTTCACCGCATAAAGATCTCGAGGTTATTCTGTTGGGCGTCAACGTACAACATCTTCCCTCGTGATTCAAAAGTACTCATCCACGCGACGTGCCGCGTCGGGTTTACCTTTTTTATCAACCCGCTAGATTCCAGGTGTGCGGTGCTCATGCAGCTGAGAGACCGCCAAAATGAGACTGGCCTGGAATGCGGACGCTATCATGTGCAATCAATACAAAGGTCAGCAATATCCGTACATCTTGAACGATGGTTGCCGTTGGTGCGGAGGTGAACTAATTATTTATTAGCACAACAGGGTGTGTTAGTTGAATGGGCCTGTCCAGGTTCGAGCTGAAAAAATTATGTTTACAGATAGCGCCTTGCCGGGACTTAAGTTGCCCACACAGGACGAATCACGACTGTAATAAGGAGTAAATATCTAACTTGATCTCAACGGTGTCTCGCCTTAACATGTCCACATGGCAAGGCTGCCCCCAAATTTCGAGTATGCGCCAACCGCTTTGAATCGCGAATACTGTTTGAAATGCTGCAGAAATCCGGATGTGTAATCTTTTGAATGTGAAACCTTGTGTATTCAGCTTGTGTCAGCAATGCAAGTCGGGCGATGGGACAATGGGACTCAACTACAATGATTTATTGCGAAAATGAGAAGGCCACAAGTTCTATAGTGGGTCACACCGTCCATTCAAAGTGGACAATATCCTGACCTTTGTGGTTACTGTAATATTCCATTTCTTTCCTGCCAAACAACTCGCAGATGTCGAGTGTTGAAGGACGATTAGGCCCTGGTGGAATTCAGCGACGTCGACCACGGGAAGCAATATCAAGACCAATTATATTTCAGCAGCCAAGTTACGAACAACTTTCCCTGCAAGAAATGGGGAACTTGTTGACCATTGACAGCTTGCAATTCATACTGATCGTTTCAAGATCGTTTTTTCATGGTCATCTTTCTGTGTCTCTGATTCAACTCTGATTATATTATTTTGGACTGCTGCACCACATGTCCTACAGTCCTAGTGATAAAAATCCGGATAGATATTCTTCTTTACATAAAATTAATTTTCTGTGTTTGTCTAAAAATCCAGGAACTGTCAAGGGGGGACCGGGCCGTTAAATTATAATGCATTCATTCTGTACAGAACTGGTCTATGGGGTAATCCTCGGTAATCAGTGCAATTAGCGAAGTACTTCCTCTCTCTACCCCGTCCTGAAATTGCACCATGGTTTTTGGTGTCATTTGAAATTGATGTTTCCTAAAATAGCAATTCTCACGTTGGTCGGATTTTGGGTGGTTTGTGATTGACCACTTCAGTTTCCAGCACGTATGGCACTTCCCACCAGAGGCAGAGTGATCATCGACACCACGGTCGGTGAACTCGACATGGAACTATGGTCAAAAGTGAGTCAATCAATGAATTTGTTCTCAAACAATACTTATCCAACTACGTTTAGGAAACTCCAATAGCATGTCGGAACTTTCTTGCTTTGGCAATGGAAGGTTTGCCTATTTTTCTTGAACCCTTGCACTAATTCCTGCTAACTTGAACAAGGGTACTATGATGGCGTGATCTTTCATCGGTATAGTGATTTCGACGAGTTTACCCATTCATTCGACTTTCATACGTTAGGGTCGTCCCAGGATTTCTCGTACAAACTGGAGATAAGACAGGAACAGGAAACGGCGGGGAGTCATTCTACGGAGGTTGGTCTATTCCCCTCAAAGTTCTGAAGCCCTTGACGATTCCATTCCATAGAGCCGTTCGAAGATGAGATCCATCCTAGACTTCGATTTTCGCACCGTGGTTTAGTCGGTATGGCAAATAACGGCAATAAAAACTCAAATGACTCGCAGTTTTTCCTCACTTTGGGTGGGTCGTACCAGTTCATTGCTAAATCTGAGCGACTAACCCCAAAGCTTCAGATCGAGCGGATGAATTGCATGGAAAGCATACACTGTTTGGAAGATGTGTAGGCGACACCGTTTTCAGTGGGTATAGTATTAGTCTCGAGGTACTTGAGTCGTGACCATGACTTCTAGATGTGATGAAGATCGGAGAATTGGGTAAAGATTACAACACCTATGGGAGTTAAAAGGCAGATCGACTGAAAATTCTCTTAGAATTGGGTAAGGAAGGCCGTCCACTATAGTGAGTTTCCTCGAAATCTTAGTTTTATATCACTCATGCGTCCATATCCATAGCCCTCCGAAGATCAAATCAATACGAATAGTTGACAATCCTTTCCCTGATATTGTACCTCGTATTACCGCAGCGGAGAGGCAGGAGCAACAACGTGCGAAAGAGCAGGCGCAGCGAGAAAGGGGGGAAGAGCAGAGGAGGAAAGGCGCAAAGAAGTTTGTTCCAAAGTGTCGTTTTAAAGATTGTAATTCACCATTTTATAGGAACGTCAAGCTCCTGAGCTTTGGTGCTGACGAAGAAGCAGGAGAAGAAGAATCGACGTTTAAAAAGAAACCGATATTTAGGCCTGAGCGTATGCCAAGTTACATCACGGTCAAGCTTTTATTGACATTGTATAGTGGTGGAAAAGCAGTCGCAGCCCCTGCTCCCGGAATTCGTAGTTCATCCTGGACCTAGCACTGCTACAAAAAATGTCTCGATTGAATCGAAGGAGTCCAAGGTGCCTGAATATTTTTCGGTCTTCTTTGTTATCACACTCAACTGGAAATAGGTGAAGAGTAAAGCAGACAAAAAGGAGGAAGATATATTGAAAATACGAGAGCAGCATGCGAAAGAGCAAGAATCTTTAGAGTACGTTCTTGTTTTTATAAGAATTACATTGTAGGCATGAATGGCATTCTAGGAACTCACGCAAAACCCAAATCGAGAAAATGGAATCCGAGGTCCGCAAGCTACAACGGAGACGGAACGGAAGCGACGACTACGATGATGTCAAGAAAAAACCGAAGAAGTCGTATCTTAACGAGGAGCTCGCTAAATACTCCAAGGTGAAGGGAATTTATGCTAAAGGCAAGAAGCGGGACGAAGGGGATACATTGGCTGTCTTGAATAGCTTCAGGGGGAAGTTGCAGGATACGATGTCGGTTGATGACGTGGGCATGAGTGTTGTCCAAGAAAACGACGGAGCTGTTGAAGAGAACATGGAAGTGGACAACGACTTTGGCTTCCTAAGCCACGAGCTCCATTTTCCGAAGGACAACGGTGAGGAGACGGAGAAGGCCGAGAGAGACTATGAGGTTATTGACCCCAGGCAGCGTGGCGCAAAAGCAAAAGAAGAAGAAAGGGATAGAAAAAAGGCTGCATTGAAGGCCAAAGGAAAGGATGGCCGTACTCGCTGGTAGAAAATCGACTTGAATCATCTAGGAGTCAGTCTATACCATATTTCCTGAAAGGTTTAAGATGAAAGTTAAACGTTAAACGTTAACGCGTTAACGCGCAATACCAGGTATCACAGATGTCATAAGAATTGTGAGCAGATTGAGTGAGCAAGGCTCAGTCTGCAATTTGATGGAAATGCCTCGACAGCATCACCAAAACGGACCGCACGGTGCATTCAGATGCATTGCCTTTGCCTTTGCAGCTGTATTAAGTATGTATTTTAGTACAATCTCTATTTTCAAATGTAAAAAGGCTACAAGAAATGCAAGGGCATTGCATTTAAAAATCACCTTTGTATTGCTATCATAGAAATATAAAAACCATGTAGCTAGTTACAGACATTCCAACTAATCTTCAAGTTGTATCCTAAAATCAGGAATGTATCAGGCCACAGGGTTGCAGGATAGATATCATTAGTTTTTGCTTCTTTATCATTGACAAGCGGGCTCCGTATCAGTTCAAAGCTTCATTAACAACTTTTGCTTTGCACCTCTAACTATTCGTCGCCGTGTTCTTTATTTCTATCCTTCCCTGTTTACTGTAAACACCTACGAACGCTCTCTGTGCTGGTAAGCCTTTGTCATACCCGGGTCTTCGGATTGCGGTAACGAGTAGTAGAAAATCGATCATGATGTGTCTTGTTCCACAATCACACTACGATATCTGTATCAGGAATTTGAGGTATGCCGTCGATTCATCGGAAAGCTGTAGCTACCCATACTTCCCGAGCCGAGGGGTAACATAAGTTCGTTTGCTAAAAAGGACAAGGAAGTTGTAGCCAAAAGAAAAATTGAACGCGATTATCAGAAAAGATAAGTGACAAACCTTGTGATACTAAACAATCTTTTCGGTAGGTTTGAGGGAACTCCCAAGGCACTCTCATCAGAATGAGACTGTGGAAGATCGCTGGAAGAATTACCACAATGAGATAAAATGTGAAAAATAGTTATGTACTCACTTCATTTTCTGCTGGGGAACATTCATCTTCGCGGCCAGCAAAGGGTGGCATGCGAGATAAGAGAGGATCACGATGGGGACAACCCGACCTTGACCTACACCAATCAGTAATTTGTCGCACCAGGGCGGACGCTCACTGTAACTGGAAAATTGCAGAACACCATTATCTCGACCGCTACCGCAAACAATGCGAAGTGTCAGGAGTAGAAAGATGAAGGCAAAACAGATAAAACAGATGGTGCCACCATAAGAGCTGAATATTAAATACGGGTTTAGGAACATACTTCGGCATCTCAGACAAACAAAGAAATTTGAATGGAGAAGCAGAAGCACGATAAAAGCCTCATATGTTTTACGCAGGTGTTGCATTGGAGAACAGCGAATCAGAGCATGCTGTCAAAACAAGATGTCGTGACACCGTAACTTTCTACATCTCTTCATCAGATACGGCGCCGATATACAAGTCTCAACTTCGAGCTCACCTAGATAAATAATGCTGCGAAGCTGGCCAATGATGATCCAAGTTGCCAACCGATCAAAAAGCAAAAACTTACGGCATCTTTGCTTCATTGAGAGTAGCAATTAGTATGCCATTCAAGTTGTTAATGACTTCCCTAAATATTGCCGTTACTAGGAGCCTGATGGCAAAGGTTGTTGCCTTGCGCACTGCCACTGTTGTCACGCCGTAACAGCGTGTTGTCCGCTGTGTGACCGTTATTGCTTGTCAGCTCCCCACAACTTAGAACCTACACCGGATTCCGTACAATGGCAAGCAAGGCCGCTCAGAAACGTGTATGTCTCCTATCAGACTGCCATACAACGGGATTCCGAAACTATAGTGGACTGACCTATTGATCTCTATCATCTTTAGCTCTCGAAGGAATATGTTTCCATGCAAAAGGAGCCTCCGCCGTTCGTTTGGGCCGCACCGGATGAGAAGAATATTTTAATTTGTGCGTGAACTCGCTGTAATTGTACAGAAGGTTGTCTGATGATTTCCTTTGCAGGGAATTTCCTTATCGTAAGCTGTCCTCTTGTTGCTTTCGCATTATTTCAATCGCGGCGTCTAAACTAGCGCGGTCCTCCTGATTCGCCATATTCTGGAGGAGAATACCACGGCGTCCTCCTCTTTCCTTCCGACTATCCATTTAAGCCTCCAGGTATCAAGGTGCGTCTCGGGATCCCAGGTGCACTGCGGTCGTCCAACAATCTCTTTGCAGATGTTCACGCCATCGGGGAGGTTTCACCCAGACAGAAAGATTTGTTTCTCAATGTCAGATTTTCATCCTGGATCTGTAAGTAGTGTGAAGTTGTCCGTCATTGGGTTATACTGAAGTGATGTAGTGGAATCCTGCCTGGAGCGTTGCCACAATGTGAGTTAGATTTTATTGGTCACAGGAAAATGACCTTTCGAGTTTCCT
>Ga0307517_10005908_pt1 | contig 18271 bp, 10 predicted proteins | sample 23_EM_MG_FD_194515 | JGI IMG/M metagenome (GOLD analysis project Ga0307517, IMG submission 194515) | Populus trichocarpa ectomycorrhiza microbial communities from riparian zone in the Pacific Northwest, United States - 23_EM | ecosystem: Host-associated > Plants > Roots > Unclassified | place... | reverse complement strand
TAGTTTTTTTTACATTAAAACAAAATAACTATTTTATTAAAAAAAAAAAAAAAAAAAAACGACCAAGAGATAGGACACGCTTCTCGCAAACTTCTTCCCCCCCCCTACGTTTTACATACAATCTTAACTCTACCCCGCTTTGCGTCCGGAACAAACCCCTTTCCCACTTTTTCTCACCCTCTCGTCGCTATGGCGAACCCCCACAACCTTCCCCCAGGGAATGCAGCCTTTGGTAGGCTGTCAGCCCTCAACTCCCCCCTCCCGTCGCGTTCAGGAACACCCTCGACCCATCACCCCATAGAATTCATAATGAGACAGCTCGCTCAGGCGAGGAGTGCTCTCAGGCTCAGCAACCAAGACTTCCCGGACCTCAGCCCAGAGGCGCAGGCCGGCACCCTTCCCATCGAATCCATCACGATCGTCCTCCTCTCCCAGCTCGTCCTGAGCCTGGTGACCGTCTCACACGAGCTGAGCGGGGTAAACCAGGCGGTCGCAACCATCTCCGAGGAAAACGAGAACCTCAGGGAGGAGCTCCATGACATCTCCTCTCAACTCGCAAACCTCCCCCACACGCAAGAACAACCAACCGCTCCGGGGATCGCCGATCTCCAAGCATCCATACGTGACCTGTCACATGGTGTGTCAGCCCCGATGGCTGCCCCCCTGGCTCAGGCCCCCCCTCCGCCGAGAAAACCCCAACCCCCCCCAACTGCCGGCCCCCCCCTTCAAGGAAAGGAAAGGAAAGGGCCCATGTACCACGCACACCTCCCTCAGCGGCGGCTGAAGACCCTAAATACCTCATACCTTGCTACGATACGAGGCTTGGCAAGGCGTTCGGAGACCCAAGAAGTACGCCATGCTGTATCCCAACTCCTACGAGGCCGGAGAATTCCGGAAGGGGAGGTACCACCTTGGCTCCTTCACACCAGGCCACCTCCACCCCGACGTCCACCCCTCCCCCTCTTATGCGCAAGCTGCCTCCGGCTCAGGCGCGGGCGGCAAGGGCAAAGGCAAAGCTGTGAAGCCTCCTTCCTCCCATCAAGTCGCGAGTGCGGTCGCCCCTCCTGTTAAAAAGGGGCCTCCCTCCCTTCCAGGTGCCCAACCACGTTTCTTTGCCCCTCGCCAGTCCCCGTCCCCTCACCCAGACGCTCTCACCATTGCCGCTACCTTTCCTGACATCGCCGCTCGCGTCCTCCGCGAATCAAACTGCCTCCTCCCCCTTGGCTTCACTGCTACTGTCAACCCTCGTGGCTCTGTCTCCTTGACCGTCACTGACAAAGCAACCCCCGCCGCCTCGTACGCCCCCTACTTCGACTCCCTCACAAGGGCCCTCAATCAGTCATTCCCGGTAGGTGCAAACCCCTGGTGCACCCTGGTCCTCGCCCCTACTGCCGTTCAACTAGCAATTCACGGCCTCCCCCTACGTTTCCTCCCCCAAGATGAAGAGGAACTCTTCCCATATATCCAGCAAGCAATCCTCAACGACAAAGCGACCCAGATTCTCTCAGCCAGGTACCTTAACCCTAGCAGAGATTCTAGGGAGACCAAGCAGGCAACTTCGGTGGTTATCACCGTCGACCCCCACAACGTTTCGGCCCTCACTTCAGGGGTCGTCATCCTCTCTCAGAAAGACAAGGTCGAACTTGCCTTCTCCTCCTCCAGAACCTCCCAGTGTAAGAACTGCTGGAGATACGGACACGCCCATCAACGATGCCCCGCCACCCACCCCACGTGCCCCATTTGTGCGCTTCATCATACGCGCGCGGCTCACAGATGCCAGAATCCAACCTGCCCCAGGAGCGGGAATAATAAGCCAGTCCCATCCTGTTGTCCGACCTCGCCCCCCCATTGCTGTAACTGCGGTGGTGACCACACTGCCACCTGCAGGGAATGTGCGGCTAGACCTCCCCCGCCTGTCCCGACAAGAACCAACTCGCCAGCCCCCGCCCCAACCGGTCAAGACCCCATGGATTTGGCTGTCAATGGCGACCCGGCACCCGCTACTTCCCCGTCCGGGACGGGTCCCCTTGAGGTGGACCTCGTAACCCCCAGGAAACCTCTCCCAGCCGGACCTTCCACACGTCCTGGCACTACTCCCGGCTTTGGTGGTCCTCTCCCCCTGGAGGAGCCAAGCCCTACCCCTGCCTCTTCGACTCGTCGGGTTCATCCCGTTAATGAATAATCAACCCATGCTGTCTCCCCAGGGTCAAGGGCCGACCCCTGCCCCTCCGCGTCTTTCCATCATTCAACATAACTGCCTTGGGAGGTGGAATGTTTTTCTTTCCTTGTTTGAGTCGTTCAGAAATACGACCACCTACCCTTCGATAGTCCTTCTGCAGGATCCACCTGTCAACAAGGCTCACCTTCCTTCCTTTAATGGCTTTAAGTGTTTTTTTCCCCCGGTTAGGAAGCCACGCGTGGCAGCCTACGTTTATAGGTCTTTTCTTTCCAACTACACGGTGCTCCCCAGGTTCAAGGGGGTGGACGATGTTCTCTCTCTCGACGTCTCCTCCAGCGAACCTCTTTTTGGCACCGCCTTGCACTCGTTCAGGATAATTAATGCCTACTCCACCAACACCGTTGACCACAGAGTCCACTCCGTCTTACCTGAAGTCCTCTTCCCCGACCTTGGGTTTCCCCTCCTCGTCGTAGGAGACCTCAACATCCACAACCCCCTCTCGGACCCTCTACGGCACTTCTCGCACCGGGAGATCTCTTCCTCGACTCCCTACTTTGAGAAAGCGGCGGAATCCGGTTTCGCCCTCCTAAACCCACCTGGTGAGTACACCAGGTTCCCCTTGGTGGGCAAAGCTCGCCCTTCGGTTATTGACCTGGCTTTCGCAAACCCCTCCCTCCTCCCCCTCGTCAAGAGTTGGGAAGCCTCCCTCGCCTCAGCGGGTTCCGACCACCTACCGTTAAAGATCACCCTCGCCGCCCCATCCCCTAACCGAAAACCTCCACGCCCGCACTGGGCAGATACGGACTGGGAGTCCCTCGACCCGATCATCAAGGGTTTCAAGGTCCCGGCCGCAGAGCCATGCCCCACCCCTCTGCAGCTGTACGGATGGATGTCAGAATCGCTGAACCGCCTGGTGGCTCTCCTGAAAGAGCACACGCCTGTCTCCAGGGCGTCCCATCACTCCAAACCTTGGTGGACCACTCATCTGACTATCCTTCGTCGTGAATATCACGAGGCCGCCAGGGCAGCCAGAAAGCAAGACACCCGACACATGCGGAAAGTTGCCGGTACCTCCAAGGCAGGGTATTTCAAGGCTATCAAGGCCGCTATAAACAAGCACTGGTCCTCTTTTCTGCTGACCGCCACCCCCCAGAGCCTGTGGACGGCTAAGAGGTTCGCCTATGGACGTGCCCAGCCGCGCTGCCCCTCCCTCCCAGGAGCCGAGACCCCACTACAGATGAACAACGTCCTTTTGGACCACTTCTTTCCCCCGAAGGAACATTTCTCCCCGCCACCCAGGCTCAGGCCACATAGGTCGGCAACCCCCTTGACGGCGGAAGAGATAGCCGCGGCTCTCTCCAAGTGCTCCCCGACCTCGGCCCTGGGCCCGGACGGGGTACCCTACTCCACCTGGAAACAGGTTAACAAGATTAATCCCTCAATCCTCCTCCATATACTCGCCCCGCTGGTCCTCATGGGGTACCAGCCCGCATCACTGAAAAGTTCGAACGGTGTGGTGCTCGATAAACCAGGTAAACCCTCCTACGAATCACCCTCCTCCTTCAGGATAATCATCCTGATCCGCACAATCTCAAAGATCCTGGAAAGGATTATAGCAGCCCGCCTACTCGCGGCAGCCCGCATCAAGGGGCTGTTGCACCCCAACCAATATGGTTTGCTTCCTGGGCTCAGCACCTACGACGCGTGCCTCACTCTGACCAACCACGGCAAAACCCTACAGAGGCCCCGCCTCAAGGTCTCCTCCCTGTTTTTGGATATAAAAGCAGGGTTCGACAACGTCGACAACAAAACACGGGCCCGAATCCTGAGGGAAGGCGGGATACCCCCCTACCTGGTTTCCTGGATTTCATCCTTTCTGGAAGAACGAACCTGCACCCTGATTTTCCAAGGGGCGCCAGGAACCCCAGCCCCGGTCAACGTCGGGGCCCCCCAAGGCTCTCCGATCTCCCCGCTCCTCTTTCTCCTCTACGGTGCGCCACGGCATTTTGGGATCCCTCGGGGTCTAATAATCACGTATGTGGACGACTTCGCCCTCACAGTAGCTTCCCTCTCTTATCGCGGCAATATCCGACAGCTCCAGGATCTCTGCGACAAGCTCGAGAAAAAGGCGTCCCGCCTAGGCGTCTCCTTTTCGGTCACAAAAACCGAACTGATACATTCGAGGACCCCCAGCCAGAGGCGCTCCCCGAAGTGCATCTCACCTATCCAAATCCAAGGGGAGCTGTTCCACCCCGGCAATTCTGTTCGATGGCTCGGGTACTGGTTCACTCCGGCCCTTGACCCAGCTGCACACTTCTCGAGGCGCTTGGCCCTTCCCCAGGGTGCGTTCGCCCTAATCCGTCGCCTCAGTCCGCCCGGTGCGGGCCTCCCCCCCTACCTGTGCCACAGACTGGCAACATCATTGATCGCCCCCATCCTACTGTATGGCGCGGATCTGTTCACACCTAGCGTGGGCACGACGACCCGCCTCGACACATTTTGGCGAAAGGTCCAGAGGTGGACCACAAACTGCTTCTCAGCCACGCCCACCGGAATACTTTCGGTGGAGTCCTGCCTGCCACCCGTCTCCCTCCTGGGCGCCCACCGGCAAAGGCTTGCGGCGCTCAGGGTGGTCTGCTCCCCTCCCAGCGTAAACCCGGCAACGGCCCGCCTTCACCCCTCGTTCCCTTCACTCTCGGTGTATCGGGCGCCTGACTACTCACGGGCTCTAACCAGAGGCCTGTCGTCCGTCTACCTCCCCCTGAACTGGAAAACGCCCCGCCCCGTCCCGCCGATGAGGAACCACCTCCCGGTGGCCGCGGTAGCTCACCGAACAATAGCCTTCACCCTCGGGCTATCTAAGATGCCCATGATCAACTCCCACCTCGTGTGCCCTGCCCACGTCCTCCCGCCCCAGTCCCTGATGGATAGCACGTACTCCGTCCTGAAGAAGAGGGTAAGAGAGAAACTCCTCGAGGAGTGGTCCTCCCTTTTCCCGACCCCAGGATACTCCCTACACCCTCCTGCGCTACAGCCAAAACCCTTTATGGGGTTGGGCAAGTTCGTTGCCGGGAGAATTCACCAGATGAGAGCCGGTAAGAGTTAGCTGGCCGCCCACCAAACCTGGAGGTCCCCCGACGCCGATACCTCCTGCCCCCGCTGCGGTTTAGAGCCCGAAACGTTCGAGCACGGTATCCTATCCTGCCCCTCGAGACAACACAGCAGGTCACGCCTCCTCCACGGCGTCACCTATGTCGGTCCCGAAGCCCCACTTTGGTCCTCCCTCCCCCTGCTAAAAAGGCGCGCCACCTTCATAGGCGTAACCTCCACGGGATTCCCCCCCTCGATGTTCCTACCCGCCACCCCCCCCTCTTCCCCCCCGCTCTCTCTCTCACCCCCCTGGGTGCCCCCCCCGGTTTTTCGTGTTTTTTCGTTGGCTGAGGTATAGGGACGTTGGGCTTTCTCTCCTTTGTCTTACGTAGGCTTTCCTTTCTAGACGACTAAGTTGTTAGGTTGTACTTTCCTTGTTATATGTGGCTGCTGGCCCGGCGGAGGAGAATCCTGCGCAATAGTAGATATTTAACTGGTGCCGTGACTTTCTTTTGTTATGTGTTTTGATTTATAGGTTTTGTTTTCTCCATAGCTAGCGCTGCATGAGGCTTTTTGTACCTAAAAACAATGAACGCATGATTACAAAAAAAAAAAAGAAAAGAAAAAGACCAAGAGATAGGATCTTCACGCAACCATCTAAGTACTTTTCTATACTTTAAAATATTGCAATACAATTATACTTTACTCTCTTTACCTACACCCCGCCTCTACGAGCGCCTACGCTCGAAGAACCCGGAGACTATTGTGATAGTCTCGACGGGACACCCTAACATAGAACTATTGTGATAGTTCTATCAAGCACGACAATCCACGCCTCTTACTATTTGATAAGATACTATCCTTACACGGATCGCTCAGACAAGCAAGCCAGTTCCGTACTATCTCAAGAGATAGCATTTCACTACACCCTATTAAAGACAAGAAGCCTGGCTCACTCTAGGACACGAATATCGTTGCCTGTTGCCTAACTATCTAACAATAGAATTGTTACATTTGGTTGCGTCTATCGCAACACCCAACGATAAAAACGGCCCAACAACCTGTGGATCAGGAGATCGACCTCACCGAAACAGAAATCAACCTAGAGGGACTAGGAGAAGCATTAGCCGAGTCTATTCAACACTCGCGAGCCGCAAGCGCCACAACAGATAGCTCAGAAGAAGAATCTGACTCGGACGAAACGGACGCAGTACCGACGAGAAGAAACACGATGGCGTCCACATCCACACCTAATCCGGAAACGAAGGGCAAAGAAGTGAATCTGCCCTTACCTTCCAACCTCACGCCGGATCAAATACAGCAAATCATTGGAGCCTTAACATGGGGATCTGGGAATACGAAGAAACCTAAAATTAAGGAACCCAGTACATTTAACGGCAAACGAGACCAACTCAGAGGTTGGCTGGCCCAGCTGTCAGTCTACTGCAAAGGAGTAGGATGGGAATTAGGATACGACAACGACAAAATTGTCTACGCTCTTAGCCTTCTAAGAGGCGACGCGTTGAAATTGGCTACGCCATACATCCAAAGACGACAGGATGTAACCTGGAGCAGTTGGGACGACTTCAAGAAGGAATTGCAGGGCCATTTTGGCGAAATTGAGGAGCAAGGAGCAGCAAGAGCAAAACTCAGGAGGATGGCTCAAGGATCAAAAGGAGCTACAGAATACTGGAACGAATATAGACTCATCGCCAGTCAGACCGGAATGGATGATGCAACCCTAACCTACCACGTAATGAGGGGATTCAAAGCAGAACTCCAAGACGCATGGGGAATGGACGGATCAGACTCACAAGACCCACAATGCGTGGCCAACTGGGCCATCAAAAAGGAGACAAAGAGGGCACCCATCAAACACATGCGTCACAGGACAATCAGCAAAGAAAAGGCTCCATCTACAGGAACCCCACGAAATCAGAATGGAACCTTGCGACACCAGAGCGACAACCAGGGAGATCCAAGGGAGTTGGATGCTACCCGAAGAAGGCCTGGGTTCAACATCTCGGCCAAAGAATACCAACAAAGGATGAGACGCAATTTATGCCTCAAAAGTGCTAAGCCGGGACATTGAGCGGCGGCATGCCAAAGCCAGGCCAACAGCAAAGAAGGAGCGACCTGGGAACCAAGGAACGACAACAAAAAACAATAGAGACCACCAGCCAAAGCAAGGGAAATGGAGGTCGCAAAGGAAGAAGTATCGGGAAAAGACGAAAGTCGCCAGTAAGCAATGGTCTGAGGGACAGGACCAAACCAAAGCCCATTGCGATTAGGAACCTTTACGCGGCACTGAACAACACGGAAGCATTTAACAACGAAAATGACCATATTATGGTCACGATACGACTACACAGCACAACAAGGCAAATCACGATTAACGCAATGATTGACTCGGGAGCAACCAAGGACTCTATCGACAAAGGGTTCTGCAGCAAATACAACATCAGAACAACACAAGCAAAGACAATATGAGAAGTTTACGTGGCGGACAGTCGACCCAGCGCTATGGGACCAATCACCCATACAGCGAAAGTACCTATGGACATCGGTAGCTATAGGGAATTGGCGATTTTCCAAGTGGCAAAACTACCCAACCATGTGGTCATCCTTGGAATGCCATGGTTAAAGCAGCACAGTCCCCAAATTGACTGGAGTCAAGGAAAGATCACCTTTGAAAGCACAAGGTGTACAACGTGGTGTTTAAAGGAATCACCCACGGTATATGCGATACCAGAAGACGAAGCACGAGAAGAGAACTTGAAAGTCGAGTTCGGCGTTGCTCAAAGCAAGAAAGATTAACGAGTCAAGGTTAAGAAACTTGACCCGCAAGCAAAGATACCGACTCAAGGATCGGTACAAGCAGCAGGACACGACCTGTACGCAAACGAAAGTAAGACGATACCGGCCCGAGGACAAGAAGTTTTCCGAACCGGAATATCAATCACACCACCACGAGGAACCTATAGCAGGATAGCGCCAAGAAGCAGCATGGCAGTTAAACATCAGATTGCTGTCAATGCAGGCGTGATCGACTCCGACTATACGAGGGAAATCAAAGTGGTACTAGTCAACATGGGCAACCAAGATTATCAAGTCAAAAACGGAGATCGGATAGCACAACTCATCACGGAAAAAATAGTCGAGAGCGACTGTTACGAAGTCCGAACGCTCAAAGAAACCAACAGAGGGCAACAAGGATTCGGAAGCACAGGAACTTCCAAGGCACAGATCTGCAAGATCAGGGCCAAAGCCTTCGGAAAGTTCTAGCGAAGACCTGACACGACTACAGGAATCCTCAAGTGCAGCAAAAAAGAAGGACGTATAAGCCTAGAATCAGTCAATATTAGCACCGAGCTGGCCATCAAAAGCGGAAAATATCAAAAGCAAGGAAAGCTCGAAGAAATTGTCTCTCAAGAATATCATGAATACTTGGATGTATTCGAAGAAGGAGAAAAATCTAAGCTACCACCTGACCGACCGGGGGTGGACCTGGAAATCAAACTTGAAGAAGGAGAGGGACTCCCGATCAAAAAGATATACGCGCTTTCCCAGGACCAACTGAAGGAACTCAGGAGCTATATCAAACAAAACGAAGAGAGAGAATGGATAAGAGAAACCTACTCCGACGGGGATCTCCCATCATGTTCGTCAAGAAAAAAGATGGAAAACTCCGACTATGTGTCGACTATAGGGCACTCAACCATGTTACCAAAAAAGACCGATACCGCCTACCACTCATAGGGGACGCCTTGGACAGGCTACAAACAGCAAAATACTACACCAAATTGGACATCAAGGACGCATACCACAACGTCAGAATAAAAGAAGGAGACGAATGGAAAACGACATTCACCACAAAATACGGTACTTACGAATACTTGGTAATGCCTTTTGGGCTAACCAATGCACCTGCAGCATTCCAAAGATGGATCAACAAAACCTTGCAATCATACATCGACATATGCTGCATAGTGTACCTGGACGATGTCCTAATCTATTCAGACAACCTGGAACAACACCAAAAAGACGTGGCTGCTATCCTCCGCGCTATACGACAACAAGGGATGAAACTCAAACCATCGAAATGCGAATTTCACCAACAAGAAACAGAATATCGAGGATTCATCATCAATAACGAAGGAGTCAAAGTTGACCCTATCAAAACAGCGGCCATATGGGATTGGAAAGCACCTAGCAACAAAAAGGGAATCCAGGAATTCATGGGGTTTTGCAACTTCTATCCACGCTTTATAAATGGATTCAGCAGAACAGCCAAACGACTATACGATCGAACCAAGAAAGATGTCGTCTGGGAAGGGGGAAACAAAGAACAACAAGCCTTTAATGAGCTAAGACAGAAGTTATGCTCAACTCTAGTGTTGACATACTTCAAAGCGGGAAGACCACTGCTGGTTGAAACCGACGCCTCACAATATGTCTGCTCGGGCATATTGTCCCAACAGGACGAAGACGGGAAATGGAAACCAATAGCATACCGGTCAAAGACGATGAAACCGGCCGAATGCAACTACGACGTCCACCACAAAGAACTATTAGCAATAGTTCAAGCGCTCAAAGAATGGAGGCGATACCTTAAAGGAAGCAGACAACATTTCCGAGTCTTGACAGACCACCAGAACCTAATAAGATTTACGACCACTAAGGAGTTAACAGGACGGCAAATCCGATGGAGTGAAGTTTTGACTGGCCTCGACTCCAAAATTGAATATCGACCAGGCAAAGAAGGAGGCAAGCCAGATGCCTTAACGCGACGAAAAGCAGACATGCCACAGGAAGGAGATGAACGACTTACACAGAAAGAAAGGATTCCCCTGCCAAAAGAGAAATACTTCGACACCAGCATCCAGGAAATGGAGACAACAAGACTCAAAGAAACAAGCTACGAAGAACCTCGTAACGAGACGGCCCAAAACGAAGAAATTCAAATGATAAGGAAAGCTTGGGAACGAGGAGACAGAGAAATGAAGGGAGTAGCCCTAGAACTATGCCAATGGAAGGACGAATACCTATGGCACCAAGGAAAGATTTGGATTCCCAACAAAGAAGGAATTCAGACCAACCTTATACAACAACACCACGATATTCTGCAAGCAGGACACGGAGGAACGGCAAAAACAACAGAGCTCCTACAATGCAAATACTATTGGCCTCATATGCACAATACGATAAAACAATACGTCAAGAATTGCGACATTTGCCAAAGAACGAAGGTGGTACGACATGCGCCTTATGGCCTGAGGAAGCCAAATGAAGCCCCGGATCAACCATGGAAATCGATATCCATGGACTTCATCACGGACTTACCAAAATTAGAGGGAAATGACGCAATCCTAATCGTCATCGATCGACTTACAAAAATGGCTCATTTCCTACCATGCACGAAGGAAATAAATGCGCGGCAGTTCTCGGAACATTTTATGAGGGAAATATTTCGATTACATGGGCTGCCCAAAGATGTCATAACGGATCGAGGATCCATATTTACTTCCCATCTATGGAAAGAAACGACCAAACATCTAGGAATAGAACGAAGATTGAGCACGGCATTTCACCCTCAAACGGACGGACAAACGGAACGGACGAATTCCACTTTGGAACAATACCTCCGAGCATACGTCAATTATCAACAAGACAACTGGAAGGAGCTCCTACCAATGGCAGAATTCGCATGCAACAATCAATATCAACAAAGCATTAAGCGGACACCCTCCTTTGCAAACTACGGTGTCAACCCCGAATATCAGCCCATCGGGCACCTAATGCAAGGAAAAATTACATCACCGGAAGACATGAGTCAATTACACGATACCCTACAAGCGGAAATGATGGAAGCGCCACTAAGACACAAGGAATACTACGATACAGGAAGAAAACCCGATCCGAGTTTACAATCAGGAGATATGGTCTGGCTATTGCCAAGAAATATACCAAGGACAAGGCCATGCAAGAAACTGGACTCCAAGAAAATTGGACCCTTCAAAATCTTGGCAAAGATAAGAGGAAGTGCTTATAAGCTCGATCTTCCACCATCGATGAGGATCCACAATACATTCCACATCTTCATTCTTGAACTATATCACGCCAATAAGTTTTCTTCTCAACAAGCACAACCACTACCTCCAATTATCATTGAAGGAGAACCTGAGTACGAACTCGAACAAATTATCGATTCTCGACTACACTCCGGAAAACTACAATACCCGGCCAAGTGGACTGGTTATTCTCCTAAACACGACAAAGTCTGGTACCCCTACGAAAATTTCGAAAATGCAGGCATCGCAACACAACAATTCCACCAAAAGTACCCCACAAAGCCCTCTCAGGATCAAGATCGAGGAACAAGACAACGGGGAGACTTGGTCTCCATAACACCACCACAGCAACTCGCACCACCACCACCACCTCCACGAATGACGACACCAAGACCCCGATACCCAAGACCGCCCAAGAAGGGTGGGAAACTGCGGTGGGACTACCCACGAGCCCCCCATACCGAGCCCCACACGAATGGGAACAAGCAGAAAAAAGGGAACAAGCTCGAAAGGAGCACGATCTGCTGTCATGGACAGCGTGCTACGACGACGGGTGCCAAGTGCACTACAGGGACAAGGAAGCCTCGGGGGGGTTTCCACAAGGCTAATCTCGGTCTATGCCATTAGTACCGGTATCGCACCGGAACAAAAAACAACAAAGGAAACGCCATGGGCAGCGCGTGACATGGTACGAATGCTCCGATGACAAATGCTTCGTACATGGCAAGAGAAGATCAAAGCCGGATATTATCCTCAGGAAAACGGAGACAGGAAACCCCTCTCATAATGGCATCGGAGACACCCCGAGCCGGAACAACGAAGGAGATTGGGTGCCGTGAGGACACGGCAGGAGGAGGGGAGCGAAAAAACTCAACTAGATGTCGGAGCCTTACAAAGGCAAATCCAGGAACTGCTAAACGAAAGGCAGCAATTGATGGAGAAGGACGAAAGGGCCCGACAGGAGATAGCCAACTACCAGGCCACAATAGGACCAATGCGCGAAGAAATCCTAGGACTTCGCAGAACGATCGCGGGAACTGGTTTCAGCCTATCAAGGTTGAAGAACGAAATGGACCCCAAGAGACGAGCGAACGAGGACCTCGAACACCGGAACCGCACCCTCCGAAAGGAACTCAGAAAAGCTGGGCAGAGGTTGTTGGATTTAAGCAAGTAGCATCGTGGGACCGATGCTAGGGGGAGACAGGAGCTAATGTCACAAATTGTGACTAAGCAAGGCAGATTTCACATGACTCATATCTATGAGTCATAAGATATGTTGGATTTCACACTATGAAGTTACATGATTCATAGTTCTCGCATGACTACGCACTCGCAAGTCATTGTTATATGTTGATTGGTTGATTGTTTCATGACTCACGATAGTGACGTCATATGATGTAATGACTTTCGCACATGACTCGTATTATGAGTGATGGGTTTCACGCACGTGACTGGTTTGAGCACATGAGTTGGTTTATGAGTTTTGATTGGTTAAAGGAATGTAGGGCGATGACTCATATGAGTCATCAATGGATTTCGCGCTATGACTCATTATAAGTCATAGAGGTTTATGTAGCGTGAGGTACTGAGTCACCAGGATTAGGGTTGTGGGAAGATGCCTATATAAGGCGCTTGGGTTCGACCAAGAGATAGGACACGAACCATCTCTCCTCCACCTCCGGCGATTGAAATCTCAACACCACGAGAAATCATCGTCACTTTTCCCCACCCACCTCTCTTCCCCCATCATGGCTTCTGCCTAGGGGTTGACGTTAAGCCTTCTTCCCTCCTCTCCTGAGGCACGCCTGCCTCCCCTCCTTGGGGTTCTTGTTCCCGTTCGTCGTTGACACCCGCTCATGAAGTTCGGTTCTCCCCCTTAACCCGCACTTCCTTCGCACCTCGCTTAGGATTTTGCACGGTCGGAAAGGATCTTGCTACGCTCACCGTCGGCGTTACGGTGTCGGACTCTCGGTCAAAGTAGGCCCCGGCTTGCTGGGCTTGTACCTCTGATGGGGAAAGCCTCGGTTAGTAACATCACGGTCTCGTCCCGGTCTCGTCGTCGTCCCAAAAGCCCTTGCGATGGGCCGTTGGTTGGTTGTGGCTAGCCCGCTCGCGATCCTTCCTCTACCCCCCTCCCGGTTCCGTCCGCTGGCACCGTACTGCCCCATAAGCTGGCACCTTACTGCTAATCCACCTCCCCGGCTGGCACCCTACTGCTCCCCCCCACCGGCTGGCACCCTACTGCTCCCCACCGGCTGGCACCCTACTGCTACTCACCGGCTGGCACCCTACTGCTCATCATCGTTGGCTGGCATCCCCTCTGCCCGGTGGCTCCGCTCGCCCACCTGCCTCTCTCCCTCCTGCGATTTACTCTACGGTCGCAATCCTCGCTTAGGTTACGGTTGATCATGGTATTGCACTGCCTCCTTGGTCTCTCCTAAACGCCGACGCGTCGCCACCTTCCGGTCACTCCCGACCGTTGCGCCGCCGCCCCAACCGGATTTCACCGTACGGGTTCTTGGATTTGGCATATTGGCAATAGTAGTTGTATCTAGGCGTTTCTTTGATTCTTTTCTTAGTGTTACCTGGGGGCCTGCTGAAGGGTTTGGGTCTCTCTCCTGTACGTTTCTATGAGTTGTTTCCCTACGTGTCTGAGGTGCGAGTCTTAGGTGCTAGGCGGGGGAAGTTTCTTCTATGGTCTCAGGGGGTTTGATTTTTCCTATGACGAGGTGAAGCGGGCGGGAAGACGTTTGCTTATAGGTTTTTCATCTCCATAGCTAGCGCTGCATGAGTCTTTTGTACCTTTAAACATAATAACGATTTGATTACAAAAAAAAAAGAAGAAAAAAAAAAACGACCAAGAGATAGGATCTTCACGCAACCATCTAAGTACTTTTCTATACTTTAAAATATTGCAATACAATTATACTTTACTCTCGTTACCTACACCCCTCCTCTACGAGCGCCTACGCTCTAAGAACCCGGAGACTATTGTGATAGTCTCGATAGGACACCCTAACATAGAACTATTGTGATAGTTCTATCAAGGACGACAATCCACGCCTCTTACTATTTGATAAGATAGTATCCTTACACGGATCGCTCAGACAAGCAAGCCAGTTCCGTACTATCTGAAGAGATAGCATTTCCCTACACCCTATTAAAGACAAGAAGACTGACTCACTCTAGGACACGAATATCGTTGCCTGTTGCCTAACTATCTAACAATTGAATTGTTACATAGAGGACAAGACACATAGGACACAAGTGGTTCTCAAGTCCCAGTCTCTGGGTTGGTTGGCGGATATTCCACTTCATTTTGGAGCATCCCTCTTGAACCAGTTATGGACAGAAGCCTATCAACCTGACCCCCTCCTAAATCAGATAGTTACCATGTTGGAGCAACGGGTAGGACATAACTTAGTACTGAAACGATGACTTTGGTCCAGGCAGATAGTATTCTCCGGTCAGCAATACTAACCCCAAAGCAAAGAAAAGAACCAACGGAAGTGAACGGGGAAATGATATCACTATCAGGAAAGAAAACAGTACCGATGTGGGCAATCGCCGCTCGCACAGTAGGTAGAGTTAAGGAAACAATGACGATGATAAAAGAACCCGTAAAGAAAGTAGTAAACTATCGATCAAACACAAGATCGGAGTTGTCTATGAACATTTTGTTGCCTCTCCCGTGAGTCTTCGTTCTCTGCCTTGGCTGCGTTGCCTCGCCTCCTCCTTTTCAACCCACGATCCTTACCCCGCCTTAGTAATCACTTACCCACTCCACCGCTTGAACTAACTAGCTACCTAAGCTGCCCGCTATATAAAAAGGAAAAGTACAGGAAACAATTTAGAAAGATATAAGCAGGCCCTGTTTCCGCCCCACAGTACCCACCTTATAGTCCTGGCTGAATGTTCCAAGGATGGCAATCGACTAAGGTATCGAGATCATCTTTATGTTCCCGCCCATGAACCTTTGCGACTGTCTATCGTCAGGGAAAATAATGATGCCCCTGCTGCTGCTCATCCTGCCCAATGCAAAACACATGAACCTATAACCCGACGGTACTACTGGCCCAGTATGCCCAAAGAGATAGCCCGATATGTGGCCAACTGTGATATCTGTCAAAGAAGTCTCACGACTCGTCATGCTCCGTTTGGTATCCTTCGTCCTCTCTCAATTCCCAATCGACCATGGCAAAATATATCAATGGACTTTGTAACCAGTCTACCCTGGAGTAACGGTAACGATGCAATTTGGGTAGTGGTAGATCGGCTAACCAAGATGCGCCATCTCGTCCCTTGTAGGCTTCGTTACGAGGCCCCATTTCCGAGGAGCTGGGACAAAGTAACATAGGTTATTTTGATTAACTGGTAGAAAAGATCATCCAAATTGGACAAGAACTGACTGAGATAGAGCTCTTGGAAGTTAGACAACTTCACAGATCTCTATTTCACTCAGTTTTGGTGCGATTTGGAAGATTCTTTTTTTAATATGCAGTTAATAACCTGCTCTTGGCGCCCCATTTGTCCAAAACGGGGGGCCGTAACAAACACTAGTCCCTTGTCGTACTACTAGCATCGATGCCCCCTCTCTTGCCCACATATTCCTGGATACATCTGGAAACACCATGGATTACCGCTGACAATTATATCTGATCGAGGGCTACAGTCTGCTGCTGAGTTCTGGGGAACCAGCTGTCGCAGACTGAAGATCGACCAACGTCTATCTACTGCATTCCATCCTGAAACTGACGGGTCAACAGAATGAGTTAACGGTATCATAGAACAATACCTACGGTCATATGTAAACTACCAACAGGATGACCGGTGTCAATGGTTACCAATGGCTGAATTTATGTGGAACAATCATGCATCCGAACCTAGCGGCACCTGTCCCTTCTTTGCCAACTACGGCAATGATCCTGGGAGGGACTTTCTCGACGAACAAACTCTCCCGACTGACAACCAAGAGGCGCGATCTTTCGTTGTCACTATGACAGAACTTGATAAACACCTTTGAACCCAAATGGGTTATGTGCAAGAAAGGCAACAGGAAAATGCTGACTGACGCAGACTCCCAGCTCCCTCCTTCCAGGTCAGTGATGAAGTTTGGCTGAACGCCAAAAAGATTAGGACACATCGACCTTCCCCAAAGTTGGACAATAAACGTCATGGACCATATGAGGTCAGGAAACAGATCGGAACACAGGCTTACTGTCTGGATCTGCCGAATACAATAAAAACACATAACGTTTTCCACGTGTGACTGTTAGACCGAGCAGCCAATGACCCACTCGAAGGACAGATAATCCCACCACATCCACCCATGGAAGTTGAAGGAGAAGAAGAGTGGCAGGTTCAGCAGGTTTTGGATTCCAAATTGGTAAGCAACTGATAGCGATATCTGGTGAAATGGGAGCGCTACGACGAAACAACATGGGAACCGGCTGCATCAATCAACGAACTAAAGGTAGCCGATAATTTCCATGAACGGTACCCACTTAAGCCTGGACCATTACCGGAGAATCCGGAATAGACCTCAGGGGACTTCGGCCCTGGGGAGGGCCCTGCTCTCACGGTCCCCTGGTGAGATACTTGTTGGGATAACTTTGGTGTTCTTTCTTTTATTACATGGTTGCTATAAGGGATTTCCCTTGTAAGGTTTATGACAAATTGGATTGTTTCCTTGGTTACACGGATATGCGACCCATACTGGGGTATGAGTTGGGCGGCAAAGGGCTGTGCTAGGATTTCCTTCTATATAAGTGGGGCTACGCCCGTACTTCCTTCCCATCTTTCTCGTCCGCTCCACCTCCAGCGATTGAAATCTCAACACCATGAGAAATCATCGTGAGAGTGTCCTCTGCCTCTGATCTACCCCGCCCGTGGCATCTGCTCGGGGGTTTGTCACGCCTTCATCCCTTTCCTCTCTCTGGGGCCTTTGGCCTCCCCTCCCGGGGGTTATGGATTCCTTTCTGGTTCCGTTCGTCTTCGCTTGCGTTGATGCTCCTACCCTTTACCCCGCACTTCGCGACGCGTCTCGCTTAGCGTTTTGCACGGTCGGCAACCCTCCTTTCCTCGTCAACACGCGGTCGCTAGTCTCGGGCTATCGGTGAAGTAGTTGCCCTGGTGGCCCTGCTCTCTGGTATTGCACTCTCTCCTGAGTTGCTCGGTCGGTACGGTCGGCGTTCGAAAAATCGTGACCCTGTTTCGGTCCTCCGCGTTCGTACTTCTCGGTCGTTGGCAAGCCTTCCCACTCCCGCTTCCCACGCGTTAGGTCCGCTTGCACCGTACTGCTGCGTCCCTCCTTAGCTGGCACCTTACTGCCTCCTCGGCTGGCACCCTACTGCCCTTCACGATAGCTGGCACCTCCACTGCTGAGTGGCTCTCCTCGCCGGGTGACTCCCCTCGTCCTCCTTCCGCCCCCGCGATTTACTCTACGGTCGCAAACCTCGCGTGTAGGTTACTCTGTGTCATGGTATAGCACTACCTCCGTGGCCCATGCTAAAGTCCGAAGCGTCGCCGATCTTCCGGGCAGTCCGCCCGTGACGAGGCCTTGCCCCTAAGCCGTTAGGTTCGGGGAATTCCCTTAGGCAACCGGCAATAGTAGTTTTATCTTTCCTCTCCGTCGGCACTTGGTGCCGTAAGAATCTTTTCTTTTGTTCTGGTGGGCCCACCGAAGGGTTTGCGTCTTTCTCTGGTTTCGTTTCTATTCATGTCTTTCCTTACGTGTCTGGAGGAGGGTATTGCTCCGTCTTGCTCTCGTCTTAGGTGCTACTAGGGGGAGGGGTGTGCTCTGGGTTCGAGGGGTTGGATTTTTCCCATGAGGGGGTGAAGCGGGCGGTTGTTGGGATTAAGGTTTTGTTCACGCCATAGCTAGCGCTCCACGCGGTTTCTTGTACCTTAACAACGAATACATGACTTTAAA
>Ga0307517_10005907_pt1 | contig 18272 bp, 20 predicted proteins | sample 23_EM_MG_FD_194515 | JGI IMG/M metagenome (GOLD analysis project Ga0307517, IMG submission 194515) | Populus trichocarpa ectomycorrhiza microbial communities from riparian zone in the Pacific Northwest, United States - 23_EM | ecosystem: Host-associated > Plants > Roots > Unclassified | place... | reverse complement strand
GCTGGTGTTTGCTGGCCGCTTCTTTCCACCCCCGTCTGCCCGTGTCCGGCCAGGCCCAATTGTTATCTGGAAAAGGTGATTAGTGTTGATACATGGTAGACAGACGCCGATGCGCTCGCCTTTGTCGTTGCCCTTTTCTAAATGGTTCTCTTCATCGAAGGTAGGAGGGGTCTGCATGGCGAAACAGAAACTGCAGGTGGAATGAGGGGAAAGATGGGGGGTGGGGTGGCAATTGCGTGCCTGCCATTTTATTTTTTTGCTCACCGACTCCTATCCGAGTAGCCCCTGCGCTACACCGATCACCAACTGGGTGACTGTAGACTGACACCCTTCTGGGAGGAATAGGGATATTTCTGCTCCGGACGGTCACTCATTACGGCCCAATTTGTCGTTTAACTTTTGATCGTATTCGGGCTCGGCATCCCGGCATGACGCACTATGTCGGAGCCAGGTTCCCTGGGCATAACTTGTTCCCATTGTCGGGCCATTCGCAAAAATTGACGACATATCCCCGGCGTGAACGGTGAGTCGTTGGCGACCCCGCAGACTGAAATTGAATGGGAGAACTGAATTCCCAACCTGCCTGGGGCCGACGTGCGAACCGGTCAATACCGGGATGCCGGGATGCCGAGCCCCATGCGATCAAAAGCTAAAGGGCGCTTCTTATTCTTTCTCCCCCGGAGGGTCCCGGTCAAATTTCTTGCTCTTTCTCGGTGTTTGTTCCTCGTTGCAACGAATTGGGCCATATTCTGCGAAAAAAATCTATCAAACACACTCCCATGTCCTGTGATCGGAGGGGACTCCGGGGGGAGCCTTGGGGGACCACGAGTCTCGTGATCTGGGGTGCATGACATTTAAATTCTATCTTATCTCTCTTGAATCCATCGATATCTGATGACTCGCCCAATCTTCGGTAGATAGCGCTCTTTTCGACCGAGTTTGTGAGTCTAACCCCAGTTTCTTAACAGAATGTCGCTGTTCCATCGCTTGAGGCTTCCCAAGCTCACCATCCTTGGCCGCTCACTCCTCCTCATCATACTCGAACTCTCCACGAATGCCCTGTTCTGGGTCGCGGCTGGGATTTTGTTTGGAAGAGATAACGACACACGACCAGTCTTGAATCTGGCATTCCTAGCCTGGGTGTGTGTTCCGAGTCCCCCGTGTTCACTTGCAGTCGCTCAACGAGATCCTCAGACCCTTGGTCTGAGGCACGGTACGCACACTGTGCTCCATTAACCAAGCCCAGCACCCCAACTATTCCCCAGCGTTGGATGCCGACCATATAAGGTCCGCAATCTCACGGTTGATGCACCGTATGCGTAAAGCTACATCCACAACACACCCTTGTTGATCCCCCGCTTCTAGGACATCCCCCACTAACAGCTGCCGTCACTCTTCCCCAGTGCAATCGATAATGCGACCAGGGGGTTAATCAACATGGGCCAGCTCCCCGTCACCTGCGGTCTGTACTTCTCGCTCGGCCACAGTACTATTGTCATCATTGTGGTATGCCAACATTTCCAGAAAGTTGCGCGGGCACGATTAGTTAGGTGTTTTAGAACGTAGCCATTGCCATCAGCACGGACGTTTACGGCAAGTTGGATAACGTGGGCCGCGTGGGGAGTATCGTTGGTATGACTGTTCTGGTATTGTGGGCCCTTGGCAATCTCATCGCTGACCCCAGTACTACAGGAGCCGCAATCAGTGGATCATTTCTCTTCATTGTTGGTATGGCAAACTCCATCATTTTGTATCGAATTGTCAAACAACGTCGAAGGGTACGTATCAACACACACACTCTGTTTGACTCTGCTGAAAGTACTCAGGACCGGATGCAGGGAACCAACTCAACTCCAGCGTCGCCTACTTCTGGTGACGAGGAGGCACCTAGTACTAACGATGGGCACCTGTCACGACCTCGCCACCACGGGAACACACTGCTCATGAAGATAATCGGTCCTGTGATCACCCTTGTGGACCGTCCCTGGAAGGTGAATGTTGTTTCAACTCAGTCCAAGAGGAAGTTAAGGCCTCAAATCTAGATGTACCCAGTGGGGCTACTGTTCGGTTTCGGTGAAGTGATACCATGTGGGCAAGTTAAGTGTGACTGACGAAACGGAAATGGGCACAGGATTCGATACCGCATCGTCGATCGCGATTCTCGCGATATCTGCCATCGCGAAACATGGACCAGACGGCAAAGGCGTAAAACCTGCCTACATCATCATTCTCCCCGTGAGCAATTTTTATTGCAAACTTCTTCGCATCTACTCACTCCCGCATCCAGTTATTGTTCACAGCGGGAATGACACTCATCGACTCACTCGACTCCGTCCTGATGTTGTATTCTTACACCGGGTTCCCGGAACGCAAGCTCGCGTTGTTTGTCAAACAGGGCGAGTTTGGTTCGCCCAGCTCTCCAGGAGAGAATCCTCTGGTTGGACACGGACCAGATCTTGATGAAGACCGGCCAGAAAAAATCAACGTGAGAGTGAAGATGAACGCGATGTCTGGATTGAGCATCGTCCTAACGTTGATGAGCATCCTCGTTGCATTCAGGTGTGTGTTCCTGAGCACTGCCACTGGCTTGGGTTTATCCCATTTCCAGCATATCCTTGATTACAATCATGGGCCTCATAGGAGAGGAGTGCACACCCTGTAGGGAAGCAGCGGAGGACGAAGACAACCATTCTCTTGCAGCAGGGTGGTGGAGGGGCTGGGCACAGGCAAACGATCAATCCGGTTACATCGGGGCTGCCATCGTTGGGGCCTTCCTCGCCGTTGTCCTTGGTTGGTATAGCATACGCTGGGCGTTGAGAAGAAGGTCGCCAAGGGTCGATCTTGTCCAATCGGTAACCGCACGGATGAGCGGACAAGACTAGAACAAGGCGGGCGGGATGGATTTGCGGGCGGAAGCAGATAAAATAACACTTTATGAAATATACGATTTCGAAATCTGCCAGAAGTGTGTCGGATCGCCTCTGTTGACCCCGTCTAAGGCGGGAGGTGGGCTGCTGAAAAACACGGGTGGCCCCTCCCCTGAAGGCCTGACCATTGAAGACTACCGCGACCTCAAGAAATTTCCCAACGTTTTTACCTCGACCTTTTTTCTCACACGAGATTCAGACGGAAGCGGCCATCAGTTGAACTTGACGTTGAACTTGATCGTGGCCAAAGAGTTTGCGCCTGTTTGTCGCTGGTTCACCCGCACCCCCGCTCGACGCCAGCCGCGACGTCAAGCACACCCGCGCGCGCTATAATCAGCGTTGTACACTTCCAGCGGGCTGCACGACACGCCTCGTTCGACCGACGACGTCTCCGACACGATAATCTACCGACGAACCATAGCCTACGCACCCAACACGAATATCCGCAAGCCAGTCTATAACCTATCATCGACTATCTATCGTAATCTCGTTCGGCCCGTTTCGCCCTTGTACCACTCGCTAGACCCACCACCGTGCTCGGTCTCCCTCTTGGTACCTCACCTCACGTCTTCGTCTCCACGGAAACACAGCTATCTCCCCGGCGTCTTACCTGGACCGGCCTCGCAACGTGCGTGTGTTAATTTCCCGTCTTTTAGGCGTTTAGCTCATTTCGCCGTGCACCTCCGTGCATGTGTGCAGGCCCGCTCTATTTGCTCCGCTTGACAGCAACCCCACCCCGAAGACGACTTCTAACGACGACGAGTTACCCAAGCACCCCCATACCATGCGTCTACAAATCGATACATCCCCTAGGGCTGTTTCACAGAACACTTCTCGCCAACAATCAGCCCGTGGCTTCAGGTCAAGGACCCCAGATCCTACCTCCGCTGCCTCCGGTCACAGCACGTTTTCCCGAGCCTCATCTCCAAACCTCTTATCCCCCGCGCCCTCCTCGTCATCCTCTTCCCCCATAGACGCACACCCTATTCGGCGCTACACTCCCAGCCCTTCTCCGTCCCTTTCTGAAGGCGGGGACCCAGACTACGTGCTGGCCATGCATGATTTCACTCCCGATCACCGAAATGCGACATGTTTAACATTTCACGCTGGCCAGGTTATACACGTGTTGAACCGTGATCCAAGTGGCTGGTGGGATGGCGAGGTTGATGGTCGTAGGGGCTGGTTCCCCAGCAACTATGTTGCAACTACTGCCGTTGCCGCTTCACTAACGGAAGAAGTATTTCCTGGACCCGAGGTGAGTCTTCTTTTGGATTTGTTCGCGGAAAGGTTTTGACGTAATTTCTCTCCACGCAGTCTCCCAACAACCGACAAAAATCCTCAGGCAGTTGGTCCAACCCGTCGTCCCCAAAACGCGCGATTCCGAGTGGGAAGGGTCACCGACAATCTGCAAGCGAGTCGATTGTATCCGATGTGGATGTGTATTGTCCACCAATAATGGTCTCCCTTTTACACGCACTTTCGCTCCTCCAGAACGCGATCCGCTCCGAACGACTGGCCCATTTCCAACCCTCCACCGCTTGTATCATTTCCTGTGTTCGATCGATTCTCGCGACGACCGGTTGTTTGTCACGAGACGCTGCTGTTCTCAGAAGACATCCGATGTTGGCTGAGCAACGCAAAAGGATCCTTTCGGATCTCGCCTCGTTGGTTTCGCAGGCTAAGACAGCCTCTGCGGGAAACCTCGACGGAATGCACCAAACAATCGAGAGTGACGCTTTGATGCGGCTTGGTGGCCGAGTGTTCGCCCGCGTTCGGAGGTTTTTGATGTTCGCCGTTCAATGTGGTGTGGAACTTCCAGAAAGTGATGAGGACGAAGGGTCAACAGCTGGGCCATCATCAGTGACGGAGAGCCACAGAAGACCTCCCAGGGAACCCCTCGTTGATGATGGTGATACCTCAAATGACGGTGACGACCACGACGAGGATGACACCTACAGGCGCAAAACCCCAGTTATCGCGCGGACAAACAACGGGATTATGCACCGACCCGTATTTTCTCGGTTTCAAACGACAAATAACCAGGCCACTCCTCGCGCTGCCCTTAGGACGAAGAGCATGGGCGACCTTCGGAATAATAAGTCTGCCTTCAAGACCACGTCTCCGAGTTCCCCACTCCGTAGCCCGCTTCGGTCACCACCGCGAAACATGTCCCCAACTCCTCTAAGACCCGCCCCTCCACCGCCCAGTCACCAACGGGGACCATCCCTGAGCAGCGTGTCGTCCTTCTCCTCGGCGTCTTCGGTGGAATCTGTCAAGACACCAGCCACCGCGAAATTCCCCAACGGACCGTGCACTGTTGCGGAGGTGATCGAGGCACTCCGCAATACCCACGACCAGTACCTCTCCACAATCGCAGCCTTCATCGGCCAAGCACACTCTCATTCCAGGACCTCTCACGCTTCGAGCACTGGTCACATACTGGAACGTGTGCGAGAAGTGGTTGAGATGGTTTGCAGGTTGCTGACGATCGTAGATGGCGTGATGAAACACCCTGGTACCCCCGCTCCCAAGATTCCGAACCTAAAAGCTTCTAAGCATGGGCTGTACAACGTCACGAGTTCCCTCGCCGAGTCTGTTCGAGTCCTCACGAGTGGTACGAGCGGAGAGGAGAGGTCTGAAGAGGATGAGAGGGCCGGTTTACTCAAGTCAGCGACCGACGCTCTAAAGGCTGGGAGTGACTGTGCCAACGAGGTCAAGAAATGTCTGTCACTGTCGGTGGTCGATGAACCGATCATTCTCCAGCTCCCAGCTCCTGGGAAACTCGTTCCAAATGCCCTTGGTACCTCCAAACAGCCGGAGTACCTTGATACAGAGTCCCGGGGGGTCAATAAACTCACTCTAGAGATTGACGAGGATGCAACCGTACAGGACGATCTCTTGCCTCTTGTGTCTCCCCAGCAACCCTTCGTGGACAGCGAGGTCGCTCCAGCCGATAACGAGGTGGAGTCGCCCCCCGAAATACCACCGGGTGGAAGGGACAGTGCATGCTCGATACGTTCAACACACGGGCGCAAGGCTCCACCACCCCCGTTGACATTTACCAGCGAACCTGTTGCCCCAGCACTCCCCTCCCCAGCTTCCTTCGCCCGTACCGACGATGATGGTACAACCTGGGAAGGCAGCCACAACCTGCATGGTCGACCTTCTCAGGATACTACAACGAGTGGTAGGACAACGCCTCGATACGCTAGAAGCGAGTTTGATGGCCGACTATCGCTTTCTCACGAGTATTCTCTTGAGGACGTGGCCTACAACAAGGACGGCGTTTTGGTCGGTGCATCCCTAGAGTGTCTTGTTGAAAAGATGACACCCCATGACAACATTGTCGAACCCGCCTTCTCTGCAGTCTTCTTCATGACCTTCCGGATGTTCTCCACACCTCAAGAACTCGTCGCATCGGTCATCAAGCGTTACAACCTCTTGCCGCCCGCAGGACTGAGCGACGAGGACCTTTACGTCTGGCAGCAGAGGAAAGGTGTCCCCGTGCGGTTGAGAATCGCAAACTTCTTAAAGCTGTGGCTCGAAACCTACTGGAGGTCGAGTGCTGACGACGCGGTTTTGGGAACACTCATGGCCTTCACCCGTGATGCCCTCGCTGTCATGTTCCCCAATCCTTCACAAAGGGTCATGGAACTGATAATACTCCGAAGCCAACAAACGAACTCCATCATCAGTCCCCGTGCAGATCGATCCAAAGACGCCGGAATGCCCCTCAACCCTCCTTCGGCAGGGCTCAGTTCGGATATCCCAAGACCGGTTATGACCAAGGCTTTGTTAACTCAACTCAGGGCTCGCGGTTTTGGTGTCATCTTACCGCTCGATTTCGACGCTCTGGAACTCGCTCGCCAGCTGACGATCATGGAATCAAAGTTATACTGTGCGATCACCGCTGAGGAAATCCTCGAGGCTGGCAAGGAGGCTCCACGTGGGACGACAACGCCAAATCCGAACGTGAAGGCTGTCACCTCACTGAGCACTACTATCACCGGATGGGTCGCAGAGACAATATTGGACGAAGCAGATACGAAGAAGAGGACGGCACTGGTTAAATTCTTCATTAAACTTGCCGACGTATGTTTTTCTACCATCTCTTATGGCTCCCCTCCTCACATTCCATCCTCTAGCGATGCAATACTCTGAGCAACTTTAGCACTTCAAGAGCTATTCTTGCCGCGCTAGATTCGTCAACAATATCTCGCCTCCAACAGACCTGGACCGGTCTCCCCCAAAAATACAAATTGCAAATGGAAGGCCTACGAAAACTCGCCGATCACGCGAGGAACTACAGCGAGTATCGCGGTAGGCTGAGAAACACGAGCCCGCCAGCGGTTCCCTTCCTTGGTAAGCGACCTTGACCTTGCCGTGCTGAAACCGCCTGACCAAACCCAGGTCTGTATCTCACGGACCTCACATTCTGCCGAGAAGGCAACCCCTCTACCCGACCCTCGCCAACAGCGCCGGAAAAGAAGTTGATCAACTTCAACAAGTACCATAAGCTGGCAAGGGTTGTTCAGGGTACGCCTTTTCAGTACAAGCCAAGGATGCTCAGCTCATCCTCGACCAGATATGCAGCGATTCCAGGTTTCATACAACCTCAAGGAGATCCCGGAGGTACATGAATACCTCAAGTTCGCCTTGGAAAAGTCAAAGAGACAAGGCGACCTTCAGGATCTCTACAGGAGGAGGTGAACATGCTACTGCGCTGGATGATGTGTCACGAGCAAACCCTGATGCCCCAATTTGCAGCTTGCTCATCGAGCCTAGACAACCCGCCGACACGCCACCTGCGAGCGACGTTCGACAGCTTTTTAGCTGGGCTTCCCGTCAACCCCCAGCGCCGCCACCTACGTCAGCGTAGACAAACGGACCACGAAGTCCACGACCATCTTCCCATTTCCTATTTATTAATTGACCTACGCCCTCCGACACTTGGAACGCTTTCCACACATCGCTTCCTGTCCCCTCAGGCACACGCAATATGTTCTCGTTCACTCAATCTACCACCCTATTCCCCATTCTTCTTCAGCCCTCTCAGCATATGTTTTTTTCGTTTCTGCATGTCGTGCCCTTTGTGAATACCAAAAGCTGATGTACATCTCCCTTTCTTGCTATCTATATATCGATCATGTTTTGTACTGTACTGTGGTGTTTAATCGCTCGTTGTTATCACTAGATCCGTCGGGGAGACTTTCCTCGCGACATACCTCCTCCCCATTCTAATTGAACTCTTTGATCCATGGAATCGGCGGGAACTGAGCGGGCTCCAACACCGATCCCAGCACTCTCAAAGAACAAGGGTGGAAACACTCGGCCAGCGGACAAGAAGTTGCGGGCTAACGCTGTTTGGCTACCTGCAGTTTGAGATTGTCCACATACATCTGGAGAGTCTCATTGCCGGAGGTTAGCTTGTCGACGTCGGCTTGGACGACTTTCACTCTCGCAAGAAGAGCTGTAGGGTGGAAATCAGCGCAGTCTTGAGGAGTAATACCACGATCGGTGACCAGCCTCGAAGGTCCTCTTGCGCGGACGTTATATCCCTGCGGATTTCACGAAGGTAAACACTCAAGACAAGCCATCCATGGGGGAGGCAACGCACTTTATCATCTGCTCTTTCTTGATGGCGTCCTTCACAATATCCCCCGGTTCCTTTGGAGATTGAGCCCAACTCGCGTCCTCCCCTTCCAACGGTACAAAGGACATGATTAGATGGAGGCGATGGTAGTCAGACCTGGGTGGGAAGCTCAAGTGGGTCGATCGTTCTCAGCATCAGGCAAACGTTTCCTTACATAAACTTGACTTAAACTAACCTTGGCTCCTCCCTTTGCCTCAGATGACTGTTGATTTCACGAAATGGCGGCGAACCACCACCCAACTGTCTATCCGATGCCTCCCGCAAACGCCGACCTGGCCACCATTTGGGCCTTCTTGGAAGAGGGGGTCGACCATATCATGACCAAACCCCACACAGGAGTGTCTTATCTCAAGTACATGGCGCTCTCCACCGTCGCTTACAACTACTGCACCTCCTCCAGGATGCATGGGAGTAAGTTGCTCCCAATCCACGCATCCACCACGACCTTTCGTCTTTTCCTTTCGTTCTTCTTTCTGACTGATAATGCGCGTACGCAATAATAGCCGGTGAAAACCTCATGGGATCTGATCTATACAACAACCTCACCCGTTACCTTGTAACCCATTTAAGGACGCTCAAAGATGTAAGTCCTCCCAGCCGATAACCGACGTGACAGTTTTAATGGTCCTTTTGATCCTACCCAGGCGTCAGAATCTCTCCAGGACGAAGCGCTGTTACAGTACTACGCCAGGGGGTGGGATCGGTACACGACGGGAGCCAATGACATCAACCGATTGTTCACCTATCTCAACCAACACTGGGTGAAACGAGAAAGGGATGTGGGCAGGAAAGGTGTCTATCCCATCTACACTGTACGTCCGTCCCCCCTGCGTTCTTTCGCCGTCTGCGGCGGAGTACACGTTAATCACGCGATCCCCTTCTTCTCCACCCCGCGTTGACTTTGTTGCAGTTGTCTTTGGTGCAATGGAAAAACAACTTCTTCATCCATATCCAAAACAAAAATTCCAAGCTGACTAGTGCCATCCTCCGTCTCATTGAGCGCCAGAGGAACGGCCAAGAGATCGACCAGGGACTCGCTAAAAAAGTCGTGGACTCTTTTGTGTCTCTCGGCCTCGACGAGACCGACACCAACACAGCACACTTGGACGTGTACAAAGAGCACTTCGAGATCCCCTTCCTGGAAGCGACAGAAAAGTACTACAAGCTCGAGTCTGAGGCCTTCCTCGCTGAAAACAGTATCTCCGACTACCTCAAGAAGGCCGAAGAGCGGTTGAGAGAGGAGGAAGACCGTGTGGAGAGGTACCTCAACACGAACACGAGGAAGCCACTCATCAGCAAATGTGAACACGTATTAATCAGGGAACACTCCAAGCTGATGCACAAATGCTTCCAGAGTTTACTCGACTACGACAAGGACGAGGATCTCCAGAGGATGTATGCGATACTTGCGAGGATTCCCGATGGCCTCGAGCCGCTGAGGAACGAGTTCAAGAAACACGTGAAGAATGCTGGTTTGGCCGCCATCTCGGGGCTTGTCAGGGAGGGCGGCGCGGAAAAGGAAATCGATCCCAAGATTTACGTTGATACACTGTTAGAGGTCCATCGTAAGAGCTCCGAGACGGTCAAGAGGGGTTTCGACGGCGAGGTAGGTTTCGTCGCCTGTCTCAACAGGGCCTGCAGAGACTTTGTCAACAAGAACGCCGTCACTGGTGCATCGAGTACCAAATCTCCCGAACTATTGGCCAAGCACGCAGACACTTTGTTGAGGAAGAATAACAAAATGGCTGAGGAAGACTTCGAGAGCGCTTTGAACCGAGTGGTATGTCACTCTCGGCTATTTCAGCATTCACCACGGTCTAACATCCGGTTCAGATGGTGCTATTTAAGCACCTTGAGGATAAGGACGTGTTCCAAACCTTATATGCCATCAAACTCTCCCAACGCCTTCTTTGCGGCGAGTCGGCATCTGACGAGGCTGAGGCGAGCATGATCTCGAAGCTGAGGGAGGAGTGTGGTTTCGAATACGCGAGCAAGCTCCAACGCATGTTCAAAGGTGGGCAGAAAGAGTAGGAACCAGTGGTTCACCACTAACGTTCTTAACTGCCTGCTCTAGACATGAGCCTGAGTAAAGACTTGACTGACCAGTTCAGGGAGCGGATGGCACAGGGTCACGACGATTTGGATATCGATTTCAGCGTTATGGTTCTTGGAACTATTTTTTGGCCGCTCAGTGCCCCGAACAACGAGTTCAACATCCCCGCGGATATCTTGCCTGTATACAATCGTTTCTCCCAATATTACCAGAGGAAGCACTCCGGAAGGAAGCTCACGTGGCTATGGAACTATTCCAAGAACGAGCTCAGGACAAACTACCTCAACCAAGAGTACATCCTGATGACTAGCTCTTACCAAATGGCTGTTCTGCTCCAGTACAACGATAACGATACTTTGTCGTTGGACGAGCTCGTGACCGCTACGACGATTAGCAAGGGCGTGTTGACCCAGGTGCTTGCGATCCTGGTCGAGGCCAAGATCCTGATCAATGAGGAGAAGGATCAGTACGACTTGAATCCCAGTAAGTTTTTTCACCTCTACCTCCGCCACTATATAACTGAGTTTGGGGACGTAGATTTTAAGTCGAAGAAGATCCGTGTCAACTTGAACTTGCCCATCGGGGCTGAGGTCAAAGCCGAGTCAGCGGACGTTTTGAAGACTGCCGACCAGGACAGGAAGTTTACCATCCTGATCACGATTCAGCGGTACGTTCTCAGGAGATGCTACGTATTCGTCCTCAAACAGCGATCAATCACCGCTGGATTAGTATCATGAAGGTTCGTAGGACAATGAAGAACAACGCGTTGATCCAAGAGGTCATCTCGCGGATCTCGCAACGGTTTGCACCCAAGATTCCAGAGATCAAAGAGGTTTGTGACATGCACACTATCTGTCGTGGCTCGATCTTGATAAGGGTTACAGGCCATCGATACCATGCTGGGGAGGGAGTATATTGAGCGAGTAGAGGGTACTCGCGATACCTTCAAATACGTCGGATGAATACGATTTCCTAGGATCTCATCTCAAGTTCTTTGGCTTTTCATATTCACTATATGTGGCGGAGATGAGGGCGGTCTTCCTTGGGTCATACAACGGATATCGATATCTTGTAGCATATTAAACAATAGCATTTGTTTTCCGCCATCTTTCTTCCTGTGGTTCTCTTTCCTTGAAACTATCATTGGAATGTACATGTACACCTAACGCACTCGAGAACGACCATAAGCTGGTCAACGTGACTCTGGAGGATAGTCAACCTCGAGAATTGTTGGTATGTATGGTTTACTGGATGGGATTTGCGAGCCTCGTCTGATCGACTTTGAATAGTGCCGTCAACCCTGTCGCAACCGAGTGTGTCCCTGCCAGCGGACTTCCGCAGGAGTCTCGAGGCGCAATCTCCCGCCTCCCCCCTGAGATACCATACGATATTCCACTACAAAATGTCCTGCAGGTACCAGTTCAACGTGGGAGGTACTATTGGCTATTCAACTTCCTATTCGTTTATTGGGGGTGGTACAGTGTCGCGCGCCGTTCTCCGCACCTCTCAACCACCGGCCCGTATTCGTTGCTCCGCCGAAATGGATGGCCTTTCTCGTCCATATGTACTATGCCCGCGCTGGATACCGTGTGATCTCCGACAGTCATTTAAATGCTATTTTCCAAGCCTACGACTTCTGCTCCAGGGTTCGGGAATTCACGCTGGACGGGGCACGTCAGGAAGGCCTGTTAACAACCACTGCCAAACCATCTGATAGAGCCAAGAGCCAACAGTGTATCCTATCCTTCATACTAACTCTCTCGAAAAGTTAACTTCCTCAATGCCCCATCCTGCCCAACCATGACGAGCGCGGACCCAACCCAAGAGTGGGTGGCCTCGGACGACCCGATATACCCCGGCAGAATCCAAGAGATCTTCTGTGAACCGCTAACGACCTATTCGTGACTATAATCCACACAATATTGCCTCTCCCGCGCCTCAACCAAGGGTAGCAGACCACGACAGATAATTGGATAGCTGGAGGTGCATGACTGCGATCCTGAGGGGACACATTTATAGCTGACACCACCGATGGTGTGGTAGGTATTGCGGCAGGAGAAAAATCGGCTCGCCGAGTCGAATGTGGTATCGGAGGGGCATGGGGTCGGGGGGACCGTCAGGTTCGTAGATGATGCAGTGGGTGCCGTGGTGGGAGTGAGACTGGTTCTTCGAGTTGACTGAGCCGAATGTGATATCGAGGGGGCATCGGTCCGGGGGGTCGTCAAGCAGAAGCTCCGCCAGGAGTCTCCCGGTTTTCACATCCCAGATGTGGATATAAGCCTGGTGAGGCCTGGCACTGTAGGTCACGAGCTGGCCAAAAATCGGTGAAATTTCACCGATTAATTGTGGTCTGTCTGTTTCCACAGCCCACTTCGGAAGTTGATCACCAAACTCCCACAACTGCAGGTTCATTTGCGCCCCTCTTCATAGTAACGAACTGCCATCTTGTTTTCGAGTGACACGCAAAGGACGCCGGTCCGATCGGCTGGAGAACGGAGGTCACTCCGAGCAGGAATTGTAAGAACCTGCGACATTGGTGGTTGTTTCCAGCACTGTGACGCTGTCACCACCAGCCCTGACAGTGATTCTGCCCTTGTCGAAGAGGTGCACAGTGGGCGCGGGCGTATTAAGTTGTCGAGATGTGGCGTGTCCCTCATCCAGGCCCAACAATTGGATACCTAGCCCCGCGGCACTCGCTACCACGGTCCCACTTGATAGCGTGGAGAGTGATGTTGAAACAAATGAGTCAGAAATGGCTTTCATGTGGATTGCAGATGAGTTCGCATACATTGTCAAGAATGTTATTAATGCTGTGAATTACACCTTCCAGTCTGTTCTCGAGATTCATAACCTCGATCTACGGGAGAGCGTTACTTTTGAAGAACTCGGTCGCAGAGGTAACCAACCGAACGGAGAAGCCACGGGTGGTTGGGGAAAGCCGAAGGTGCATGGCCCAATAGCCGCATGCGTACCGCAATGCATCTCCCACCTTATCCTCCAGAAGTTCTGGGACGTTGACCATATCCTGATTCATCACTAAATCGAGCAGATCACAAGGATTCGGTTTCAACTCCTTCAACACCCGAGCGCCATATCGCTGTGGTGAACGGGGGAATCGATGAAAAACCTGTCATCGTGACAACGGTCGCGGTCCTGCAAGAAGTCCGGGAATGATTTGTGGAAAACACGGATTTCCTCGGAGTCCTCGCTAGGGACGAGAAAAATCGAGTGAAGATGTCGGAGGGGTGTCGTGATGAGGGATGATTTAACGTCAAAGATCTTTGCAACATACACCGGGGACAACGGGTGGAACGTTGAACGCCAGGACCACTGCACCCAAAACCCTCCTTAAATCGTGGCCTCCTTGACATCGGAAAACGCGTGAATCAAAACTTGAGTGTACAGCGGGTCGATACCCTCCCGTCCCTCATGCACATGGACGATGCTGTCTGACGGGGTAATAATGAGTTGGAGGTGTTCAGCGCTTCCCCCTCCCTCTGAATTTGAGGCTGGATTCCAGCCTATGACGGAAGTAGTGTATGGTGGACGACAGGATGACAAAGTGTAAACGCCATCCTCCACAATGCCACAGCCATAGATAGAATAATCTGGCCTTTTGACCGGGCTTGCGAAGTCAAGATGCAACACTGGATGACATTATTTCCGTCGCAGTTGGGGTCTCTCTGCCTTCCTTGAAGGTCCTCAAAGATTGACTTATACGCGGATATGACCTTACGGATAGTCGTCGCCTAAGTACCCCATACCACATATCTGGTATACATCCATGACCAGGCTGGGGACAAACAAATGTAAGCAGACGCACGCTGGGGCGCCTGATCAATCGATCAAACTTGAGCACAGTACGCGTCATCTTTCAAGACCAGCAGCGCTCCTGGATTTACCCACTCTCCGTTCAATGGACTACACCAACACTCAGCGATTCATCTTGGCTCTCAAAGCCGGTCGCGCACTTCGACGCGATGGCACCAATTTCGTTGACCCCAAGCCGGAGAAGGGTGCGATCATCCTGTACGATGGCGAAGACGATCTGCTGCATTTCGTCTGGAAGGACAGGACGACTGGAAACGTCGGAGAGGTGAGTTTTTCCAGTGTCATCCGCCGGTCACCTCGATTAGTTGGGTAGATTACTGAGACCCGCATCCGTGCAGGATCTAATCATGTTCGAGGGCGATGCCTCGTTCACCCAGGTTCCCAACGCACCCGGAGGAAGGACCTACGTTCTTAAATTCCAGTCTTCGGACCAGAGGCATTTCGTGAGTTCTTAGGTCACTTGAAATCGGTCCGGCATATGTATTCACCTACGAATAGTTTTGGATGCAGGTACGCCATACTCAGCTCACTTGCACGAACGGATCGTAATCGCCTTCGCTGACCTTAGGATGCATCTTCGGAACGCGACGCCGAGTTCGTTCAAAATCTGAACGGCCGTCTGCAAGACCCCACCTTCTCGCTTACATGGAATACCGAAACCACTTCCGCCGTATCGCCTTCGTAAGTGAGGGCAAAATTTCCCGATACTAAATTCATCCTGTTTACCTGGGGATGAAGTACCAGTGGTCCATCGCGACCGGTTCAGCAGGCTACCCCGGAGCAAGTGGAGACTTTGCGAAGACTTTTATCCTCCCACCGCGCGGGTGGTGCTTCCGCTGCCACTGCTCCGCCAGGTGAGGAAGGCGCAGAGAAGGTTGGGATAGTTTACTGATCGGAACGCCACAGAATATTCGCTCACAGATATCTTGACTCCCGCCAACATCACCCCACTCTTTACCTCTCACCCCGAACTCGTACCAACATTGTTCCCTCATCTCCCATCTGACCTGCCAGACCCACCCAATGCGGAAACCGTCGCTCAAATCATTGGGTCCCCACAATTCCGATCGGCTGTGAACAACTTGGACCAGGCATTGAGAACGGGTCTATTGGGTGGCTTCGTCCGCAGCCTTGGCCTCCCTGAGGAGGCGGGCACGAGTGTCGAAGCCTTCTTGAGAGCCATCCAGGATCAAGCGGCAAGTGACGATTCGATGGAGACGGATTAGGTTCTAGCTCGTGGTTGGTCGTAACGTGTGTACACAGCATTATAGACGAAAACGAAAATACAAGGTCGCGAGGCGTTTTGGCCGCACCCGGGACTAATGGCTGTGCTTGGTGAGCCATTGAAGCACGATGTCCCTAGAAATGCCACGAGTTAGTGGAAATCACAAGACACTCGTGAAATGCCACGAACAGGTTGTGTTGGCTCTTCATAGAACACTTCACAAGCGGGTTAAAGGGTGTCTTACTGAGGAACTGCCATTACTTACCGAATAGCACTGTAAAGGGAACCGTCAGTGTTGGGGGAGTTTTGGGATAGCTAAATTACTCACAGAAACTGCACGGTTTCGGATTTTGTCGAGCTCGAGGGCATTGATGAGCTCGTTAACAGTAGCATGGTCCTCCAGATCGTTCTTGTTTCCCAGCTGGGATCCGTGGCAAATTAATGGAGGACAAGGGTTGGAATCACGGCAAGCGTACCACCAGCAGAGGGACACCAGCTAACATCTGGTATGACAGCAACTGATGCAGCTCAAAACGTACAGAATCAAACTTTTCCTTCTAAACCGGTTGTGAGAAATGACAGGGACATGCAATACTGATGAAACCACGCGCATACATCGTGCGAGTCGACGATGAAAATGATGACGTCCACGCCGCTACAATACCGTTCCCAGGTTGAGCGGAACTTCGGTTGGCCTGCGGGGGTAACGGGTCCAGTGGGTGGATGGATCAGAACGCGCATAGAGTCGTGACGCACCAGCGATATCCCAAATCTTGAGCGTGATGTTTCCCTTGCGAACGTTTCGTACATTGAACCCGACGGTCGGCACCACTTCCTCGCTCCACTTGGGTTCAGGTGAGTGCAGCTGCCAGAATGGGACAACCGCGAAAGGGGGCGAACCTGACCGGAACCTAGAACATTCACAAAAGACGTTTTCCCAGATGCCTTGCATATGTAATCGACGTCAAGTTACTGCGAGAACCGACGGCTCAAAGTTCGGTAATGAGTACCTGCAGCCCAACGATGGAGATATCGGCTGTCTTTGAGAAGAGCAATCTGCGTTTTCGCGTTGAATGATCTATAGTCATTGTTAGGTGGGATTGTAGATAAACATACCCCGAGAACCACTGGAACAAAGAGGTGTACCAAGGCATCGTAATGACGGGGTGGTAGAAAAGGCAGACGGTGGCGCCGATCACGGTCACTTCGTCATATGCTGCGTCCGAGCCTCCGGCCGCTCGTCCGTCAACAGGCTCGGTCTGTTCCCCTCCAGCTTCAACGTCGTCTCAATTCTACAGACACCGGACCAAACCAGTTTTCAGACTTTTTAGGATGGGCACGAAAACACCAAGTGAAAAGTCGAAAAAAACGGACCCAACCGCGTTCTGGAAATTCTCAGGGTGGCAAGTCCTTGAAGGAAAGGAGGCTAAAAATGATCAAGGGACCGCAGTGGTTCAGTTCTAGTTTTGGGAGCCCTTCAAACGCGGTGACTCGCGAGCAATGGATTCTAGAGACATTGCGGGCGGTCGTTCGCAAAGAGAAACCACCGACCCCTGCCGTTGATGCCTGGCCAAGGGAGGATTGGAAGACAGACGATTGGGGTCCGGATAGTAAGTCGCGCATATATAAACTCTTTTGCGTTGTTGAACAAACTAACCAAAGCGAACCCCGACCAGAGCTCGAGCCTCCGCCCCCGGACCGGGATCCGGTCATTGAAGTTGATAAATCTGCGAGAAAGAGCAATGTGAAATATACCCCCTTTGGAGGGGTGCTCGCTCCCCTTGGTTCTCCTGTACTGGAAGGCGCGTCTCTTGTGGTTTATACAGCGTACCTGCATGCTTACAGTTCCTACAGACGTGGCACCTTTGGCGGAACACCGTCCGATCGCGACTTTGGCCCATAAGCTCGATAGAGTTCTCTTCGAGTGCGCCTGACCCCTTTCTTACCGTCCCATCGTCTCATTAAACCTTTAGCCCAGGCGTCCACTGGTTACAAGAGCCCAGATCTGGAGTCTACAACTTCACTCCTTGGTTACAAAACATACCAGACGTGAATGACTTTGCATTTGAGCGTTTACCCCCGTTTGTGAAGAGTTCGAGGGATAAGGTGTGTGCGATCTGGATTTATTTTGTGCTCGTATGCCAAAAAAAAACCCCACGGTTTCCAGGACTTGTGGGAGCTTGCAAAACGGGAAGGAAGAATATTTGGCGGTTCGACCTCATCTTTGACCGGGATGCTGTCGCAAGTGTACTTCCTCGTCTCTGGCATTCGAGCGCCGGATGCATCACTTCTCAGTCGACCTTTCCAAAGTATTGTTCGTATCTTTCGTTGCTTTGCTGTTGAGTCTGCTCACCTTACGATACGTCAAGCCTGGAGATTTCACACCTGGTCAGCGGATGCCGGCATCGGTCGTTTTGAATTACAAGGATGGGGTGTATACAATCGACTCGGGTTATAGTGAAAGGGATGACCCGGACAAGAACGTCCTCACGTGGCTTGTAAGTCTCAAGTCTGGCCGGGAGGACCTACAGTTGACACAGTTTGCAGGGTACGCTGCTCGAGAAGTTTCTGACGATGCCTCCA
>Ga0307517_10005906_pt1 | contig 18273 bp, 11 predicted proteins | sample 23_EM_MG_FD_194515 | JGI IMG/M metagenome (GOLD analysis project Ga0307517, IMG submission 194515) | Populus trichocarpa ectomycorrhiza microbial communities from riparian zone in the Pacific Northwest, United States - 23_EM | ecosystem: Host-associated > Plants > Roots > Unclassified | place... | reverse complement strand
TTAGTTGATATCTGTTGCTTTTGATGTTTTCACTTCTTGGTGTTGGCTTATAGGTTTCTTATGCCCCCCCCCCCCCCCAACCCTGTTTTCAGCATAAATGCATCTGTTACAAGTAGCACCGAGGCAACAAAAAGCAAAACAGTCATTCTGATGGAAAAGGAGAAGATGTATTTATGTCTCAACCAGTTTGCAAAAAAGGTCTTTATCAGAATGATTTCTGTTCAGATCCAGCCTTTCATTTTTTGTTTTCAAGTTGTTTTATGTTTGGGCCGTAATGTTTTTCAAAATGTTTCTTAGATTCCTATAATGGTGGTAATGAAGGCTATGGGGATGGAGAGCGACCAAGAGGTGGTACAGATGGTAGGAAGAGATCCTCGATATAGCGCGTTGCTTTTGCCCTCTATTGAGGTAATCTACATCATGTAATTCTTAGTAGAAAATGTCAACTAACTTTCAAGATAATTTTAATTTTGGATTCGTTCATAATGAATTGGCCTTTTGCCATTGAACATTCATCATATCCCAGGTATCTAGGATTGCTGTTTCATAATCTAAATTTGAACTTCTATTGAATATATTTGAAGTTTGTTTGCTAAGTTGGTAATGGCCTTTAAAATACAGGAATTGGAAAATTTGCATTGCATTTTGCAATTCTATCCTTGTGTCAATTGGAAATTTTTCCCCTGATTTGTTAGAGATTTTTATGACTTTGTACTAGCATGCAGAAGGTTTTCAAGCTATATAATTTTTGTGGCATTAACTTAGTTTCTGCTTTCACACTTAGAGCTTGAAGTTAAATATGATTCAGTTATAATTGCAATAAGATTGCTAGCGCTTTCTTGTTTTCCAAATCATGTCAACCACCGGATACCGCTGTTGAGCCATGCTATGTCAGATGCTAATGTAAAAACTCTGATGTCACCTAGGAAATCAGCATTTCCACATGTATCAGAGCCTCATTTTTCTTATTGTCCTTGCTGTTTGACTTGATTATCCTTGATAAGGAAATGCAGAGCCCTTGCAAACACATTATGGGTGAATTTAACATGAATTGCAATACCCTGGGATTGAGCATCTCTTATTTTGCTGTCCTCTCTCTTTCATCAGTTGTTTTCTTCTGTAAATGGGTGCTCGGTATCTGATTTGTGTTTGACTTTTCTTAATGATCTAAATGCAGGCATAGTTTTAGTGCTCTCTTAAAAATAGATGTTTCTTTCTTGTCAGGTCAATGTAAAGTTTTTATATCCTTGCCTGTTCTAGACCTCTAAGTTAACTGGATGGCTTGAAAGGTGTAGAAAACACTTTCCATGTTGGTTCTTATCTTTACCAACTTTGCTTCTGTTGACATTTCTTTTATTCTAAACTTCCTCTCTTCTCTCATTCCATTTTCCCATTTATTAAACTTGCTAATGGAAGAGAAAATTGGCAAGAGTTTGTGTTTCATATCCCACAAACCTGCCTGAGGGGAGACTGATGTGGCAACTGCAGATAAAAAGTCAAATGGGTTTCGATTAAGCTAGTGAGAATGTAGTTTGTCCTGCATGATTATTATAGTGGCATATTTTCTTCCTTGTAATGATACAAATGTATTGGATGAGAAAGAATGTCAAACATATGGCTTTAATGTTTTTAGTAGTGGTAGGTTTTATTTTTAACATATCCCATAAATTGTTGATAAATTCTTATCATAATTTTATTCTTCTTGTCTCAAGTATACAAATTGGACTGCTGCAGCTCTTCCTTTCCCAAACATTTCCTTTCCCTTCCTTTCCTTTTCTTTTAATCTTTCTTTATTTTCTTATTTCATTTTCATTTTTTCTCATACCTTTTGGTTTTATGCTCATTTCTATCGTTCATTTTATTTCTAGGAATGTGCAAGTCATGGTGTTTACACACAGCAACAAGCCTTGGAATATCTTGAAGCAATGGTATGTCTCTTACTTGCATGTTGCAAGAACATTCATAACGCTATCATATATTCCATTATTAAATGTATTGATCCTTGAAGTGATCTGGGTGTCTCTAACTTGTATGTTGAACACCTATTGATGCTGCCACTTAATTCCATAATTGAATGTGGTAATGCTTGAAGTGAACATATAACCAACTCAGCCTCAAGCCTAAATTGGTTGGAATGAGTACAATGATCTGCCTACATCACTTTTAGTTAGCATACAAGATTATTGTGTACTGGAGCATCAACCTGCATTTGGTCTCCCTCCATGCTTTCTCTGTCCTAATACTTCAATTTGTTTGCTTTGGTCGTTGGTAAATCCACAGGTTGGAGTTTTATATGCTGAAATTATGTTAAAATCCCCACAAATATTTGAAAGAGAAGAACAAGAAAGGGATAAAACTCAACTGTCAATAATCAAGTGTCAATCATGTAAATAGGCTCCATCAAAACATTCAATAGGTACTGTTGTTTAGGCACCAAAAAACCATAAAACAACCAAAATATAAATAGACATCCCCAAATAAAAATCCAATTAAATAAGATGCTAACAAATTCTTGATAGATCTACTCCATCTGCTTCAAAGGAATAATAAAACTCTGGATAATCAAAATATAATTCTAGAAGTCGTGTGGTTCAGCAAAAAAAAAAAAAAAAACCTCAATCCTAAGGTTGGAATGTCAAAGTAGCATGAACTCTAAAATCAATCTTTGTTTCTCACTTAATATTGAAGAAGTTTGAACTTGGTCCCTTTTTCCCTCACTTTCAAAGTGATTAGAACTTCAATGCATGCATTTGCTTTGTTTATATTTTGTTTAATCATTGGCATGAATTAGAAAAATGTTGCATACTTGGTTCCAATCTCCCTTTCAAGACATTGTGCTCATCACTTCTTTACCATCTCTGAGCTTTCTTTTGACAATTTACTGATCAGTGGCTGTTCTTGTTCCTATACTTGTACTGTTATTGTTAATTATTCTCATTATGCTCTTCTTGACTTGGTTTGCCTTTTCTTTCTTGATTTGCCTCTTCTTTCTCGAACACTAATGGTAGCACTTGACCCATATCAGGCGCTATGTGTCTCTTCATAATGCTCTTCTATGGAACATAATCTTGATTCCTAGTGTTAAATTCCCCACCATATGATTGGTGCCCTGAATAGATATGGTTGCCTATAAAATTCAGTACCTACCCAATACCTTTTCTTTTCTAAATTGCAATTTTTTTCAGCTGTTTTTTATGTCTTGAAAATGCATAACTCCCCCCACCCCCTTCTCTTCTTCCAAGATGTTTGCTTAGATGAGAAATTTTATAAAGAAAACAAGTCGCTAACAATTAAGATCCTACATAGAAAATCATGGATCCACATCGACATTGGAGTCCTTACCTGTGAAACAACCATCTAGTGTTACCAAGCATAAATAACTGTTTAGGCATGGTTGGGTTGAATTCCTTTAGGTGATCATAACCTCTTCCAAGCTGCATTTTGCTTCTTTATTGCGAGTCATTTCAACAATCTTTTTTGTTTTACAAGGAAGCTATCTTTTAATGTTATAGGTTTTTGTTTGATGGTTTGTGTATCTTTCTTGACTTCATAAACCCATATAGGCTAACTTCATGTGATTGTTATTGTCAACATCATACTTGTCTTTTTGGCCAATTTTTCATAGCAGTTGCTTGCTCTTGCAGGTGAAGAGGTCTACATACTCTAGTTCATCGACTGAAAAGGTAGCCTTTCCCCCTTCTCTCTATGGAATGCATGTGTGTGGAGTAAATATTATAAATGCTACTTCTTCGTCTGTAATAATATATATGCTGCATCGTTGTCTATCTAAACATTTATAGACATGAACTATTGTTATTTTTCTGTTGTTGGCACTTCTATTTGATATTGGAATGGTTTGGTGTTTTCAGCAGGAAAATAGAGCTTTGGCCATTCTTCGAGATGTATTTATTGCTAATGTTCCGGTAGGATTTGTCTCATTTTTAAAATTTGCAGAATGTTTTTATTTGATTGTTAACCTAACCTTCACCTGTGCATTATAGGTGCGCAAGAATAATTTCCGCCCAAAATGTATATATGTAGCGGTAATGTTGAGAAGGATGATGGAGGCTTTATTAAACAAGGATGCAATGGATGACAAGGTAATGGATTTTTGGATGTAAGCCATGAACACTTTGTTTTATATCTTATATTTAGATAAACAATATAAATGCAAGTTTGGAGATGAATTCTGATGGTTGTTCGGAAGCCATTCAAACAACAGTAAGAAACCATGCTTATCTTGAGGTGTGAATATTTACACCTTTGAACATGTAGCTTTCAATCTTGTTCAAAAATATTCCATGACAAGCCTCAGAGATTGGTTTTGTTGGCTAATCAACCAACCATATCCAAACATCTATTTAGAACATAATTCAGGCATTGGACAGGCCACCTGCCCATGGACTAACAACCTGCCCATCATGAATTTTGCATGAGGATGTTTGCTTTTAAAAATCAACTACTTTAGATCAATTGCTTCGATGCTTTTGATGCCATGATTGCCCTTTTCCTCTATGCTTTGCTTTACAAATTCTTCTGTAGCTTTGTCTACTGAAACAGGCTGATTGGTCTGTCATGTAATCAATGTAAATGTTCTAGATTGAGTGTGTTAAAGCATATCTTTCCGAGTCCGTGGATGGATGGGTGATGGTAGATGACAAATAATTTTTTTTCTGCATGTAGGATTATGTGGGTAACAAGCGATTGGAGCTATCAGGCCAATTGATTTCTCTGCTTTTTGAGGTAATGTGGATCCAGGTCGTACTTAGTAGTAAACTGCTATGGGTGCTAAAATTGGCTCTCAAGCTGCCCCCTCCTCTCTCAATTTTCTTTGTAGGATTTGTTTAAGACGATGATAACTGAGGTCCAGAAAACAGCAGACACTCTGCTAGTAAAACAAAACCGATCTAGCCGGTTTGACTTTTCTCAAGTAAGTATAGCTGCAAAATCAACTCTATTTGTGACTTGATATAATGGATTTTCATATCTTGATTATAAAAATCAAATCAAAGAAATAATTTAGCCTCTTTTTTTTTTGTTGGAATCTGGTGTCTGCTGTTTCATTTAACACTGATTATGTTAAGTTGTTTTTGGAGTAAGTTTCACAATTTTTTTTTTAATTTCCTGTTATAGTATATAGTTAGAGATAGTATTACCAATGGGCTTGAAAGAGCACTCTCTACTGGAAACTGGGATGTCAAACGGTTTAGGATGAACAGGAAAGGCGTGACACAGGTTCTGTACTGAGTATCCCCTCATTTTGCTTTATCATTCCTTTTGCACATATTTCTCTGTTTCTTGTTGGTATCACAATAAGCTGACAGAGAATCCTCTGCTAAAAGGTATTAGTCAGGTTATCCTATATGGCATCGTTGGGCCACATGACCAGAATTTCACCACAATTTGAGAAGTCCAGGAAAGTAAGTGGACCCAGGGCATTGCAACCTAGTCAGGTAATATTGATGTCTCTACACTGCCCTAAGAAATCTTGCAAAATTGTCATGTGTTTCTTAGGGTAATATTCAGTCTATTGCTGATGGTTTTTCCTTTTCATTTTACTGATTCCAAGTTTTTTTTCCTAGTGGGGTATGCTTTGCCCTTGTGATACTCCAGAAGGAGAAGCTTGTGGACTTGTGAAGAACTTGGCCTTAATGACTCATGTTACAACTGATGAAGAAGAGAGCCCATTAATCTCTCTGGTGTGTCCTCGGTTAAATTTCCCTTTGTTCATGAGCAACACAGACACAATGTTTTACATGTTTAAAATCATATGAAGTCTTACCATGAATTTTACTTAGAAAGTTTATATGTAGTGAAGTACCAGCATTTGTGGTTCTCAATGGATAACTTGCCTCCCAGTGGCCAGAAAATTTTGAAAACAAACCTTGTCAATAAAGGATTGCCATGTATTTGAATAATATAATTTCAACTCAATTCTCCTTAAATGATGTATGCAAAGATTCTTCTCTGAAACTCTATTTTTGAATCCCCCTCTATAAAACCCAAATAACAGCCAGTGGAAAGCAAACACCCATATCTCTCTAAAAAAAAACTACTTTCTGTTTCTTAGCAGCCAACTCTATGTCGATTAGTCTGTCATGAAACAAGTATCTGTTAGCTCTATTGCACTGTGCATGAACTAGCAGGTGGTTCATGGTTGACGAATTCAGCATCTTCTGTGAATTTTTCTCTTCCTCTCTCTCTCTCTCATGAGATTGTCAATGGGGAAAATCTTACCTGAAGTTCTCTCAAGCAAAAGAGATGCTTTGGCTGGAGCTTTAGACTTCAATGTTTAATTGCTTGTCAAGGAAAATTAGGCCTACCTTTGCTGCCCCAATATCTAGACAAGGCCGTGTAAAAATATTTAACACTAAAACTGCCTCATTTAGCTATGTCCAGTTACTTTATACATTCTGCATATAGTTTAGGGTGTCAGCTACTATTATTGACATGTACGTATAATTGTCTAGCATTTATGCATATGCTTTTTGGTCCTGTGAGCATTTTAGAAAAGAACTATGGCTTTTGTAATTTTGCTGCAGTGCAAGTGTTTGGGTGTAGAAGACTTGGAACTTCTCTCTGGAGAAGAGCTTCACACGCCAAACTCTTTTCTGGTTATATTTAATGGACTTATTCTTGGGAAGCACAGAAGGCCACAGGTAAGATTTCTTTTGCATTGAGCAGATGTTGATGTCAAAACCTTCTCATTCAATTCATTGACTTTATCTTCCTGTTTCTCAAAACACCTGTTTAGCAATTTGCAAATGCCATGAGAAAGTTGCGAAGAGCTGGCAAAATTGGCGAGTTTGTAAGTGTCTTTGTGAATGAGAAGCAGGTAATTTCTTCTGTGACATCAATTGGAAAAATCTTTCTGACAGTGTTCTTGTGCGTCAACTATGATGAAACATGCTTCTTGGATAGTGATTCTGAAATGGAACAGGATTAGGTTTAAACTAACTACAAAATAGGCCAAATCATATATCTGAATCAGAAGGTAAAACACTAATAACAAATTGCATCAACAATCATGTTTCTATTATGATAAGCAAAAATAACAGAATTTCAGACTCTTGGTAATTCTGCAAAGAGGCAGATTTCTTGTCGATTGCTTCTGTGGGTTTGTGGGAGAGGATAGAATTAGTAACTCTATGGTTGCGTGCCATCAGTGAAGTCCTGTGATGTGCACTTGGTTGGAGAGATGCTAGAGTGTTTATGAACCAGCAAACTTTGAGATAATTGTTGTGGAATGGGATATTTTTCCTCTCCTTGTGGTGTCATGCTTCTGGAGCTTTTACGGGTATTTTCCTACTTAATATTCAATGAGATTGAATGAACTTAACTATTGGGATACTAAATATAAGACCCTTGTTTTCTGATGTTTCCATCCTAAAAAGGAGGTTTTGAACCCCCCCATGCTTAAGTAACAAGCATTTTTAAAGACTTAGCTCAAAAGTGGTTTACCAGAATGGGTGGACCATGTCCCATATTTCCTGATTTAGTGGCAGAGTCCTGACTTTTTCCAGAAGAAATGGCGCATGGATTTGTATGCTTATCTGTTTAATCATTCTCTAAGTCCATGTGTCTAAGCCTTTTCATGTCGGTTTTGTATTCTTTTTTAGAATTCAGCTTTCTTTTTTCATGCATGGAGCTTGTTTTGTAGGATTTGAGGTTGCACACACTGCCTTGTTCATGGCGCTTTAAATATACCTCCATTTACTTGCATACACTCTGGCATTTATAATGGATGAGAGTGAAGCACCAAAAGAAAAAAGAAAAATGGATGAGAATGTGAAGTTCCTTTCTGTGTTTTGGGTCCTGAGGAGATCTTGGGGGCTTGTAATACTTGGAAGATACCCACACTGACAAGGAGGCACTGAGGCTCAAACACATGATCAACTCTCAAAGAGGATGTGCTCACCAACGGGCTAAGACCCTTGGTCTGTACCTTTGAAAATATACACATTTTAGTCACCCACATGGATGAGAGTACACAGTTTGTAATACCTGTGTAAATGTCATAATGCATGAAAGTACAAAGCTTGTAATACTGGTAAGAATGGTTGGTATAAAAAGTGCTTTCTGCTGATTCTTTAGGATGGTATAATATCTCATTATCTGTGGTCCTCTAAGGTAATCTTGTCCACCTATATGAAAGACACTTAATAAAGCTTCAGGCTTTGCATTGAAAGTAGGAAATTCATTAGTAATCCTAAAAATGACTGACTCGACCATCCTCTTTATTTATTTAGCTATTCATCTTGTCGTGGACTGCAAATAACTGATATTTAGCAAAAAATGTCTGCTAGCGTGCTGTGTACATTGCTTCTGATGGAGGTCGAGTTTGTCGTCCGCTGGTTATTGCAGACAAAGGTGTATCAAGGATTAAAGAACATCATATGAGAGAGTTAATGGTGAGTTCATTTATTCTATTAGAACCAAAGGAAAGGATGGTACTCTAAACCTGATTTAATTTCCATTTTCTTCAAGGATGGAGCCCGCACTTTTGATGACTTCTTACATGAGGGATTGATTGAGTATCTTGATGTCAATGAAGAGAACAATGCTTTGGTTGGTCTTGAAATCACTATTGAGAAACTGTACTATATTTTCATTATCTTTCTCTTTTTTTATTTACAAGGACCTTTTCAATATTATTATCTGTTTTACAGATTGCTTTGTATGAATGGGAGGCCACTCCTGAGACAACCCATATTGAGATAGAGCCTTTCACGATATTAGGTGTTGTTGCTGGGTTAATTCCTTATCCTCATCATAATCAGTCACCAAGAAATACATATCAGGTTTGTTGTCATTTTCTCAATATTAAAGGTGATACATTTGCATTTCAATTTCTAAAAATCACTCCTTACATCTTACTTGTATCATGTGGCAGTGCGCTATGGGGAAGCAAGCTATGGGAAACATTGCATACAACCAGGCAAGTTCTTTTATGTCATTGATTTGGTCGAATTATTACATTTTATGCAGTCTGCAACTGTTCTTGCATGTGCCTTAGCATGTTGCTGGTGGTGTGGTACTGCTACCAACGTGGTCAATAAAGACAAGATCCTTTTAATTTTTCCAGCTATCTCTACCTTTGAGCACTATATGGATAAACATCCATATGTATTGGAACACATTGGAGTGATGTTCCCATGAGTACTACAACTGATTGAAAAATTTACAGAATTTCATTATGGAAAAAATAGATGAATGAATTATCAAATAATAGATGTTTCATTGCATAGATGAAGGCATTTTTTTTTTTATGAAAATGTGCTAATTAGTATCATTGTTATCACTGTTGAACTGCCTAACTACATTTTCAACTTTGAAGCATGCAAATTCGGTGTTTCTGTTTCCATAAATTAGTCCCAGAAAAATTGCTTCATACAGTTTACACGAATAAATTTCAACCCCGCAAAAAAATAAAAAAGAAAAGAAAAATATGGGTATACTTTTTAAGTTGTTCGCATAATGTGGCTGAATTATTGTTTAACCAGCTCAATAGGCTAGTGATATCTCTTTTCCCATTTGAAGTAAGAGACCATGATCAACTCGTGGAAGCAGAGGATATTGGATAGTTTGTGGATGACATTAATTCTCTTTCCCAAATCAAAATGATGGGCTGAGTTACCTTTTTCCATTCTCAAAGAATCCCAAAGTGTTTTCCACGAGCTTTTTTCTTAATAAATCTCCAAAAGTTGGTGCTTCTGTTCTTGTTCTGTTGTTTATGTGACTTCTATTTCCATTGAACATATTGTTATTGATTTGTTTCATCCAAGTTTAAACAATGAGCAAATGTCTAAGAATGCTTGTTGGTTCCTTGCATCCTTTTTGTTATTTTCACTTTTTGATGAATGGCTGTGGTGATATTTATGTAGGTTTCTATAATAAGAAATGTTCTGTTCTTGACTAGTGATCTTCCTGTCATAGCAGTTAGGCCGTATGGACTCGTTACTTTACCTATTGGTGTATCCTCAACGGCCTTTATTGACAACAAGAACAATTGAACTGGTAATTATCTTCCTATTATAAATGCTTTGGCGAGGATCATTGGCTGTGAACTAATCAGTTTGCTTCCAGGTTGGATATGATAAGCTTGGGGCTGGTCAGAATGCAACAGTTGCAGTTATGAGTTATAGTGGCTATGACATAGAGGATGCAATAGTCATGAACAAGGCCTCTCTAGATCGTGGTTTTGGTCGATGTATTGTTTTGAAGAAGTACATAATTTTGACATCCTTAATTTTTCCATATTTTATTATGATGGCATCCTTTCTCAATGTAATTCCCTGTGTGATTTCGCTTGCCTTGATAGAGTGTTAGTGGTTGCTTATTTTAGTCTTTGCTCTATGACAGATACACTTGCACCAATCAAAAGTATGAGAATGGTGCATCAGACAGAATCTTAAGGCCACGAAAAAATGAAGAAAGAGAGAGGGTATGAAACTACCTCCCCAACCCATTCCCTTTTCAGTTTAGTGTTTCCATCTCTATTATTCTTCTAGTTTAGTTTGCTGAACATTTGTTGGTTTCTGAATTTCATTTTCCTTCTCTTGGATGAACAAGAAATATTAATAGAAAAGATAATTGTGTCTAGAATCAGGTTCTTTCAGTGTTGATAGTTTTAGAGGCAGATGGTTCTTGTGCGTCCTTAGGGTTTACTGATGTAGGAAGAAAAAGAAAAATTAGCAAACTCACCAAGTCTGGTTATCTGGATTGTACTGCCAGAAAAGAAAACAAAGTTCTTTTTAAAACTCACAAAATATCAAATTGTCCATTTCTTTTTACAGCAGTAACAGCCCTTAAATACTAAACAAAACCCTAAATTAAAAGAAATAGCTGATGCAGGATCTTTGAATTATGATACCTAAATACTATAGTTTTTAGGTCATAGTAGATTTGGTGGGTTAGGGAATTGGGGAATAGAGTATAGGTGAGGGTTGGGATACCTTTAAGGGTAAGGTGATCAAACTAGATTAAAGGATGAAGGATATAAACGTTATACTTTGAATTAAACTGAATAAAAAAACTACTAGTCACACTAGTAGTGTTTCTATGTATCACACCTAGAAACTAGAAACCTAAGCTCCATGCACATGGCTCTTCGCAATGGATCCTATGATAGACTGGATCATACAATCTCAAACCATATAGTGAAATTCTCATCCATTCATTCATCTCAATGGGGGCTTACAAACAACATGCACACAGAGCAAGGAGGTCAAGCCAAATGGGTATGTTTGCCTTAGCATTATGATTTCCCTCATCTTCAAAAATCATATAAAGGTTTATGTTTTAATTGTTTCAGCTTCTGCATCACCAGCCCTTAAAAATAACTAAATCTTCATTGTCCAAATGTCCCTAATAAATAATGCATAAATAAACAAGTAAAGGAAAAAACCCTAATCGTTTATATAAGTGCACACTCCACTAACATGAACTACTACTTAGAATTTTTCCTGCATCATTTACCTTTGCATTACTTAGAGATCCCTTTTGGAGTATTTTTTTTTGCTTAGAATTTTTTAGAGAGGCTTGGTGGGTGAAAGGTGTTTTTTTCCCTTTATTGCTTCTCCAGTATTCCTTTAGGGTATGTGTATTTTTTTGTTTTTCTATTAGTGCTGCTGAATGTGATAAAAGATATTGAGGGAACAGGGGTTGGGTCGTTTAGTAAACGAGGAGGCTTGTAAGCCTAGTTAGAGGAAGGCTGAGGATTTTTGACATGTTTGAAAACATTAACCGAGTCGTGGCAGTTTCCTTTAGAGCATTGTTCTATTTGGTATAAACTGATTTGGAGCAAGTATGATTTTTGACAAAAATGGCTGGGATGTTATGGTTGCAATATCATTTGTGCAATCCTAAGAAGTTCATTTCATATATTGTTGTTGTTGTTAATTTTTCTTATCTGGTTAAAAGAAAGATGGTAGTGATTCCCAATTTCATTTTATAGCACTTCTGGGGAGGAGATATTCCATTGCTTGAAGCTTTTTCCCTCTTGTTGTCTTTAGAATTTAATTAGATTGCAGGAGAGAAAAAACTAGAGTTCATATACTCAATTATTTATCTCTTCAAGTGTTGATGAAAGCATATATGGACTCTAGAGGGACCCAACACTTGCAAGTCTTTCTTTGGCACATTTTGTTTGTTCTCCTAAACCTTCTTTTCCTTGGTCTAGTCACATTTGGAACACCAAGACACTTTAGGGTCATTAAGTTAAGACTTTGATTTGTTTGTCAATCCATAATATACCAGTGACTTACTACTAGGGAGAAGATTAATGAAAGCATTGTGTTTTAATTAGGGATCTTAAGCATTATAAAACTAGTGAGATGCAGGAAATCAGTTTTAATTATTTTTTCTAATATAGATCACAATGAACCCTATAACAGTGAGATAATTTGTCTTGTGTTTTATGCTGTCCCTCATGGTGTTACTTGTGTAGGTGTTGGATGATGATGGACTTGCTGCTCCTGGGGAAATTATTAGGCATGGTGATATCTATATAAATAAGGAGTCCCCAATTGAAACAAGGGGGCCTTTAAAGTCTGCAGCAGCTTTAGCAGATGTGTCAGTAGTTTACTCCCTCAATTTTAATTTATTAGTTTTTTCTTTTTTGGCATCATTATTCCTCACCTGCATTTTAATTTCCAGAAAATATCGGCCTTGTGCCCAAATATTCAAAGGTACTGAAGGGGAGTCATGTGTAGTTGATAGAGTTGCTCTTTGCTCTGATAAAAACAACAATCTATGTATCAAATATAAAATCCGCCATACTCGTAGACCAGAGGTACGGAACTTTTTCTGCCTAAATGTGGGAAATATGTTTCTTCAACTGGAGTTTATGGTGAATTGATACAGCATCATTTTGTTTTAACTTATCCACCCAGGTTGGTGACAAATTTAGTAGCAGACATGGGCAAAAAGGTGTTTGTGGAACAATCATTCAACAAGAAGATTTCCCATTTTCTGAACGTGGTATTTGCCCTGATTTGATCATGAACCCGCATGGGTTTCCCAGGTATCCTCCTCTAATAGTTAGTGTGCTTTTCTTATCACTTTGTGCTAACTAAAGAGAAGAAGAAAGTAACTTTTGGGCTCTGAATAGTGGCTACATACATGTATTCTGTATCCAGAGGATATCGAAATATGTAGGTCTGTGACCCCTGATAACTCTAAAATGCTATTGCATTCATGCATCAATAATTCATCAAAATTGTGTTCCTCTCCTGCCCTTTTTCTTATATTTCTGAAGATCTTAATGCGTTAGGCAATAGGCAACAATGTATCGAATTTGTGTTCCTCTCCTGCCCTTTTTGATATTTTGCATGATCATCTATCCATCTTATGGAACAATAGTTGATGAGCAAAAGCAAAAGGAAAAATACCAATAAGTTTTGTCATAGTTTTGGATGACAAATGACTGCATATTTCTGAAATATTTATGTTTGTAATTTCAGAGTACTCTCCAATACAAGGATTTGTCAATTTATCCATCACTAGTCCACAATCATAGCTTAGAATTTTCAAGTACTTTAGGCATCAATAATGTGCCATGTTTTTTCCTTTGATTATTTTTCTAGTAATGTTACATATGCTAAATTGCGAGTTTCTTTGTTTCTTTATTGTCTATCTTTATACTTGTAGGCTGTAGCCTTGGTACATTATATACGCCGTTATTGATGATCTAATTAACAAGCAATAGCATTCTTCTTTTTCTTTTTGGTGCTTCATAGTTGATGCTTGAAAAGTGTCAACAGACGTTGTTTGCAAAGCATTTTAACTGTCTTTTTTTTTACGTTGTTTGCAAAGCATTTTAACTGTCTTTTTTTTTCCAAGTATAATAAGAGCCTTGATTATTATACATGCATATTATCCCCTTAAATCATGTGGACCATCACAGAAAAAACGAACTTAAAAGCACCCATTTATCTGAGTAATGAAAGTAGAAAATGTGAGGATGACAAACTCAACACATATGGAAGTGGCTTTTGTAAACTGATTGAAGCAACACGCATCACTTGTGTGGAGTGTCTATTATCTTTTTCTTGACATTTTCTTAAAAATTATAGTTGTAATGAGAGTTCAAGATTCCATCCAGATAAAAAAGGTTTAAATTTTAAAAAGTTATTATTTTAGTAAATGATTGAAGGATGCATCGATAAGTTCATACTTAGGAGTGTAATTATGAATGTATAAAATAATTCAAATGTTAAAAAAGATCTTATTGCCTAACGTATACTAATAATACTAATAATAATAATAATAAAATTCTGAAAAATAAAATTCTATTGATTCTTTTATTTGAAAAAATACCAATAACTTAAGTTTTAATAAGCAAGACACAAATAATATTATTATTATTATTATTATTATTATTATTATTATTATTATTATTATTATTATTATTAGTGTCTTGCTTATTAAAACTTAAGTTATTGGTATTTTTTTCGAATAAAAAAACCAATAGAATTTTATTTTATTTATATAGGAAGTTGGAAGCAATAGTGAAAGGAGTTTATCTCCAATGATTTGTTCGTGAAGGATACCAACACCATTACCTTGCCAAATTGAATTTGACCAGTATAAGCATTTCAAAAGATTTCCTCAAAGCAGAGTGGGAGGGAGTGGGAGGGAGTGGGGACAACTTCTTATTCATATTTATGCAGATTTTAGTAATGCTTTCCACCATGCCCTTTTCAATGATTTTGACCATGTGATGAGTAATTCTTCTATTTAAAATGGAAAGATTTTACCTTTATTTATTAAAGTTACAAGTATTATCAGTTTTTAGTGATGTTTTGAAGTCTGCACATTAGAGACAATTGACTATGTTCTCAATGATTGACACCAGTGACTGCATTGATCGTATGTATTACTTGCGCTAATTCTATGAAACCAAATCTGTGTTTGCAACAGCTCTTAACCATGCAGATGAGTAAAGAAAAAACCAATATATAATAGGCAGATTGCAATTGCAATAACACAACACAAGATGGAACTACTGTATGATATTATTCATGCAATATGTCACATGGGCACTTTACTAGCTTCTTCAATGTGGTGCTTCACCTCATCGCAATCGCTTGATTCTTTTTTATAATTTTTGACAACTATTTCATTTCACATGCACACAAGTTATAAGTTGTCGTGTGGTATCTTTTCAATTGATAGGAGTGCAAGATCTGCGCAAGTTAAATAATGTAATTGTGTGCTTGTTTTTTATATAGTCGAATGACTGTTGGGAAGATGATAGAGCTTCTTGGGGGTAAAGCTGGAGTTTCATGTGGTAGATTTCATTATGGTAGTGCATTTGGAGAACCAAGTGGTCATGCAGACAGGGTTGAAGCTATAAGGCACTTTCTCTCTCTTATGTTCTTTGCTTTTGGTCTATGTTTCTCAAACTTCATTTTTCTTTAATCCTTGTTCTGCTTCATGACAGTGAAACACTTGTTAAGCATGGCTTTAGCTACAATGGCAAGGACTTCATTTATTCAGGTTTTTGTGCTTACCCTTGAGACATTACTTATGAAATTGAACTTACATGCACTTCTATAAATAATTCATTTTGATTTTCTTGAAGCATTCTGAATTTGATATTTTTATTTTGCAAAATGTAAATTATTCCAATAAATAAATACTGGCATTAATGAGACAATACCTCGTTCCAAAAGATAATTTGATATGCTAGTCATGATTGAGTGGAGAAGTGACTGTATATACACGTGCTATGATTTTCAGATATGGGCATGGCTTTCTGCATGCCAAAATTTCAACATGTCCTAAAGACATAGTTCTTGTATTTTTGTTTATTGAATTTTAAATATTATAGACTATTTTGAGGGTCATCAGACTGAACTGTGCACTTAAGCAGTGATCCATCTTGTTTCTTTGTCTTGGTTGTGTCAATGGAGAGTCTTGCACATAATTAAACCAATGTATTACTCTGCCATTGCTTTCAGTAGTGCCATAATGACTTGAGGAGAATACATCATTTCCCCTTTGATTCTCAAATGACTGAAAAACTGGAGATGTCAATCAATATTTCCTTTCTTTCTTTTTTCTTTTTTATTTTCTAAAGATCTGAAAACACTTTCTATGAAGGAACCAAGAACTTGGCACCACTCCATATTCTCATATATATAAACACTAATATATTAGTAATAGTACTTTAAAATATATAATATTATTATAAATAATAAATTACTAATATATATCAACATATAATATTAGAAATTGTTTTAATTTACATAATATTTCTAGAAGATAACATTATAATACACAAAATTTTATACTATACAATAATCATATCTAAAACAATATAAATTCTATCATAACATAGGATACCATAGGAAAAAATTATTATCAATGCACACCAAAACATTGGAAGATGTTTTCCAACTCAACTAAACATTAAAAAAACATACATTTTTTGTAATTCATTTTCCAAAAGGATTTCGTTCATCACAAACAAGCATGGCCTTGATTTTTTAGTGACTTGTATTTTTTGAGGTTCCTCTAGGAGTGCCATTCTTGGGGAGTTGAATTAAAGGAAACCTTTCACGAAGCATGCTCCTGGTTTTGTTTCACAAACCTTCCCACTCAAGTCATGTAGGTTAAGATATTTTATCAAGATCCTTCAAGAAGAGTATAAAGTTTGGTATAGCGTTTATCTAACAAACAAAACCAATTTGGTTTATCCTTCACTGCCCTCTCCATATACCAACTTAAGCTCTTGGTTTGGATTCTCCAACATGGTCATCCTGACACCTCAAAATTTCCCCAGGTATCACAGGTTGTCCTCTGCAGGCGTATATTTTCATGGGGCCAATTTACTACCAGAAGTTAAAACATATGGTGAGATCTTAAGCTTTCTTTCTGGTGTGACATTGTTCATCTGTACTTGGATAGCTGTTCATGGTTGTTATTATACTTATTTACTGGTTGGTACTTGGGTGCTTCAAATCTATAGCTTTCAAATTAACATAAAGGTGCCAGAAGAGACATGGAATGTTTATAATGATGGGTTTAAGGTTTGCTGTGTATTCAAGTTATTGATTTTACTCTGTTAAACAAATGTTCTTTCCTTTACGCATTTGGGGCTTGGGGTATTCTTTCAAGCAAAACATTTGAATTCAAGTTCTCATTACTGTTTCCGTACTTATAACACAGAATCTGCTGATAGTGTCTATAACATGACATCTACTCTTTTTTTCCTTCACATGTTACATGTAGCCCTGTCACATTTCATTTCTGCATCTCTTATTTATTCAATTAGCACAGTATTCTCGCTTCTTCATATATTTTACATTGTATATCTTGTGGTGACTAGGTCTTAGATAAAATGCATGCTCGAGGTAGTGGACCACGCGTCATGCTAACCAGACAGCCTACTGATGGGAGAGCTCGAAATGGAGGTTTTCTTTTCCAATGCCAAGATACTTTTATCAATTTATGTTTCATGTTTAAGAAGATTTCGCCTTCAGATAAATGTTTGTTTCCCAGGTCTTCGAGTGGGAGAAATGGAAAAGGATTGTTTGGTTGCATATGGCACTAGCATGTTGCTTTATGAGCGCCTAATGGTTTCCAGTGATCAATTTGAAGCTCAGGTAACTTTTATTTGTTTTTGTACTCTACATGCACATAATGAATTTTAGCATGGAGTACTTAATGAAACAAAGTGGATACAAGTATTTTCTGGCATCCATGTTGAGAAACTATCCATTTTATACGAGGGAAGAGGAGTTGCTGCTTTAGTTGTTCAAAAAACAATCACTTGGCACATCATTGCATGTTAAAGTTACCTGCTCAATTGCTCATCGATCCAACTGCATTTATTTGTTTTTTGAAACTCTCCAGTTGAATAACTGTCTCATTGGACACTTTCACTAGCTATAGGTATTTCCCTGGCTATTGCCTTCTGGACCTTAGATTTCAAATTTGATTGAACAACATTTGACGATCATTTTCTGTACAAGTGATGCTAATTTTACTGAAAGGGTGCTCCCAGAATCAGTTCCCAAATGATCTGATTAATTAGATGTGTGGATCTCTCTGTGGGCTCTTCCTATGAACAAATGAGATTTTCTGGAAGTGGCTTCAGGAAAACGCTTTTGGTATAATTAGCCACCATTCTTCTTTACTAGACTATTAATTTATTTGATAGCAGAAATTTCTAGCTTAGACAGTGATTGATCCCAAATGTGATGAGTTACTAAGTTATGCTTATTATAGCCACTAAGTCTACTAGATATTTGTATCTTCTGTATA
>Ga0307517_10005905_pt1 | contig 18273 bp, 17 predicted proteins | sample 23_EM_MG_FD_194515 | JGI IMG/M metagenome (GOLD analysis project Ga0307517, IMG submission 194515) | Populus trichocarpa ectomycorrhiza microbial communities from riparian zone in the Pacific Northwest, United States - 23_EM | ecosystem: Host-associated > Plants > Roots > Unclassified | place... | reverse complement strand
GCAGCAGCGACAACACCAGACTATACGGGGTGTGGTACTCTCGGACTCGGATTGGGGAGACGAGGATCGTTACCACTCGCTGCTGAATTCGGCGTGTCGTCGACCGGTCCGGGTACGGCACCGTCTAGCCCCCTCGCGTCGTCCTTTTTCCCGAGAGAGCTTGGACGCACAGAGGATGTTCATCAACATGAACACAAGCACCAACAGCACACAAATCTCACTTCGACACGGAGACAGAGCACACCGCTGGCGCTCTTCGCGCGGATTAAGAAGCAGCTGTCAGGTACGAGCATGGACGCGGGTGAGAGGCGGGCGTCGAGTGATGGTTATGTTAGTGGGTGGAAGGAGAATAGGAGAGGCGAGAAGGAGAAGGAGAGGAGGGGGTCGGGGATGACAGCAGCGATGACGATGATGGCTGCCATGTATGTCGGAGCCGACGGTGGTGGCAGTGGTGATAGCAGATGGAGAGAGGGAGATCCAACGGATGTATTTTCAACAACCGATCAAGCCACAAAACCCGCCTCATTATCATTATCATCATCAACATCTGCCAAACGGAATCAGCGTCGGCGGAGACAGCGAAAACAGCACCGCGTCTCAGGATCAGGTACCGATACCCAACACAACGCAGAAGCGGACGCGGCGTTCTCCTCCCCGTCCGTATATTCCTGCTCTAGCGCCTCGCGCCGGTCGTTGAGCTTCATCGGCTCGTCCGCGTCGTTCCTCGAGCTGGAGCGGGACAACATGAAGGAGTCACGGGACCGCGCCGAGTTTATAATGATACATCCCCGGGCGCATCTCCCGCTGGATGAGGATCATGATCGTGATGATTCGGGGTATGGGCGCTCTTTTTATTATGACTGCAACACCCACACCCACATCACCATCGACGACAACGAGAATGGCGGTTACGACGATATGTCGTCGATGTATACGGCGAACACCGAAGGGACGCGGAGCAGCGCTGGGAGTTACGTGCCATATCTTCCGCTTGTTATCCAGCATGAGCGGTTGCAGAAGAAGTTGCGGGTGCCGCTGTCGCTTGATGCGGTGTCTGCCACCGCGATAGAGGTGGGATCGGCGTCTGCGTCTGTAGTAAGTAGAGACTCGAGGAGTCTCGCGCCCAGAGCGTCGGAGGGGTCGAACGGGGGTGTGAGTTCCGTTTCCATGCGCTCTGGGAGCGGATCAGGGAGCAGGGAGAGGCAGAAAGGAGGGAGACGGCGGCCGCGTACTCCGAGGAAGGAGGATGCTCCTCCGCCTTTGCCTGCGAGTTCGGTCACACCGCCTAGGGAGACGCCCTCTATTTCGCCTTTGCGAAATACTCGTGCATCCAACTCGCAAAGTCATGTTATGGGTACGGGTACGGATATGCCATCGTCACCTACGTCACCCACATCATCGACGGATACGTCAGAGTCGATGAGGTCGCCAGTTACACCCAACACCCCGAGGTTCTTTCGGGCTCCTGCTGTTGATGGTATGAAATTGGAGGATGGCGTAGATCTCAAGGTAGGTTTTATTTTGTTTCTTATTTTTTGGGTGGATTCTCATTGATGAATCAACCTATTTGTAGAGAGACTCAAGGGGTAAAGGTGTACATGACCTTGAGCACCACTACTACAATCAACCCAGCGATGCCCCCGGCTTCGTACAATCGCGTTCTGAGGAGAAACGGCAGAGCATCCTCGTGCATAAAGATGTGAATGTGAACGTTCTCCCGCCCACGCCGACAACGCTGAATGGGTTTGGATCTGGTGGGTTTTTCCTTCTCTTGCTTTTCTTTTTTTCTTCCTTATATTTACTTTATTTATTTATTCTTTCTCTTTACTTTATTTTTTGCACGATTCCGATGAAATAACGCTGACCTCATTCGAATTGAATTTTACTCAGATGGCAGCCAACAACAGTCATCATCCACCTCGTCGTCCCCGCCTTCCCCTCCATCACATCAATCCCAATCCCAATCGCCATTGAACAGAGCTCGCTCGCGCTCACGACAAAATCTGGGCAAGGCACCTCCGCCACCGAGTGGGCCGTTGCCTTTGCCTCCTCAAAGTCGAAATCCAAGTCAAACTCGGACTGAGAGGGTACGCTCTGGGTTGCTACGCCTTCCATAAATGATTCCGTTTCTTACTTTTTTTTTTTCATGTGTTCTATTCTAGACGGAACAGCCTTCGCCGCATTCCTCATTCGAGCTGGGCTTCCCAACCCCACATAGACATCCATCGCCATTTGGGTTCCGTTCGGACAAGGGGAGCGGAGACACGACGCCGACGGCATCGACGACAGTGACGAAGATGTTGAAGACAAAGGCAAAGGCGACGATGACAACGATGGCAATGACAATGGCAAAAGGAAGCGGAGGAGCTGGGAAAGATGTGTTTGTGGATACGGGATCGGAGTTACGCTTTGTCGTTGTCGATAAAGAGGAGGAGGATGAAGACGGAGTTAATGAGATGATACTCGGCCCTCTGTACACCTCAGAGTCGGACTCGGCTCCATCCGCACACGCGTATTCCTATTCCTATTCCCATTCCCATAAACCCTCATCGGAATTGACACCCGTGTCCGCCGTCGTTGCGCCCGACGCGCCGCAACAAATCGACATCGACATCGACGTCTTCGCGCTACACGAAGAACGCCTGAAAAGAGCCGCAGAGACGGAGAAGATCGGGGTGGGACGACAACAGGTGCAGCAGCAGCGGCGTCAACGTCGTAGTTGTCGCGAGGAAACGCAACCGCAAGTGCAACCGCAAGAGCTAGAGTGGACGCTTTGTTTGGGCGCCGATGCGCCGACGCCTCCTGCTGCATTGCCTTCGTCCGGACCTGCACTGTCGTCGTCGTCGTCGTGTATGATTCCTGAAGTAACCCTGACGCTCTCTCCATCTCCCTCCTCGTCTTCCACCCGCTCTCCACCACCACCACTACAGCCCCTACCACCATTGCCGACACCCCGATCATCACCATTGTCATCACACACCGAACCAACCCCAACACAGCTCCGCATGCGCACCAAGAGCGAACCTGCGTTGGGGCGCAAAGCTGCCCAGGGACCAGCTCCAGGGCAGGACTGGACACTCATGCTACCGCTTCCGGCTGTTCCGTTGCTGCCTACCCAGCTCAAGTCTGCTGCTACTGCCGCTATGTCCTCGCCATTATCCTCATCCCCGTTATTGCCATCATCATCAAAGACACCAACGACCACAAAAGAGAGGTACTCAGACCCGACTCCTTCCGTTCTTGGTGGTGGGCCATTTGAGGACGACACGAGTAGTGTGGATTTTAGCACCGATTTGCACGTTCCTTCCGCTTCTGTCGATTCGCATACGCATGCGGATGCTCGGATGGGTCCTATTCTCGATGACGCTCAGGATAATATGCTCTGCGTACCCACCCACGGCAACACTAACACAGTTGGCGGTCGTAAATCCCCAAACCAAAACCCAAACCGAGTCGAAGAAATTGTCCTATGCGTCCCGCGCCTTGTAACCCACGGAAGTGCGTCGAGGACTTCGACAACCCCCATGTTGACTGACCGCGAACGCGGATGTAAACCGAAATCGAAATCAAAACCAAAGTTCAAGGATGGGGCGGCGGCGCGGGTTGCGTTTGACGTCGATGTTAACGATGACGAGTACGACGACGACGACGGCCCCGCCGATGCTCATCACCTCGAAGCCCCAAACCGCCAACCTAACCGTACCAAAAAACGATCCTCCAAGCTCGCCAAGCTCGACGCGCTCTCCGCTGATCTCGCGCGCTTTAACGAGATGCTGAGGAGCGCTAGCGCCTCAAGTGCTGGTGCTGGTGTTGCGGGGCACTTCCACCACCACTCGTCGTCGACGTCGTCGACGATAGATTCTGGGTTCTTGCATGGGGCGCCTGGGGTAGGCAGTGGGGTGGTTTGTGGAGGCGTGAATGTGAATGTGGGTGGTGGTGCGAAACCAAACGCGAACGCGACTGCACCAATGAGCGCGAAGCGCCAGCACCAGCAGCAACAGCTGAAGCACACGCGCTCATATGGGATATTAGAGGTAGACGAGCCACCGCCGCCGCATGCGATTTTGAGGGTGCCGAGTGTGGGTGATCTTTTTCTGGATGCTGAGGGTTCTGGGGCTAGGTCGAGGGTTGATTCGAAGGCGACCGCGAGAGTCCGAGTGAGGTCCGATTCGAAGGCGAGGGTAAAGGCGGGCAAGGAGGTCGTTGAGTATGTGAAGGACGATGTGTCAGTGACACCAGAGGAAGAGGATGCCACGTCGAGGGAGAGGGTTAGCATGGGGAGTATCGTTTCTTCCGCTTCTTCAATGTCTGCCACCTCAAGGATGTCGCCCAATCCGTTCGACGCGCCTTTAACACCCACCTCACCTTCGCCGACGACGCCGACGTTAGTCGCGGCACCACCAACACGCACAAGTGTCCAGAGCTTCGCGAGCCTGAACAGCCAGCGGAGCAGAGCCTCTCTATCATCGTTATCTTCCACCGCAAGCGGTAGCACCCAACCGCCTCCCACCAAAATCCGCCCTCCGCTCCCGTTTGCGCCTCCGGTGGCGTTTGGAGGGTACGCGGCAGCACCTGGGCGTTCGCCGACTTCAACTTCGACTTTGTGTTCAGTTGGGAATGGGAAGAACGCAGGTGTCGGCGTCGGGTCGAACACGAACGCTACAAGCCGGAAGCTGAGCAGTGCGAGCCTCAGCTCGGTGTCGCCAAGCACAACATCAAAGCACATGGCGGCGAAGGATGAAAAGGGCATGAGGAGCTCGGCGTCTACTGGGTTATTGAGGCGTGGGACAACAAGAGGGACGGGGATGGGTGGTGAGAATGAGAAAGGGTGTCTGAGGGGGAGAGCGGGGTCGTTGGGCCTGAGGGTTGTGGTTGATTCGATGAAGCGGGTGGATGGTCCAGGGGACATTGTGCTCGCTGGAGGAGAGGCGGAAGGAGAAACAGAAGTGAAAGTGAACGCAAGGTTGTCAAGCTCCTCTGATATTTCGACGACGACGACGTCTAGAACTACTCCGACCTCAACCCAATCTCAAACAACAATCTGGACGACCTCTTCACCTGTGCCTGCGGATGCCCTCCGAGTCGACACATCCTCGCTATCCCTACTCTCATTTCCCTCAAATTCCACTCTGAGACCTATGTCGTCGTCCGTTAGCTCCGGCTCTGGCTCATCTATCAAATCTTCCCGTTCTTCAGGGTCATTAACCCCCACCGCGTCACCCAAGTCCGAGTCTAAACACATGCTCCCGCACCTGTACCCACGCATGCAGCTATCACCGGAAGAAGTAGAGGACGATTACTACGAATCCGAGTCAGCCGGTCCAACGCCATTGGCGAGTTCGTTCCCTGTTCCACCGGCTTTTCCTACGTTGCGTTCTTCGTTGTCTACCTCCACTTCGTTGTCTACCTCCATCACGAACACGAACCTAATAACTGAGGTGCATCCCGTCGCTGGGAACACGGACGCTAACGTGAACGCGAACGACAACGCGAACGACCATGCTAGACCTGGACCTGCAGCTGTTAAATATCACGCGCCGGGAACTGGCGATTCGACGCGTTCGGCTCGGACGATTACGCCGTTGCATTTCCGGGGGTTGAATTTGGAGGAACGGATTAGGCAGTTGAGGGTGTTAGAGGTTGATGCTGCTGGTGCTGATACTCCTGATAGTGTTGGAAGGGAGAAAGAGAGGGGGATGAAGAGGGAGGCGGTAGCAGTGGTGGAGAAGGAGAAAGAGTCGGACGATGAGGAGTCGTTGTGCTCCGAAGCATATTATAGCGCGCGGTCAAGTTTTAGTTCGGAGCGGGTGGGGTGAGTGACGTGATTTGAATTGTGCTTGCTTTTGGATCTTGGATTTTGGATTTTCTCCTTTTTTAAAAATTTTCTTGGACTTTTTGCTTCGGTTTTCTTATAATTGGAACTCTTGAATTCTTGCTGTTCTTGGAACATATTACCTACCACTCTCGCTCTGTTTATATATATGTACCCCCAACCCCTCCATATTCTTTAGATATATACCTACCCAAGTCATTCATTCCTTTATGTCTTTTCAACGTCTTTCAAGTTATGATTCGATCCTCCAGTTTTTACTTTATTTCATTCATCACGTTGTTCGTACCTGTTTGCATTCATGTGATGCAAGACCTATTTATGTGCATAGAACTCATACCCCTGTTATACATAGTATTCTGTGATTATTTATAATTGTAATTTGGACCATGAATGTTTCTTGTTGCTGATTGCCTAGTGGGCAAATGGGGGAGTTGGATCTTGAAATCTTTGGGGAGTGCGTCAAGAGTGCGTCGCACTCGATTTGTTGTATGGCGGCATGCGTACACAGACACATTGATGCAATTTCTTTCGATATGCCAAGCAACGGCTTTTATGCCAACAAGCTCATCGCCGCGAGCTCGCCCCGAAAAATATATGTATTTTATGGTGCCCGCCGTGTATAGTTTGAACATAATTTCAGCAGAATACTCATTGTCTTCCACTGTCCCGATGTTGAATCACACATGATCATGGACCTTCCCTTGCACTGCACCAGATGATCAGTGTTCACGGTACATATACTAGGAAATTCTCCGGTGCGAGCTCAATGATAAGATCTCCAGCATCACAAGACGCTATGCGCCATCCACGTGACATGAAAGAACTTTCATTTCGGACTCGGTAAATTTAATTTCAGGACGCAACGCATGTTCCGCTGTGGTCAAGGGCATTTTTGCGTTACAAATAGCGGAGGGACTTATCCAGCGCCATCTGTTATTCTTGGTTTCTTTCTCCCCCTTCTCAAACCCCTCCCCTTCGGCTTGCTGTGGGATGAGCGGGCGCCTTTCTGATCATGAATCAGTGACAATCTCCGCGCGTTGCATGCTCTGGGAATATTCTGCTTTGAATAACTCGAGACGGGTTAGCTTCATATCTTCTATGGGTAACTCATTTCGTGCTCTGGCCTTATCGGAAGCTGGCCTTATCTTCAAAGTTCAAAACCAATGGAGTTGTTCCGTTGGCATATAGCTAGAGGTCTTCTGCTGCGTGTCGATATCTGGAGCCGTGACCTTGATCCTACATGTCTTGTTCTCGGTTATCAACATGCGTTTTGCCATGACTTTGCCTTATCTGTCTCTTTCAAAAGTTGAACTTGAGGAGGTTTCCTACTCCTCCATTCAGTCTCCAACTTCTGGTCACCGCCGAATCGATTATCCAGATCATACAAAAACCGCTAGCTGCAATGGAAAGTTATTTATACCACTCATTCTCCAAAGTATCTCGTTCCTAATGACACCTCGGCCTCTGATTGTCTATTTTAGGCCGGACGTACATAATAGTGCATGCAGGTTAATAATTGTATTCCCAAGGCCTGTTACTGACCATTTCAACACTCTGGTCTCTCGGGACGCGCCGTAGGATGCTGCGTTCACTTGCGGCTCCGATTTCCGTGTTTCCCCTCTCACCCCCATTCTCGCGGGCTTTTCTCTATCCCCCCGATCTCGATTGAATCATACCAGAATCTATTTCGGCCGTGTCTGTGTTTCGGTCGAGGGGTCACCCCAAGCCCATTTATTGAAATATTTGTCCCCTCGTGTCGGCAATTAAATCGTCCGTTCATGCGTGCGAGATCCGAATCGCCGTTCGGTACTTCTCCCGGTTGTTTTTTCTCTTTCATTCCCTGACACGCATTCTTGCATTGTACTTTGTACGTATATCCGCCATGGCTCATGGTGCGCTTGTTTTTTTCCCCTCTATCGTTGACGCACTCCCCGCGGATCTTGGCTGCGGTTGCGGTGACGAGGCATCTAGCTGCCAAAATTAGTACTCACACTCTGCATTCTCCAATAACCAGTTCGACATTGTTCGATACTGAAGGCTTGGATGGGCCACGGTTCCCTACTTCGCCCCTCGAGTAAAATAAATGGGGTGATAGACCCTTCTTCTCTCGACTAACGCGTAATTGGCCACATTGTGCATTGTGCCTTCGTATTCCCAATTTGGGGACCTGCTATGTATCCGAAGGCTCCCAAAATCCAGATTGGCTTTAAAGACCCTCTAGACGTGGACGCTCGCCTCCTTTTCCCCCTGCCCCTATGAGTCTTGTTTTGCCATCGACAACGGAGGGCTGCAAATAGAACAACTCCAAAGTTCTAAAAGGCGAGGTGCTAAGGTTGTCCCTATCGTTGTTGATCGGTCTTTAGTTGGTGTGGTGCTCTTATCCCCTCTCCTTGCTTCTGCGAGCCAGTTTTCTGGTTTTTTCAACTGCATGACCCACCCCGCGCATGCATTCACACACCCTTCAAATAACATACCACCGTAAGTTTGCTTGGCAGCTGCGTTTCTCTTTTCTGACATACTTGTCATACCCTATCTCACAACGTTTTTGTCTTCTTGCTGCCAGTCGCTTGATTGGGGACTCCCGCGGCTTATGGAGTCGAAATAACAGACACCCTGACCTACTGAATCGCCCGAAAAGATTTTGCGCAGAAGGGTTCCAGAGTCAGGACGCAGTGGACAGGGTATCTGCCCCCCAGTCTGTTATTCAGGGTCCTTATTACCAGCCTGCTATTTTACGTCCAATGGCGAATCCTTGCTTCCACATTTTTTCATTTATCCTTATAACTAATCTACAAATTTTTGGCCAGGGCCAGGGGTCATTGATGACTTTCGCGGAAAGAAATTGTCAACTTGCGATCAAACCCTCAACTCTGCCTCATTGTCCCTTTCTCTTGCTTCCCGTTCATGGCTTTTGCATCTCCTCATTTGAAAGCGGAGCCTCAGCAGGTACATTCAAACGGCCACACCCAGGAGCTGTAGATGGTTACTGATCCCGTTCGGCCAATCGATATCGATAAATGAGGCACAGAAAGAAGAACACGGTTGGAGTCTGGTCAGATCGAAGCCGGACAATGCCAGATCCATCGGATCAAGATCCGCACTCCGCCTGTCTCCGCTCCTATAAATGTCTCTGGCGAAGGCCGATGGTGGATTCTATACCTGTCCTTGATAGTCCTATACTTTCTCTGTACTTCATGGTCAGTCCTCCGCTCTTTCTATAACGCGTTTATTGGCGAGCTCATCCTTGTTGCTTAGGGTGTCACCGTAGAAACAATCGTGCCCGGCGATGGTTCAACATTCCCCAAGAAAGGCGGTTCGTATTTCAGCGCGTCTATTTTTTCGTACCTTCTCTGACCCTTTGGAATCAAGACAAGGTGACAATACACTACGTCGGTACCTTGACTGACGGTAGAAAGTTTGATTCAAGTCGAGATCGGTGAGCTTCAAGCGTCGTGATACCGTTATCATGATATGCTGAGAGCCCGCGTCACTCTCGTCAGTGGTAGCCCGTTTCAAACGGAAATCGGCACCGGGAAGGTCATCAAGGGTTGGGATGAGGGTTAGTTGACGTTCGTCCGTATTTGCTCGTATGTCGTAGCTGATGTGTCATCGCCAGGTGTGTTGAAGCTCTCACTGGGCCAAAAGGCAATCCTCACCGCGTCTCCTGATTTTGTGCGTGTTTTCAACGCGTCGCTTTACTCGCTCATGGTTCTAACGCCATTATCTATGATAGGCATACGGATCCCGTGGTTTTCCCCCTGCGATACCGCCAAACTCCACGCTCAAGTTCGAGGTCGAGCTGCTAAAGATCAATTGATCTTCTTTCATTCATGTATCTTGTACGCCTTTTACGACACTTACTGGTTGGGTTTGGGCCAAAGCCCGTCTGTTTTCTTTTTCCTTCTTGACAATTGTGTTTATATCAACCTTCGCATTCGTGTATGATATTGTATTCAGAGATCAACATTTCGTTATTCACTCTCCGTGGCGCGTCATTGAGGGTGTTGCATAGTATAATTGGATGATTGACGATCATCAAGATTAGATTAACAAGCGAAGCGATCAATTTCCAAATCCCACCGGCCACCTGGCTTCAAAGCTTAAATTATTTGAACCCCATTTCTTGTCGGCGTGATTGGGTTTAGACAGCATGCGAAGTCGGCTCTATTAGTACTAGAGCACAGAACGCTTCGATTTTTCAGTGCTTGTTGTGTATCTTAAACTGTCATAGGCTCGTGATATAATGATTACAGTCTCTGTAGACATTGTCCCCGCATGCGATGAAGACAAGAAGCCAGCTCCTCTTTATCCCTCCTTGCATGTGCAATGGAGGATCTTTGCTTCACGGAATATTTTCGGAGTCCAATCAGTTTTTCTTCAGAGAAGTTCGACAGACACGAGACTACAGAGTGCGGGGCTCAGTGTCTGGGCTTGTTAAGTACCAAATTACAGCCTCCGAGGGTATTTTATCGGATCGATCCCAGATAAGGGTGCATCTGATAGTTATGAGGGGTTGTGAAGACCGTTTTCTTGAGGTCCGAAGCAGTGAAGATGATAAGTTGTTCTGTATGTTCGAGGTGGCCGCTTGAAGAACCCCACTGATTACAGATCCCGGGTGCTTGTAACTCAAATTAAATGTTAAAAGGATTTTCCATCAGCAGGGAAGTTCGTTTGACTTCTCTGAAATGAAATCGCCTTGTCAGAGGAGTCTCCCTGACGAGAAAAGTCTATCTGGGTGCCTACTTGAGCTTTCCATGAGGTTCCTAAGCTCTGTATGCCATCGACGAGCCGTTACGGCGGCCTGACGCGACAGTTGATGGATCTGTCCGTGGATATGCCCCATATACACCAGTACCGACAATTTGGTGGGGAATTCGAAGCAAGTCTAGACGGACCGGTGTTAAATTATTTGCCATCCATCATAAATTCCATTCAGTTGAGATATATGTCCCCCATCGGATAAGCCATAAGTGTGATGGTATAACTCCCATGCACTGTCAGTGTGCCAATTTAAATGATAATGATATCTCAGGATAGTTCACGGCTGATAATTTGGAATGCCAATAACCAAATCCAACTTGAAACGGATTGGAGGATGAAATTTTAACCTGTTCTTCAGGTTTTTCATCTCCATTCGGGCAGCCGGAATATCTATCAACTTCAATTCTTCGCCCATGTTCTGAGGTGAGGACAGTGAGCTGCTCTTGCATCGACACATCAGGTCTTTGGTAAAACAATGTACTAATCAGATTGGGCTGAGCGCAAATCAAAGTGAGCGCCAAATTCAGCGGCACCCGGATCCGCAGGCTTCGAATTTTGAGATCCGCGACACTCTTGGAAAAAGTACAACCTCGGAAATTGGAATCGATCTATTCCTGCGTCTCCTACTAAGAGGTCGGTGCAGGAGGATTTACCCTAAAACCTGTTTGGAAATATTTCCCTACTACTGATGGCTATATTCAGCTTTTGGCGTCGCTATCCGAGCGCGTCAGAAAGGTTATTCGTGGTATTGGGAATCAAAGCAATGCTAGATCTGGAGTCAGTTGAATTTTCGGGGCTACCCCTCTATAATTCCAGGGCCAGCTGGTCCAGAAACCTTTAAAAGCGATCCAGTGCATGAAACCTTACCCATCCCTGAACAAATTGTGCTTAGATTGAGCAGAACATTTGATAAGCGCCCGTTAGCCAGTGCGAGCCTTGCGCAAATAAATTTGTTGATTTGAAGCCAACATCCGTGACGCTGTATCCCAGCTTAACTTCCGATGTGAAGGGTATTGGGAATCAATTTCAATTAGCATGTATCCCGCTTTCACTCGCAATAAGCACCAGAACACCAACCCAGGTCGGATCAGGTAAAACCAGTTGCCGTTTTTCGTATTTTCTTCCCGTTCCTCTTCTGCAGAACCCACGACCTTGAACATGGTCAAATACCCTGCTAGATATGTTTATTCCTATCGGCGAGGTTTTACCACGAAGCACATAGGGTCTTCCAGCTCTCACTGGCAGGCTTTGCTCAGGCTCCCCGATGAAGTAGAAGTTTCTACTACTTTCGACGTAATTTTCACCTGAAGTATGGAAGGTTTCCCGTGGTTGATGCAAGCTGTAAGGTGAGTAACCAAGATCAGAACACTGAATTCATCCTAAAAATAATGACAGTGTTTCAAAGGTATTCCAAAGTTGTTGCTGAAGAAGTTCTTCAAGAACTTGCTTCGTCCTCCTCCCAAAATTTCGTACGATTTAGACCAATTTTGCGTTCCCGATGGACAAGCACAAATTTTACGCCTTAATATAACTCCCCAATCGATATTTATGCCATAATATCCTACATGGATGTGTGTAGGTAGTTCTCTCACTTGAACGCCTTGGGTGTCTTATATCATCCAACTACTATAACGTTATCTTTATTTTCTTGGTGTCTTCAAACTTGCTTCATATGTCCATAAACCTTGTTGAAATATTCACCGCCCTTTGGGATGTTCCGTTGAATTGGATCGTATCCTTCTCTGACTAGGACGGGCCATATTTCTTTTCTTTCCTCCTTCATTCTCTCGAAACTGAGAATTCATTTTATTTAGGGTCACGTTGAAACTATCAGATTCGGGTGGTAGTGAGGCACCTTCGATGGACGTACTGCTGTATGACTTGTGGATAATGACAGTTTAAATATCACCCATGGCAAGATCGAGGGATGGGCTTTGGAAATCCATCAGAGGATGAATTCCGGCAAGCAAAAACTCCTCGTTATCGACAAGGATGAATAGGGTCGATTATTTTGTCTGAGGCCGTCGAGTGCACCTGAAAAATAAGGTCGAAATGAGTTTCTGCATCCGAGAGTGGAGGCCATCCTACGACGGATCGGACAACGCCGCGACGATCTCGGCTTTTATGCCATGACTGGAGTCATGAGTCAGGGATGGACAATAACGACGCGACCACGGTAATGAGCGTCAATCTTTTGTATTCAACTCACCCATAACAGTACAATTAACAATTGCTTCCTTCGCTCCAGCATTCGAAACCCCCCCGAGGCCATTCTTTGACGTCCTTATGCATTAAGATCAGGATAGACGATCGTGCTGAGGACAGTCTATTTCGGTTGCCACACCAGACCTTGTTCTTCGACCTTCCGGCATTCGGAGCTGAGTATTGTAGACCCAAGTACCTCGATACGCGAGTACACGAGTAACCTTCAAAACACAATGAATCGATTATGTAAGCCCTCAACCCTCGATGTTACCTCGTTACTGGTCTTTGTTCTCCAAATTGGGCCCTCCATTCTTCGCACCCCTGCCGCCACTATAAAATGGAATCCATGAAGCCGCATTCTTTCTGTATCCCTGTTTCCCGCTTTCTCGTTTGTTTACTCTCTTTTCAACTTCAGGTTCTTTCGTCGCCAGTCGACATTTTACGACTTCTCTCTTTTCATTCACGACAAATTCCTACAAGATCACGATGATTGCGGGCCTCTCAAAAGCTGTCACTCTCTACCTTGCACCCTTGCTGGCGCTCACAGCGATACTGCTCTCTCTCTTTGCCTTACTGGCACCGACTTTGCTCCTTCATGACCGCGTTGCACTTTTGACGGTCGTTCCGTCAACGGCATTGATTCAAACTGGGTCCTCGAAAGGGGTGGATGGACCTAGTGTCTTCATGGGATTGTTAGGTACGCGATAGCTCGAAATTGGAGAGGATTATTGTTTATCATTGCACAACAAGGCTCGTGCTCGAAGACAAACAATGCAGCGCGTATCAATTGCACAGAGGCCTCCATTTCGCCAACGTATGGTATGCGATCCATGTTACATTTTTTCTTTAGCCCCCCCATCTAATTTGACGTCTTCCCATACCACAGACCTCACCACCCTCCCAGGCAGTGCCCCAAACCTCCTTCTTTCCGCACCAACCGCTTCAACCCCAGCATTCATTGCTGTTGCCATTTTATTTTCAGTCATCTTCTTCATCACCTTTACCTTGATTTCCTTCCGCCATAAGATGGCTGGAAAACTCTCTGGTGTGTTGGAGAAACCAATGGTGCAACGGCTGTCGGCGTGGGTTGGATTCATTGGCTTCCTCATTGGTATGTTCTCGTTCATTTTGTATGATTGCATGTTGGTTGAGTAAGAAATAGGAATTACCTCTTTCCTTATCATTAGGATGTGGTTTGGAAAGGCCGTGCAGGACTTCAACGCCAGCATTGCTGCGCAGGGCAAAAATGGCCCTCAACTCATTGCTGACCTCGGAAATGCATTCACAAGTGAGTTCAGCCGAACATTGCTTCTTTGGATTCTTCTGACCACCTTGGACTAGTGGCCTGGGTTGCATATGCATTCTATGCAATTCCCGTCATCGCTTCTCTCGCGAAACTCAACGTGACCGCAACGAAAAAGGTCTGAGCCCCAACTTAATGTGACTAACAAGAACATTGTCCTATTTTTTTTGTTTAATTCCTACCTGTACACCCGCTCTATATATCTGCACGTGGTAGAGCATAATAAACTTTTTGGGGATATGTTAGGGCTTGCTGGTTCCAGGACCTCATTCAAGTTTGGGCCATTCGGATGCTGGAATAGGGGCTAAACGCGTCGCGAAGGAGGACACGTGGTGTAATGGTGGTTGTGAAGATTGAACACAACGCCAACTTACTCTTCACCCCTCGGGCCTGGGCAGCCTCCGTGTTTCTCTATGCATTCCGACGGCCGGGCTATACTGTATCTCGAAATAATTTCCTATCCTATTTCCTGTGAAGAGAAACCCAATACTGACTTGTTGATGTTTCTGAGCCTTTAGCGTCCTTTCTGTGGCCCTGCGGTCAGATCTCCAGATGCATGGCAAGAAAGACCGTGGACTCAGGAGACGACAACACCTAACAACACGCGAGGATTCTGAAAAGGGTGAGGTGATCGTGCTATGCCAAATTTCGTCCGCATTGGTGTGATAAGTACATCTAGACAGAAACCCACGCAGAAATTTAAAAGTATCAGCCTGCCCAATGGCACGAGAGGTCGTAGGTATAACGATGAGAGCCATCATGACGATGACCACAACAGTTGCCCATATCCATTTCTTCTGGAGATGTCGAGAGGAGACCTTTTTACGAAGCCACAGCCAGCCTTCCTGGTGAGCTGAAAGCATTGAAGAGAGAAGAAAACCGGTAAAAGGGACATCCGGACGCCTGAGATCCACGACGCTCTTGGAAAGAGCACAACCTCGGAAATTGGTATCAATCCATTTCTCCGTCTCCCCACCAAGAAGTTTGGTGCAGGGGGGTTTACCATAGAATCTGCTTGGAAGTATTTCGCTACTGATGGCTAGCCGTCGGCAGCCAACCCCCGTCTGTCTCTTTTTCTCTCTTCTCGTATTCTCAGCGCCGAACTAATATGAACCTACAGCAGATATAAAAAAAGGTTAGCCAATGACGCCGCTATCCAACCACGCACTTTGCGAAGTCAGCTTTGCTATTCGCAATTCGGATCTGTGCTCCTGATCTTGCTTATAAGCTGATCAAGACTTGGATCTTTGACATTCGAAACAAAAAGGTACACGCCTCTAATCATTCTTGAAAGCCCTGCTCACCGTCGCTGCTTAGCCCACCTTTCGCTGTAATCGCCGCCGCAACTCAGTACTCGTAGGTCGTACACGAAACCTGTCGAGCGTTCGTGAGCAGAGTATTGCAGACCAGATCAGTACGTTCCAACGTAACTCGTACACGAAGAACGCCGTTGACATTCGGTATTCTGGGCATTCAGTCCTCACCCATTCGAACAACTATTGTTGCTCGTGCCGATCGTCGATCCCATATTCGAAATGGCCGAGCCAGCGATATACGTTGAACGGCGGATAGTGGGGGCTGTTCACAAGAAACGCTAATCAAACAACCGGAAAGAGGACAAATAAGAACGTAGGTACCCGGCCATACACACTGCATGCCCACTGAACGAGACCCGAAGTCGGCCTAGCACCCAGCGAGACAGAGTCGATCGTCATTGAAGCCCTCGCCAATGGCCATTCTCCTTGAGCGCTTGAGCACTGATCCTCGTCTGGACCAATCCGCGGGTATGATGATATGTCAAGGAGGCTACATGAATGCTCGGCAAATGAAAGAGTAAAAGTGGGTGATTTTGTACACATGTTAACACTCTCGCCCAACCAACCCTAAATCTTCATCGAGAAGGGTTGAAATTTCCCAGTGAAAATCAACTCCGCCCTCAGCCGCAGATTTTTGCAGTATTTCTGCAGATATCGGATAATAGCGGCAGTGTTGAATTTCACCGACGACCTGGGATTTTGTCCCTTTTGCGGATTTTTTTCCGCGATTATTCGCTCGTCTCCGACCAGAAAACGGTCATTCTGAGGTTGCCGGAAATTTCTGCGCCTATCCCTTATAGTCTGTCCTTATCTGCATTTATCTGTCCCTTTTAGTATGCTGTAATTTTTCGTATTGCTCAGATTTCCTATGTAAAATAGAAAATTTTCTACGAATATATCTACTGCCCCTTCGTTCCAAGACCAGCACCATATCCAGCACTAGAACAAATCCACCCCACAGCTGTTTCCCCTATCCACCTGCCCATCCCTTCAAGCGGCGAGTTGTTCGAGATCGGTGGCTGGTATTGGAAAGGGAATGGTGATGTAACCGCGGACTGGCGAAGGCCCCTACGCATATAGAGTTATCAGAGACGGTACATAAAGGTAAAATAAGAAGTCGACTTACCGTTCAATGAACAACGCAGGATTGGGACGGAATAAGGCCTGTAGGTGCAAAACAATTAGTAAGAACCATAAACTTCTAGTAAAATTAACATACAGGTGTGTGAGTGCGACATCTATCTCTGCTGCTGCTCGAATGCGCAGCACATCCAACGCTGGAACTGGAACCGACCTGGTGGCGAATTTTAAAAAGACACAACCTGAGCAGGTCAGATGGGAACTTGCTCACCTTGGAAAGGCCCAACGAACGTCATTGATCCAAAATCAAATGCATACATAGACTGAATACGTGGACTGAATCAGTATGAGGAATAATGGGGTGATTAAACAATCTACCGAGGTGCAGGTACCAGAAGCGAAGGCACATTCCTCCTGGAAAAAAAGACTACAGGAACCCGCCCTTCGCCAAATGAAGCGCAACTTACAGTGAGTATGGTCCGTATTCCCACTAGGCGGTGGTCCTCACATGGTGGTCACCAGGGCTCAAATGCGTGCAGGCGAGGCTCGTTGGATGGGTGGGGCGATGCAGAGGATGTGCAGGGCGACTGTTGGAAAACAGGCTAAAGGAGAAGGTGGGGAGGAATGAAAGAGGGGAAGTTGGGAAGTCGCGATATATATATCATATTTTGCTAGAGTCCTGCCAGTCGATGACGTCGTCGCAAATCGAAGTCGAAGAGAGACGTTTGCTTCGAAATGAGATTTGCTTTGAAATAGCAGATACGGGCGGAAAACCGCCGATTTTTTCCTCCGCCGCCGATATTCACAGAACCACGCGGAACCTTGCAGAGCCGATTTTCACTGGGAACGTTGAAATCTTACCGGCGAGTCGATACAGTGACCTTGGATTGGTATGTCGGAATGGCCATTGATACAGTATAATGGCTGTGCTCATAAGTGAGTCTTCGACGGGTACGTTCTCGATTGGACTGCATATATATGATGAGTAGCTACCCTGAGAAGTTAGATAACCAAAAAAAAAAAAAAAAAAAATTCCATTTTTGCTCATTGGGCCAGCTAGATAACCAACTTAACTGTTGCCCATTGCCCTCTAACGCATCCCAGGACTCAGTGGGTATATGCGTGTCTTATATAGTCCAAGTCATTGGGCATGGGCGTTTGATGGCGATTATGGCCTTGTTGGCCGGTGAGTAGGTGAAAGAGGCGTCAGTGTCAGAGCGAGAAACTTGGATTTTTAGGGAAGGGGACACGGATGAGAGGAAGGGGACGGTTGTGGTTCAAGATGTGGACGTGGACGTGGACGTGGGAGTTTGCGAGGTGTCAACTCTACCAAGGCCGGTGGTAGAAAGGACATCGGCAGGGCAAATCGTTTTCGGCTAAACCCAGCGTTGCTGATTTCTGCTGAAGAGAAAGTAAGAGAGAAGAAAGTCGAGGCTGGGTGAATATTTTGCTGAATGTGGTTGGGATCAATACAGCCACTGCTAAAGCACAGCCACATATAGACATACTGCCAGGCACACTGCAAGCACCCTGTACTCTATATACATAGTTGAATAGTATGCCGTATTGTATTACGATAGTTACAGCTATTTTCAATCATAATAGCCCTTCAAAAAAAAGTTTTGAAGTTCCAAAAAGACTAAACAGTAGTCTCTCGTAGACAGTCTTCGATATATGTGATGTGCCCTACGGATCACGATATATGAAGTCTGTTGTTTACCACGCCCCCAAAACCGCGCTAGAAAATGTTTATGTAATCTTCGGACTTTGAAATT
>Ga0307517_10005904_pt1 | contig 18274 bp, 8 predicted proteins | sample 23_EM_MG_FD_194515 | JGI IMG/M metagenome (GOLD analysis project Ga0307517, IMG submission 194515) | Populus trichocarpa ectomycorrhiza microbial communities from riparian zone in the Pacific Northwest, United States - 23_EM | ecosystem: Host-associated > Plants > Roots > Unclassified | place... | reverse complement strand
ATTCATAAAAAAAAAGAGAAAATTTTGGAAAAAAAAAGCAAAAACAAAATGAAAAAAAATGGAAAGAAAAACATGCGGGGAAAGTTAAAGCTAAATTCTCAACTAGCTCAATATTAAAAAAAAAATTCGACAAATATAATTTTTTTTAAAAAAACATGTGTGGAAACACTGTAGCAAAACAAAAATCATGTGGGGAAACACTGTAACAATTCACAGTGTTTTAAAGAAAAATCTACGAAGCAAAATTCTCAATCAGCTCAATATAAAAAAAATAAAATCGAATCGACAAAGACCATTTCGAAAAAAAAAAAAAAATTCATAAAAAAAACCGTGTAAGAAAACATTGTAGTAATCCATAATGTTTTAAAGAAAAAAATTACAGTATTAAATTTTCAACCAGTTCAATATTAAAAAAAATTGACAAAGATAATTTTTGAAAAAAAACACAAAAATAATAATAAAAAAACAAAAAACAAAAAACAAAAGAAGAAGACAATCCCAAGAAAAAAAAATTTAAAACCCAAAAGAATATAGAGGAAAAATGAAAAAAAATGCGGGGAAAAAAAATAAACAAAAAAAAGATAAAACATAAAAAAACAAAAATAAATAATAAAACAATAAAAAAAAAACAAAAAAAACACGTGGAGAAAGTACTGTAGCTTTTTCCACGTGTTTTACAGTATTTATTAAATAAATATAAACCGCAACTATGTTAAAATTATGTTTTTTTTTTAAATTTTTTATTTTATTTTGATATAATAATTTTAAAAATTAAAAAATATTATTTTAATTTTTTTTTTAAAAAAACTACCGCTGCACAACCAAACAACCTCTCCAATGCACAAATAAATAATCGATGAAACCTGGTCACCAAGAAATTGGAACTAACTAATTACCCAGTCCATGAAGTAAAGGGAAGTACCAGTTGTTGCTTTTCTGTAAAGTTGCGTCTCCCCCTCCTCCCCTCCTCCTCCTGCTCAATCCACCACGGAGGAGGCTTTTTTACCTTTACTGCTACTGCGTTTTTAACATCCATCTCTAGTAATAACAAAAGCAGAGACAGAGACAGAGACAGAAGATGCCCAAAAAGCTTTCTAAATTACCCTTTCACATTGCCATTTCTCAATAACAATTTAAAATTAAAATATAAAAAATTCCCAATTGAATTTCAATTCCCTCAAGAAAGAACCACGCAACCCAAACAAGCAATCTCCCTCCCTCCCTCCCTCCCCCTCTCCCTTTTCCTGTTTTCTTCTGTCTTTCAATTCTTTTTGACAAAACAAAATATTTCAGTGCAGTTTCTTATAGTTGACCTTACTGAAGCCTCACCCTTTTCTTGATTTTTTCCACACTTCGGTCATATCATTATTCTTTACTGGGTTCCAGGTAATTTCGTGTCTTGTCTTATCTCGATTCGAATCAATTTTTTTTGTCCTTTAATGTGATAATGATATCGTACAACATGAATTTTTAGTTCTTTTTTTTTCAGTTAATGATGTGAATGTTTTGTTTGATTTGCTAATCAATATGGACAGCTGGGATTAAGCTGCAGTAATTTAATCCAGATTAAGCAATTTGTTTTTTTGACTCAATATAGTGATTATATGATCAGATAAAGATTGCCCACCTCCTTTTTTCGTGAATTTTTATCCGATTAATTTTGGTTTTTCCTTTCTGGGTTTTGCTCTAAGTGGTATTTATTTTCAGTTTAAAAGTTTGTGACTTTTTGTTTGCATATTGAATTGGAGGGTTCCGTTAGAGATCTTAAGTAGTTAGTGATTTCACTATTCTTATTTCTCGCGCTAAATTTTATTTTTTTGGTCGTAGCTTTGATTGTTATTAATTAATTAACTAAAGGGAGCAGCGGGGATAGCAAAGATAGTGCACTTGAATTAAGTAGTTGTAGAAGCGAAGCAATGCCTCCAGAGAGATCATGTATTTCTGGCATTTGTTAAAGAGTGAAAAATCCCTATTGCAGCTTTTATATATGGTACAAAAGGGAGATGAAACTAGACCATGTCTTAGGAAATAAAGGGAGTTGATCTTGTTTTTTAGTTGCTCTTAGTAGATGCCTTGGTTAGTTTTGAACTCCTTGTTAAACTCCCTCTCTGTCACTGGATTAGTGGTCTTCCATATGCATTTACGTGTGTTTACATTAGCAGACTGATCAAGATCATTTTGGTGCTGCTTTTACAGGCAGCAGTGAAGCCCTTGTTTGTATTGTAGAACTGGGTGAAAATTGATTGCCTTGTAGGACTTGAGCTTTGGCAGATGAACAGGTAGATACTTGATCAAAACGCTATGAACTATGTGGGAATATTTGATTCTGTTTTATTACCCATTAATTAAAAATGTTTGTTTCAGCGGGCCTTAATAGATTTAGGATACTGAAGATGTAAGAATACTTTCAGAATGATGGTATAATTTCATTATGTTTCAACAACACATTCTTTGTTGTGCTCATCTTCATTCTGATTAATATGGTGCATTGGTAATATTGGTGGAAAATTTCTTCCATCACCCCCTGCCCCTTCTTTTCCTCCCAGAAGATTTTTTTTTCTTCCTTTTCTCAGTGACATTTGACGAATGAGAAGTGGAAGATATTGTGGTTGTGTAAATGCATTTTTTAGTTGAGTGTAGTAGAAGTGGCATGGTTTATCATTCAACTTCTCTAGTTTCTCAAGTTTTGAATATTAGCTGATTACTGAGGAAACAGGGGATTGTGTAAAGTAGCTATATAAGGCATGTCTAGTCTGATCCATTTTTTTTCTTTCATTTCCAGAGCTTTGCCTTAACCATTAATGCAGTTTGGGGAATGGACTGGCTCTTTTTGCCTACTGTAAGTGTTTGTGAATATGATGTTCAGTGGGCAAAATTTTAATGCTCTGAGCATATTTAAGTGGAAATGGCGTGGTGAATCATCTTTGTCAAACCGCTTGCTTGACGATGTTCCACCAGAGATTGAATTGTCTGACTATAGAAGGGTGCCAAGTCCTGGTTGCGAGAGCCCTTCAGGGCTTCTTAATGGCGATAGGTTGAATGTGGAAACAGTTGCTGATTTGGACCTGTTCTTTGAAAGATTATACAATTACTATTGCGAGAAAGGGCTTTGGTGTATTATTATAAAGTGGATAGTTGAGCTTTTTAGCATGGGTTTCACCATCGGTTTCTCAGGTTTTTTTTTATTATATGTTGACTGGAATGGTCTTCGTAATGCTAAGTGTGGGATGGATGCAGTTGAATCTGGAATCAAGCCTTGTGATCTTGCTGAAGAAGCTCTCCATCTGCACCCATTAACCCCTCTAACGCTTACAAAAGCTATCATTGTTGGATATTTGGGGTTATTTTCTATATACTGGATCTTCTGTTTCTTGAGGTTTTTCGCTCAATTGAGGGACATTCTTGGTACCCGGCGCTTCTATTATAACAGGTGGCTGATCTAATATGTGAAAATTTTTGTTGGAAGTTTACTTCAGTACAGATGTTTTCTTTTATATTGACTTTTCATTGTATTTCAATAATAGAAAAAATATTATCTTTTTGCAGTCTCCATGTCACAGACAATGAAATTCAAACCATGTCATGGGCTACAGTTCTTGAAAAGGTTGTTCACTTGCAACACTCACAACAACTGTGTGTGGTTAAGGACCTTACTGCTCATGACATCATGATGCGATTGATGCGGAAAGAGAACTACTTGATTGGAATGCTCAACAAAGGAGTGCTTGCTTTTCCAATCTCCCTGTGGATTCCAGGTGTTGGCCCAACTGTCAGGACAGGTTCAAATGGAATGCAGCATCGCCTAATATTGACAAAGCCCCTTGAGTGGACCTTAAATTGGTGCATATTACAGAGCATGTTTGATCGGTATGTTTAATTTCACATGACTTCCTGTTTAAATGTTGATGTTTTAGCATTTTCTCATTAGAATGTACTTCTGCAGGAACTTTTGTGTTAGGAGGGATTTCATTTATAATCCTAATGCATTAAAGAAAAGACTTATGGTAGTTGGGCTTGCGATGCTTGTCCTTGCACCATTTCTTGTTATATTCATGCTGGTGTATCTCTTCCTAAGGCATGCCGAACAATTTTATAATCATCCAAGCACAGCATCATCTCGAAGATGGTCAAATTTGTCAAGGTGGATTTTTAGAGAATTCAACGAGGTACAAACTGTCTCTCTCTCTCTCTCTCAGACATTATTTTCAAACAAAACTTTTCATAATCAATCTGCTTGCTTCTGAAATGTTGGCAATGATGTGTTGAGTGCAAATTTTTGAATGTGTTCTAGTTTTTTTTTCAAATCTTGTGTCTTATATTTGTATTAAACTAGCAAAACCTCTTGATAAGGTGAACATATTTTGGTGGTTTATAATATTGCTTCTAGTCAGAAGAGGATGTGTTTTTTCTGATAACACATTTTCTCATGATTATGAAACAGTGCTTGATTTATTTGATGGCATTGTAATGAACAGAAGCAAGATATTGTTGGGTTTTGTTAATTATTGGATGAATGAGGGCTATGCCTGTTTAAATCTATTAATTTGTTTCTGGCATGTTAGATTGCTAGATTTATTTTGTTACAAGAAAAATTTCTTCTATTTTCCATTTTCATGCATGAGATGAGAGTCCATTTCCATAATGTAGCTTTATTTCAATAAAAGAATGAGGGTTTTAGCAATTTTTGAAATCATTTCTCAGATATGAATCCACCTCCCTGAACACTTCTATAATTAAGATGGCATGTATTTATGTTTCAGGCTGACCATTTGTTCAAGCATCGGATCAGTAGCAGTGCGATGCATGCTTCAGATTATTTAAAGCAGTTCCCTTCACCTATTATTTCAATCATCGCGAAGTTCATCTCTTTTGTCTCTGGAGGCTTTGCTGCTATCCTGATCATCATTGCATTTCTGGAGGAATCTTTGCTAGAGGGCCATGTAATATACTCGCACTTATACTATCCTAAAAAGATACTAAATAATACAAAATTGGCAGTCATAGTTGATGATAATATGTATGTTTCATGATAGTCTTTTAAATTCTGCAGATATTTGGGCGCAACTTGCTTTGGTATGCTGCTGTTTTTGGAACTATAACAGCTATCAGCCGGGCTGCTGTTACAGATGAGCTCCTGGTCCTTGATCAAGAAGGGGCAATGTCTATGGTGGTACAGCACACACATTATATGCCAAAGAAATGGCGGGGCAGAGAAAATACTGAGAGGGTCCGTATGGAGTTTGAAACCTTATTTCAGGTAATGCAGATGAAATTCATGCATTTATATGAAAATGAGACCTCCCTAATGATGGTGTTGATCCATTTTAACTGTTTTATGGTTTTTATGCAGTATACTGGAATGATGTTACTTGAGGAGATGGCTTCAATTTTCCTCACTCCATTCTTGCTTTTATTTGTTGTCCCAAAGGTATCCATTTCATCTCCTGATAGACTGTTTATCTAGTTATAGCTATGACATATATTGGCTAATTTCAAGCTGGTTTGTTGTGATTTTTTGCAGCGCGTGGATGACATCTTACAGTTCATTGCAGATTTCACAGTGGATGTTGAAGGTGTTGGCGATGTTTGCAGGTGAGTCACATGTTCTTATATTAAAAATTCTGAAACCTTAAGGAATTAGATACCAAACCATATTTTAGCTTTGTTTCTTAACATTGACGATATTCAATCCTTGACTTTATTGACCTGTCACAGTTTTAGTGCTTTTGATTTTCAAAACTATGGAAATAGCAATTATGGCTCGCCCTACAATGCACCTCGCTCCCAGAGGAGTTGTCAGGGGAAGATGGAGAAATCATTTTTGAGGTATGATTTTAGCATTTTAATTGTCGATTCTTTCTTCAATTTGATAAGCTTTTTGAAACCTTGTGTGACTGTCCTTGTGCTTGCTTTGTATTTTTGAGGAGTTGTCAGGGGAACATGCACAACAAAATTCTCAGGATGAGATGCTATTGTATTTGTTCCTTAAAGGGAACTAGTCATTCTGGGCATGTTAATCATTATTTTGTAAATTTGCCACTGTTATGTCCTCACTTGGAAATTGAAATAAACCCTTGCAAGCCTTGCAAGGTGCCTGCTGGTAGTTTTGTTTTCATTGTTCCCTGTGCTTGCTCCTCATCTTGCATCGTTGTATTTTGCAGTTTCCAGAGTAGCTATCCTTCATGGGAACCCAACATTCAGGGAAAGCAGTTTCTATTAAATCTTAGAACTTTTAGGGACCAAAATTTGCAAGGACAGGGAGCTAGACATACGCACTCTTCTCCTAGAATGTGGCGAGGGAGCCCCAGTTTCAGAGGCCCCGGTGATAGAAACATTCCTTTTTCAAGGGAAATGCCATTTAATACTCCCGGTTTTCAGCTGGGTTCTTTGTGGCTACTTGATATAGATCAGAGGAATCATCCTTATCTTCTTGATTGGTATTATACTTCTCGACCTCATAGTTCAACTAACAACACGAGAGATGCCACAGCAGTACCATTTGAAGCAGCTGAGCAACAGCATTCCAGGGATTATTGGACGCCATCCAACTTGGAGCAAAATGAAGCAAGATATGATGAAGAGTTCTGGGGTCACAATTACCAGGACCGTTCCGGGTCTCATTTGGGTGCTTCTACGTCTGCCCCACTCTTCCAGGAAAGTGTACTACATCATGACTCCAGCAACCTTGCACATCCTACTAGGAGCCATTGGTGGGTAAGAAGTGGCCCATTTGGTGCGCAGCCCCAAGCAAGTTTTCTCGAGCCTCCTGATTTCCACCAAGCAAGTTTTCTCGAGCCTCCTGATTTCAACCTCCATGCTTCTGAAAATCACTATGATAATTTATCGGAAAAAAGCTTAGAGGACCATGAGCAACACTTGGACTGGAGAGGCACTAACTGGTTGTCCCGGACCACTTATTTGGATGATGACATTGAAGCGGGAAGGAGTGTAAGTCTTCTTTTTGATGACATTTATAGCAGGCCACCTGACACACCCCCTGCATTTCGAGAGCCCCCTAGCTTTTGAGAGTCAATTACCTCTTCAGCAGTTTGAGGGGTTCTTGTTTTTAGATTTGTGGAATGCATATGGGTTTCCGAAGATGGACTGCGATTTCTTCTCTGTGTAAAGAGGAAACTATGTATTCTTTGTTGTACATAAGATTCATCACGAGGTTAGATTCTCAAGTAGGCCTCGTCCCAATTTGGAAGGTAACAGACTCCTTAGTCACTGTATGCCTCCTGAAACTGTAAAAACAAATGCAATCGATTGATACATTCCAAATCCCATTCTAATCAACTAGTCAATTTCTTTGCAGTTGCATATAAGATTCGTTTCTTCAATTTGATAAGTTTTTTGAAACCGGGTTAAAATCTGGTTTGATTTTTAAAAAATATAAATGATATTGTTTTAACATTTTTCTTTTTTAATTTTGAAATAATATTGTTTTTGATTGGTTTTAATCCATTTAATTTAACTCATTCAATCTATGATTCTAGTTTAATACCTCGTATCAAAACAATTCTTCAACACAACACAGAATCCTCCTCTTCTTTCCATGAATTTTTATTTTAAAATTAGTATAGTAAATTAAAAATATTGATGTAATAGCACAATTAAAAAAATAATTAGTAAAATAATATAATTTGTACATGTGATCGAGAAATATAATATTTATAGCTTATATTAAAAAAAAATTATTAAATAAAAAGGAGAGGAAAGAAAAAAAAAGATTTTGAAGAAATATTAAAGCTTCAATTACAATAACATCAATACAATTTAAAATATCTCAAGAATATAAATATAACATCATCAATAAAAATTTAAAAAATCTCAAGAATATAAATATAACATCATAAATAAAGTTATTAATGGTAATTCGATGAGGTCATAAGTGAACCATTCGTCATCTTCACAATAAGTTTAGCTTATTTGAAACATTGTTAGTGATTTTTATTTATATTATTGAATTTGTCTTGTTATTTTTGTTTTAATAATATTGATTATGTTATAATTAAAATATTTCTGATTGTTTTTTTCTCTCTCCTATTCATTTAATAATTGTTTTCCTGTTTATTTAATATTTTTTAAAATATCACTATTCGGAATAAAATAAACTATAAATATTCTATTTTTCAATTATAATATATACAAACTATATTATTTTACCGATTCTTCTTTCTTCACAAATATATATATATATATATAAGCAAAAATAGCCTCTTTCCATCTACCCCTCCTCTATATAGGCGTGTTAACAGACAAGACAGGGGAAAGGAAAACCAGACATCTCGAAAGGGTTCTGGGTTCTGCAAGGGTTTAAGGTTTAAGCAATTGAAACCAAGATCAAAACAAAAAAGAAACCATTTTTCACAAAACTTCCCACCATGAAAAGAGCTTCAATCTTACTTCTCTCTCATCTTACTCGCCAAAAACCTAAAACACTAACTCCTCTTCTCTCCAGAAACTACTTATCATCTAACACCACAAACACACCCTCCTACTACTCACTTCATTCACCTACCAATAATCTCAAATCCTGCACCAAAACCAATGGCCTTATTATCAAGCCCCACCAATCCCAATCAAACCCATCTCGAAATAGTGGCACCCTTGTTGAAACAACTCCTCAAATCTCCTCTAGGCAGAAGAAAATCAAGGAAAGATCTCAAATTGAAGAGGCTTTTGAGTCTGCAGCGACAGTTGAGGGCATGCTCGAAGCTTTTAAAGATATGGAGGCTTGTTTTGATGAGAGAGAACTTGGTTTGGCTTTATTGAAAGTTGGTCTTAAACTTGACCAACAAGGTGAGGACCCTGAAAAGGCTTTAACTTTTGCTACTAGAGCTTTGAAAGTTCTTGATATTGGTGATGATAAGCCTAGTTTTCTTGTTGCTATGACTTTACAATTAATGGGTTCTGTTAGTTATAGTTTAAAAAGATTTAATGATAGTTTAGGGTATTTAAATAGGGCAAAGAGGATACTGGGTAGGCTGGAGGAGGAGGGGACTACTAATGTTGAGGATATTAGGCCAGTGTTGCATGCTGTGCTGCTTGAGTTATCTAATGTTAAGACTGCGATGGGGAGGAGAGAGGAGGCCATAGATAATCTTAAGAAGTGTTTAGAGATCAAGGAATTGACTATGGATAAAGGCAGTAAAGAATTGGGTGTGGCAAATAGGGAACTGGCAGAGGCTTATGTTGCAGTTTTGAATTTCAATGAGGCTTTGCCGTTTGGTTTGAAGGCATTGGATATACATAAGAGTGGACTTGGGGATTATTCTGTGGAGGTTGCATATGATAGGAAGCTTCTCGGGGTCATATATAGTGGGTTGGAGGAACATGACAAGGCATTGGAGCAGAATGTGCTGTCACAGAAGGTTTTGAAGAGTTGGGGTCTTAGATCAGAATTGCTTCATGCTGAGATTGATGCTGCTAATATGCAGATTGCATTGGGCAAGTATGATGAGGCTATTAATACTTTGAAGGGTGTTGTCCAGCAGACAGAGAAAGATGGCGGGACTCGAGCATTAGTGTTTATCTCTATGGCAAAGGCACTATGTCATCTAGAAAAGATTGCAGATGCAAAGAGGTGTCTGGAAATTGCCTGTGGAATTCTTGACAAGAAAGAAACAGCTTCTCCAGTTGAAGTTGCTGAGGCATACTCAGAGATAGCAATGCTATATGAGAATATGAATGAGTTTGAAACGGCAATTTCATTGCTAAAGAGAACACAGTCTATGCTCGAGAAGCTCCCACAAGAACAGCATTCAGAAGGAAGTGTTTCTGCTAGAATTGGGTGGTTACTTTTGTTGACAGGCAAGGTGACTCAGGCAATTCCTTACTTGGAGAGTGCTGCTGAAATGTTGAAGGAGAGCTTTGGGTCCAAACATTTTGGAATTGGATATGTCTACAACAATTTGGGGGCGGCGTATTTGGAATTGGATAGACCACAGTCAGCTGCACAGATGTTTGCAGTTGCAAAGGACATCATGGATGCAGCTCTTGGTCCTCATCATGCAGATTCAATTGAGGCATACCAGAATCTCTCGAAAGCATATAGTGCCATGGGAAGGTAATATGTCCTCAGTTCCTGGTTCCTGATTTTATTGCTAGCGCATGGCTTTTGATTCATTGAGAAATCATTATTGGGTTGCTATTCCACATCTGTTATGCTGATTAAAATGAGTGCTTTGATGCTGTCTTCCTCTTCATGAAGCCTTTATAAAGGGAAAAAAAAATCATATATGTCAGGCCGAGCATGTGAGCATGCAAGAATGCATGCACTTCTCAAAGGGCATGTGAATATGCAAGAAATTTTGATTTTGAGCAAGTGCTCAATATTTCTTTTTCATCTGGACCTTTGGCTCTCCACCATCTACCTTCTCAAAAGCCTTCAACAAGCCAAATTAGAACATTCTCTGTTGACTCAACTTTTACACGAGCGAGTAAATAAATTATTATCTTTTTTTTTTTAAATTTTGGTAGATAAAAAATACATTTTTATCACCATATCATTTGTGGGTAAGGTTTATACTTTATAGTAGTATGAATTTACTTTTTTATGAAGAATCTGGAACAGTTGATTGTGTTATTACTTATGGTGGTAATTAAAGTTAATACTTCTGGTGCAATTAAGCATGTCATGGCTGCATGCATTCATTCATTCATCGGGGCAGCTAGCAAATGGCATGGAATTTAGTGTCATATAAGGTTGTTTTGTTTTAGGTTTCTATCTCAAAGTAGAATTTCATAGTTTCTAAAAACTTTTTTTTGGATATTGCAGCTATACCCTTGCCATTGAATTCCAGCAGCGAGCAATAGATGCCTGGGAAAGTCATGGACCAAGTGCACATGATATGCTCATGGAAGCCCGTCGAATTCGGGAACAACTAAAGACAAAAGCTCGTGATGCATCCACAAACCAGCTTCCTACAAAAGCCTTGCCCTTGCCTCACAGTGGCCCCTCTGGAAGAAACGAAGAAACTTACATCATGACATCCCTCTCAGCCAGAATCAAACAAGCATAACGTAGTCTGATAAACATCCAGCACTTGGGTACATCTCTGCTTCTGGTTAGCTTTTCTCTTTCCAGCCATTCTTTTCTTTTTCCGGTTAGCATTTTTCTTACAAGTGGATATGATAATTTATTATTGCTATCTGTGGTGCTTCCCCCCCCTTTTTTTTCACATGTACTTGTATAATTCTAGTTATTTAAGCAACACAAACACAGTTTCATATGAAATTGGTTTTGGGGATGCGTGCTTTTCTTTGGTTGTGTTTGCCTGATAAAGACTGAAATTACTCTATTTTGTTTTTCATCCACCAAGTTCTTTCTTCAAACAAACTTGTACAGTTATCTCGTCTGTGCATAAATCCATGTTAAACGGAGGCTCAATCATGCTTTCCATGTAGTGTCGCCATTATCGTTTACAACTTTTACTTAACATAATATGATTATTCCACGTTTGCCTCTAAATATTGAGTATTGGTGACTTTGAGATTTCAGTGTGTTCCTTTGTGATCAGTTGGACCCTAAAAACCATTAGAGGATGAGAAATTATAGCTGTTAGACTCTCTGGAGTTTCATCTGGCCATGATGTGAAGTTGTTTTATTCCAGTGTCTGCACTTCATTGTGAATTTTATGTAGCTTTGCTGAGGCAATAGCACATGGAATGATGCTTGCTGAGCAAGGGTTGCAACTGAGACGGAGGGGATTATATGTGGTTACTGTAGTATAAAATTTTCACTTAGAAGATCTTGATGATGATGATGATGCAGTAGGCCACAATGGGACATGGGTTGGCTCTGTGTAATGTCTATCCTCACTGGGTTTGGGCTGGACTGTACATCGTTTCACGATTATTATGGAGTCGTTTCATTACACCACCCGAACAAAAGATTGGCTAATTAATTAATTAGTCCTCATGATTCCAAAACTTGTATCTTTAATCCTTGTATTTTAAAACTCATCTATAAATTAAGCCCTTCATCAGTTTTAATTATATTATTTTCAGATTAATCTTATTTTAATAAATAAAAGATTAAAGGAGATGCAAGCAATACCCGATCACACTAGACTCACTGCTATTGCAGTGGTCTGAAATGACTTTATAGCCTTTTCAATATTCTTTCAATGATTATCCAAAAAAAAAAGAAAAGGCAAGCAAGATGAAAATATTCAATGAAGGAATTCCTCAACTGGTTAATTAGCCAATATATTAATTTAGCATTCACTTAATTAATTAAGTTTCAAACTTCTAGATGCAACGTGTGTGTATATATATATATATAGCTCAAACCAATATTATACTCCATAAGGTGATTTGAAATTTGTCTCCAAGGAGAGATTAGGGAGAAGTCCAAAAATATCAGTCAAAGCAGTATATTTTTGGACCTCTGTTTGGCCTTAATTGATTAAATTAATAATATAACTTCAAATGTTATTATTTCTATATAAAAAAATAGAAAATACGAAAATAGTGTCAACTAAATCCAACTTCACGTCAGCATTTCAATTAATAAAATTGATTAAATCTTTTGAATATAAATTCTCAATAAAGTGAAAGAATACAGATATTTCAAGTATTATTATTGGTTAATAGTTTGTCCAGTTTCCACTAGCAAGACTTTGAAAAGAAACTTACTATATAAAGGGAAAAAAAACTATGCCTTGACTCACTGATTGTTCTCCCATATACAATTTGATTAGTCTCTGTTTTACCTTTCTATTGATGAATTTTGAAGCAGGTGGCCGCACAAAAAGAATTATTTGACCAGAAAAAGCGACAATCTCCTTGGCGGCGTAATTACTAGTACCTTTTGTCGTGGTTTGCATGCATCAGCCATGTTTATATATATATATATTTATTTATTTGGATATAAAAGATAGTTTAACTGGTTATTTCTTATATTTACTTTTCAATAATTACAAGTTTTATAAAATTATTAGCTTTAGGATCGTAAAATTAATCTAAATATATACAAATTAATCCAAACAACCACTTTAATAATAAAAATAATTATATTTAGATCTAGTTTAAGAAGTTACTTAAGTAATCTAATTATAATCCAGAATCCTGTTCTTTTATATATATATATATATATATATATATATCCCAATTAAATTGTTTTGAAAAATGTTCCATTTATTTAAGAAAAACTAAAATCATTTAAAAAACATATAGAAACATATACACCAAGTGCATCAGCGAGTACCTAGCTAGACTATAATCATGGTTTTAATTTATTACTTTTATGAGCTATATTTGGAGGTGATTTTTAAAGAATAATGAGGTTGAAAACGTATTATTTTGATATGTTTTTATTTTTATTTTAAATGGTTTTGATATAAATATATCAAAATTATAAAAAATAATAATAAAAGAAACATTAAATTGATACATTTTTAATTTAAATGCATTATTACACACACTAGAATTTCTTTTAATGAGTGGTCCAGCCTCTCAAACAACATGTGTAAAAAAAAACCATTACATTTGTTTCCCGAAGAAAAAAACGTTTGGAAAAACTCATTGCAGCTAGAAAACCATACCGTGGCTCAATGTCAAGACAGTTGACATTTCTTTTTCCTTTCCGTAGCACTAATATTACTTTTCTTCAGAGAATAAGTATTACTAATGTTTTATTTAAGAAAATAAGTATATTTTAACTTTTGTCCCGAGTCAAGACAAGAACTCGCAACAAGCCGACCGAATATCCAAAACATCCAATATTGTCTTCATAACTTGGCAGGTCGACGTTGATGCAGTGCCACACATGTTAGTTAATTTTTACTTTGTGTTTCTCTAATCACACAGTTAATTAACTCATTGAATCTTAATAAAATACTTAATTTCCACTAATTAAAGCAAGTCAAAATGAAGAGAAAGGGACATATTAACATGAAAGAGGAGTTAACTGCCATCCAGAGCCATTAATTCCACCTACTTATTGAGCTTGTTCTTTCTTCAGACGAGTCACCCTATTCCTCTCATCATGCAGTAAATAGGCTTGAGCTTTGCTGTGACCACAAAACGACTCCCTCTTCGAAGGGAAAGAGTCGTTGCTATACTCAAACAAATCCTACATGATCATATTTATATGATCAAGACAATAATTTCTCCAATCAAGAGTCTTTTTAATTAAGTTGTTAATTAGCTTCAGGAATGGGTCAAGGGATTTAAATGCATTCTCTTGAAAGCAGCCTTCTGGATATATAGGACACACCTCCAGTTCTACCGCAGCCAGTTAATGTGGACTTCGATGTACGTAAAACATTCTGCTTTTGTCTAAGCATCGCCATTTTTTATCTAGAGACCATCTAGATGACTTGGAAAAGCTTGTATTTATTTTTATTAATAATATTTCGAAGAGTAAATTCATAAAGACGGATGCACAATTCAATGGTTTATGAAGAAAGGAAGCTAAGATTCAATTGCTGTACGTACTTGTGTTATTGCTAGGAGGACTTTTATTTAATGTGGAAAGACTCATACGTGAGAAGATATAAATATTGTTGAGTTACATATATATGTAAATATGAAATTAATGAGAAAAGAACTACACGAATTAATAAAATGATTTGAGCTTTTGGATTGTGCTAGCTGGTGTCTGCAACATGCATGCATAATTCCTTGCATGCTCGTTCATGATATAAGCCCATTAAAGCTTTCGATTATATACAAGTCTTCACAATATTTAACAGTAATTTCCTGTTTTCATTGCCAGGACAGTACTTAATGGATGAGATATGACTGTTAATAAACTTGGATTGGAATAATGGTTGACTTAATCATATACCATTATGACGATCGATTAATGCTTAATTATAATGGTTTTGCCTTTCCCAACAACATAAATCTCTCTCTTTTTTTTATTTATATAAAAGTCTTAGTCACATGTTTGAAAACAAGTGTGTTAACTGAATTTGAGAGAAAACAGAAAAATATTCTAGTATTTTAAAAATATTCACCACTCCATATCTCATTTATTTAAATGAAATCACGTGTAATATGATATATATTGAAATTGAAATTGATATGATTTTCATTTTTATTTTTCATATATATTTTTTATTTTTCTAAATCACTTAAATCATAACATTTGCAATGATAATTGTTAAATAATACATTTGGCTTCATTCACTAGCTAGTGAATTGAACAGGAAGTACGTACAGCGAGTATTCTTGAATTTTTCAGTATTTTTCTACAAAATGCTTTCAAAAGTACTTTCAATCACTTTTTCTAACTTGTATATAATTGTCTCAATGGTATACAGGTTCTTAACCAGTGTGTGTGTGTCTATATATATATATAATTCTGTCGTGTTTTCTGTTCCTTCATTGCTACAGAAGCTAGCCGCCAGCTACAAGACCCTATATAAGTCACACAATGCTTTAACGTAGAGGCACCACTAAGCTATTTCTCCACAAATCATCAAACTTATAGTTGTGTCTTACAACAAAAAATTTCACGTTGTAATTAATGGAGAAGCTCATCTCGAACAACAATCAAGTTCAGATCAGGTCGTTACCGGAGAAGTATATTTTCCCACCAGAAAAACGACCGGGGAAGCTCCCTGTTTCTGCATGCAAGTTCGTGCCCGTAATAGATCTCGAAGAAACAGCGGGTGACAATAGAGCAGTTATTTCACAGAAGATTTTGAAGGCAAGCCAAGAGTTTGGATTTTTTCAGGTTAGTACAAATTAAAAATAATTTATCTTTGATTTAATCATTGATTATGCCTCAAAATGTTAATCTAGCTCGTGAATATTAATGTAATGATATATTTGCAATCATAAAATCACAGGTGGTCAATCATGGAGTTCCTGAAGATCTGATGAAAGACACAATGAGAATGTTTAAGGAATTCTTTGAGCTGCCTGCGGAGGACAAGGCAATATTCTACACCGAGGACGCAAGATCAAAAAAGCACTGTAAACTGTACCCGAGTAGCTTAATTTATGCCACTGAAGATGTTCACTTATGGCGTGACAATTTGAAACACGACTGCCATCCTCTAGAGAAATGCATTCTTGACTGGCCCGTAAAACCGACTAGATACCGGTAAATTAATTAATCCCACATATCAATTAATGTCAATCTTCGTCCAACAACTGCAGGAAAGTAATTGTAAATTCTCCATATTAAATTTACCTTCATAACTTTCACAGACAGGTCGTTGGGAGTTATGCAGCTGAAGTGACGAAGTTGGTACCAAGAATATTGGAGCTGATTTGTGAAGGACTAGGACTAGAGTCCGGGTATTTTGAGGGTAAGCTAGGTGAAGTCACGTCACTGTCAGTTAATCATTACCCGCCATGCCCAGACCCAAGTTTAGCCCTGGGATTATCTAAACACTGTGATCCAAATCTCATAACCATTTTACTCCAAGATGATGTTTGTGGGCTTCAAATCTTCAAGGATAATGAATGGATTGGTGTTGATCCTGTTCCTAATGCATTCGTGGTTAACATAGGCTACCAGTTGCAGGTACACCTCGATCGTATATATAATAAAAGTGTTTTAATTATAGTTTTTTTATCATAAAAAAAGTGATGTTCAGAGTGACTTGACGTCAAGTAAGCAATTCTCTGGATTATATTTTCTGAAAAATCTTCGTTGGTGTTGTGCTATAGATTATGAGCAACAACAAGCTGAAAAGTGTTGAACATCGAGCTGTGACAAATTCAAGGACTGCTCGGACAAGTGCTGCCTTCTTTTTTAATCCTGGTGATGACATCATGATAGCGCCTGCGAAAGCTCTTATCAACGCAAGCAATCCTCCAGTCTTTAGAGCCTGTCAGTACATAGAATTTCTTCGCAACTACATGACCAGGAATGGTAGCGATATTGATGATGCATTGGAGCATTTTAAGCTTCGAGCTTGACCAGTTGTTGGTGCAAGAAAGACAAATGTAGGCTGAGATGGTCATATATATCTTTGTTCTTTACCTGTTTTTTTTTAAGTACATTTCACTCATGTATTAATAAAATAAATAATAATTTGTGCACCGTTTGAATAAAAAATCCGGTAAGTATTTTACTCTTCGCGATCTAATTTAAGATTTATTTTTATTTGGTCGATGGAGCATGCCCTCACACTGAAGTTACTTAAGAGAATAAGAATAAAAATTAAGTTTTGTTTAAGTGATAATATATTTTCTAAGTTGCATGTTTAGCATTTTATTTTAAATATAAGAAAAGTAATAAATCATGAATTGAATTTAAGTTGTACGGGAAATTTAATTCAATTTAACTTTTTAAAATAAAGTCTAATAAGTTCGGCCCTACCTACGAAGTTTACAAGTCTTTAAAAATATCTTAGTTCGACCGACCTTAACAAGAAAAAAAATTCATAATCGCTAAATAAAAAAAACTAATAAAAAATATAAAAATAACATAAAATCTAGAAATATTAAAAAAAATAACAAAACTGACACAAACAGAAGCCGTGGAGGTGGCCTAAAACGGCCAACTCAAGCAACCTTGAATTATCAGATTTGATAATTCATGATGTAGGCTTTGAACTAACGGTTGAGATCCTTCCTAACCGAATTAAGGGCCGAAAATCTTCTCTAGTGAAGAAAAAATTATCCTCTTCCAACCCCTATAAATAAGGTTGGATTTCATGGCCTGAAAATGAAGAAAATCGGGTTCAAAGTCAGGAAAAAATAGTCTTTTTCCCGTTTCCTACCATTTTTTTCCTCCCCCCTCTCTCTCCGCCGTTCCAGCAACCAATTGAGCCACCAACAGCTCTTTCACCACTAGCCGACCGCTAGGATCCACCGCCGATCCTTTTCTCTCTCTCCTGCAGATATTTTTCTTCTTCTTTCTTCCTCTGCCACCACGACCAGCAGCAATAACAGCAGCACCGACCACCGTTGCAACCACCATAAATGAGCCTCCCATGCCAGCTAGCCACGACTAGGTTGATCCCACTTACCTTCTTCTCCCCTTCTCCTTTCCCCTCTCCTTCCATGTCATGCTTGCATGCGAAATAAGGGGAAGGGTTCTTCCTGGGCTGAGCTAGTTCTGGCCCAACTCAAATGACTGGGCCAGGACCGGCCCATACCGAAAAGATATGTTGGGCCGGTTTTGGAAGGGTGAACCTACAATTTATTTTCCTCTCAAAACAGAATTTTGCGATGGCATATGAATTGTTTTGGATGGAAATTGCTACATATATATCCCTGGAGGCATCCAAATATGTCTTGACCCTTTATAGTTACTATTTTGGCTGTTTCAATAAAAGAAATTCAAAGATTATTTTCACCA
>Ga0307517_10005903_pt1 | contig 18274 bp, 27 predicted proteins | sample 23_EM_MG_FD_194515 | JGI IMG/M metagenome (GOLD analysis project Ga0307517, IMG submission 194515) | Populus trichocarpa ectomycorrhiza microbial communities from riparian zone in the Pacific Northwest, United States - 23_EM | ecosystem: Host-associated > Plants > Roots > Unclassified | place... | reverse complement strand
GAAGTGGCATGATGATATCATGAGGGATATTACCAAGAAAATGGAAATGGTTCCCGGTCTGACTACGTTGCTGGAAGAGTTTTCGAATGCTCTCAATGAGTGTAAGAAGATTCTTCATATCACGTCCATATTTCCACTGACGCCTTCCTTAGATATTTACACAATCCTTGCACCGTACCTTGGAGTAGGTCCTGTGTTTCGTTTTTATAACGTCGGCTCAGATTTTTGCAGCCCATTTTGACGCAGACCACTTCTGTCCTCGATGAAGGAAGCAAGGTTGTTATTGATAACCACGATCAATACGAGGTATGTCCAACGCCTAGACATATTTTCATTTCCTAAGCGATGTAGGTCTTTGACAATCCCAATGCACATGACCCTTCCCATAGTTTGCTCTCGAAGGTACACAAGGTCGTTTATTTTCCGGTATACATCACTAAATAAATAGCTACTTCCAGGATCACTTTGGGCTCATACTAAACGAGCCTGCTGGAAAGATTGCCCAAATTGTAGTCGAGAACAGCGTCAATCTGATCGTCAGAGCATGGAGCGACAACAGCAACCCAGACAACGTTATCACGCAGGTGGGTTGTAATATTATTTCGTTAACGAGCTTCATTCCTTACGTTGAGTAGGTCCTTGAAGCTTTCCATCACCCGTATTACAATACTGGGCGTTCGGAAATCCAGAACAAGATGTTCGACCACATGCAAAGGTGGCTCGGGGCCCTCGGCGGTGAAGCTCAGGATATCATTCGTTCGTTGACCAAAGTATGCTCCTAGAGTTCCAGTCTTTTCCTCGTTATTAATGTGCTGGCGTTAGGAAAGTGTCCGCGATCACAAGAACAAGCGCGCGGGGTTAGACGATACTCCCGAAGCAGGGTATGGAGGTTGTGGTCATGGTGGCCCAAAAAAATCTGGTCAGAAAACCGGTGGTGCAGTTTCAGGTGGTTATGGTATGTGGGATCATTAAAAAAGGTTTTTTATTTAATATAGCTGATAATTTTCAGGATCTAAACCACCTCAGTCGTATGGTAGAGACGACAGCATCGGATCTAAAACCAGTAGGCTTCAACTCGGATTAAGGAGTTAGAACCACGCTAAATTTACCTTGATATTCAAGGTTATACATCAGTCCAACAGACGTCTAGTTACGGAGCTTCTCAGACTCAATATTCAGGAAACACCTACAGCAGCTCTCATTCGTCCAATACGTATGGCCAGGGGAACACCGGAGCTGGCCACGCGTCTCACCGTCGTGACGATGACGACAATCGGTCATATGCGTCTCAACAGAAGCAAGACAATGACAATTACGGTCGCAAAAACCCTGACGTGAGCTATGGTGGAGGAGGCTATGGTGGTCAACAGCGCACAGATGACGACAATTACGGTCGAAAACGCCCTGAAGAGGGTTATGGCGGAGGCCGTGGTCAACGACCCACAGAGACTACTTATGACTCCTCTGGCGGCTATGGTTCACAACGCCGTGATGACAACTCTGCTTACGGTGGTGGTGGTTTTGGCGGCCAGGGACCTGCATATGGAGGTCAGAGAGCCGACGACAACAGCAGGTACGGCGGCCAGAAACGACAAGATGACGTTGACGACAACCGCGATTCTGGTCGTCCCTATGGAGGACGTGGACAAACTGGTTTCGGAGCACAGACTGGAGGATACAACACATCTTATGGTCAACCTGACCAGCCAAGCTATGGAAGCAGCAAGTATGGCAGGGACGAGGACGACCACGGCAAAAAATCCAGGCACGGCGACGATGACGACGACAACAAAGGTTATAAGCCCAACCAACCCAGCTACGGGGGAGGTTATGGAGGAGGTTACGGAGGAAGTGACAACAGTGGGGGGTCTAGGAAGAATAAAGATGACTCTGATGACGACAAAAGGTATAAATCAAGCCAGGCAAGCTATGGCGGCGGTTACGGTGGAGGAAACGACAACAGCGGTTATGCAAACCAACCCAGTTACGGAGGGAGTAGGAAAGACAAAGATGACTCCGACGATGACAATCGCAAGCATTCCGGCAAGAAACACGACAACAATGACAAGAGTAGCCATGGTCAACAAGGTTATGGCCAATCCGGTTATGGCCAATCCGGTGGATATGCCCCGAGCTATGGTCGTGATGAAACCTTTGGTGTAGAAGGGATGAATATCCGAGGCAGTGGCCGTACCCAGGATGAAGATTCTGGCGACGACAGGAAAAAGCACAAGCATCGTGAGAGGTATTAAACTCTCTCTAAGATTTGGAATATGCCGGAGTTGTTGGAACCGCGCTACTGGGATTTTGATTACTATGAATTTGAAAAGCAAGTTGAGAAGGATGTATCCGTGTTTGTACGATTGTAGTGACTTTTGACTTTGACTGATGTACTATAATGTGACTGTTTTCTTCGACATCTTGTTGCCGGTGATACTTAGTTCTTAACGAGAATGGCCTCTGTAACCGAACGCGAAGCAGATGGGTCGGAAATTGACCCAATCTGGACGACAAGCCGCACTGCAAGGCAGATTTACGCTCTCGGTGAAGTGGACAAGGTAAGTAGTGTCGACGTGTTGATAAAGCTCCTTTAATTTGACGAAATAATTCTAGGACATAACGCGCCTCCTCGCACTGGCTGCGTCATCTATCTCATTATTAACGCTGCCTCAGACAGATGCTCCTGGGGACAATCTGCCTCAGGGAGAAGAACGATCAGAGCAGTTCGTGCTCGAGGTCAGCGAGTATTTCGAGCGCCTTGATGTATGTATGCTTTACTCTAGCTTGATCCCAACCTTTCAATAGTATCATCCTCAGTCGATTCAAGTGGCAATAAGGTCATCTCTGGCTCATATCAGACATTCTCGAATTGCCCCATCCGCAATCAATGCCCCACCCCCTGGGTTTATACCCCCCTCTCTTGGCGTTGGGTTACCCTCGGATGGCAGCTCTTCACGAAAGAACCGAGGACTCCAAGAAGAAAGAGTAGAACGCGATGCATGGAAAGGCATCCTTGCTGCTCTTACCCGCATGAAGGAAGCTCGAGACCAAAAGCTCGCAAACGAAGCGAATCAAATGCAGGAATAGGGCCTTCAATGATCATATCAGTCAAGTCGTATGTGGTTTTTGATGATCCTATTGTGCAATACATTTACGTGTCTTCCATATTTTCTTGTCTATTCCTTCTGATGAGAAGGTACTTATCATCGTTCTACACCAGAATCCCTCGCGCGCTCGCTTCTTGCACAATCCGTTCTGCTTTGAGGAGCGATTTCACTTTCAGCGGTTTGACGTGGCTGTGTTAGCTACTATTAATGGTACCATTTTCCCGCACTCTCCGTCACCTCTCCTGTCGTTCGTTGGAAGCATCGCATCTTTCTCCTCTACCGTCCTTGCCGTCAATGGATACTTCGCGAGCACTTCATTTGATTCCTGGGATGTTTGACCTTCTTTCTGCCGTCTGATTGATCTTCGACATGCAGTTAGCATCACGACAACGGTTTCTTGTCTTGTCAAGCTCCTCCGTGGATTGTTTATGATCTGAGGCTTGGAAGAGAGTTGTTTAATAACTGCACAACCTCGGTTCCGAATACTCCTTTCGGATGAAGTGGGCTCATGTTTTTGCCGCCTCTATTTTCTGCTATGCGCCCTCGTCACTTCTTGTCATTATAGGTTGATACAATATTGTTCAAGTGACTACTCCTGGATTACAGATTTCTGGCCTTTCTGATCATCTGCTCAATCAAATGGTTGCGACTCGCGGGGATGACGGCTATTCTTACTTCTGGACAGCCGCAGTTGTTCGCGGTCTTGTGTCTGTGCCACATTGAAATATTATGTTGCTTACTCGCTCACATGGCAGTTTCGAAGTCGAATCCCAATCCTTTCCAAATGTCGTCTCGAACCTTGACGGGCACTGTGCGCATGAAGAGAGTTTGGTTTGTGTACACGTCCGACTGTCCGGAATCATCGCGGGTCAGCTCCGTTTCTTCAGGGTGCGGTCCAACCCTCAGCTCGACACTGCCCGAATACTCCCATCCATAAGTTCGCCGTGAGCCTGTTTCGTCTGTTGGTTTAAATTTCAGGCGGAACTCATATGCCGTTGACTTTGTGAACGTGGCCATAGCCCATGATGAGGCCTTGTCACAGCCTCTGACCAGGACAAGCTCGCCGTTCCTTGCTTCTCGCCCACGGGTATTGTTGGCGTGTATGTACCAACTCTCGGCGTTGGCACGGACGTATCGTTGGAGGGAGGAAACATTGAGGAGATCTTCGGAATAGCCACCTTGAGGCATGATCAAGATTGCCCCCTCAGAAGCGGAGGACTTGAAGGTTATTCCTCTGCATCCAAAATATGTCAATTTTGGTCATTTATCAAGAAGGAGGCAGTCATACGAGGAATCGTTCTCTCCATAAAACCCTTCAACTGATGTACTGACGAAGAAGCTATTAGGGCCGAATTCCGGGTGTCTGTAGATATCGCTCGGCTGGAGCTTCGGGAGGGGGGAAAAGCCTGCCGGAACACCTTGTTGATTTATTTTATGGTCGGCTGGCAGGTAAATGTTGAAGAAGAAGTCGAAACGTCCAGATGCCATGAGAATGCCTACGTCGCCAACAGCAACACCTCGACGTCGATAGGCGTCGGGAAGGGTACTGCTGGGCCCGGGGGGCCATATCGGTATTCCGCGGCCTGTCTCTGCCATGCATTGATGGTAGATCCCAAAGCCTCGCGGAACAGAAGAGCGTGGAAGGAGCAACTTCTGTAAACTGTGAAAAATAGAAAACAAATAATTCACGGGCCTGGAGGCCCTGCTATCCATGACTGGGACAGAATGGATACTCGTCGTATGTGAGTCCTATGAGAATGCATGAGCAAAAGAGGCCCATATATTGTTGCAGGGGTACTTACGATGTCATTGTCGGCCATGTTATTCCTGGGAGACTCTAAGATTCCATTAGCGACCCGCAAAGAACACTGGAGGCAGTTGCGTTCGGCATGTGAGACGAAGTTATTAGCATTGATGAATAGTGATTTTTTGATGCTGGTGCCGCTAGAGGCCTCGAATTGCGATGTACAGAATCTACTCAGAGCCCGCGAATGAGCAAACAGTTACGGCATGCGTCATGGAAAAATTGTACTTAGCCTTGGTTGTCTTCCGTTTATTTTTATTGGCGCCTTCACCGAGCGGATCCATTTTTATTCGAGTATACTATGTGAAAACGGCGGGTAATGAGGGGTTGAGTGGAAAAGGAGGGTTGGATTTTATATGCAACCGGCCTTAACGCTTGGGGAGAACCAGCAGGTCTCAACCATGTCAACTTGAAGACATGATGCGAATTATTAAATATAATTGGGGGCTGGACGATGTCTATGTGTCCTGACTAGTGACTCCTGATAGCGACATCATGCGATTGATGCATACAAAGATAGGCCAATCCGTATGTTCTTAGTGATTGGTAATAAATTCAAGCTGATCCGTTGGACATCTGATGGTGTATTAAAACACACGTGGCAACGTAACTGATTATATATTATACTTACCAATTCAGGAGTTTGAAAATTCCAGGAGTTTAAAATTCGGTTTTTCGCCCTCAATTCTCAATCTCTCCCTCTGAAATTTTGTACGCACCTCAGTTCACAAAGGCAGCGTGTCCAACATTCCGGGTTGAAACAAATGTCATCACATAATTTTGATCAGGGGTAAGTAATCAGTTATTGACGAAAGGCGGCTTTAATCCCTGTGATGCAAAAGATGGTATACCAAAGTTCCCATGGGCACAAAATTAAAAGAGGTTCATGTCCGGAAATCATCACTTCTGAGCCGCAAATTTTGCACAGAGGATCGAAAGCAATATGTGAATGCCTCTGAGTTTTTTTGCGAGAACAGGTGCCAACCACTAGATACAAGACTAGATAGGCAGTGGGCCATGCCGACCGCAGTCGGCGTTACTGCGTTATGCAGGAATAGGGACCCGAAAAGAATAAAAAATAAAACATCCTTCAATGATTATAAAGTCGTATGTGGTTTTCGATGATCTTATTGTACAATACATTTACGTATCTTCCATATTTTCTTGTCTATTCCCTCCGATGAGAAGATAACACCGCTCTACGTCAGAATCCCTCACACGCTCGCTTCTTGCACAATCCCTTCTGCTTTGAGGAGCGCTTCATCCTCGGCCAGGTTAAACTCTGCCTTGGCTGACGCCTGGTGCGAAAAGGGGGTATAAGTGAGCATTACGTAGATTTGCCGCAGGGCCCATTACGCACAATGAGAGCTTGCAGGTCTTCCACGGCCTTATCGAGACGCGTCTTCGTATCGATGACCATCTTCTTGGACTCGTCTACCATTTTCGTCTACCATTTTTGTTGTAAAGCATCAACTTGCGGGTAACTGAAATTGTCTTTTGTGAACCAACTCACGGCGTTCTTGATATCCCACTCTTCCGCGCCATCCGCGACGAATTTGGCTTTCTTCGCCTCGAGCGCAGTGGTCTCCGTGTCGTAGAGCTTGGTCTCTTTCGCGAGCCTGTGTAATATAAAAATCAAAAAGCGCTTAATCAGTAATCCGATGCTCAACTCAATCATCGTGCAAACTTGAACAGAGCAGCACAGGTAGGACTGACCTCTGGACGGCAGAGGACTTGATCTTCAATTGCCTTTGAACAGCGGCGGGGTCGCTCATATTTGCAAGAAAGGGAGAGTGGCTGATGAGATCCGTTCAAATGTGAAAGGAAAGCTGTCACGTTTGATTTTTGATATTTTTCTGAATTTCTAACATCGTCATGGCGTCTACGCGATGCGGTCATAGGCCCAGACCTACCTCTAAGCCTAATGTATTCATTCACTCTAATAGAAGCCCTTGAGAAGTGCAGTCAGAAAATCACAACACGAGCTTTTCATCAAGGATGTTTCATTGCGTCGTAAGATATCACAGAAATCGTACTACAGCGTAACTATGTAGGACACAATCTCAGATTGAAGAACTTGTGAGGTGACGTGAACGGAGGGGCGTGAGGTAGTATGTATGTATGTATGGTGTGGTGGAACGGAGAAGCGACCGAATCGTCAGTGTCATGCGCAAGCACATGACGAGACAACAGCGATGGGGAAGTCCAACGAACAAGTAAGTGGGGAGCAGATGGCAGTAGGGCGCGTGTAAATGAATAGCAGAAAGGTGTTGTAAAAGGGCATGAAAGAATTGAATCGTAAAAAAGGCATTCCGAGCATAAAATTCGCCGGTCCCAAGGGTCAAGGACACACCTACCGCTACCCGTAAGCAAACCGAGGAGAGACCGAGCTAGCGGAATGTCTTCGGCAGCGTCTGGACGGAGGATAGGAAAAGCTTCAAGCTTTTCAGCGAGAAGGAGGTGGTCCCACGTCATTCCAAAAGCCACTGGAAGGAGCGGATGGTCGATATCACGAGGACTGCAGAGTCAACCAGGGAACCTCATTCAGCGACTTCGATCGGGCGGCAGCGAATCACAACGGACTAGCCGTCGGTGCGGCAGCAGCGATGAAGGTGAAAGGCATCGAGGCGGAAACTGACTAGCGTCGTGAAATCGGCAGCAACGTGGTTGGCAGTGAGGAGGAGTGGGGTCCCGTGTTGTCGCTGGGTTTGACTAGGAGGGTGAAAGTGAGCGAGGAGTATCCGTTTCGTCATCAAAAAAATCCAGCCCCTCGCCACACCCGGTTGTTATCCAGATCCGGCCCAAAGCGCATCCGTTTTGTGCGCTGGACCGCCACCGTGTGCAGCCATAGCGCAAGCGACATGGTACAACAATGGTCATAGGAAAGGAAGATCGTCGGATAATATGGATAGGAGGGAGAAAAGGGAAGTGAAGGAGCACGATATCAATGGAATGGGAAAAGTGGAGATGGATGTGCGGATAGAGGAAGACCAAGCACACCAATGTTGATCAGACACCGATGCACAATGATCGTGAGGGAAATCGCGGAGGTTGATGAGGTGGGATGTTGATACAAATATGGGCGGCAATAAACAGTGTTGCAGGTAGAAGTACAACAGTGAACGTTGGTGGGAGGCTGATCAGGAGGGGGGTATGCTTCGATCAAAGGCAGAAAATTGGGTTCCATGTCGTGATCGTCTGCTGGGTCTCGAGGAGAAGTCGTGTCGAAGGACATACGATGCCGATGTGTTGGCTACAATGGCGAGGCACGGTACCACAATAAAGTGGTCGTCGCCTCAAGCAAATGATAGATGGGGTAGGTTAGGACTGGGATGGCGATGGCGGGCAAGTCGACGGGTGCAAAAAAAAAGATGGAGTACAAGAAAGCGCCTCAGAAATAGGCGAAGCACGCACTCGACGCGCTCATTAAGAGCGTGGAGATATTACGCCTCGAGCTCTATTCTGGGTCTTGTAAGTGTCGTGTCCGTCCATTGCATCAACCAAATTCCAGGGGTCCCATCATCGTTGTCGGTTCGTCGAAAACTCGTCCACTTCGGCGTATCAGCAGAGCCAAGACAGCTCGACGATGACCACAGGCCAACATCGACCGCCAAAGGCATCTGTGGACGGCTGAAATGTGCAGCACCGCTACAAGAGACGAGGGGCGAGCAGAGGGGGAGATGTTTAACGAGCATGGAAGATCTGTTTCGTCGAGAAACAAGCCTATAAGCAGAGTTCCTGAATAGCGTTAGACCAACGTTGATGGTGAATGGTACAGATGCGGATGATGTGATAGATAGAATGCGAATAGTCCGTTATAAATCAATGCAGAGTGAGGGGAGAGATGGAATGAGCTCGTGTCGAGACCGCCTGACGACTAACCACGAGATTTTTGAACATTAAAAATGTGGTCAGACGGGTCCATGATTGCCAGAACGGGCAAATCAGTTGTTGAAGGCCGATGGGGGCGCGAGGGGTGCTGCACCAGCGCGGTTCAGCATCAAGGCCTCGTTGACGGTGCGGAGTCGGTGGACTTCGTGGTCAGCACCTTTGAGGCGGGCCTCCAATTGACCTTTGATGGCTTCGAGATATTTGATGTGACCAGTGGCTAAATGATAGACGATCAATATATTGAATTTAATACAAGGCAGAGCAAGCGTACCTCGTTCGAGGAGGGAGACTTTGCTAGCCTTCTGGTTCGAGGCGGGGAGGGACTCTTTGAGGCGAGAGTACCCTTCCCTCAGCTCATCGCGTCTGCGCTGCTCGGACTCGATGCGTTGCTTGCGAACAGTTTCACGGCGCCTAAAGACATGGAATTGAGTTGCTGTGCATGATATAATAATGGGCCGCTTACGAGTCACGAGGGGCAGAGTCGTCATTTTCAGCAATAAATCCAGGTTTGAATTCCTCGTCGTCCTCGTCATCAGAGTCGTCGTTGCTCCTGCTAGACCTTCGCTTGTGAGCCGCGCGCGCGCTGGGCCTGTTGGGTGGCACAGCGATGGGGTTGTAGCGATGCGACCGGGGGACAGTCGCAGAGTAGGGAACAGCAGGGGGTGAGCGGGAATTGCTCCCTCGGCTGATGCGGCCAGAGATCATGGCATCAGACGAGAGCTCGCCGGGTGTGAGGCTGTAGGTGAGAGCCTGAGGAGCAACACCGGCGCTCTCCATGGGAGAGTAGGAGCGGGGGGGAGACGACGACGAATCGAAGGAGGGGTTGTAGGTGAAGTCGTTCAAGGAATTGAATTCCATGACCGAAGCGGTCTGGGGCACTGGAGGAGGAATTGTCAGATAAAGGAAGGCAGTGCCTGGGAATTTAACTCACGACCGACGGAAGCACCAAGATTGGGCGACGCAGGAGGGTACTGGAAATAGTCGAGACCACTGTCCATGTAGTTGAATGACGAGTCAAAGGACGACTCGGCAAAGGGGGACTTGTTTTCAAAGTCCATGGAGAGCATCTGGGATGTCGACATTGCTGGGACGAGAGCTAGAACAAGAAGGAAAGAAAAAGAAAAAAAAGGGAAGACTGGAGAGAGAGAGAGGTCAGCATGAAGATTAGAAGAATAAAGGGGTGAGAGCGACCTGCAGAGATGTGTGCACGGGAGGAGGAGGAGGAGGGAGACCAAGAATGGGGAACTTGGATCAGAGTAAAGGAATTATATACAGTAGTGTGACAAATCGGAGATGGGCGACGGAGATGACTAGCACGAGGCGGATTCTTGCCCTTGCCCACACTCGCCTCTGTCGCCCCGACCTCCGTGAAATGAACCCTATCTGGCCTCTTATCACCTCACAAGATCCGAAACAGTTTACCGGTCTAGCTGGGACAAATCAATCTGTCAAGAGACCCCCCCAATCCCCCATTTTTGGTTTCCTTGTCCGATCACAAGGTTCCATCTCATAAGACTTAGTTCTATGGACCTTGATCCCACACCAGAATAGAACATGTACACATTCAAAGGCTATCTTGGATATTCCAAGATAATAGCAGGTCGTCATTAATATCGTAAACGTCGTAAAGAGTGGTCATGAACAGCTTCCCGAAAGGGAACTTGAAGATAATAAAAAACGTCACTAAAAGAGAACAAAGTCCGTGCACAGAGCGAAGAACAAACTCAGTGCCTAGTAGGCATTGTAATATCCTGCGCCAAAACAAGTGTCAGCTTCGACCCTGCTATGAACCCAAGTTTCACATTCCCCTCACCTCCATGAAATGGTCCTTTCATATTCGAGTAATGTTCCAAGCGCTTCGAGAAACGCCATGTCAAAAAGAACATATACGCCTAGAAGTGCGTCAGCTGGCGTCCGAGGAGAACGTCGATTTCCCACCACTTGCCTGGAATACAAGATCCACCAGAAGTGCCAATATGAAAGCAGTATTTAGACTAGAAAATCCCATGCTACAAAAGCCACTGGGAAGGGATCCAGAAGTCGATATTCCTGCCGCTGCCGAGGCCGTCCAAAGTTGTCCACCGTTATTACACTCCCACATGATCTTGTCTTTCCTATTCATCACGTAACATAGTCAAGTTATGCAGGGAAGGATAGGTCCTTGTCCGAAGTAGAAACGGGCTTACCCTCGTTGGAGCTGGACGATCATGATGATCGCTCGGACAGCTGCGATCACAATCACAAAGGGCCATAGGAAATTCACAACGCGTATCCAGATGTAAGATCGCTAAATATCCGAGCAAAGGAGATTAGCTGTGGAGTTCCGAACCCCCAAAATTCGCAGAAAAGAAATAACTGACGTTGGAGAGAGCGAACATGCTAATGATTGCGGCTGCTCCTATTGCCAATCCAATACCTCCGTATATTTGCCTATCGAGAAACGCAGTAGGTGAGCCAGTATCCAAATGAAAGCATAGTGCGGGGCCGAGGAGAAGAATATTCACCATTCAGGGAAAGTGAAATAGATAAATTGACCCCTCATAAGCAAGAAGATACCACCGCCGATACTGTAAGCCTAGAATAGCAAAATGATGTCGGAAAATGCTGAGGAGTAAGGTAGAGTTCCTTACAGCGATCACTACACCCCAGGCAATAGCACCACCCCTCTAAAAACGGGAACAGATCAGGATCATGTCTTGCTCCGATTGAAAGTCTACGCGAGGCTCACAAGCGGCAACACGAGCAAGCAATTGTCACACCTGGATCCGAGAGAACGAGAAACGAACGAACGGGGGTGTGGATTAGTATGTATTCTGGGGGTTATGCGTCAAAATAAAACACGCACCACATATTGTTAGAATAAGAATTCGGATACGAAACGGGTGAAGTAAGGCGTAAAATGGGGTGTCGCAGAAGAGATCAAGGGGAAATTAAAAGATCGTCTTGATGTTTAGCCTGGGTGGTATCCGATATATGTGGTCAGTACTCGTCAATCGTCGCCAGGAAGCTGCTGGAGCAGCGGTGTCGCCGCGCGTGGTGAGGAGCAGGGCAGAGGGCGTGACACTATATCATCGTGACTTGACGTTTCTTCAGAGCCAGAGCATCATGTGATCTAATTCGTCACTCGCGTAACGCGTTTCCTCAAAACTTAAAAGCCTCTTCGTTTTGCTTTGCAGTCATTTTCTCTATTATTTGAAGGGAGACCCCCCTGTCCCGCATGTCTCGGTCCAAACCACTCAGTCCCATCTTCCTGAAGTCTGGATAGAATGTTTACACGCTTCAAGATCTGCTGACGTTAACCTTCCTCCTTCCAATCAAACTGCGGTGTGTATGTGGGCCACAAACTATACCGCTGTACTCGGGTATTGTGTTCATTTCATGTCGCTAACCTTACACTTCTATCTAGTACACCAAACCTGTGCTATTTGTATATTACTCTTCGCTTTTGAAATCTGGCATCCTCGGGGCTCAAATGAATGTGGAGTCTTTCATTCGGACGAATATGAGTCACACTGGGAACGTCTTTGTGCTCTGCTCTGTTTCCTGACAGGAAGAAGATTTCATTTCGAAGAGCAGATTTATTCGGTCCGCCGTCATTGGTCGTGGAATCACATCACCCACAAAGTCATCCCACAAAAGTCATCCCACAAAGTCATCCTTTGGGAACGCGTAATAGAATCGAGGTGTGGGCTTCACACCTATTGCCTTCCTGAGTTCTTTTTGACCAACTTGGACTCTAGCCTTTCCAACCCTGCTATCAATGTTCTCTACACCTGAGGATATTATTGTACGTCCCCCCCCACTAACCCGAATCAACACCGCATCGTTAACCTCGACCTCCATTTACTCTCATATCACGCCTATTAATCCGTTCTGGACGCTACTTATTCATGGGTTAAACTCTGCCGTTGTGGCATTTTTACATTCTACAATCTATTTGGAGATTAGGTTTTGCAACGTGCCCGGACGAAGTGACTTATCTGGCCATTTCCAAGAGTCTGGCTCATATTTTGGTGACCCGGATGTTTTATTTTCTCCGGGGAGGGGAAATGAAGCCTCACGTATATCTTGGCATCGCGTTCTGGATTCTCATCGTACGAATGGGTCAATGAAAACTCTATCCTGGTTCAATTGTCGATCCGTTTCGACGTTGGGGTTTAGGGCAGAAGCACAGGCTTCCCTCCTTCGATTGTGAGTTCGCAATAACTGGTGGACATCGGTACCTATTCCTCGGTGGCGTCTCGTCCTAGAAGACTCGCCGCAGCAGCGGCTGTTCGTTGTCGGGACGGCCGCATGGTCATCACTTTGGGAAATTTTTACAATGCCGAGGTTGCAAAACAAAACGACACATCCCGCGATTTATTCGGAAAACATCATGCCCGGTGTGTCAACTCGGGAGTCCGAGTTTAGGTCGAACCGATTTTCATGGCGCTTATGGGCGGGGCACACTGCACATTTCATCGATATACATCAAACGACCTCTCGACAGGTACCGAGGAACGTTTTACGTGAATGTATTTGGAACTTACGGATTGCACAATCACCGATAAATCAGGATTTGCGCCTGATTTGCGATTTGGAAGCCTTGTACAATCTTGATTCCACGGCATTTTTTCTTTAGCGTTCTCCCGATCTGGTTTTGGTTCAATACAAGCAATGGTATTTTTCTCAAAGGGGGCGGGGCTCGCCTTGCAGTTGAAGCTTGAGTCTGAGGGCTTAACATTGGCAACTCGTAGTGACGATGGAGCCGTTTAGATTATTCGCGGCCCCATCAATTTCGGTAAGTAGATGGTAACCGGTTTGGTGGCGCTAATACATAGGGGATCTGGTCGTAATTAGGTCAGGATTTATATCAGATGGGAGGAATCTGCATCGGGGTTATTATATTTGTGTTGCAAACGACCTTGTATTTCTCAAGATGTAAATGTTTATTTGGACACTGTCAATGTCAAGTTACCGTGCTCTCGAAAGAGAAATCAATATAATTCGTGTTATCAAGTCGGTCCGAAATGAGGTCCACCTGGGGAATGTGCTATCATTGGAAAGGTTTTTGCGTTTCGGAAGCGTGAGCAGTAGCCCCATCTCTCATTCACAGAAAAGAAAAAGGACACAATTGGCGGATGGGGCTTGTTATTCGAATCTGGCTATCCAAGGCCTCGAAGGGATGTGATAGCCGCCACCAACACGAGGCTCTGAGTCGCGAGGCGGGGTAGAATATCGTCAATGTCCGTATTTTCTTGCTAAGTCCCCAACACGCATGCGTTTCAGCAAGCCGCGAGTAGGATTTTTCGGGAAAGGACTTGAGGAATTTCGGAAAAGCTGAATGCCCTCGGAAAGCCAGAGTATCCAGCGCGAGGCCCTGAAACATAAATTGAAGAGATCATAGCGACATAGAATGGCAATGTGGTCTACACGTGTAGAAATTCACAGTTCTCTGCCTACCAAGGTCCTCAATCCATCGATTGTTCGAGACATCGTGTCTGCGGATGTTCGGTATGACTGACTTTGCTTTGAAAATCGGTGTTAGTATCCTCGAAACTGCACACCTGTTATTAAGCTGAAAAGAGAAGAAACATTAGCCTTCACGATGAGATTGAACGCGATAGGCAACAAGTTGTCCCGAACGCAATGTGTTCGCTTGCAGTTCATTGAGGAGAGAGTGAACGAGAGGGATCGTCGTTCGAACACTTGGAAAATCCGATTTGAAGGCTTCGCACCCGGCAAAAAGCGGAGCTTCTGTTGGAAAGAGAGAAGAGAAAATCGTAAAAATAGTATTATGCATCTAAACTAAGGGTGGTTAGGTACAGATATCGCGCAATTTGGACTCGAGGAGAAAGTGAAGCAAGGTGGCAGGCAAACGTAAGATCCCTTTAATTATCCTGCACCCTCTTTGCATCGACCCGTGCCAGAACAATTTCGCAAACACGGTCTCATCAAGAAACGCGTCGCTTCTATGTTGGTAGGGGATGCCAAAGGGTTTTAAAAAGGAGGAATCCATCTGCTTGGGTCGCATACACTCTCTGCGAGGCCCCAAGGTGAGTGGTAAACTGCATTGAGCGACGATAAACGCGGGCCCAACCCGGGTGAGCAGCAATAAGTTCGTTTTTTGGTTCGTCAAGAATCATGAGTGGTCGTGGTTCGTCCTTCACGGAAGAGGAAGTGTTGGTAGGTTCGCCGCGTCTTGCATATCACGAACTTCATCCTGCCTAGAGCTGGGTCGACGTCGATTCCTTCCTACTTCTGGTTCAGCCAAAAAAAGACGGAAATAGATTGACCAAGATATCAAAAAAGATTGCGGCTGGGATAGCTGAACAAAAATGGTGGGAAAGGGGGAGTCCGGAAACCTAGTCGGAGGGAAGAATATTATAAATTTGGATTCGCCAGGAATCTTTTCCTTCGAAGGGAGCTGAACGATCATCGATCAACGAGATTACACGTGACCTAGATCAAAGTATATCGCAGTGGGTGCATCCCTCGTGCAGCAGCCAACGGACATCAAGTCGCCAGTTTTCTCTCACAAAGAGCTGGAGGCGAGGTGGGACCACAGCACCAACCGCGCGGCGTAGGGTGACCGTCCCAAGTTATCGACGCTGTTAGTGACAAGTAGATAACCATTCCTCCGAGTAGTATGCCGTAATAATAGAAAAAAGAGGGTAAAGAACTGGAAGAAACTGAAAGGAATGTTGACGATAAGGAGATGAGTGAGCTGAATTGTGAAACACGTGTTCAGTTGCCCCCATCCGATGTCGATGGACTTGAGTGCTCTGAGGATGATTGATGGCCCCGAGAGGAAGTTAGAGAGGGTGGTGCAACGTCGGGCGGGGGAGAAATCGGCCGGCCCATGTGGTTCTCTGGGGATGGTGTGCCTTCGGAGCTAAGGGAAATTTTCTCGTTAAGCGCTCGAAGCCTCTGCGATTCTTTCTCCATGAAGGCTATCCGCGCTTGAAGCTCCTTGTTCTCCTTCTCGAGCGCTATGATATGGTTGGTAGCTGGAAGAGAATATGAGGGTAAGATATGGACAAGCGAAAGTGGACCGTACCCCTTTCTAGCAAAGAAACCTTGCTGCTCTTTTGATTCGAAACAGGCAGAGCGTCTTTCAATTTTGCATAGCCATCGCGGAGTTCATCGCGTCGTCGCTGTTCAGCTTCGATCCTCTGTCTTCGAGTTGCTTCCTTTCGTGAATTGGCAAGGTTTTCTACGTATTGAACACCCATGTTGTCGTCGTCGTCCGAGTCTTGTGAGCGACTGCGTCTACGGCTGGAGGAGTTGGTGGGTGATGGGGTCGGGTTGTAGCGAGGGGTGCGATGAACGAGACTGTGACCTCTGGAAGACGAAGGAGAGTTTGCACCACTGCTGTTTGAATGGTGGTAGAGTCCGTCTGCCGATGTGTCTGATCCGGAGAGGGGTGGTGACAAGGGATCATACATTTCGGGAGAGGGGGGTGGAGGTGAAGTATTCAAGGGCAGGGAGCCATGAGGCGGGGAGGTTGCAAACACGCCTTGTTGATATGGATTTTGCGGCAAACCCATCGCATTCATGTGGGGATAGGGTTGGTGGAGTTCCGGTACCATGTCTAAAAGGTGATTATCAGATGAACAGGGACTGGTGAGGGAAAAAACGAGCACTCACTACGGGATGCCGAACCATGTTGCATGGGAGCATAGGATTGCATAGATGCGTTGTAGGGCATGTTGTATGAAGGGTCCTGGTCCGCGGGGTAAAAATGGTACGAGGTGTTTGGGATAGCGTCGTTAGTGTCGTTCATCTGGTCCATTGGTCGAAAGGGAATTGAGACGAGCGTCGTGACTAAATCAGAACTTGGTCGTGAACGGAAAAGAAAAGAAGGAAAAGGGAGAAACAATGGGAGAAAACGGTGAAGAACGGAAGTGTAAGAACCAACACTTAAGTTGTGCGCCACCGGCCTTTGTTCGTCTCTTGTTTGGCACACACAACAATGTCCAACACTTTTATTCTCTTTTCTACATGATACCCGTCGTCAAGGCCTCAACATACTTTTCGCAATCGGAGAATGATTTCGAGCCCTAGAGTCTCTATAACTTGACCGTTTGGATTCGAGTTCACATTCGGCCCGGCGGCATTGAGAAATGTTTGCGGGTGCTTATCTCGGGCATCCCCTTTTCGGGTGGATTTCCCACCCCCTACATACCGCGTTCAACTTTTCGAACCCTGGCATTCTCTTGTTCCTGCTAGTACTTACTTTGACAAAACGTCGCGGTCCTTGGCTACCACGAACGTTACGCCGCCGCAACCAAGAACTCCCTAGTTATATAGGTGTCACGATCACGACCGTAATAGACTACTACCGTTCGACAGCTATTCTTGGTGTGTTCAACCAATCTGTTGTCCTGATTTCTGTACTCTGCTAACGAGTAATTGTTGACCAGAATCAATGTTCCAATTCTCCATCTGAGTAGACCTAATTTGTTGACACTTTACGCTTCAACCTCATATTCCGACGAAACCATCATGTCCAACAGTGTGAACGAGAATGGAAACGGAACACCACGATCGTCGCACTTATCGCCAATTTCTGCCAATTTATCCCCGACATGGCGTCCACCAAAATCGCCATTACCTCCCCATCGACTGGCCAAGTTAGCAAACGCGCTTGGAGTTTCGACTCCTCTACCAGCGAATTCGTCTACTCACCCTTTTCTCTCCCGTTCGTTTTCGGAATCTGCTAGTGGCCCCGTGGACCACTTCAGACGGTCGCCAACACCTTCCACGGCTGGTTCGTCTATGGGGTATAATGGCCATTCGCCTACGACCTCTAAATTCCTGTTACATGTCATTCCCCCCGCGCATCTTCCCCACGATTCCGACGACCCAGATGGTAGCACCCTGCCTCCACTTAATGCCCCGGGATACCACACTCAGTTTCGACGTGGAACCCTAGTTCCTGTGCATCCTTCTCTTCAAGGCCAATTAATGGCTATTGCAAAGGAATATGCCTTGCCGAGTTCAGTCGGACTAGTTTTATATCTGGTTACCTCGACTCCTCAGAGTCCTGGAAGTCAAACACCCGATTATGTTGACGAACCAGGACCTCGGTTATCTGAAGATATTTGGAAACACCTATGGACCCGTGTTCTGCGAACGGAACAGCGAGACGACATGCTCATGACTTCGCGAAGCCCTACGCCGCAGACCCCTTACACACCGCGTACACCCCTCATGCTCGAACCTGCTGCACGTTCGACGCCTTTTCTTCCTCAAGAAAATTTGGGTTCATTGCGCCCTTTCCTCGCATCTTCAGGAGAGCCTCTGCAAACTCATGCTCCGCAACCCATCTACCCCATCACCACCACATCGCCTTCTACGCCATCTTCTATCTCGGACAGACGTTCGAACAACAAATCCGCGCCTCCTTCGTCTACGTCGGTCTCCCTGTCCGAACCAGATACACCTGACACCTCAGTTGAGGATTCAGGGCTCCAGCCCAATTTTCTTG
>Ga0307517_10005902_pt1 | contig 18275 bp, 28 predicted proteins | sample 23_EM_MG_FD_194515 | JGI IMG/M metagenome (GOLD analysis project Ga0307517, IMG submission 194515) | Populus trichocarpa ectomycorrhiza microbial communities from riparian zone in the Pacific Northwest, United States - 23_EM | ecosystem: Host-associated > Plants > Roots > Unclassified | place... | reverse complement strand
GAGGTGTGGGAGGAGTCCAAGGATGCTGACTGCGACCCTTTCGGTATCCTGGTTGCTGACGCCGGTATCCCCACGTCCCCCTCCCCGTCACTTCTTTCTGGGATGGACCTGCTGGGGGATACGATACCGCCTCCTCTCCCTGAGGTGACCGCTGCCTCAATACAGTTGGAATCGCGCCAAATAACAGTCGCCCGCCGGGCCTCCTTCCTCGATTTCCCGTCCCCTCCTACCCCGGTTCCAAACCGAAGGATGACCTTGGGGGATTCCAGGTCGATCAGCGGGAATCTACCGGTACCGACGGTTACCCTCCCTTCCCACCCCAGTCTAGGCGCATCTCACGAGTGTCTCCCCCAACCAACCCGCCTCTCCCAATCTGGCGCTTTGCCACGCCGGAGTACCCTCCCACCGTCCGCGCTTCGTCCGGATAAACGTAGAGGCTCAAACGAGCTTACGACCAGCTTTCAGCCTTGGGAAGCCAGGGGCAGCGCCGTCACACGTACAGATCCCCCCGAGGTACCGAGCCTACCGCGCACCTCCTCTTCGCTACTCGGCCCCGGAAATGCAGGTTATAACGTGTCGTCTACCATCCGCCGCCCGAGACAACAAGAAGCATCCGACACGTTCACGTCCTTCATAGACATGTCCGTCAGCGAACCCACCCTCTCCAAGTCCCGGATACACAAATTGTTTTCGGGGATTTTTGGTCGCCTTAAATTACGCAGCAATCGCCATTAGCTGGCGCATTTACCGCTTTCTCTTTTCCCGTGACGCCCCCCTAGCTTATCACTCATTCTGTTTTTGTGTCTTGTTCCTCTCCCGTTGTTATTCATTGTTGTATGAAGCACTGTGCAAACGCTTTTCACGCTTAATCGTACCAAACTCGTGTAATCTAATCAAATCTTAGCTTGGTTTAATGTCCCTCGCGTGCCCAGGTGTGCGGTGGCTGACGCTTTTCTCCTTCTGCGCCCAACCATGGCAGCGGTCAGGAACAAACTCAAAGCGGCCCGCGCCACGATAGGAAAGGGTGATTTTTCTACTGCCCAGGAGGCTTGCCTCGAGATCCTGGAGGAGGATCCCTCAAATTATAACGCGTCTGTCTGTTCTCCAATCTAATCAGCCTCCCCAAACCGGCCGCTCACCCCGGGGATTTAGCAACGTCTTCCTCGGCCTCGCCTCTCTCGAACTCGGACAGCAGGACAAGAGCGAACAGGTATTTGGACCGCCATCTTCCAGATTCACCTCGACTGAGATGTACGTAGGCATATCGCAAAGCGATTCAAGTAGATGCGACCTCTCCCCTGGCATGGCAGGCAAGTTGTTTACCCACGGAGCCATCTATTATTGACTCACATCTGGCCCTAATAGGGCATATCCAAGCTTTACGCGCAGACTGGGCAGTGGGACAAGCATGCTGAGAGTTTGTATAACTTGGCACACATATTTGCAAAGAGGTGCGGTGATCTCCTCCGAGAGATGGGGCCCAACTCAGATTATTACCAGCGACGACGCAACAAAATGTGCGGAAACGCTCCAGAAATATGTGGATGTGCGCAAGCAACACTCAGGTCCATTGCAGGTTCGGGTCGTGCCCTTAAAAAAACACCCTAGTCTCATCCTCCTTTTGCTGCAGGTCGTGACAGCTTTGACGTTGTATCTGCCTACCTCAGACCTGTACCCCATCCTTTCCTCACTGCCTCCTCCAGATGCTACGAACCCGGATGCGACTACCACCTTCGCAACACAATCTGCAATTCATAATAGCCTCCCAATCATTCAAGACATTATACAAATACTCGAAAAGCACGAAGACACTACATTTACCCAAGAAGTGGATAAACGTCGGAAGCGACTGGGGGCTCCCCCACCGGACGTAATTCGTCGGGAAGTTTGTTACGAAATTTGGAGCCAGTCACGGGTACGTGCTTCGTTGGTTTATCCCGACTTCACGGTGACCTTCTCGATGGTAGCTCCCGGAATTTTACAACGAGGTTCTGAATCACCCCGACACTTCCGATAAACTGCGTAGGGAGACCGAATCAAACCTTTTTAGCCACAAACAGCGACTGATGTCTGCCATCCCTTCTTCCGGCGAGGCCTCTAAACGTAAAACCCAGGTGTCAGAAGAACTCGAAGAAATGGTGAACGGGATCATCCTGTTGGGCATTCCAAACGAGCCTGTTTGGAAGTACTATATTGAAGGGCAAGACGTCTATTCACTCGGTAAGCGCACTCCATCGGTCCGCGACTGCGGCTAATTTCCGACGGTGAAGAGGAATACGACGTTGCTGTGCTCCAGAAATATGTGGCTTTGTTCCCATATTCGATTTTTGCAACTTTAATTCTAGCATACTTCGCGTATACGGGGATACCACCAACGACAGATTCCGAATCCCCCCCTCTCGTTACGATAGAGTATGACGATTCATTCGACGTGATTCAGGTTAGTGTACTATGATACTGGCAACCAGATTCACTGAACCCACGGTACAGGATTCTTACAACGACCTCCCTGATTCAGTCCTGGCCAGCAGAGTCTTGGTCAACGCATTCCACGAGGATTACGATTATGAGAATACCATCAAGGTGGCAGAAGTTGGGTTGGAACGTACACGAAAGCTGGAATCGGAAAGGGGAAGGGCACTCCCCAAGTGAGCCTGCTCAATATTATATCCATTGACTCTCTCCGAGACTCTATTTCAGAACGAGGAGGATGTTCAATGTGATGCTTGGGACTTCCCTCGTCCATTATTATCCCCAAAAACACCATGCACGTGCACTTCGCATCCTAGATGATGTCTTATCGGATGATGGTGTCAATGTACCAAGTCTAATGGGTCGCGCGTATATACTCCAGGGATCCGGGGACTGGGGTGCAGCTGCGGATCTGTTCCTACAAGTCAATGCCTTGCTGCCGGATGACGTCAACGAAGGTGTGCGGGCACAGGAGGAACATGCATGGTGCATGCTTCAGCAGGGTAATGGGGACGTGGCTGCGAATGAGTTGAAATCGATCTCGGAGGTTCTGGATAATTTGGAAGGCCGCGAGGTGGACCAGGCTCGGTGTTGGTGGAGAATGGGCAAGTGTGCCTGGCGGACAAATGGTTTGTACTCCCCAGCTTCTTCGTTCCACACGTTCACGTAGCTCCGCAGGGTACGATAAGGCATACCAATGTTTCGTCGTGGCTCTGAAACGTTCTCCTTCGTTTGCTCCCGCGTTTTCTGACCTTGGGGTGTATTATTTGGAGGTGGCAGATCCTCCAGACCCGAACCGTGCCTCAAAATGCTTTCAGAAGGCCTTTGAACTTGATGCCACCCAGGCGGATGCTGCAAGAAGACTCGCCGAAAGCTTTGCGGGGGAGCGCGAATGGGACCTTGTGGAGGTCGTTGCGCGACGGACGATCAAGGGTGAAGGTGGAAACGAACAAGCTGCTTCAAAACACCTACCGGTCAATTCTTGGGCCTGGAAAGCCCTTGGAGTAGTGGAACTGGTAAATTCCTCTCCAGACGGGGTTCCGGTTCTTTTTGATCTGTCTCACGCAGAGCCGCAAAAACTACCCCGCCGCGATCCAATCACTCCAAACCTCTCTCCGTGGAGAACCAGGTGACCAGGTTGGTTGGGTTAGACTGGGCGAAGCGTACACCCGGGCTGGCCGACACGCGGCGGCGATAAAGGCGCTAGAACACGCGAGGACCCTACGACCTGATGACTGGATCTGTTCATACCTCATCGCTGATGTTCAGTCCCAGACCGGACAATTCACGGAGGCTATAACGTCCCTACAATCCATCCTTGACGAGCACCCTTCCGAACTTGGTGTCCTGATCGCCCTTTCAACCGCTCACCTAAATAACGGAGCCCAACAAATGTCTTTAGGTTTCTTCGCCAGGGCTGAAGTCTCGTTTTTGACCGCAGTCGAGGTCGCTTTAAAGGCGATGGAAACGAACCCCGGGTTTAGCAGGATCGCGTGGAAGATCATTGGGGACTCTCTGTTCAGATATTCCGGTATCCAGCTACCGAGGGAGACGCAGAGACTTTCGGATGCTCTGATCACGCTGAAGGACATCCTGGAAGCCGCACCATCCATCCCGATCTCGAAGCCCTTGGTTGACTCGTTTTCGCCGGAAGTGGTATCTGCCCTCAGCACTCTCGAATTTGCTCTCGCAACGTACGAATACCGCATCACGTTCGGATTTCATGATGACAGGGCGAAAGCAGGCGCGTGGTATGACCTTGGCATCGCGCTACAGACCTTACGTAGCCGAAATATTGGGTCCCACGCAACTATCAGTCAGGATCAGGTCATTCGTTGCTTGAAGGAAGCAGTCTCGGCAGAGCCTGACGAAGAATTGCATTGGATCGCTCTGGGAAATGCCTATTTTCTCAAAAACGCGAAGAGCGCCCAGCATGCCTATATTAAGTCGCTGGAGTTGAATTCGAAAGTAAGGCTGATTCCTCCGCACTCCAATATATACTGAGGTCACCTGGTAGAACGTGGCTACCTGGACCAACCTTGGTTTACTCTACTTACACCACCAAGATCTTGAGCTTGCAAACCAGGCGTTCTTACGCGCCCAAGTCTTGGACCCCAATTACCCTCTCGCGTGGTTAGGACAGGGCTTAGTGGCGAGTGCTCATGGGCATGAACTAGATGCGGAACACATTTTCGAGCACATCGTAGGACTAGAGACGACGATAGTACGTTTCCCAGCACTTGTTCGGCTCTCAAACAAATTTCTCATAATTCTCTAGGCTGAAGCAGATCTGTCGTACGCCCTGAGGCTCTTCTCCCGGATAGTCAAGGGGTCCCAGGATCCCGGGGTTGTTAGGGAGTCCTTGGTGCCTGCATTCTTTGTCTTGGATCGGTATTGCCAGGAACGACCAAACGACGAGTCGGCTTTACATCTCTTCAGTCTAGTCTGCGAGCGCGTCGGACATTATGACCTCGCTGTGGAGTTGATCACGAAGGCGATCTCAATTTTGGAAGCCAAGTACGAGGAAAGCGAAGACCCGGCAATTGAGAAACAATTTACCGTCGCCAACACGAATCTCGGCCGCCTCCGCGTTGCGAACGGGGACTTTGAAGGAGCTTTAGAGCCTCTAGAGACCGCACTGGGTCTTATCGGGGACGACGACAGCGCAGAATCCCGTGTGCTCCGCACCCAGAGCTATTTTGTGACGGGTCTGTCCAAGTTCAAGTGTGGTGACCTGAACGGAGCTATGGAGTCGTTCCAATTGGCTTTGGACTCCGCAGGAGAGGACCTCACGATGGGAGGACACATTTCGGTACTATTGGCCCAGACCCTGTGGTCTTTTGGAGGGGACGAAGCCCAAGAATCTGCGAAATCTCAGCTGTTGCAATGGCAAGTGGACGATATATGACGTCGCTATATGATGTCACCCTTGATTAACACCGTGTTCCAGCATCAACTCGGATCCTGAAAACCTGGAGGCTATAACTCTGCTGGCGGGAATGGGGATCCTGACCGACGACGATGGGCTTGTGGACGCCGCTCTCTCCGAGATGTTGTCCCTCCCTCTAGATCAGCGTGCGGCGATGGATCCACACCACGACGTTAACCGCTTGCTGGTCAAACACCACCTTGGTCAAGTAAGTATATCCACCCTTTTGCCTTGGTCTTGCGACTGACTCCCCCCTCTAGGGTAACATCTCGGGAGCGTTTTCGGAAGCCCAGGGGGGGATCTTCGCGCAACCCACCTCGAAGGAGCTGAAAATCCAAGCCGCGTCGCTGTCTCTACAAAACGATCGTAGCGTCCAGGCCCTCGCTCTGTTGGCTTCCGTCGGCGGGAAGATGGAGGGAACACCCGCTGAATACGTCAAACAACTCAGCCTGCGTGCGGTTGCCGAATCGTTGGGTCCGAGTGAGGAAAGTGAACCACTCAAGCTGGCGCAAAAAGCAGTGAAACTGAATCCGGCGAGTCTCGAGACGTGGTCAACATTAGCATTTGTCCAGAATACAACAACGCGGCAGTCCTCGTAGCCCGTACCAACTCTAATAATACACAGATACTGTGTCATTTGTTTTGCATAGCCTTTTTATTGTATCCTTCCTATTGCTCGTCCAACCAGTCCAAGAACTTCGGCGTGAAGTACGTCAGAATCAACGTGCACCCTGTGGGTCCGGATTGATCAAATTGAATCGGGACTTGGGTAACAAGGTACCAACCTGCCCTCAAGAAGGCCTGGGTAGACTCGAACGCCATCGTCCTGAGGTCATACACGCCGGCCTCGGCCCCGGCGACGATCATGGCATACTCCCCGCTGACTTGGTAGACCGCCAAAGGGTGATCAGGAGCGATTTGGGCCGCATCAGCAATTACGTCGAGGTATGGCATGCCAGGTTTGACCATGATGATGTCGGCACCTTCATTGATGTCCCGTCGCTGTGATGGAAGTTAGGCACCACAAATCGTGATACGGCTGAATAGGCCCACAATGGCTCGACGGGCAAGTCCTTTTCCCCCAGGTGGAAGCTGGTAACACTTCCTGTTGCCGAAAGCAGGGGCACTCCCAGCGGCTTCACTGTAAAGACGCGTCAATCCCCCAACCCAGACCCCAATAATGGAAGACATACCGGAATGGACCATACAGACTACTGGCGAACTTGGCGGAATAACTCATGAGTGTACACTTATTTCCGTAGCCTGCGTCAATCAGTTTCCTTTTTATGGCGAGAATCCTTCCGTCCATCATGTCGCTGGGAGCAACGCAATCCGCCCCAGCTCTGGCGTAAGCAAGGGCTACATCAGCAAGACGTTCGACCGAAGGAAGGGTGTTGATTGTTCCATCCTCGTTGAGGAGGCCACAGTGGCCGTGAGAGGTATACTCGCAAAGGCAAACGTCACATGCGATATAGAGGGACGGGTATAATTGCTTCAGCTTTTTTATAGCAAGAATTACGGGGCCTTGTTGGTCATCTGCGGGTGTTCCGGCTGGATCCTTCGGAACGGTAACGGAAGTGTGTGAGCTAAGCCCGACATGAAATGCAAATCCGGGCATACCTTTACACAGTTGAACGGGACGCCAAATAAGATCACGCTTTTCAGCCCTTTGTTGACCAAGGGCCCAATGAACTCTTGCAATCGGTTCACGCCCCACCTCCGTTGACCCGGGAGAGATTGGATGACCACACTTGCTTCCGGGTCGTCGGTGATGAAGATGGGGTACATGAGCATCGACTTTGTCAACGTCTTGTTCTGCTGCCATGACTGAGAGAGTGGGTGCTGGTACCCACCCTGCAGAACAGACCTAGAGCCGGTGAGCCGCGAAAACGCCTTGTAGATGCGAAGTTTGTCCGTACGAGATTTCCATTGTAGATGTTGTTGGCTCGAGTTCAATGGGCGGAACCGTAACGCCGACACAGGACCCGGGGCCGCCGCGCCCGGAGTTGACCCGCTCCTTCCTTCACGCCCGCCACCCCTGTGCCGATCCCGTCGCCGCGGCTACTCTTTGCGGTACAGAGGGGGCGATGCACGCCACAGCACGGCCGTGTACCAAGGCACGAAGCGGCAACCTGCTACCGAAAGGTTCCCCGCGCCCGCCATAGGGGCGTCGCTTGCGCGACGAGATCTGCGGATGTTTTTCCCTCAGTAATATACTGAGGCGTCTGAAACCCCTTAAACTCGTTCTCCTTAGCCCCCCTTCCCTTCTCTGCCATGTTCGAGTATATCGCTGCCAGGATTCTCCATACACCGCTCGGAAAGCGAGTCGATGAATTGGTAAGTGGATGGACCCACACTACGCCCCCCAAGAACATCTTCCGTGCTGACATCATGATCGTCTTAGCTCGCAAAGGTTCAAGCCTTCGATTCTCCTGGTCAAGACGAGTCGCTCCAGCGTAGTCACTCGCTGTCCAATATACTGAGCGAGATGGCGACCCATTCGCGTCGCATTCAGAGCCGAGTCTCCCTCGAGACGCCTCGTTCACATACAGCAGTTCGTAATGCCCACTGCGAACCCCCCTCTTTGCCATCCCAAGAGTCCATCATCCACTCCCTATATGCTACTCCCACCTCTTCGTCCGATTACAGCGTATTCGCATACAATCATCGCTTTCCTCAGAATGCTGTCCGACCTCGACGAAGGCGTTCCCGCAGGCACTACCCTCCGCCTCCTGTCTACTCCGAGACGGACCCCGATGCTTCCATCTCTGTAGCGCTATCTGACATGGGTCTGTGTGTCCGAGGTGACGTTACTCCTCAACTCCCGCCGCCGTATTCCCCGCCACCACTATCACCTACGGCCGGATGTGATTGATATTTACTTCCAGTTCACTTCCTATTCTTTTACCTTTCTCTTCCTCTACTCCCGGGACTTTGTATTTAATTTCGGCAGTATTTGTGGTTTCGCTCCGTTCCACACACTATCTTCCGACTCATCTCTTAGAGCTCTCGTTTAATCTCGCACCTGTTGTTGTACAAGCTAGTTACTACACATCCCGTAAGCACGTACGGCACGCCATTCATGGACAATCGTTTGTATCCCTTAACCCCATCAATTCGTATTTTGTATTCAACGTGATCAATCAAGAGACCACTCCCTTCGTTCTTGACCTTCCCTCATCCAACCCTTCGTTGCCATCGTCATACCGGCGACTCTGACGAACAGGGTTCCATCGAGAAGTTCGACACCTTTCAGTTGGACTGTGCCCTCTTTCGGAGAGGACTTGGTCCAATACCCCTGGGGTCGCGCACCAAACAACCGGCTCCAGTGACCGAGAGAACGCTGGATTTTGCAAACGTGGTCGTCTGGGTGTTCCAGCGCTGACTGCGTGATTGCCAACCAGGGGTTAGGGGTGACCGTCTCCGGAGTCAGTGTGCCCTCGGCTGGTTTTATTACCCGAGCTCCGATAGGCTCCTGAGGAAATGTATCCGTAGTCGAAATGAATTCCGGAGTGATTTCGACCGACGGCCGGCCCTGACCGACCCAGGTTGCGAGACAGACCGAGAAGTAGGACCTCAGGAATAGTTGGATGACGTGAGGTGGGAAATATGCGCAGATAGAAGGGAGGAAAAGGGACGAAGTTACGAGGTGCATCCTACGAACAGAAACTCAGTTGCTTGGACGTGAAGGCATCGTATAGTCTGGACACGCACAGCACGAAGTCAGCCTTGAAAGGGGGCCCTTCATGCCAGCCGCTGACCCCATAGATTGTAGAAACGACCCAAGCAAGTTCCTCGATCTTTCGGTTTATTTCTTGATCTGGGTTGGGACTCCCAACAATGTCCAAAGACCACATTTCGGAATACCTGAAATCGTGATATTAGCAGCGTGGGACACAAAGGACAGATCCGGATTACTTTCGAAGAGTGTTTCCCTGTGTTTTCAAAACTAAGGCAAGAGGCGACTCCGACGCCAAAGCACCGGTCGAGGTGGGGTCTAGGCTCTCATCTTGAAGCATAAGAGCCAAAACATCAAAAGCCGATACCTCTGCGTCCCGGGACTGCGGCGCCACCGAACGGAACGTCTTGGGGGCCGTATTGTGGAGCAATGTGGATACTCCGCTCACGACCGCAGCGACCGCGTTGGAGTAAAAAGTCTCGTCAAAATACGATCCCGGGACGAGGGTAGACACGGTTGGTTGGTGAACTGCCGACTGAGCGAGACCTAAGGTGATTCCTCATTTTGCATGTTCTTGGGTTGACTCAGGAGAGACGTACCTTCCGCGAGAATACCAAGCAGGCCAAACTCCAGACCGTAGCCTACATGTATGAGTGGATGCATCAAACCGGACATGAATCGACTAAACATCTCCGGCTGTCGAGATCCATCCACATCTGCTCGATCATTGAAGTTGGCATTTTTCGAATAGAGATAATCTTCCAACGTCTTATCAACTCCATTGGCAACTAATTTGTTGGAAAAGAATTCAAGGTACGCTTGGTAGTACCTCGCATCCCCGAGATGGTCAGCGAAGTTGCCATCTGAGATTGACCCCGGAGACTTTCCAATCGGGCGCTGATAATCCGCGTCGTTCTTGTACCCCTCACGGAGCAGTTTTTCGTTCGCTCCCATAGCGTAAACGGCGAGCATATGGTGAGCGGCGTGGCTAGGGTTGACCCCTTACGTCAGGAACCGTGTCTACCCAACCAAAACAGGGCGATGGGCACAACTCACTTGTGGTACCTCTTGTCGTTGAAGAAGATGTGGTTGTTCTGATGATTATGTTTCAATATCTCGAGCAAGGCTTGCTCAGCCTCAGGGGTTGTCCCCGAGATTGCATGGGGGCTCAAAACTGAGGGTGGAAACCTCGTCGGTGCAGGGAAAAGACGGTCGGCAACATCTGGGGAAGGTATTTTGGCAGTAGTGGACTTGTATCGAGTAAAAAGGTTGCGGATGGACGCGGCCATCCTCTGTCACTTTCTTGCGTTTGACGGAGTGGGGAAGAGTGGAAGGATGATGTCATCGATTACTGAAGCTATGAGCCCGGGGATACAGTGGATCCGGTCAGCTGCTATCCCCTTCGGGGTCAGGCCACGTTCCTCGTGCAGAAGGAAATACGTGCGGGTGTGTCCGTTGTGTATGCGGGTTCAAACATAGAAGATGATCTGACGGCTGATTACTATCAGCGTGCTTCGGGATGACATTTCGCATACTTAAGCATAGAGACCTTCTGCCTCGGACTCAACGAAGAGATTCAGGGTTCGCTTCATTCATTCCCTAAGGTGAAACATTCATCTTTGTAGCTTGGTGCCCGAGAAACGCGCATTGGTAGAGACGAAACCAAGATCCGGGGAAGGGGAGAAGTGGAGTTGGAAAAATCGACCAAGGTTGACCATCCAACCTTTCATCCGGGGCTCACGAAGACCGCAGGATATTGTGGGCAAGAATGAGGCGGAAGAGAGTGAAGCTGAGATGGTATTCGTTGCGGCCTCGGTGGTCAGTCCCGAGAGATTAAATCGAAGTCCTTCGGTTCAATTGTTTTACAAACGACTGAGGGCAGCCCATAGACGCGGAACAAGGCCGGCCACGAGGTAGCACGAGATCACTCACAACTGGGGGCTGCTGAGAGATACATGGTGGCCTTATCCCGCCCTTTCAAACATCATCCAACTTCACGGTCCGTGCATGATAGAGAGTATATAGAGCTTCTGGGTAAAATAGAGGGTGTTTTCCGGAGATAGAGAGGAGGGGCCTATCATCTGGCGAGAGTATCGAACCAGGACTGCAGGATCTCGTGATTATCGTGAATTCCTGAGGGGTGGGCTAGCAGGGGAGTGGTGTACAGAGAGGGAAGACATTCGGGAGGAGAGTCGCTGTCGTCGTCGCTGTTGAGGGAAAACCGCGCGTCACTCACGTGGCCCGCGTTTTCCGGTATCACCACCACAAGTCACAGACATCCGACCCTCTTCGACTTTCCACCACTTTGGAAGTCGATTCAAGCCTCCCCATCTACGCGAAATGGACCCGGACCGCACTCACGATGATTCTGACCTATCCCCAGAACCCACAGTAGCCTCTATCCTCGGTTTATCTGGCCCCATCCGTTTTCGTCTCCACGGTTCCACCCAAAAGGCACACCTCCTCTTGAAGCAATCCGACGAGAAACGACCTCTTGACGGACCCTCGAGCACGCGTGGCGTTGCGTACTACAGTTTGTTTGCGCAGAAGAGAATAGAGGTGAAACCGGGGAAGGAGATCTTGCTGGCTCTCGAGGGCAAATTTGGTGACCGCCCCATACTCATTTGTGGTGACGTTCCCTTGTCAGGACACGAACCAATGAAGGCTTCTCCATCCACCACGACCGTAGAAGAGGTGACTACGAAGGCGGGACCGACAAAACCCAGTCGGACCGCGTCCCCGATCCCGGTGAGGGAGGCCACCCCCAACCTCCCACCCAAGTTACGCAAGGCGTGGATGAAGTCAGTACAGAGCAGGCAGCCTGTTGAACGTACGTTTCCACTTGCTTGGCTTGCCCACACATTGCTGAATGACTCCACCAGCTCCCAAACCTGAGACACGAGAGATGGCCATCCAGACTGAGTTGGAGTATACCTCTACGGGCGTTGGCACCATTCCACCTCAATATACATCCACCGGAGTCGGTTCTCCGGTGCTAGAATACTCTCACACTAACATCGGGACCACACCTGAACCCGAACCTATGTCGCTTGCTTCATCCCCACCCCAACCTACGATCATTCAACAGACTACCGTCGTGGAAGCACTCAAATCGCCTTCACCCGAACCCCCCACGGTAGCACCCGTGGAACCAGGGCCTAGCACGACCGAGGTAGCCTTCTTTCACCGACTCGCTTTGTTCTTTCTGACGGAAATTTCATAGTCTCGGCAACGAAGCCTCTCACCCATGGAGATGAGTTCCACGCCATCCAGTCCGGCGCATATGTCCACCAAGCAGTCTGCATTACCGACCCCACCACCTTCACACGATTTACAGCCTGAGCCGAAGCAGGTGAATACTCCGCTTAGCTCTCCACCTCGTCCGAGTCACACCACCGATAGCCCTCATCCGACATGGGGAACACCTGCACTGGGGTGGGAGAATGCATCTTGGGAAAAGACTAACGCATCTCGGCCTAAATCCCCTGTGTCATCAACAGCTTCGTCCCGAGGAAACGCCTCTCCTGAACCGATACCAGGACTAATGGAAGCGATCCCACTACCGCCAACCAGTCCCTCCGAGGTAACCATTACCAACGAGCCAGAGTCGACGAAGAACGAAGCCGCCACTCCGGTTCTACCTTCATCACCGATACCCTCGCGTGATACACAACGTACACCATTACGGGACACCAAACAGGAGGAACCAGCACCCCGTCTCCCATCCCAGGGCGTTTCTTCCGAACACTCCCGTTCCCCCAGCACAAAACAACATGAACCGCTCTCTTGGGACCGCCCAGAACCTTCGAGTCGACCGCACCGGGAGTCCTTCCCCCCACGTGGCAAACACCAGGACAGGGCGCAGCGTCCTCCTGTTACAGCACCTAACAATATGCAGTACAGAGGCATGTTCGAAGATGGCAGTTCTCGAAATTACGGGTGGAACAATACCTCGATCTCCGCTACAGATTCGTGGGGTGGACCTGCGTATGATGCGCCTCCGGAGTTCGAGGGCTACCGTACTCGCGGTCGACCGAACGGACGAGGGGTATCTGATCAAGGCGAAAGCTCGAAGGCCCCTTCTCGCCCAGAACTCAGGACACTTGTCAACCTGACTTCTGGTCCCGTTGACAACCCGCTCGGTATCCGCCCCGCAAGTCCGCCGCGGAAGATTAGGATCCCGCCTCGCTCAGCGCTACAACGCGGAAAAGATGAGCCTAAGAAAGGGGTTGTTATTGGGTCAGATTGGCCGAAAAACAAGTCTAATGGGGGAGGCCCACCACCAAGGTACCCAGAGGAGGACTCGCCAATCATGAACCACCTTCCTCAACGCAGACGTAAGTGGACATGTGGCTGTGCCCCGAGTCGGAGTCTCACGGTCTCAGTTGCAGCCTCCGGCGTGTTGAACGGAAAGCCACCTCCGAATTTTGTGCACGGTCATACGATCAAAGCCACCATCCAGGATGCGCCGAACGGTATGTCGGTAACCAAGGAGTTCACCTTCCGCAGTGACTGAACGTAGTAATAGGACCAACCACCCCACCACGTGGAGTGAAACGGAGGCTATCGCCAGGTCCAGAAACGCCCCGGATCCAGAGCTGGACGCCGGTTCACGCTGCTGCAGTCCCCGGGTCCAATGTTCGAATGGGGATGATTACATTCAGCCCCAGTGGAAGATATTTTGCTGTCTCATGTGAGAACCCAGCACGACTGCCTGACTCTTACCTGACCACTCTCCTCCCCCAGGTACCGATCGAAGTGTGCGGATATGGGATACCCATACGTACGCTGAGCTAGCGAAGCTGGCCCATGTCCAAAATGTAGTATCCGTTGCGTGGATGGAGAACGATTCTGGCGTCGTGTCACTTGGCGAGCTTGGCGAGATCAACCGATGGACAAAACTGGTGTGTGCCTCTTTTCAATCGAGACTGGGCGTTATAAAACTGACTGGGAGTTGGCGAAGCCGACTGGTGAATGGGCATGGGCAAGGATGTTGGACGCAAGTGGTGAATTCAAGCCTGGCGATCGGCCAACGTGCTTCGCGTATATGAAAGATCGCGTCGCCGTTGCGTATCCCCAAATGGGTGTGAAGGTGTGGCTGTGGGTCAACGGTAAGTTCCGATAGGTTGGCGTTCGTTCTCAATCCCCAACTCAACCCTTCGGTAGGAATGTGGCAGCAACAGCGATCTATTCTGAGACACCACGTTACAAATATTAGGTTTGTTGAGGGAGGCAAAGCCTTGTTCGGGGGAACCTCGGATTGCGTCCTGTGAGTTGGTCGCGGTCGTTCTTTAACCGGCTGGAGTCTAAGCTCGCATCCAGGTGGTACTGTCAAGTTCCCAGTGGAACGCTGCGTGCGTGCAACCACTTCCCTGCCGGCATGTAAGTGCACCAGAATACCCTTGACGTGATAACAGCTGATGCGAAGACATTGCAGCGATTACATCGACGTTTCGCCGTCGGAAAATGAGTTGTTGGTGTCTCTGATGGACAATACTGCTTGCGCTGTTAGCATCAACGGGTCCGCAACTGAGATTGGAGTGAAGCTGAACCTGAACGCGATCAATGCTGGGGTCCCCGGGGTTCATGGCGGAATATACATCAACCAGGGCAGCAGCGTGCTGTATGGTGATACTCGCGAGCGCATGTTCAAGTGGGGACTGAATGGGGTGGTGGTGGCAGAACTAATGAAAGGTACGTTCTCCAAAGATAGGTGTAACCACGCCACGGTGGGCTGATCGACCAACGCAGCAATCGGAGTGCAGGATCAATATAGAATCGAAGCTGTTGCGGTGAGTGTTCTATTTGTCTGAATTCGTTGCTGGGCTGAGCTGGTTGCTCCCAACAGAACTATAATTTCCCGGACGGCCATCCGTGTGCCGGGTGTATTGTGATGGGGACGGCGAGCGGGGATCTGCTTTGGTGGCGATACCACTCTAATGGGGAATTTGAGAGGTCGACAGCATGGTACAAGCGATCCCGGTATGATTAACGCGGGTGGGGTACGCGGTGTAGTTAGCATAGCGGGTCGGATAATTGTATGCGGCTGTTTGTGCTGTGGCTGTTACTGCGACCGGCCGGCCGGAGGAGAACGGACGGAGTTTCCGAGGGAGGCAACCGAGGGAACGGCCGTTGCATCTCCTCGAGGCGTTGTGACCATTGGTATCTTGTTACTGGTTGTTCGTTTTCGCTCGCTGCCGCCGTCGTCCAGCTCGTTACGCTCCCGTAGTCCTCTCCCAGTCCATCACGTCCTGAGTACGTACCGCCGTCCAACACCGTCTCTCCGAATCACCTCTCGTCGGTTTCTTATCGAATCCCTGTCCGTCGCAGACGACTGCCCACCTAGAGGTCAAGAGCCGTTCGCATCGAGCTATCTATACTTAGAGAGAGAGAGGGTTTATAAACCGTTCCAAACTACCGTTTCGTGCATATTATTCTCCCGTTTGTAAACCGGTAAGTCGTCCGAATCCCTCTTCGTCGTCGCCGTCGCCGCCGTCGTCGTTGCTCCAGTGCCCCGCTCCGTCGGTTGTTGCTGTTGATGCCCGGCAAGCCGCAGCGCCCTCCTGGCATGACCCGTGATGCTCATCCAACGTCTCTTTTCCCTCGTCGCTCAAACGCTAGCCCCAAGCCCGCTTTCTGAAACCCTCAAACCTACAGTCCTAAGGCTCAATGCAGACAATCAAGTGTGTCGTCGTCGGGGATGGTGCCGTTGGCAAGGCACGTCCTAGGGCACGCCAACATGGTGTTTTTGCCGCGGCTGATTTTGGCTATAGACTTGTCTGTTGATCTCGTATACGACAAACAAGTTCCCCAGTGAATACGTGCCAACGGTCTGTCGACGCTCGCTCTACCATGTTTTTTCGAGGGATGTGATTCCGAACCGACCCGTTGTGTCCCATTCTAGGTGTTCGACAACTATGCTGTTACGGTCATGATTGGAGACGACCCGTACACTCTGGGCCTGTTCGACACGGCCGGTGTGTTTCCATCCCGATATTGTGCCATTTAGTGCCAGTTTTCTGATCGTCGTTACGTCAATATAGGTCAGGAAGATTACGATCGTTTGCGTCCACTCTCGTACCCGCAAACGGACGTTTTCCTGGTTTGTTTCAGCGTCACCTCCCCGGCATCGTTTGAAAACGTCAAGGAGAAGTGGTTCCCCGAAGTCCGGCATCACTGTCCCGGAGTGCCTTGCCTCGTAGTTGGCACGCAGGTGGATCTGAGAGACGATCCGCAGGTGATTGAGAAGTTGCAGCGACAGAAGCAGAGACCCGTCGCGGCTGAGCATGGTGAAAGGCTTGCTAGAGAGTTGGGGGCTGTGAAATATGTGGAGTGCTCAGCGCTGACACAGAAGGGGCTGAAGAACGTCTTTGATGAGGTGCGATGACTGTCGATCCGAGGGTGTGGCGGTTGGCTGACGGATTTACGCGCATTGTAGGCTATCGTGGCTGCCCTCGAGCCTCCAGTCGTGAAAAAGCGAAGCAAGTGTGTGATCGTCTAACGGGGGGGAGACCATGTCGTCTCCACACCGTTCCCACACACACGCCCACGACCTTTTTCTTTCTTCCTAGTTCATGTGCCTCATTCTTTTCTTCTCATGCACGACGACGTTGCGCCATGTCCACCCGTATATCCTTCTCGCCTTAACACACACACACATCCAAGTCCCCACGCCTGCCGACTGGTACTCTCGCAAGAGATTTCCTGTCTTATGTCCGTTTACGATCGAAATGCGGGGATCCAGTTGGCAGATTTTTTCCCTCTTCTCCGGCACCCGTTGAATGATTACACATTTTCTGATTCTGAGTATCCTGTAGTCCATTGTTTTCTTTGTCTGCGCCGGGATGAAACATGGTTGGGTATGTGGGGAATCTAATATCCTTTCATGACCGCCGGGTGGGTGTCCGGAACGATAGCCGACTTGGACCGGGTGATCGGAAACCCCGGCGGATGGTCACGCCTGGGCGTCAGGCACGTCACCGGCCGGCTTTGTCGGTTTATGCTTCCAAGATATCGACGACGTCAGACGGAAGGTGTATTACGGCAAATCATCACATTCATAGATCAAGCTTGGGAAACCGTCGCATCGACTGAATCGAGGGGCGGCTCCACAGAAAGAAAAGGGGTTGTAAACTACAACTGTTCAAGGTCGTCTGGGTAAGCGTCCGTAGGGTAGAAGAGACATGGAAGGGGGTTAAAATAGTACTACTTCGTGAAAAGTCCGGGAACACGTCAGCGGGAGTTACTCAAGAGAGAGTCCATATCTATCCGAGGTGGTCATGCGTAATCGTACGATTGTTTATATACCCAGGCCACCGGGTGATCTAGATGGCCCAGTTTCTAGATTTACAAGTGTGGACTAGAGGGAGAGGGAGAGAGTCAGGGGTAGCGAAGGACGCTAGACGGGCGTACTTACATGGGCGAGGGGGCGGGGCTGCGGGCCCACTTCTGTGAGGGGACAGGACTGCGAGCCCACCTCTGCGAGGGGACGGGGCTACGAGCCCACCTCTGTGAGGGGACAGGGCCGCGAGCCCACTTCGGCGAAGGTTCGCTTCGCTTAGCGCGCTCGACGACGGTACCACTAGATAGAAAAAGCATCACTCGTCTGTATGAGGGGGAAGGGGGACTTTGTAAGCTTACTCTCGAGCCAGGATGTTATCGTCAGCATCGGCACGCCTCGGTTGGAATTGCTTCAACCTCTTGACAGGCGCAGTCTCCCCCTCGGCCACGGGGGCGGCGGAGGTGATGAGGAACAGGAAGGACAACAGGGTCAACGCGAAAACGAGCCACTTGGGATACATGATGGCGGGGACGTAAAAGCGAAGGGGAGGGGAACCTAGAGAACGTCAGGTAATGCCGTGAGCCACCAGCTTATAAAGGATCATCGATGACGGAAGTTTTTTTTTAGGAGACAGTTTTCGCGGGACCCATTGTGCCGCGGTTGTTCCAGGGAGCTGTGTTGTTTGAGTTAGTTTCAAACACTCATGATAGTGACGGTCCGCGGTGGTACCGCACTTCATCGCAGTGGCCTGTGTATGGGTGGGGGCGTCAAATGCTGCGGCGAGCTGGATGGTCGCCCATAGCCTCGTTTTTCACGGACCGTCCACGGAAATAGACACGGGTCTCCTACGGTGTGTCCGCGGAGAGTTTCTCGCAAATTTCTCGCCTGGAGGAGACGATTGGAGCCACAGATAC
>Ga0307517_10005901_pt1 | contig 18278 bp, 23 predicted proteins | sample 23_EM_MG_FD_194515 | JGI IMG/M metagenome (GOLD analysis project Ga0307517, IMG submission 194515) | Populus trichocarpa ectomycorrhiza microbial communities from riparian zone in the Pacific Northwest, United States - 23_EM | ecosystem: Host-associated > Plants > Roots > Unclassified | place... | reverse complement strand
TTCGCGCACTCAATTAAATGTACAGGGCACATCTAAAATATGTGTTGAATATGTGCAGGGTACATAAAATATTTCCGTGTTACAAAATATAATTTCTGGGGCAATGTAAAATGTCTGCGGATTTTTTATACAATCGGACAAGCATAGATAAAACCCAAAAGACCGCGAGTACCCATTTTGATGAGTTTTTGGTTTGCACAATGCAGGCCTAGTACAGTAAATGTCAATGGCTGGAAGAAATCGCCAGATAGAGGGCAGTGTGGAGCCATATATGATTATAATCGCACGAACCGAAAACAGAGTGGGTCAAAACTCTAACTTGAACCTGAAGTGGATGTATGGATAGAGTAAAAACTGAAGTCACGATCAGTCGCGGTTGTTCGCGATGAGATAGCTGATTTTCCCACGGCCACGGCTATTTTTTCGTTCAAGACGTGTTCGCTTCCTCGAGTCCCTTACCACTTCCATACCGTCTATAGTGTGAAGCCAAGAAATTTACCATTTTACCACCGCCTCATATAGACTGCAACCGACCACAAATCTCCATGGATACTTCCTTTGTTTGGATGTCATCGAATACCAAGCGACGGTACTGAAGGTTAATACTATGGATGTGGCTGCAAGTTGCTGACGCTGCCACTATCGAGGGACTTGCGAAGTTATATACTTTTTCTTAATTTTTTCCATTCTGAAAGTAACTACAACCAGACCACGAAGAACTCACACTCCGGATAATTACCGACCCGACCACAAATCCGACCGCTCTTTCATAAGACGACCTCGATACATCAACAGAGAATCCACGCGTCGTTGTTGAGAACGAGTTCGAGGTTAAGTTCTCGGCGTTCTGGACCCGACGGTGTGAAGATTTGAATTAGGGCTTTAGTACGTTGGTGGTAGATTGCTATTTTTTGAGGGCGCTGCCACTCAAGACTGGTGCATGATATTTGAAGCGTTTATTTGCCGCATGCTCTTTCCAACCTTTTTATGTTGCGGACGTGCTCGTTCGTGCCACCTTTTTTTTATTATCAAATTCGAACGAGCACTGGAAGCCAACTGGAAGCTGCTCTCTTTGCCCGACGATGCGTTTCCAAGGCCCTTGCTCACCTCTGTTTACGATGTTGTAATTGCAGCTGCTTTGCTTATAATCGACCTGACCGTGTCGGATGTTACATATCGTTTTCAGGGTATATTTATTAGGTGCATAAAGTATGGAAATTTCTAACGGGTCTGAGCGGAGAGGTGAATTGAAACTTGAACTTGGAGGTTTATTCCAGTGATGTTTTTCTGGAAGACGAAGTATTTTTTCGAGTTGGCAAGGGCAAAAAGAAGGATTGAGGGTGAACGAGAAGACTTGCTTCGAAGAGCCAAAGGCCAGCAATACAGGTCGCATCAATTCGCTATCTTATAACGTCAAGAAAATCACACCGCGTCTCGGTACTGAGATTATGGACGAATGGAATGTTTACGCTATCTCAGCAGGCTGTCATTGTCTTGTTTCCCAATTCCATAAGTGTTGAAATAAGTTGAAATGTGTAGGACGTGATTGACCAACAAGAACGTGCCTATTCAATATCAATTCTCACTTTTTCTATCTCCTCCTCGGCTTCAACGATCTTCCATGAGTCAACCCGTCCAGCCCGAAAAGCTGACCCATTCAGAGTCCCTCAGCCATCTCTGTACCATATCACATGTACGCCAACATCCGCACTGCAATTGTACTTCTGGATTCTGGAGCAGTTTATCTGGATTTCACCAAGACAATCATTACCCACTGAAGAATTCCTAGTTCTCAGTGGCTTAGTATCATAATACGCTTTCCGCGTCTTTCTTTTTTAATAGCTCGTCACATTATTTCAGATCTCTTCTAAGGCAAGTAATAAGGGCGATTCGTGTGCATATTCCATTTCGTCCAAGACACTGATCACGGTCTCAGCTTATGGAGGTATATTCTTCGTGACGTCATCCGTGATTGTTCTAAATTAGGGAAAGGCTCCGAACTTGACAAGAATCATTTCATTCGGCTTCGGCTTCCACCTCATCGTGATGAACACGGACTCCGGTGACCCCTGCCCGCTTCCGCTCTCCAGTCCTTTGCACGATTTCACGCCAGCTCGTTGTATGGCCAATGCACCGGAACATATACTTGGCCACTTTGCAGTCGCAGGTTTCCAGTAATCATGCAAAGGACCGTAAAAATGGTGTCTTCTTCGCGATGATTGATGTTGATCGAAATTGAATACGACCGCCCTTGTACGACAGCGAACTTCTCTGCATTATTCCCACCCTTTTCCTCACTCCTTGAGCCACAGACATGGCCGTTACGAATGCAGAACGAACATCATCACCGAAGTCGAGTGTGCTCAAGGAGGAGTATGTCTCCCAACCTCAGGAAAAGGACCTCCCGATCCCAAATATTGCTGCCGGAGACAAGTCTGGGTTTTGGAAGACCTTTGCAGCTGCTCCAGGCAACGAGACTCGACGTGGAATGCAGAGCCGGCATTTGATGATGATTGGTGGGCCCTAAGCTATGCTTATTCCCGAGGTCGTGATCTCATTTTTTTTAATAAACAGCTATTGGTGGAACGATTGGGACTGGAATCTTCTTGAGCGCTGGATCGGTTGGTCACTTGCGTGGCATAATTTAGGATTCATTTTTCATCTTACCTTAGGCCGTGGCATTGGCTGGTCCTGGAAGCGCCCTTCTATCCTATTTTGTCGTTGGGTTGTTCGTGTATACCGTTGTGATTACTCTGTGCGCACTCCTCGGGTTTGATAAATGTTCTATATTGTGTGCTAACGGACATTCAGTGGAGAGATGTCGTCGATGTACCCGATATCTGGTGCATTCTCTATCTTTGGTACTCGCTTCGTATCACCTGCTCTCGGTTTTACTCTGGGTAAGTAATTTAACTTATCTTCTTACCTCGTGTTCAATAGTTCTATCTCAGGTTGGAATTATTGGCTGCAGTGGTACATTCAAACATCTTGAATTAGCTCATCTGTTATTAAAGTATGAACGGTCCTCCAGGAGTTTATCTATACGTCCGTGCTTCCCCTTCTGTGAAATATCTCAATGAACTCATTCCTGAAGCAGCTAGCGAATTAACAGCCGCCGCCGTAATTCTCCAATTCTGGACACAAGCCCTGCAGACATGGCATTGGGCACTCATCATTATCATCCCAATGTTCGCCCTGCAGTGCATCCATGTAAAAGTCTATGGTTTGTTCCGCTTTTCAGTCTTGGTTGCCACCATTGAGCTCTTCGTACCTCAGGTGAATCTGAATACTGGTTTGCCATGGTGAAAGTAATCATGATTGTATTCTTCATTATCGTTGGTTTAATCTTTGATTGGGGAGGCGTTAAAGGCCATCCAGGACCGGTATTATGTACATTGATATTATAAGGTAACCACAACTGATGTCAAGAATCACAGGGACTTTCAAACTTCCAAAACGGCCAAGCCTTCCTCGGTGGTTTTGCGGCCTTCGCTCAGACCTTCGTCTACGCGTTTTACTCCTTCGGTGGGATCGAACTTGTGGCTATCGCTGCCGGGGAATCCAAGAAGCCCTATAAATCCGTGCCTCGAGCAATCAAAGCCACTTTCTTCCGCATTGTCTTATTTTATATACTCACCATCTTGACGATTGGATTGTGCATCAACCATGGAGATGAGAGTTTGTTAACGGCGGCGTTTGGTGAGTTTTATGTGCGGACCTTGTTATTGTTATTGATTCGGCGTTCTTGACTTTCTTAATTTTACTTGTTTAGATGGAGATGTCGTTGCGTCGCCTATAACGGTTGTCTTTGTAAGGGCTGGTTTTGGTGCAGCGGCGCACGTCGTCAACGCTGTACTACTCACGGCGGTGTTGTCCGCCACCAATTCTTGCTTCTACGCCAGTTCTCGGATGCTCTTATCACTCGCCCGGGCAGGAAATGCGCCGCGCGTATTTGGATGGGTAAACAGTCGGGGTGTGCCCATCCCCTCGTTGCTGTGAGTTCCTCAAATTTTTGGAAATTTTAACAATCTCACACAATGCCTCAGTCTTTCACTTGCATTTTCTTTCCTCACTTTCCTCACTACGATATGGGGTGAAGGAATTGTCTTCACATGGCTGCTTAACATCACAGGAATATCCGCGCTCCTCGTGTGGACGTCCATTGGTTTCATATCCTTGCGCTTTAGGCGGGCGTACAAATCGCAAGGACTCAAAGTATCAAATTTGCCTTACACGCAACCTCTCTACCCGCTACTGCCCATCGGTGTCATTATCTTGGGTACATTGATGTTCATAGCACAAGGGTATGCGGCAGTCAGACAGGAGCCGTTCGAGGCCAGGGTGCGTGCATCCTCTCTTTGTTGTCCGATTTAGGTTTGATTGGAGGTCCTTTGTGTATATTAGAATGTCGTAGCGACTTACATTGGCGTCGCGCTTTACATCGTACTCTACACTGGTTACACACTCTACGAGAAGTTCGCGCTCGGGAAGACGTCCCATTTCGTGCCGAAGTCTGAGATTGACTTCGTGAGTGACGCTGTGTGGAAACCAGGAGAGGGCGAGGGTGTGCGTGAAAGAGATCGAGAGGTATATGAGGAGAGGGTGAAGGATCTGTCTGCTGGCAGGTCGGTGGCGTGGGCGAAAGCAAGGATATGGGCTAAGGAGTACGTGTACTAGGGGGTTGGTTGATGGTATTCAATTGGGAATTTCACTATGTATTGGATGGACAGATCCTTGTAAGTATGTACATGTGCTATGCTGAACACGAGGCATTGAGCTTGAGGGAGAGGTCGATAGAGCGCAGATAGTAGATCCAAGACGCTCTTCACGGGTAAGGTCAGATTATTACCAACCGATACGGCACATCTGGACGGCTTCTAGTTTTGCGTTTCAATTGTGTATTCATTATGTCTGCCTATAATTAATACCAATTACCAATTACCCCGAGATAGGCGGGAATGGGTGGACCCCTCTAAACGGAGTCCCTATTTAGCGTCGCTATCCCGATTGTAGTTTCTTGGGAGACGTTTCTGCTGGAAGAGGGCTTGAAAGAACTTGGAAAGGGGCACCGCGATTAGGCTGCGCTTCCTTCCAATATTAAGACCCACCTGGCACCAAGTTGAGTTACCTACATCCGCAGCTTTCAAGAAGAAAAGAAGGCTTTGTAATTCGAGCCTCGAGGGGCAGATGACAACAGTGGGCCACGAAGGCTCCGAGCCAGATTAAGCGCCGGACAATCAATGAAGACGCTTGCTTTGTTGACATCGTTTCGCTTTGTGTCCCCTTTCATTGGGTCATTGGACACTGAGAAAAAATCATAAAATTACCCCACGGACGGAGACAAAAAGCGCGTGCCCATTGTTAAAGGTCTTAGGTGGGTCCATGGAAGAGCCGAAGCTTGGCGGATAGGGGAATGAGTCCCAATCCCAATAGCATGGGGCAGCGCATGGTGTTACCCCACATAGAGCGCCAATTATTGCCAAAATGCATGCAGAGGAACGCCTCACCCTAGGGGCGCGTGCATGAGGAGCATGAGATCCGAACTGGCGACCTCGCCTTTCGGAATGCCATCACATGTAAGCATAAACCTGAAATTTGGCATCACCGATCGTGATTTCAAGCTTTCTCGCGTCTGGTGCTTAGTGATTTATTTAGTGATGCATGCGGTACACTTGATGATATGTATCAACCAAAACAAGCTTGAGCTGCAGGTGTATCGTACCACTAAACCTGGTGAGTATGTTACGTAGTAGGCCATCATTATCAACTGTATTGCACCAAGATAACTCGAGATTTCACCTTGTGCCGATTTCCGGTAGATTTTATTCTTAGAATCAATGCATGTAAGCTCCTCCGTGAGCGGCCGAAGATGATCTAAAAGTGGATGATGTCCAGTTGGACATGGTCAACCTTTGTATGCTCGACAATACTTAAAGCTTAAAGGGTTACAATTAAAGACATTCATTGCAGCGTCAGGATGTTCTAGTTCCCTTTACATAATGCATTCTTTCATGAGCGCTGGAATCCGAAGATCGGGGTTACAGCATGAGACTGACAAGAAAATGAATCTCTCTTGGGAAAGTGAGTCCCAGCCTTTTCTAAGTAATGTATGAGGAGAGTGGGCTTCGAATTGTACCAGCATTGTCAAAAGAAACAGTCATGCTTGGACACTATCCAACCAGCAAAAACCGCCCGAAACTGGACGGACACCGAAGAAGACGACATTCAAGAGACTTTTTGGGGTTCTGGGGTTCTGGGGATATACATAGAGTGTAGAACACAGAAACGAGGATAGTGCATAATTGTGTTGAAACAGGAGGACTCGGACGCCGGGAAGCGCAAGGAAGACGTTTGATAGACGTGATTTAGACGTGATAGAATTCAGCTCCAACACAATTGCAGACAATTGTCCCACGGAACTTGCCGAAGTTTACGTAGCTTCGAGGCAGGTTACCCGCCAAAATCGTTATCCGAGAGCACCCTATGATAACGGGCAAACAGACAGATCTGTGAGATACACGCAATGGAAAGAACTTTTGAAGAAAATTACGTCTATTTTCCTTCGGAGGCTTGGAACAGTGCGTCGAAATGACAATGACCTTCAATCCCAACAGGTGTCAATATAACGTTGATATAACGGTTGCATGTGATTGCCAACGACTCGCTCAGTGCATGCAACCTCCTTCTCTGCTCGACATGGTTTTGAAACGCTCGCTGGTTATTTTTAATATTAAATTTCATGCTCTCATCCCACAGAGCCCAACTCAATATCGTCCGAACGCTTGATCAATTGAAAATGACTGCCATGCCAAAATTGAAAAATCATGATTCCTCCATGTCGAAGTAGAAAAGGGATATCTAGAAGAAGCCAGGATGATACCACTCGGATACCCGAATTCGCAGTACGTCGTCTCTATCCTCCTCGTCTGACACAATTTTTTCAAAATCCTCAAATTTGTGAAATTCTCTTCTGTTTTTTTTTGTTGTTTTTTAAGCTTCCGCCTGGAGTTGAAATTTTCATCTGGAAGCCACTGTCAGCCGAAGGACTTGTCACCGATGCTTGAGTATTTACTGTTTAACAGCGTCGGCAGCTGGATTAGCCGGGAGATCGAGCAATTTGGTATGTAGGTCCTGGTCCTTGCCACCTGCCGACCTATTTTCCGGGCCTAAATTCACGATCGGGCCTATAGCCGCACTATTTTTAACCAACACCAAGGTAACTTCCAACGCCAAGGCGTGGTATCGCGCTTATCCAAAAGGTGTTCCCTCCATGCAGACTTGCAATATAAATTGAAACTCAAAATTATATGGGGCTTCCTTACGTCCTTCTCCCCAGGACCCCCCTCCGCCGCTAGCCATGGCTACCACTTACTCCGCCGAGAAAGCTGGTTCGAAAGATCTCATACCCACTACTTCACTCGAAAACGAGAAGCTTCATTCCCAGAGCTTCATTGAAGGCTCCGAAGGGGTTACTCAACACGACGTCGATACCCTGAGGCATGTCGCCGACAGACTACCTGCCGCTGCATGGTTGGTTGCCATCGTCGAGTTCGCTGAGCGGTATGTTTTCCCCCTTTCTCCCATGGTCCATCGATAATGAGTGCCGTTGTTGTAGGTGGACATATTACGGCACTACGAACATCTTCAACAACTACATCCGCGCGCCCCTCCCCCGATTCTCTACCACTGGCGCGGTCGTAGTTGCCGCTGATCGTGCAAATGGTGTCGCTGGCGCACTTGGTAAAGGACAGCAGATCTCGTTCGCCATTCGTACCGTATGTCTCCATTTTGCGTCTTTTCCTCCAACCTTTTATAAAAATTTCCTCCTCATTTAGTTTAACAGTTTCTGGTTTTACATCACACCATTCGTTGGCGGAATTCTTGCAGACACACTGTGGGGCCGATACAAGACCATTATGATCTTCTCCGTCGTTTGCTTGTAAGTTTTCCCATGCGCATTATGCTAGTAGTATGATTTATTATCTCCCCTTCATTTTCCAGAATCGGTCACATTATCCTTGTCGGCTCTGCTTCTCCTGCATCCCTCGACAATTCGGATGCAGCCCTAGGCCTGCTTGCCCTTTCGATTGTGATCATTGTACGTTCTGTCCTATCTTCCGAAACGAATCATTTCCCTGATTGCACCACTTTCCTAGGGTCTCGGCGCCGGTGCGATCAAGTCTAACGTCTCGCCTATGATTGCTGAACAGTACACGGGGAAATTGCGCAAAGGTCAGTACTAAATTTTTCATTTAAATATTTTTGGCTGACTCGCTATTTCAGTGACCCTCCCTTCTGGAGAGACCGTGATCATGTCTCCCGCTGTTACCATTCAGAGTATCTTCCTCTGTAAGTCTTCTAAACCCTCACTCATCTCTCGAATCGTGTCCTGATCTATTTTTTGCTATTTTATCCAGGGTTCTATGCTGCTATCAACTTCGGGTCCTGTGGTGCTATCTCGGCCTCTTTCCTTGCTCGTGACCACGGATACTGGGTCGCATTCCTCGTGCCTACCTGCATCTTCGTGATGGTACCGATTGTCCTCCTCTTGGGAAAGAATGTTTACGTCAAAACCCCCCCACGTGGTTCCATCCTCTTAGAGACAATGCGTGTCATTGGCTTTGCTCTTGGAGCCAGGTGGTCCATCAACCCTATCAAGACGATCCAAGCTATTAGAGCTGTGGACTTCTGGGACCCAGCCAAGCCTTGTGAGTGCAGTCGCGGCGCACAGATGATGTTCTGATTGTAATTTTCTTTAGCGAGCTATGAGGAAGGGAAGCGACCAGCCAAGATTACCTGGGATGACGAGTTCGTTGGCGAGGTTGCTCGTACCCTCAACGCGTGCGCTGTCTTCCTGTTTTTCCCCTTCTATTGGCTATGTGAGTTTTTATCACATTGTCCGACCGCGTACATGGCAACTCATGGTTTTATTCTTTCAAGGCTACTCCCAAATTGATGGAAATCTCGGCACTGTTGCGGCTGCCATGAAACTCAATGGTACACCCAACGATCTGATTCAGTACGCCCCATATTTCTGGAATCGTTAGAAAATATTGACTTCGGTAATTCTAGGAACCTGGACCCCATCAGCATCATCGTTATGATCCCTATCTTCGATTATATCATCTACCCCTTCCTCCGCAAGAGGGGCATCAACTTCACCCCAATTAAACGTATCTATGCCGGTTTCCTCGTCGCTGGTCTTGGTACGTTCCCATCCTTCTACGTTTCTTGAACTTGAAATTAATACTCACCTCGCACACATAGCCATGCTTTACGCCGCCGTCCTGCAACACTTCATCTTCAAAATGTCTCCCTGCCACGACAATGCACCCGCTGCCTGCATTGATGCCATCGGTAATCCCTGGCAAGCCGACATCAACGTCTGGGTCGTCTCAGGTCCTTACATCCTGGTCGGCATGTCCGAGATCTTCGCCTCTATCACCTCGCTCGAATACGCATTCACGAAGGCACCTCTCCGCATAAAGTCCGTCGTCATGGCCTTCTCACAGTTCCAGGTCGCCCTGGCATCTGCTCTCAACTTTGCCCTTACCGCTGTGAACGTCGAGCCCAGATTTGCTTGGCTCTTCGGCTCGTTTGGTGTTACTGCATGGATTGTCGGCACCCTCTTCTTCATTGTGTACGTCCTTCTCCCTTTCACCCTGTACTGATCCCAGGAATTGATCCAACCCCTGTTGTACAGATTCCGACCTCTCGACAGGCGAGAAATTGAGCTCAATGCTATTGGCAAGGGCGAGCGTGCTGGTTTCGCTGACGAAAAACCTCTTGTCACCTGACCATGATTTCTTTACGTTGTACTGTTTTAGTTTGATGTATGTAACGAACGGAGTAATAAAAACAACCCTCATATGAATCCCATCTTCGAAACGTTCTCATATGGGGAAGAAGTATATCCAGGTAAATACAAGTCCAATTGCAAGGCCTTGATGACCATGCCGCTGAATTTATTTTTGCGAAAGGCGCTACACTGTGTAGGTAGATATTTATGGTACATATAAAAGGGTAAGAAGGGATTGCGAAATGAAAAGAGGTCATGGGTGTCGTAAGTTATACGTGGAGAGAAAATGAAATGCATTGATCGTAATCATCGCCGAAGAACCAGCATCGAGGTCGTCACTATACCCGCAAGTGCGCCGACAACTCCCACCACCGTCCATCTAGTATAATCCTCGAAGGAGCTTTTGGGCAAATTGGGATTCGCAAGCGAGGTTCCTCGCAAGGAGTACAGAGTTATACCCGCAATGAAACCGATGACGGAGTAAGCCAGGAAAACAACAGGAAGCGAGAGGGCAACCGTTCGTCGCTAAAGAGAGGTTATTAAGAGCCACCACAGAACAAACACAAAAAGGAGACGCACCGAGATCACCATCAAGCCCTCAACACCTACATGCGGTACTGGGCGTTCCAAATCTGCCTTATGTCTGAGGACAGCCACGCCTGTCGCTGCCATCGAGAACGCGGCAAAGAGGACGGCGACCATGCCTGCAGTCCGCGCCACACTGTCCAAGCCTGGCAAAGAAAGGAAGGTCACAGATGCGCTCAAGACAATCGCAGCCTTCCGATCGCGAAAGAGGACACGGAGGTCGGTTATGCGGGTTTGGAGAGCGAAAAGGGGACTTACCACTAAGCAAGTGCAGGCACCGATGATAACCATTGGGCTTGCGCTACGTAACATGCCGGATTCCTCGTCGATGCGGCTTGAATGTCTTCCACGTTCAAGGAAGAGGTATGGAATCCCAAGGCAAAGGCAGGAGACTAGGAAGTCGAAGATGGCGCGACGGAATGGGCGACGCTGGATGGGCAAGTGATTGGCACTCGAGCTGACATCCTTGGGCAACGGTTTGGTCGGACGGAAGTAAGTTTGACGCCATAACGCTGAACAGTAAAATCGTGAATTAATATATGCTCCAGAACGTGAATGGATAAGACAAATAACCCACCAACTCTGAGGAGGATTCGAGAAACGACTCTGGTTTGGATGCCATGGTCATCGTGGGCGTCTTCTGAAAGAGAATAGATATATTGTAAACAATGGTCCGACCCATAATGCTAACAATCTTACCATTGTTGAATGAGCGAAGCAAGGCCATAAGCTCCTGGCACTCCTCCTGAGTGAAAGGTGGAGGAATCGAACTCTGGGATGGAAGAAGGCGATCTTGCACAAAAAAATTAGCATCAACTGAACATCCTCGAAAAAAAGGCATACCGGTCCATGCCCAGTTCAACACATCCATGGCCTCAGACTTCGCCTTGACGGGAAGGGCGGTATGTGCGGGGTGGTTTTCCATGAAAGACCAGAACCTGTACTCCAAGTCAAGTTCTACAAACTCGTGTGAGACGAGTGAAAAATAAAAAGGGAGAAAGTAAACGCACGATCTTCGGTACTCTTTTGTGGGGGACTAGCTTGTTTCTTTCCCTTCCCCTGCCCACCATATCCGTGCACATGACCCCTGGCATAACCAACCGCCTTCCTTCCATCGTCCTCATCTTTCACAACTGACCTCGCGTGGTGGTCAACCCAAAACCTCTCAAAGTATATCACCTCCTCTCCCTTCTTCTTCCCGCCCCACCATCCGCCACTCGCCTTGTTGTGGACGTATTTTTTCCCATCCGCCTCCCTCAACCATCCCTCAACACTAACATCCAACGTCTCATCCTTCCGTTCTTCCATCCATCCATCAACAGCGAACAATATGCGCTCGATACGAAGGTTCAGGTCTGTCGTTACTCTCCTGGTGGGGTGGACGTAATACACCGATCCATCTGGGAGGTGGTACTCCAACCACCCGAGGTCGTGCAGGCGGGGCGGGTGCTGCGACACGGTACCGTGTGCGTCCCATGAGGAGGTGCCAGCGATGAGAGGTGAAACGGATGAGGGATTGATGGGGTTTGGGCTGTGCAAGGTTTGGAGGTAGGAGGTGGGTCCCTTGTTGGGCGTTCCGGGACGCGCGAGGAGGGGGATTCTCTCACTGTTATCCAATTTGTTAATAGATATTCTCACAAACAGGAGAAACAGGAACTCACTCAGTTTCTAAACGATGTCCTCCATTACTCGCTGCCAAACTGGAATGAGAAGGAATGTGATGGATCGAGCTAAGCAAAAAGTCGCGTCAGTATCTTACATTGGTTAGCAGCTAAGAACTTTACTTACCTTGACGGGACAACTTCGTTGAATGCCGGTAATGGCATGATGATAGCGCTGCGTACATCTTCATGAGTTTCGGCGGCTGCTTGATGATGTTGTGAGGCCTCAGCACTGGAAGAGGTGGTTGATTGAGTTTGTGTTCAAGCAAGGAATAAAGAAACGCACTGGTAAGATGCTTCAGCGTGGGTCACCGCAATTGTTGGAGCAGTAGCGAATGGATCTGTGAAGGCCTCATGAGGGTTTGGCATCCTGAAGACCAGATAATTCAGTCGGTGAGGAGCGAGCTCGGATAAAAATGAAAACACACCTGATGCTCGGAGCCTTGCTATGATAACTCGCATTTCCGTTTCCACTAGCGCTTCCCGCCATAGGGATAGGAATGGGCATCACGCCATGATAACTCCTGTGTTCTTCGTCCTCCTGCTGATGAGGGGGAATCCAAATATCGGGTGACTTATAGTCGTGTTGCGGAAGCCCACCCCAATTTGGCTCCTGGCTCACGTAGGTTGGCAGGTCGAAGCTCGGCATAACAGAGGTACTGAACGACGGGACAGCAGCGCGAGTACGTTCCTGTTCAACGGGCACGGGTCCTTCGTGGTGGTGCTCCTCGCTCGTCGACGCAGCCACAGGGTGTGGTTCGGCAATGGGAATGGAGGGGTCGCCACGGTAGTAAGAGGCAGCTTCGCCGTGCTCGTAACTAGGTTCTTGAGGGGCCTGGTGCTCGTCCTGGGCATGATCGGGTTCTTGAACAGTCTCGTGCTCGACGTGGGTAGGTGCAGGGTCGATGGCGGTGTTCTCGATAACAGCAGCTGAAAACTCGGATGGGCCATCGACGGGATCGAAGTCCATGATGCTCTCGACGAGGGGTTTGTCGAAGTACGATGAACTGTGCTCCATGGCCGGAGCTTCGAATGGCGGTGGTGCTGAGTTTTCTTCCTTGGGCTCGGCAACTGGAGCCTCGACGGTGGCAGGGCCGGTGTTCGTTGGAGCATATGGGTCGAGAACGACATCGGGCTGGGGCAATGCCTCAGGGTCGTCTGTGAAGGCTCCTGGATTTCCGACAGAGGAATCCACGACAGGAGGGGGAATATATCCGGTTGGGCTTATCGCTTCTTCCGCAGCTGGTTGAACAGGCGCAGCGACCACAGCTTCGACGGGTGGTATGTCAAGCACGGTATCCTTCTGAGTAAGGGGAGAAGGACCGAGGATATCCCGCTGGGTCGCCTCTGCCTCACGAGATGGGCTCTCTGAGATGGGAGTGGGGATGGAAACCGGTTCTGAAGGAGGTGGGGGGGATAAAGCTGCTTCGCGCGAGGTGCTACGTCTGAGAGAAGCCGAGTCGCCGTCGCGCTCTAACGGTGTTCCCGGACGCGAGATCGCCAACACAGTGGAGGCACGGCGCATTACGCCGCCCATACGCGAGGACCATTTCGTGGTGGGCTTGGGGCTGGTGCTCATTGTCGGCTAGCAACAAATCGAATACAATAGATAGATCGGAAGGATGTGGATGACTGTCGAAATTGGCGGTCGATGTTGAGGATTAGGACGAAGTACGGAGTGTACAGAGTGGGTGGGATGCGAAGCAGAGAATCAAACACGAAGACGTTATCAATGGAATGCCAGGAGGCTGCGTCGAGGCGTGGGGCACAAACTTAGCCAAGGGTCGTGATAATCGCGCGTAGATTGCCAGCCAGGCGAACACGTTTCCCGCCGTTAATCTGGTACATTCGGAGGATGCTCCCGTATTCTTTTCAGCTTTTTCAAAACATATGTTCGGGGATCACTTCGCATATTAGATCTTCTGGTCTGAAAGTAGATTAGACAATGCTTTATGATTCCAAGCCGAGGCCACGAGGCGTCCTGATTGTGTTGGAACAAGAAATGACGGCAGACACGTTGTGATTAGGAGCTCGTAAAATGAGTTCATGACCAAACGCTCTCAGGCGTAGACGTAAAACGCCTCGTTGAAGACACGCTTTCGAATTGAAGGCTAGAATGGATGTGCTTGCATATCGCTTGCCTGTATCAAAAAATCATGAACAGCGTACTTTCTCAATGTCGAGAACCTACTCCCAATGGGTTTTAATCGAATTGTCTGGTCGCCGTTGGTGAAAGATAGTCCGCATTCAAGTTGTTGCACAGCCACAAAAAGCTGATTTACGCCCCGATAAGGCCATTTTGATGACTAAACCGATCGGATTTACATTCGGGATAGTAGACATATACAACAGTACGAAAAGCTGTCACAAACCGCCGTCGCTGTTCGCGTGGATTGGCCATTGGATCTTCCACCCAGTTTCGTACGTAGTACCGAGCGTCACACGAACATGACTGGAGGAGTATATTCCGCCGGCTACATGGGCTCCTCGTCGACAGGCGGAAGAGAGGGAAGTCGGGTAGGAAGCATCCGTAGGTGTTAGCGGTGAGTCAGCGTTGTTGTTGTTTCAGTCTCATTCTTTCCGCGGGCTACCTATATTCTGTGAAAAAACTGTCGTCATTGCAAACATGTGTTTCCCTGGTAAATTTTGGAATTCTGGAATTCTGACTTCGTATTTCGGTTCGTCGACTTAGGGAAATACCTGTTTGCAACTAAGGGATCCATTTTCAGTTGAATGAGGATAGACCCACTGGGAGGTGATGTGTAAAGCGTCGCTTAGTCTTGCTTCTTGAGACTGCATTGAAGTTTGTACTTGTAAACCATGACTTTGCTGCTACAGAGTTGAGGGAAGGTGGGGTGTTCTCGTTCTATGAAAAATTAGGCTTATATTTAGCGCCCGTTGCCACTGGGAACCTCTTTTGACGATGCGGACAGCATCGGCTATTGTCAATGCCATTTGCGCAGCCCCAAAACTGACCTTGTCACAATCATATTCCCCACAGTGTCTACCTTTTAGAATCAACTTTGTGACTCACATCGATGATGCGCACAGCATCGGCCAATGTCAGCGCCGTTTGTGCAGCCCCAAGACTGACCTTGTCGCAGTTATATTTCCCACTGGCTACCTTGTAGAATCAACTTTGTTCAGCGATTTTTAGGAGCCCAAGCGAGACCTTTTGATTTTGGGGGAGAACGATGATGGTATCCCATAAACTGGCTGCCAACCCCCATTGACCCGTGAGGAGACCCGCCAGTGACTATTTTCAGCCCGCAAATGATCTTTCATAAACGACACACTCAATATATCTTATTTTGAAAATGACAATAAATGATGTGACTCACGTTGATAATGCGCACAGCATCGGCCAATGTCAACGCCCTTTGCGCAGCCCCAAGACGAGCCTTGTGACAGTCTATAGATTGTATATCGTTGCATTTCAGGTGAGGTGGGACTTGAATGAATGATCGAATTCCTCGAAGAAGACAAATTACCAACAAATTACTTACCTGGCCATACTCATTGACAAGTTCTCCAACCTTCACCCTTCACACAGTGAGCACAGCTTCAACTTGAAGTCCCCCGCGCTAATTAAACGCGGGCCTACACTGGATCTCTCTCCTGACCCAACATCGGAGAGAACGCCGAAAGGAAGAGAGGGCATATCTTAACAATCCGATTTCAGTGATCTTATATGCCTACAAGGTTGCTGTGCTCCACAAGTTGCTCTGCACGAGAATGGTCATATGACCCTGTTTCAAAGTTTTCTCCCGAGTCCATCAGCGCCTCAACCATCGATTTGCTAATTCCTATTGTTCTGATATCGAGGCTGCGTAAACGGCATTGACATTGGCCGATGCTGTGCGCATCGTCAACGTGAGTAACAAAGTTTATTCTACAAGGTAGATACTGTCAGCTATAGGGAATATGGCTGTGATAAGGTCAGTCTGGTTAACAGTGCACAGCATCGGCCAATATCAATGCCTTTTACGCAGCCTCGATGTCAGAAAGATAGGAATTAGCATATCAATGGTGGAGGCGGTCACTATTACTCTGACAAAGTCAGTCTTGGGGCTGCCCAAACGGCATTTAAATTGGCCGATACAGCAGCAGGAGTGCGCATCGTCAAAAGAGGTTGGAAACGGGCGCTAAATATAAACCTAACTTTCTCATAGAATGAGAATACAATACCCAGCGATTTCTCCGAAAACGCGTGACCTGGAGATCTCTGATAACATTCAAATAACATTCCATGCGCACTAGGAGCCCTAATTGCGAGTGTATATTGTTAGCCTACTAAACGACCCCTTCCTACTATAATTAATAACGACGAAACTAAAGCGAACAACTGTTACAACAATGGCTAAAGTAATATATAACGTTCAGTAAGTCCAAATGAACCTCAAATTAAAGTCAAATAAAAGTTGAATCGTCTGCCCTTCACAACCAATATCTAATTCGAGTGAAAAATAAATAATGACCGTACGTATGGGAACATACGTGAAATGAGAAAGAGTAGCAGTTTTGAGATTAAAGGAAAGGTCAGTATATACACATATCTTGCAGTGTCTACGGGAGGAGGGACAAGCGGTGTAGCCGTGACGTTGGGTCGAGAGACAACAGGCTCAGGAAAATGAACTGCTGAAGGTGTTGTGGTCCTAGGAGGTGGAACTAGAGGTGGGAATTCATATGCAGTTCTAAGTATTGTGGTTGTGCGAAATATGGTCACGGGAGGAGCTGTCGCTATGGCCTTAATTGTTTCAGTTCCGCTCAAAGAAACCTGAGGTGTTGTTGTGATTCGAAGAGCTGAAGGTGATGTTGTGAGTGATGTGGTGAGCGATGTTGTGGGCAATGTTGAGGTCCCGGGAGGAGAAGTCGGAGGAGTTGTTGTGGTCTCAGGAGGAGAGGGATCACGCGGTGGTGTGATTTCAGGAGTAGAAGTAACTGGAGGTGTCGTTGTGCTCTCAGGAGGAACTATAGGTGGGATTTTAACCACAGGAGGAAGAACCAGGGGTGGGGAAGTCACTACTGTTGAAGGACAAGGGAAGGAGACACGGTATGAAAAACGTCATTTACTAGAACGAAGGCGACGAGCGAACTCTCCTTACTGAATTTGAAGATAACCCACGAGATTACGCAGATTGCTAATGCAGACATGAGAAATATCCCGGCTAGTACACGCGTCTGGGCACCTTCCTGTCGTCGTTCGACCCCCATTTTCCTAAAAAATTGTTAGCATTGATCGAAAAGACCAGGCCATAGGACTCACACAGCCATTAGGTCGTGATCCTGCCTTGCTGTTACTTGTTTGGAACGAAATGCCGCTGTGGAAGGCGCACACGCACCCCTGGCCGCGTTTCTAGCCTCTTCGTCAACCGTTTTTTTTTCTCCTTTGGCTGCACCCTTTCTTTTCTTGGTCTTTTTCACTGGTAGTTTGTCTTCGTTCTTTCGTTCGGTCTTGGTTTTCGTGTTTGCCCATTTATCTGGCTGGGTGACAGGGGCGGCGGAAGTCGTAAATCGTGCGGGACTGCCAGTGGACAGGATATATAGATAAATGGGTGAATGGGGTAGTAGCGCTTCAACATCCCCCTCTGGTCGTTCAATGGCCACTTTTCTAGAAAGATGTCAGAATCGACCGAAAAGAGGACGAGGTAGGCCTGACGGAGATGTCAGCCTGCGTTTGCGCCCTTCGGCTGTTGGTTTGGAATGCAATGCCACTGTCTTCGGTGCACCCGCATCCTTATCTGTAGTGCTGACGATTGACATGGTGGTAGGAAGAAGGCGAATGAGGGGGTAGAACAACGTGATCTTCGATAATAAATAGCTGTATCAATGTGAGGCTGTGTTTGCCCAATTTTTAATGCGTTTTTCACTACTGGAAGGGGACAGTTCTGCGGCGCGCAGAATCCGTGCAGAATTCAATTTACGTGCATAAAATTCTATATATAGTAGAATAATAATTTCTCAATAATTTCTCCCACGACGTAAAAGACAATTAGAATATCGGCAGAATTTTATGCATGTGCATTGACTTCTGCATGGATTCTGCACGCCGCACAATTGTCCGGTTCCAGCCATTGTCTGCTTCCACAGGGACAATTACAGTGGTGGAAGCAGACAGTGGCTGGAACCGGACAATTGTGCGGCGTGCAGAATCCATGCAGAAGTCAATGCACATGCATAAAATTCTGCCGATATTCTAATTGTCTTTTACGTCGTGGGAGAAATTATTGAGA
>Ga0307517_10005900_pt1 | contig 18279 bp, 9 predicted proteins | sample 23_EM_MG_FD_194515 | JGI IMG/M metagenome (GOLD analysis project Ga0307517, IMG submission 194515) | Populus trichocarpa ectomycorrhiza microbial communities from riparian zone in the Pacific Northwest, United States - 23_EM | ecosystem: Host-associated > Plants > Roots > Unclassified | place... | reverse complement strand
TGTGAGATTTTGTTTTTTATATGAGACCAATTTTTAGTTGATTTATATTTATAGCATTTTTAAATTTTTAGCAATTGCAACTTCATTTTTTTCATATGAATTTTTTTAGTTGAATTTATTTTTTCGTTTTATTTATTTGTTGCAAATTTGTTTGAGTTGATTTTTTTTTTCCAAGCATTTTGAGTATATATTATAGAGTGTTGATTTATGTTAATTTAATTATTTTATAATTTTATAAAATAATGTTTTTTTAAATGTTTTTAAATAATTACCGACAGAATTACCGATGGAATTTCCGTCGGTATATCCCTCGGTAAATCCGTTGGTAATAAAAAAATACTATTACCGAGGGATATACCGACGATATGAAGCGGGTAATTTTATTTTTTTATTACCAACGGATTTACCGACGGACAAAAAATTACCGATGAAAGATTCACCGACGGAGCATTTCCGTGGTGATTTCGTCGGTAAATTAATTACCGACGGAATATGTGTCATACGCCAACGGAAAAATTCCGTCGGTAAAACTGTTAAATCTTGTAGTGATTCTCTTTATTATAATTTTTAAAATTTAGAATACTTTATGAAATTAAGGATTTTTTTTTTAATTTCATCTTTGTTCTTTTTGTTGCAATTTTTTTATTTAGAATAGTTTATTAAATTAATAATTTTTTTCAATTTCATCCCTAATCAATATTTACATCTATCAAATTTAGTTTCTATTCTTTTAATTACCTTTTATTTTATTTTATATGGTTTTTTAAATAAATTGTTTTTGCAGTTTCTTCTTTCTTTAGTTTTTTTCCTATCAAAGATAATCCTTTTTTATTATTATTGTATTTTTTTGACCTTGCAAGATTTTTTTAGATTGATTTTTTTTATTTCATCCTCCAACATTTAATTAGACGGGCGTTTAACTTCTTAGTTGAGTCCGGGTCTAAATTTAACAATTTGTGAGTTTAAGAAAATAACCCTGGTTTCTAAGTTGACACGGGTTTCTTTAGTTGTTTTTTTCTTTTTTTTAGCTTATTTTTCTTATCCTCTAGCATTTTGTTATTTGTAACTCACTTTCTATTGTATTTTTTTAAGTCGTTTTGAAAATAACACGGGTCACCTTGTTTTTTTATCTTTGTTGAATTTAGCTTTTATAAAAGAATTTTGTTTTTAAATTAAATTAAATTGATTGATTTCATCCTCCAACATTTAATTTTTTAAATGTTGAGCTCTTGGGTTGAGCCTTGGTCAAGAATTTAACGGATTGCGAATTTAAGAGTTTAACCCGGGTTCACAAGGTTTACTCGGGCTTGCTTTATTTATTTTTTCTTTTTTTAAGCTTTTTTGTTTCCTATTTCATTCTCTAACATTTTTTTTTTTACTTTCTTTCTATAGGATTTATCTTTCCTTTTAAAATAACAAGGGCAGCCTCGGTTTTTTTTTTTTTTTTGTTAAATTTTTCTTTTTTAAAAGAAATTTTATTTTTTAATTAAATTAAATTTATTGATTTTATCCTATCATTTAATTTGAGGCAATACCTGAAGGACTTTTTTTTCTTAATTAATGTTTTTGAAAATTAGTATTCTTTGTGTTTTTACCTTTTCTTTCTATAAAGTTTTCATGATTTCATGTCTCGAATCATGAATTTAACAGGTTTACAAGGTTTGACTCGATCTTTTTTTTTATTGTTTTTTAATCTTCTTTCGTCTCAGATCATTAACCAAAATTTTTTATTTTAAATTTTTTTTTGCATTATCTTAATTTTTTCTACAATTAAAAAATATAATAGGTCTACAACAAATCACGTGCCACGTATCTAGTAACAAAATCAAAACGATTGAGGTGGTGAAACAGACAAACTCCAAAAAGGAAGATGAGCTCAACGTGGGATGGCGTTCTATATCTGTATATCATCACTTGTGAGGCTGGCCGAAAATAAGACGCGAGGGAGACTGATCCACACGCCATCTGTCGCCATTGCAGAGATAAATACCAACAAATTAATTAAGCAGTCAAACACGAATGGCAAATCAATGAGGAGACGTCATTTTGTCATGTAAAATGTAAAGAGACGAAGCATTCTTTACGAAGTGCTTGTTTCTATATATTTTAACAATATTTGCCTCATTCAAATGCTGTCGAAAACAGGGGCGGCAGGATAAATTAAGGACTGAATCCTGGTTTCATCTTTCATGATGACGTTCTAGAATTTCAGTCATACACTCAATAAGTTACCTTTTGCAGACATTTCATCGTGCATATAACTGTTTATAACTCCCTCGTGCTTATATATCCTCTCTCCCTCTCTATGTATAGCTGCATTCCTATCCTGGGAGGATCATCATCTGTCTTTGCTGAAGACATTTTTGAAAGACTATATATCTATTCCCTCTCGTTATTTCCGAAATCAAAGAATCCTTAAAGAGATTGTGCTCCTAAAACATTGTCAGGGGCAAGAAAATGGCTAGCCGATTGTGTTTCAATATTGGGTTCTTGATTGTTGCATCGGTGGGTTTGCTTCACGGCGCATATGCAGCTAATACTTACACGGTTGGAGGTGATTTGGGATGGATTGTTCCTCCGAACAGCTCTTACTATGAGGAATGGACCAGCCAGAGCACATTTCAGATAGGAGACTCCTTCGGTAAGTATTTCTTGATCTCTTTATGAACTTGTTAATTAATTACGGCTCTCTTTATTGCATGCATGATATGATACTGATGTTGGTCCTTATCTCTGGTATATATGCCTAAATCCTATATATCAAGAGGTTTGGTTGACATATAGGTATAGGTTTGGTTGACACCTTTTACGCATATTTGTCAAGTCGAGTCCCATACGCACAATTCGTTGTCCAAATTAAGGACTCAAAAACAAGCATGCATGCATGGTATTTCCTCAAATTATTCCTACTCCATGCCAATCAATCAATGAGACGTGCTTTCCTTTTCATTTCTTTCAGTATTCAACTGGACAACCGGAACACATACCGCAACTGAAGTAAGTACCAAGGAGGAGTATGATAATTGCACAAAGATGGGAATAATATTGAAAGATGCAGGAGTTAAAGTCACTTTCAATGCAAATGGTACGCACTACTTCCTCTGCTCTGAAGGAACACACTGTGAGCAAGGCCAGAAGATGATAATCAAGATTGGAGATGGCATACCGCCAAGTTTTGCAGCTCCATCTCTTACCGCGGCCGCCGCCTTATCTGCTCTTTTCTTCTCCACCTTAGCCATCTTCTTCTTAAACTAAATCTAAAGACACCCCCCGTCATGCAAGTTACCTTTTCTTATCCAGTAGCTCTAGAATTGGGTGAGCCCTAGATAGCTTGTTGGGAATAAAAAGATGTGGGGATATAGAATAATCGATGTGATTCATTTAAATTGTTTATGACAGTGTACCGATTACATTTGTTCGTTGTAATAAAGTTGTCTTTGCAATGGAAGATTCATACACCGATAAGGTCAGTAGGAGACAGCCTTGGTTGGACCATCCTCCTGCCAGTCCTGTCACATTTTATGACCAGAAGTTATGACATAGCCTCCTCATATGGATCGAAATAAGTGGTAGTTGAATTATATAATTTAGTATGATTATTTCATTTACACAAAATAGGTTCATGTAAAAAAAAGAAAAAAGTTACCAGGTATCCTTGTAAGGGCTGTCCAAATCCCATGTTTTCACAAGTATTTTCTACACAAATTCTTGATTTGATATTTGAACATATTATGACAGATTTCATAGTTCTTCCTTTATGGTTTTCTTGCTGCCTGATTTCCTAATAGTTGAGAGCAATACAAAATGTTTAAGCTGTTGCGTGTGTGTGCAAGTCTTACTGCAACAGATCAAAAAATTTGACAGGGGTCTTTCTTGAACATCTCACATCAGACATCTGTTTCTTTAGCTGGATTGTCAAATGTTATGCATGCTTTTGATGCCTATGCGGAGAAAGCAGTCTTCCTAAAATCTAAAAGAAAGCCCGGACTAGCACGAATATCTTTTTTTTAGATAAAAGCACGAATATCTCCCACGCTAGATTCATCTTTGTTAATTTAGAAATTATTCAACTATGTTAATTTGAGAAATATTTTCCCCACTGTTCTAGTATGGGGAAAAACTCGGAAACCTCACCTTTCCAATTTTTTTCCCACCTGATGTTGTGCCTGGCCTGCAACCCCCAGAACCTGAGACTTCTACGCATAGCTTTCAGAAGTGACGGAGAGAACTGATGAAGGTTCCAGTTTAATGGTTTAAACATCAAATTTCTGGTTCAACCACTGGGTCAATTACTAAAGGGACCCGAAGATCTCAATTACCTGTAAGAATAGTCATGCAGAAGCAGCTATACGAATAAGAACTGTTAATATCCATCACGTTCACGTCATGGACAGATGGTGCACCACTCCCCTATGCATTTTCCTTGAAGTATAATTATTAAAAAAAAACCAGAAATGCATTTCCCCTATGCATTTCTAGTTTTTTTTAATTGTAATCGTTACTTTAACAATTTCAAATAATTATTTCAGTTAAAAAAAAATTATACAGTCTCTAGATTTGATTTACATTATTTTTTTAACAAATAATTATTAAATACTTAATTTTATCAAATAAAATGATAGTAGTTATACAACAAAAAAAAAAAAATTGAACATACAGCTTCATTTGTAGCGTTAGACCAGGCTGTCAATTGGGTCAGAAGGTTACCATATACTGCAGTTGGAAATGGAAACTCAGCTCTCCTCCTTCATCTACGGCAAAAAGAACATGGCTGCCTTGTCTTCAGTTATTTCCACCACCATCGTTGTTGCTGCTAGTCTTATTTATCTCTGTTCTTTCTTGCTGGAATAAATGTTAGAGAGAAATCATTATATTAACAAGAAATTAAGATGTGATTGTGCTAGAAAAATTATTCATATTGAACGTGAAGATTTGTTGTCTTTAAAGTAAAACATTTCCAAAACTAATCCGAAAATATCAAGGATCGATTTGATATAACAGTACAGGAGATTCCACTTAAAAAAATAAAAATAAAATTAAAAGAGTCTTATTTATGATTTTCAAGTGACCATTAGCTGAAATATCATTTATTTTTAAGAAAATAATTTAATAAACCCATGAAAAATCATGAATTAGATCTCAAAAATCGTGGAAAAATATCACTTTTGGACACAGATCCGACTGACAAACATGAAGAATTTACCAAATGTGAAACACATCCGCAATACCAAACCAGGTGTTCGTTTTTTGAAATGAAAAGTTACTTCCATTTCTTTACACAATGGTCCCTCGAATTTTAAAGTTGAGGTTGGTTTGATATTTATATATGTTTGGTTAAAATTGTGGTTGAAATTGAGTTTGAATAAAAAATAGATTAATGTGTTTGGTAAAAAAATATTTTTGAAATTGAGGTTATAAAATAACTAAAAAAGATATATATTAATATTGATGATTTTTAATTTAAATATTGTAGATTTAACTACTATTATTACATCATTAAATAAATAATATTTTTATATCAAATATTTTTTATTGTTTCATTAACCTATTTACAATTTCATCACGTACGAAATTTATCTGATAAGGACTACAGTTTCCATGGTTTTTTAAGAGTGCAACAAAATCAGGTAAAATATCATCAGGAATAAAATTGGAATTGCGATCAAATTCTGCAAATGTTACGTTATCATACGATCTTCTTCTAATTTTTATAGTGTTATTGAATAATATTAAACACTAATTTTTCAAGTAAAATATAATTAAAAAAAATTAGATTTTTTTTTACTGGATCCGGTCCGACCGAAACAGAATACATTCTTCTATGGCTCCACACAGTGGAGAGTGAATATTATATTCACTCTCCACTGTCTCCACTGTTCACTTTTACAAAAGTGAACAGTGGACTATGTGGAGGCAGAGAGAAGCAGCGTCAAACTGCTATCTACTTACTTGCATTTTTAACATGAAATATGATGGATCCTTCATGAAATAAATCATGTTTTCTTAGTAACCAAACACTTGTTTTATGTGGTTTGTTTCAAAAACAGAAGTAACCACGTAAACAAACACTCTTTGCTTAACAGAAGAAAAAAAAAAAAGGTTGACAATTTGTTTGCCATTCCGGAAGCCAAAGTTGACGAGGTCTTGGTTATTTGAAAGGTGATTGGCATTAAGGCTGAAACCATGTTTATTTTAAAAAAATTTAAAAATATTTTATATTTTTTTATCGTTTTAATATGTTAATATAAATAATATTTTAAAAAAAATTATTTTAATATATTTTTAAATAAAAAAAATACTTTAAAATACAATTTCTAACTTACTCCTCACTCCCCAACATGGACTTAATTACTCTTTCAAAATAGTTTTTAGCCCAATCACATAGGCATGAAGCCCATACTTATTAACTGAAATTCCAACACAGAACAAGAGCCTGCTCACTTGCAATTTGGTTTTTTTGCTGAAATGCAATTCAAATTTCATGTGCTCCAAAACATTATTATTAAACATAACCTAATGGATTACCTGTTAATTTGAAGTCTGACCTGTGAGTTGAGATGTATTTTGAATTGTTGTTGACATTCTCCTGACCAAACTTATGTGACGAGTTAAGTTGTATTTTGAATTGTTTTTAACATCGACAGGTTAATTAAACATTATCCAAACTTAATTTAAATTCAACTAGGTCAAAACTAATAATTTTTTAAAAAAATACTAAAACAATATCTTTTAAAAATAAAATAATATATCTGAATTAACCCGTCAATCTAACAGTTAGAACCCACAACCTGGTTGATCCAACTAAATTTAATCAGGTCGGGGTATAAATGAAAATAATGAGTGTATTTTGTATCCAAAGTAGAAATCTCAATCTGAAACTATGGTGGTAGGGAATCAGGAGAGGAATAATAAGTGATTAGAGAATCTCAATTCAGCATGTTAAATGAATTGAACAAAACAGGAGCAAATTATGTGATAATGAAAGCCGATGATCATGGAGCTATCATTGAAATGGATTCTAAACATAAGAACAAAGATCATTACATTATATTACATTGTACAAATCCACAGTGAACTGATTTTATCCTTTGATGGGCAAAGTAGCATGTCTCGGGTTTAGGGGTAAGATGGTATTTTTCATGGGACACATTGGCCTACTTGAAAGGAAGGGGTTAGACGATATTTTTGTGTTTTCTTTGCACAGTGTAATTACTTAATTGCCCTTAAAGGACAAAAAAAAATTACTTGGGTCAAGAAGCTATTTAGTCTTTGACTTGATTTTTAAAAAAGTAAGTTACTTCATTACCCTTGAAAATTAAAATCAATTTTCTTTCATGCAGGGGTTTTTTCATCATTTACATGTGGTCATTTGATAGTTATTGGGTGTTCTTAGGGCAATAAGGTAATTTGATAAATAAATAAAAAATTAAAAAAAATTTAGTGAATAGTGTTAACCGTCTTCTAACGGCTCGTGCGACATCGTCTAGTGGCCAAAACTATGATTTCAAGGTGACTTCCAAAGTGTCTCGGCGTCCCCCAACAAATTAGCGGCACGTGTAGCACTATAACAACCATGTGGCGAGTATGTTTTTTTTTTGTTTTTTTCCCTTTCTCCTACTCAATTTTAATGTGGATTAAAAAAAATCAAATCCACCCTAAAGTAACAAATATCTCTCGTACTCGATTTTGCATTATCTTGATCTTTCTGCAATGAAAAAAATAATAGATCTATAACAAATATCTAGTAACAATATCAAACCGATTGAGGTGGTGAAACCGACAAACTCCAAAAAGGGAGATGGGCTCAACGTGGGACAGTGTTCTTTATCATCACTTGTGAGGCTGGCCGAAAATAAGACACGCGAGGGAGACTCTATTAACCAGCTAGGGATTTTATTGATCTATCTGATCCACACGCCATTGCAGAGATAAACACCAACAAAGCAGTCAAAGAAGAATGGCAAATTTATGAGGAGAGTAATTTTGTCATGTAAAAAGTAAAGACGAAGCATTCTTCACCAAGTGTTTGTTTCTATATATTTTAACAATATATGCCTAATTCGCATGCTGTCAAAAACTGGGTCGGCAGGATAAATTAAGGACTGCATCCTAGTTTTCATCTGTCATGATGACGTTCTTAGAATTTCAGTCAAACACTCAATCAGTGACCTTTTGCAAACTTTTCATCGTGCATATAACTTATCCTCGCTCCCTCTCTATATATAGGTGCATTCCTATCATGGGAGGATCGTCATCGGTCTTTGCTGAAGACATTTTTGAAAGACTATATATATATTCCCCCTCGTTATTTCCGAAATCAAAGAATCCTAAAACATTGATTCAGAGGCAAGAAAATGGGTAGCCGATTGTGTTTCAATATTGGGTTCTTGATTGTTGCATCGGTGGGTTTGCTTCACGGTGCATATGCAGCTAATACTTACACAGTTGGAGGTGATTTGGGATGGATTATTCCTCCGAACAGCTCTTACTATGAGGAATGGACCAGCCAGAGCACATTTCAGATAGGAGACTCCTTCGGTAAGCATTTCTTGATCTCTTTATGAGCTTGTTAATTAATTACGGCTCTATTTATTGCATGCATGCATGATATGATACTGATGTTGGTCCATATCTCTGGTATGCCTAGTCCTATATATCAAGAGGTATCGTGCCACTCTTTATCTTAAACCTAAGTTAACATGTAGGTATAGGTTTGGTGGGTTTCGTCATGAGGAACAAGCATGCATGGTATTTCCCCGAATTATTCTTACTCAATGCCAATCAATCAATGAGACGTGTTTTCCTTTTCATTTCTTTCAGTATTCAACTGGACAACCGGAACACATACCGCAACTGAAGTAAGTACCAAGGAGGAGTACGATAATTGCACAAAGATGGGATTAATATTGAAAGATGCAGGAGTTACAGTCACTTTCAAAGAAAATGCCACTCACTACTTCCTCTGCTCTGAAGGAACACACTGTGACCAAGGCCAGAAGATGATAATCAAAATTGGAGATGGCATATCGCCAAGTTTTGCAGCTCCATCTCTTACCGCGGCCGCCGCCTTATCTGCTCTTTTCTTCTCCACCTTAGCCATCTTCTTCTTAAACTAAATTTTAAGACACCCCCCGTCATGCAAGTTACCTTTTCTTATCCAGTAGCTCTAGAATTGGGTGAGCCCTAGATAGCTTGTTGGTAATAATCGATGTGGGGATATTTAAATTGTTTATGACAGTGTACCGATTACATTTGTTCGTTTTAATAAAGCTGTCTTTGCAATGGAAGATTCATACACCGATAAGGTCAGTAGGAGACAGTCTTGGTTGGACCATCCTCCTGCCAGTCCTGTCACATTTTATGACCAGAAGTTATGACATAGCCTCCTTCACATCATATGGATCGAAATAAGTGGTAGTTGAATTATATAATTTAGTTTGATTAATTCAGTTCATACAAAACAGGTTCATGTAAAACAAAAGTTACCAGGTAGCCTTGTAAGGGCTGTCCAAATCCCTTGTTTTCACAAGTATTTTTTACACAAATTCTTGATTGATATCTGAACATATTATGACAGATTTACCTAGATCTTCCTTCATGGTTTTCTTGCTGCCTGATTTCCTAATAGTTTAGAGCAATACAAAATGTTTAAGCTGTTGCGTGTGTGTGCAAGTCAACTGCGACAGATCAAAAAAATTGACAGAAGGGTCATTCTTTAACATTTTACATCAGACATCTGTTTCTTTAGCTGGATTGTCAAATGTTATGCATGCTTTTGATGCCTATGCGGAGAAAGCAGTCTTCCTAAAGTCTAAAAGAAAGACCGGACTAGCACGAATATCTCCCGCTAGATTCATCTTTGTTAATTTAGAAATTATTTATTCAACTATGTTAATTTGAGAAATATTTTCCGCACTGTTCTAGTATGGGAAAAAACTCGGAAACCTCACCTTTCCAATTTTTTTCCCACCTGATGTTGTGCCTGGCCTGCAACCCCCAGAACCTGAGACTTACACGCATAGCTTTCAGAAGTGACGGAGAGAACTGATGAAGGTTCCAATTTAATGGTTTAAACATCAAATTTCTGGTTCAACCACTGGGTCAATTACTAAAGGGACCCGAAGATCTCAATTACCTGTTAAGAATAGTCATGCATAAGCAGCTATACGAATAAGAACTGCTAATATCCATCACGCTCACGTCATGGACAGATGGTGCACCACTCCCCTATGCATTTCCCTTGAAGTAGACACTATGCTAGGTTAGCAGCTTGCAAATTGTACAAAGGGGAAGAAAAAGACCAAAAAGAAAGATGAATCCCACATTTTTCTGCACTCAAAATACTCAAATACAGAAAGATAGGGGGTGAGGAAGGAAAGGCGTTGAAAAGGAAATGACACGTGTTAACTCAAATCAGTCGATTATGGAGACATAAATGGAACTATGGAGTCTGACAATGCACTTAGTTTGAACTATCTATTAGATGCTCCATTTCCCTAATAGTAACTTTACTCGTGCATAAGAATCAGACATCCAATCAATTATGTAAAAGCCAAAACCAAGATGTGCTGGTTAGGTTTTAATTCAAAATAACACAATAATAGCTTAAAAAATATTTACACGTATGAGTGATCAAAGAAGAACATGAACATATTCTCCGATATCTATTACTTGTATACAATTATGTGGTGGAAATTGAGCTTATATCCACTGCTATAGAATGATTGCCAAGAGCATGCTATGAGGAATCCTACCATTCTTTCAAAAAAGATCTCAGCACCTACAATAGAAACAGAAGAAACTCCCAACAAGTTCTTTTTCAGCTAATCAAACATTAAATGCCCAAGCTGAGGTATTAGAGGCATGCAAGAGGGAAAAGAGAGAGGAAGCAAATAGTAAATGACGGAATGGAGAAATTGGGAGCAGAGCAGGCATTATTGAATTTCATTTTTGTCTTCTTTATATCACATTGTACCATTTCAACATCTGGGGAAGTCTCATAACCTGACCACAGTAGAGTTTCAAATTAAAAAAGATTTGTAGGAAGTTAATGACAAAACTTGATATTTTTTCAGCGCTAACTAGGGAAAGCTGCATAATGCATGATGGTTAGAATCCTGTCCTTTTCCATAAAAATAGTGAACTCTTAAGTTCCAGAACATACAAGACACCGGAAAAGGGATCCACCTTTCTTTTGCTGATGGTAAAGAAACAGTTCGAGAAGGGAGTCAGTCACCGCTTTAACACCAGCAACTGGCCATTTCCATTAAAACAAAAAAGCATTATCGAAAGCTATATTAATCTTCTTCCATGACACATTGATGACAGAGAAAAGTCCAAAATGATATCTTGATCACTCCACCAATTCAAAGTGTACCCCATTCCACCATTATACTCTCACCAATTGAAATTACTCAGAATAGGTACAGTGAACTCAAATGCTCAATTGAAGATCAAGGCAAACTTTCTAGCGACCTCCTATGTTATGTCATCGCACCAATAAAACCGCAAAAGGTAATAATCCAAGCTTCAAATAGATCCTTGCTACAGAAACCATATAAAAGTAACCTCCTGAATCATTTCCAGAAATGCTGAAGAAACACACAAAATGCCGAAGTAACCTTCTGAATCATTTCCAGAAATCTGATGTGCTTTAATACTCTTCCACATTCTCAGCATGTTGTCTTACTAGTTACCTCTACGTAATCCATTCTCATTGTCAAGCCTACTATCAGAATCCTCTCCAGAATATAACTTGCCCTATCGAATCACAACCAATTACCTTTCTAAACCTTCTTTGGATATACCCAAGGAAGAGGAGCTGCCCTATCGAATCACAACCAGTTACCTTTCTAAACCTTCTTTGGATATACCCAAGGAAGAGGAGCATTATGCACATCAGATTCTTGCAACAAACCCAGGGTATATTGCCTTAGCTGAAACCTAATTATGTAAATTTGTACAAACCGAAATGGGGGAAAAGAGTATCTTTCTTCGCACCAGTTTATTGGGAAACTAGGCAACACTCTCCCCAATATAGAACAGACTTACCTCAACCCAAAGCCTGTGTTTTTTTCTTTTTCCCTTTTTTTTCTTATTTCTTATTTCTTTTTCTTTTTTTCTTTTTTTTTTGGTCTTTTTGATAGATCAATGCATAGAGGCTTATGAATGTAAGTACATGCATTTGAAGTTTATTCTTGCATGTTAGAGAAGACATCCATGAAGAAGCCCCACAATGTCATACCAGGACATTTCAACAGGCTGTTTTCAATGTCATTCCATGCTGTCCTTTGACGTCTTAAGTTTTGTCATATGTCCTACTCCAACAGTGGTGGGTTACTTTACTTTCTCTAAGCTGTGTCCTAAAACTGTTTCTTTTTTCTTTTTTTGTTGTAAGAAATCAAGATTATTCGATGTAAGGTGGAATGAATAAATGATTGTGGTGCTAAACAGATCCCAGTAATATCTATTTAGATGTTGGTGATGGCTTGATGTCTAAATTTTGAAAGCTATGTCACCAGCTATTAAAATTTAAATCAAACTCAGATTTCATTTACAATTCACCTTTTTACCAAGTCCCAAGTTGCAATCTCGTTGTTGGCATGTAAATCTCTGTGATCTGAACTACATAGGAAAATGAGGTTGCAGAAAGGATCGACCAGCATAATTCTAACCATCTCAAATTTTGAAGCATATAAACTACAACGAGGAAAACAATGCCTACAAACCTGGCCCTTCTATTCGACCAATGAACTGGTTGGACTGCCAGCAAAAATGCCCATCCTCCACATTGTCACTGAAGGGTGCCTTGCGCTTTCTGATGTTTGCCTCCAAATTCTGAACATCACCCTCTGAGGCCCACTTATCCGGACAGGACTCAGAGGGATCCCTATTGCTTGTACTGGGAAAAAAACAGAATTCCTTGTTTCTATGTTGAGAAAAAACACTAAACTTGTCTCTTTCTTGAGAACTGCTCGAGCCAACGATTTCATTTTCTTGAGCTTGATTTCTTTCGGTGCTTATACAAGGGTCTGAGCATGGACCCAACCTTAAGGATAAATCACATTGCGTGCCAGTTGGCTTCTCATGGATATTCCTGAAATCTGCTTTTGTGATTTTCATGGAACCAACTTCAGCACTGGAACATGAGAAAACTGTCTGCGAGACGCCGATATCCCTATGCGCAGCTACTGATGTACCAATAGGTTTACCCACAAGTATAGTGTTGGAGTTCATCCTTGTCGAAACTTCGGAGACCATATCAGATGCTTCTATTTGATATTGATCTCCATAAAACAAGGGATAAACTGAACCAAAGTTCTGATGCATGTCGGCTTCCTTGGTAGTCAACTGATCACTGCCAGGAGGGATATTCTCATACAAGATAGGGCAACTGTGAGGAGGAGCAGCATTACTACTCTCAGCCAGACGATGACTAGACTCTGAAACAGGAAGATTTGGATTCACAATTGTGGTGGCTCTTGCAGCAAAGTTCAATGGATTGATCGAGTGAATTGGCATTAGCCGAGGGCCTTGCTCATCATGAGTTCTATCTACAGCTCTAGGAGCTACAGATGCCGGTTCTTGCGTTCTTGGGCTGAGGTAGCTCCTGGGATTGTTGTGTCGTTGGCTTCTCGAAGCTCTCTCCACTTTGCATCCCAAATTAAGGGCAGCTAAACAATATTTCAACAAAGTATACATGATTTAGCACCTCAAGTACTATTGTTACAAACTATACCTAATTTCAATTTTTGAGTTACACAATTTAAGCTTAGACCAATGCATGCTTTAAAAACTTGGCATGCATAATTTACAATCTCAAATGCAATTGTCACAAGTAATTTAAAGTCTTAGACTCTGACATTGTCAACAAAAAAGAAGTCTTGACTCTGAGATGCTATGCTGCCAAAATGAGAACCCAGAAACATAATTTCAAAGTTGGATCCAAGAAACATGAGATTGCATAAAGAAATCAGTACCTTCAATACAAGGAGGCAAAAGATCTCCAGTTTCAGTGCTCTCATCTCTCCTTATAATGGTATTAACGGCATCGTTTACTCTGTCCCATAAAGTGTCTTGGCTCACATACTCGGCCTGGACAGCAAAAACCATGTAATGATGAGTTTAAAATCACAATACAACATAATAAAGATCCAAGAATCTATAGACCAAAAGAAAAACAAAAAGTTTAATCATACCTCAGAGTTGGCTTTGGAGTACATGATTTCCTCAGCCCTGTAAACCACAAGAAGAAGCTTATCTTGCCACTCCCTATTCCCTTTAGTTGCAGCACTGTGAGTGTCATAGGCCATCCTAATCAAAGCAAAAACTTTACAATCACAAAATGCATAAAAAGATTCAATCTTTATTCAAAATAAGCAAAAATAATCAAGACCCAGAACCTTAAAATTTGTCCAATCATGGAACCTCTAATGGGTTTGTGTCTATCACTATGCCATGCTCTTCTCACACACTCATAAGGCCTTGGCCCTGGCCTTGGCATCTTCCCCTTGCTAAATACACACACACACTCACTCACTCTAAAACACGCACAAAACTAATACCACTGTAGTAAAAACAAACCAAGTGAAAGAAAAGAGGGAGGGAGGGAGGGAGGGAGGGTGAGATATTTGAGGGTTTTAAATAGAGGGAGGGGAGAGGACACTACATGGGTCAAGGTCACTTCAATTCTTTCAAATCCATTCTTCCAGTTTGCAATGGGGGGCTCTCTTTTTTGTTGGCTGGGGAGTAGCACAAAAGACTAGAGAGAGAGAGAGAGAGGGAAAAAAAAAGGAAAAAGAGTTGCTTTCCTATGGTTTCCCTGCCCCAGCCCCACTAATTTTAGAGAGGTTACCAGTTTTTCCTCCTCTTTTTTTTAGTACTTAAGGTAATGTCTTCTTTTTTACAGTGAAAGGTTTTTGGGATTTTGGGTTTCATGCTCATTTCTTGGGGAGAAGAAAAGGGGAGGAGTGGCTTTGATGTGGGTGGGTGTCAACAAAAAAAACAAAAAGATGGCATCGTCCACTAAAATTTATCTCCCTAGCTTGGGTTCCATGTATTCCTTTGGAGTGCCTAAAGCATGGGCACAAACAAAAATGACATCTTATCCTACACCATCCCCTAGAAATCAAATCCCATGTAATCATGACTGTAAACTATTGTCATGCTGTAAGAATTTAGTTCTTTTCTTTTGATTATGGCTCCTTTTCCAGAATTTTAAGTTGACCTTCTTGGCTCCTTTCCAAAAAAAAAATATACCCGTCTACATTTTGTAAATAGAGGCATCCTCCCTCTACTCTGTTTTTCACATAATCTAGGTTGGAGTTGTGTCCATGGTTACTAGGTTTTGTTTCGTGGTTAAAACTGTTTTTAGATTGATTAAAACTTTAAAAAATTATTTGATTTTTATTGCATAAGTATGTTTTTTTATGGTAAAAACTTGGGTTTAAAGAAAATACTATAATTCATGCTTTTTAAAACTTTATTCTTTTAAACTATAACGGTAAAAGCTACTACAATATTAAATATATATTTATAGTATTTAATTTTTTTAATGTAATTTGATTATTTTAAATTTGTTTTATTAAAAAAAAGCACTGGAATAATTGCAAAAACAACTTCGGCTAACTTCAGTTAATTTTTTTTAAAAAAAAAAATGACTAAAATCCTTGCACACCATTGAATAGGGTTAATCACAAGGATTATCATGCAATGCAACTTGGTGTTACAGTAATTGTTTACTATTTTGAACACGAGAATTATCTTAATTGATTAGATTTTGAATTTGCTTTTTAATAATCATGAATTTGAATTTTTTTAGGGCTACTGGAGGTTTACATAGTCGTTAATTTTAGAACTCGTGGGATTCGTCGAGATCCGCGCAAGATAGCCCGGACATCTATATTAATAAAAAAAAATGTCAACTATCTTGGAACAGAACGTTTTTGGGTGGAAAATAAAAAAGGCAGTGGCTGATATGGATGGAAAAGATGAGATGATGAATCCTTTGGTTTAATGGATATAGCCAGTGAAAAGAACATACGAAAAGAAAAGAAGGGAATCTATTCTTCTTTCCCAGACTCTCCGATTTTCAATCAAGAAACTGAGTGTTTCTTCCTTTTCAATCTCTTTTTTCATTTTTTTTATTTCTTTGAAGGGTTTCATAAGCCATGAGCTACAGATGACTTAAAATACTTGTAAATGAGAGATTCCATGGCTGAATGGTTAAAGCCACCTTCTAATACCTCTTTTTTAGTCTCTTTTATTTTGTACATTAACAAAATTCAATTCCATGTAAGGGTTGGCATGGGAGCGCGGTATGAGTAATTGAAACTATGTTTTGACCCGATTATGGTTTTAAAAGTATTAATTTGTTAATTAACTTATACTATAATTTTGCATGATATATCAGAACAGAAGCGCTAGATACCTACATAAAGGTTTGAGAGAGGCTCAGCACTGCCTTCGACATGTCCCTGTAACAATGCATGGGTTCTCCCACTCACAAATGCCATATGCCCACTCTTGAAAATGGCTGGCCACAAGCCAGCATACTCCTGTGGACTCCTTTTTTGGTACTTTAAAGACCATTTAATCGAACCCTCCTCGCAGTAAAATGGTGTTGGCTTCCATGCTCGTAGCTTGTGGAAGATGATCCAGTAAAATGGTGTTGGCTTCCATGCTCGTAGCTTGTGGAAGATGATCCAGTAAAATGGTCTTGGCTTCCATGCATGCTCGTAGCTTGTGGAAAATGATCCGGTAAAATGGTGTTGGCTTCCATGCTCGTGGTTGTGGAAAAAATGGGGCAAGGGTCCTCCAACCACATCAACAACAAAAACAAATTAATGTACAGGCCAATGAACCCATGAGTCCATGGCAATGCATGGGAGACATTTTGTTGGGTTACAGTTTGTAGTATCTGTGAGTGAGAATCTGAAAGAGATAGTGCTGATGCTTCGCCAGTAATTGGTAGGGCACTGCCTGGGTTATTTTTCCTGATGAATTTCTTTGATTAGTACATTAATGCAAGTTTCGTGGTTTGATGACCCGTCTTGCTCCATCATCACCGTTATATCATGAGCTTGAAGGCAAATAGATTCCATAAAATGTGAGGAATCAATGGACCATGCATGTTTGGAGGTGATTTAACGTAAGTGATACTGTATAATGATAGAAAATCTTAAAGCATTTTGTGTGAATTATTTTTCTTAGTTATTACTTGTCAACTTTGATTTAATAACCATGGTTGTTAAACTCGAGCAACCCTCGTTAATTGACTTGAAAAAATCAAAAATCAAAGTTTGACTCGAGCTAAATTGTTAGTTAAATCAGATCAAATATTAACTTAATCAAATAAATTTAAAAGACTTTGACCATGTTTTTGGTAACTTTGACCATGTTTTTGGTAACTTTGACTGTGTTTTTGGTAACTTTGACCATGTTTTTGGTAACTTTGTTAACTTAATTAGGTTTAGTTAAACTCGATCCAAACCCCGGCAACATTATTAACAATTCAAAATAAATGAATGAAACCATATTATTTTAATAAAAATAATTAATTAATCCAGACATGCATGGTGATACAAGTTTTTTTCGTGTCAATCTAACAAACTACGGACTAAGCAACTTTTTTACTCTACTTTAAGCAAATCATCCACACCCAAAAGTTATATGTATTCACATCATTTTTTTAGGCAAACTTCATAAAATGTCCTCCAACTATTGAGTTGGTATGAGTTTTATTTTGAAATAAATTCCTATATTGAATTGAGCTTGTTTGGAAATGTGGTTTGCGGTTGATTTTTAAGGTGTTTTTCACATCAAAATGTATTAAAATAATATTTTTTTTATTTTTTAAAAATTATTTTTGAGATCAGCACATCAAAACGATCCAAAATATATAAAATAAATTATTTTTAACAAAAAAAATTAATTTTTTTAGAAACGTTGATAAACCACATTTCCAAACACTCTTATTATTAAGTATTTCTCAATTTGAGCTTTTATGATATATAATTTATTAATCAGAGATTTTAATATTCTATAAAACAATGTCGTTTCTTCAAGAAATAAATTACAATTTGGTTGAATATATAAACAAATATAAATACAAATGAAAATACTTGGTTGAAATTTTTTGTAACCTGAAAGATGAAATTGATATAAAATCTTTTGGAGGTAAAATGGAGACTGTCTATATAATTGAGATCATTGTTTTATATTTCCCAAAAAAACATTTTGTAGCCTTATCATATCTGGTTCAACTCCAAAAATAAGGAG